>Ga0209219_1000036_pt1 | contig 33524 bp, 36 predicted proteins | sample BlaSpr_A8_OM1_M1_FD_187973 | JGI IMG/M metagenome (GOLD analysis project Ga0209219, IMG submission 187973) | Forest soil microbial communities from Thunder Bay, Ontario, Canada - Black Spruce, Ontario site 2_A8_OM1_M1 (SPAdes) (version 2) | ecosystem: Environmental > Terrestrial > Soil > Boreal... | reverse complement strand
CACCTGGAGCTGCACGGCAGCCGGGAGCGATACCTCGCAGCCAAGGCGAGACTGCTCGACCGTGTGTCGGCGCGCCCCGACGGCGTCGCCGTCCTTGACGCCGGAGATCCGTTCGCCTTCCAGCGCCTCGCCGCCATTCCGGTGGCTACCCGCCTCACCTATACGGACGAACCGAAGATCCGTGCCGACGTGCGCGCCGGCGATGTGGTGACCTCACCGGATGGTGTCGGTTTCACTGCCTTAACGCCCTGGGGGTCGGCGCCGGTGCGACTGCACCTCGCCGGGAGCTTCAACGTGCGCAATGCGCTCGCGGCTCTGGCGGCAGCATGCGCGACCGGCGCGGACCTCGAGCACGCGGTCCGAGGGCTCGAGGCAGCGACCACGGTCATCGGGCGGATGGAGCGCATCGATCTCGGCCAGCCGTTCGAGGTCGTGGTCGACTACGCGCACACTGCAGGCGCCCTCGAGACGGTGCTCCGCGAGCTCCGCCCCGTCACCGAAGGTCGACTCTGGGCGGTCTTCGGCTCGGCCGGCGAGCGCGACCTCGAGAAGCGCCCGGCGATGGGCGCGGTCGCCGCGCGCATCGCCGACGTCAGCGTCATCACCGACGAGGACCCCCGGCATGAGGATCGCGACCTCATCCTCGAGCAGATCGCCGCCGGCGCAATCGCCGCCGGCGGTCGTCGAGGAGACACGGTGCTGGTGATTCCGGATCGCGAGGAGGCGATCGCCTTCGCCGTGGCCCACGCCGCTCCCGGGGACACCGTGCTGTGCGCAGGCAAGGGCCACGAGAAGACGCTCGAGACCGCCGCGGGCGAGGTGCCGTGGAACGAGCGCGCCGTCGCAACGGCCGCGATCCTGCGCCGGATCAGCTGATCGGGCGGCGGCCGGGGATGCCGCTACGGCGCGGGTATTCCGCGGGCGTGGGCGCGACCTTCTCGACCCGAAGCACGCCGGGCGCCGGGGCTTCCGGAACGCCGCCGCCGCATGCTGCGGCCGCCGCCGCGCATGACGTCAGCGTTGCCGGAGCATCCGATACCAGCGCATAGAGATCGCCACCGATGCGCAGCAGCGGTAGGGCGAGCTCGCAGAGAACGTCAGGTGGTGCCGCCGCCCGCGAGGTGGCGAGGTCGAACATCGCACGCGACGCCGCGCGCCGGCCGGCGTCCTCGGCTCGGATCGTCTCCACCTCGACGCCGTGCAACCGCAGGGTCCCAGCCACATGGATGAGGAATCCGCTCTTGCGGGTGTCGGCTTCGAGCATGGTCACACGCAGGTCGGGGCGGACGATCGACATGACAAGCCCGGGCACTCCTCCCCCGGATCCGATGTCGACCACGCGGCTTCCCTGCGAAGGCGCCGCGACCGCGAGCAGCTCGAGCGCCTCATCCACGTGCCGCGACCACATCTGCTCGCGCGGGATGGTCGTGAGGTTGAGGTGCTCCGACCAGCGCGCGAGCTCGTCGAGGTACAAGTCGAGCGCCAGGGTGGTTGCGTCGGACAGCTGCGGCGGCATCCTCTGAGACTACACACGCGTGGCGGTGCAGTCACGGGGACTCAATGCGCTCCCCCTGCGGCCGTCGCCGTGCGATCATGAGCGCAGCGATGGAGACGAACCCGGAGACCTCCGACCGCTGCCCCCTGTGCAAGAAGGGCATGCTCTCGGTGCTGTACTACGGGGCTGACGGAGAGTCCGTCGGCGGCCATCGGATCTGCGCCGACTGCGGCCCACGGAGCACCGTCGAGCTGGTCGCTCCGGACGAGCTCCGCCGCCGCTTGCTGGAGCGCAAGGCCTCCTAGTCCCTCCCCGTCGAAGGCAGGAATCGAGCTCGCCCAACGCCAAGCTCAGACGTTCTGCTTGCAGCGCTGTCACGTCGAGGTGACAGACCGTGACGGCGCAGTGACATCCGGAAGTGGCTCGCGGGGCCGATGGGAGACTGGCCCCGATGCGTCGCCAGTCGTTTCCGTTCGCCCGCCACCGGCTCGTCCTCGCCCTGCCATTCGCGCTCGTCCTCACTCTGATCGCGGCTCCCGCGGTCGCCGGTCCGCCGCAGCCCGGTGTCACCGCGGCGCAGCAGGCCGCCAACGCGGCCAAGATCGCTGCGCAAAACGCGCGGGACGCGGCGAGGAATGCTGACACCGCGCTCGGAATGGCCAAGTCGGCGCTCGCGGCAGCGAACGCTCGTCTCCTGCTGCTGAACAGCCAGATCACAGCGCTCAAGGCAACCATCAGCGCCGATGCGGCCACCCTGAATTCCGTCAACGCAGCGCTCGCGTCCGACCAGGGACATCTCGCCGCATATCTGCGCCAGTCCTACATGAATGGCGGATCCCAGGCGCTGCTCGCCTACATCATCTCGGCAAACAGCATCGCGGCGGCCATCCAGCGCGACGTCCAGGTGAACGAGATCTCGACAGCGAGCGGCCGCCTGGTGGCGCGCATCGGTGCCGAGGAAGCCAAAGCCGCCAGCACCCTGGCTCAGGACAATGCCGCGCTCCGGGCGCTCGCCTCGGCTCAGGAGCAGGCACGCACCGAGGAGGCGATCATCAAGGTGCAGGAGCAGAATCTGCTCCTCGCGGATGTCGCCGCGCACCGCCAGGTGTCGCAGGCGCAGACAGCGTTGACGGCTGCTGTGGCCGAGCTTGCCGCGGCGCGGGCGCGGGATGCGGTCTACCAGGCGATCCCCGGTCCGCTCTTCACCGTCGATACCAACCTGACGCTGCCGAGCGGTGAGACCGCGGCGAGTCTGGATCAGTTCCTCGCCGGCTCCGCGCTCGCCGGTCTGGGCGCAAGCTTCATGAAGGCCGAGGCTGCCTATCACGTGAGCGCCCGGTACTTCGTTGCCCATGCCATCCTGGAATCCGCGTGGGGAACGAGCGCTATCGCTCACGACAAGCACAACCTCTTCGGGTTCGGCGCCAACGACGCCAACCCCTACGGCGATGCGGCGACCTTCCCGAGCTTTGACGCGTGCATCCAGTACGTCGCGCAGTTCATCGAGTCCAACTACCTGACCGTCGGTGGCTCCTTCTATCACGGCCCCACGTTGCGGGGGATGAACGTCGACTACGCGAGCGATCCGAACTGGGCGACCAAGATCGCGAGCATCGCCGACACGATCCCGCCAGTGACCCCGTAGCGCCCCAAGCCGGGCTCGTCCTCTAGGCTGCGTGCATGCAGCACCCGATCGGCGAGCACGCGCTCCTTGCCGATTCCCGGACCGCTGCGCTCATCGCACCTGACGGCGATGTCGCCTGGCTCTGCTGGCCGCGCATCGACTCGACACCGTTGCTCTTCTCGATCCTCGACGACGAGCGCGGTGGGCGCCTCTCGGTACGACCCTCGCAGGACGGAGCGCGAGTCGTCTCGCGTCGCTATCACGCTCGATCGCTCGTCCTCGAGACTGTCTGGGAAAGCAACGGCGCTCGTCTGATCGTCGACGACGCGCTCGACCTCGGTGAGCGTCCACTCCTGGTGCGACGGTTACGTGCTGCGGGCGGTGACGTCGATATGACCGTCGACTTCCGGTCGCCGGCATGGAACGGTGATAGGGCCCCGCTGAGTCTCGCCGGAGACGTGCTCGAGGTCGGTGGCGCCGGCCGGGTCAATGTGCGCGCGCCGGGCACATGGCGCGCGGTTGCCGACGGCGCTCTCTGCGACTTCCGGCTCCAGGGCGGCGAGGCAGCAACATTGGTCCTGGGCGCTGCAGACGCGGACCCACGCGTGGGGAGCGTCGACGCAACACTCTCTGCGTGGCACGGCATGCTCACATTGCAAAGCTCGGCCGACCTCAACCTGCGAGCCTCACAGACCGACGAATCAGCTGTACGAGAACTCCTCGAGGTCAGCGCGGCGATGCTCGTCGGGTTGCGCAACGTGAGCGGCGGCATCGTCGCCGCACCCACCACGTCGCTCCCGCAGTGGCCGGCGTCGTCGCTGACGTGGGACTACAGGTACTGCTGGCTCCGCGACGCGTCGCTCGCCGGGATCGCGATGGTCAGGCTCGGCCTCGTGGAAGCAGCACGCGGGATCGGCGGCTTCATCGGCAGCGTGGTGGCAGAGCACGGACCCCTCCCGCTGGTGCGCGTCGACGGCAGCGCACCTCCACAGGAGACCCTGATGCCCGATCTGACCGGCTATCGGGGTGCGCGTCCGGTCCGCGTCGGCAATGCGGCGGCCACGCAGGCGCAACTCGATGTGCCAGGCGAGGTCATCGAGCTTGCCACCGCGCTCGCGAACAGAGCGGCGCTGCCGGACCAACTGGCTGCGGCGGTCCCGATTCTCGCCGGGTGGTTGATCCGCCACTGGCGTGAGCCCGACCACGGGATCTGGGAGATCCGAGGTGCGCCCCGCCGCTACACCCACTCCCTGCTCACCGCGATGAGCGGCCTCGCCGGTGCGGCTGCGCTCGCCGAACTGGGCGTGGTGAGCGGCGACGCGCAGCAGTGGCGGGAGACCGCTGCCGCGATGCGCCGCGAGCTCGGTTCGACGGCCGCCGCGATGCAACTACGACTCGACGGTGGCGGCGCTGACGCGTCGCTCGCGCAGGCGGCGCTGCTCGGCGGTGCCGGCGCGGTACGCGCGCGTGTACGTGCCACCCTTGACCTGATCATCGAGCGACTCGCTCAGGGCGGGCTGGTCGATCGATATGAATGGCAGCCCGACACGCTCGGCGATCCATGCGCCCCCTTTGTTTTTCCAACTTTCTGGCTGTCCGCGGCGCTCATCGCCACCGGCCGTGACGGGTCAGCGTGGCTCGACGCGGCGCTCGGCACACGGGGACCGCTCGGCCTCTTCGGCGAGGTCGCCGATCCAGTCGACCGCAGCCCGCTCGGCAACTACCCGCAGGTGCAGAGCCACGCGGCCTTTGTCCTGGCGGTGACCGACGCTCCAGCTCACCCGCACGCCGAGGGAACCGCGGCAACGCCCGGGTCGTGAATCCCCACCGCAACGCCGCCCGGCACCACCGTGACGCATTCGATATCGGCTCGGAGCGCTTTCAATTGCGGAGCGACCGCGAACAGGCCGTCCAGCGACAGCGCCGTGTTGATCTGTTTGACCAGGCCACCGGCCACGAATCCGGGCAGACCCAGCAGGCCAACGTCGACCTCGGGGACATGGGCTGCGATCACCTGGCCGGAGCTGCCCGGCAGCAACGACACGCTGATGTGCGCCACAGCGGTGGGCGTGAACGGTCCGGCGGAGATCGATGCGGAGACGACCAGGAGCTCATCGCGCACGCGCACCTGGACATCGCGATACGCATCGGGCTGCGGGTTGTTCGCGACCGCCAGCACCGTGAGGTCCTGCTCACTCAAGGTGACCACGCCGTGCCGGCTGGCGAGCAGCTGCGCGGCCATCTGCTCGCCGGCGGTCAGCGCGATCGCGAGCTCGGTCGACCCGTGCGAAGGGCCGGCGGGTGGAGATCCAAGCGCCGGCGCGGCGAGGGCGCGGTCGGCGATGAAGGCCGTTCCACCGACCAGGACCAGAAGCAGGATCAACCCTGCGCAGCACCCGCGAACGAGCCCGCGCTCTGCTGACCGGGTCACGAGCCCGGAGCTCGCGCCGGTGGGTCCGCCGGATGCGACCCGGGCAACGGAACGAGGGTCAGGCGTGCGCGGGCGTGCCGGCGCAGCAGCGCCGCACTCCAGTACAGCGGGACCTGGCGGTTGGTCCGCCACCGCCTCGAGAGGTCTCGGTAGTGGCGCGATCCCGGCTGCCCGGATTGGCCGGGAAGGTGGATGCCCCCGCAGGCGTCCCAGTTCCCGACGTCCATCACCTGGCGCCAGGACGGAGCGGCGAGCCGGGTCTCGAACGGATCGCCGGGCACCTGCGACGTAGCCAGCACGGTGTCGGTGTCGCCGCCGACGTGAATCGACTGTGCGTTGAAGAACATCCCGAGGCCGCGACGACTGCCGAAGGCGTGCACCAGCCTGACCTGGTGGACACGCCCCCAGCGCAGGCGGCTCGAGCGGCGCCCGAAGCGGGTCCGAAGGTCATTCATCGCGTCGTCGAGGGACCGGTTGATCACCTCCGCCCAGGTGGTGGCGCCTTCGAAGAGCCCGTCATCACCCCCCTCCCACCGCTCGATCAGTGACGGGGTGAGCCGGCCGACGAGGTTCCCCGGGTACTGGAAGACCGGGTGGGAAAGATCGACACCCGCCAGGATCCGCCAGGCGTTGCCACAGAGCGGGCTCAGGGAGTGTTCAGCGAGCCGCGCCATGAAGGCCGCATAGATGGTGGGCTCGACACGTCCCGGGTCCATCACCGCATCCCACGCGGCAAGGCGCCGGCGCGCAGTCTCGGCGGTGGTGCTGGTGCAATGCATCGAGCGCAGGAGGCGGATGACCTGGCGCGCCGGCGGGCAGACCAGGTCCATCTGCGCCCGGGCCATGTAGGGGAGATCGACCACGCGTTCGGAGAGCAGCTCGGCGATGCGCAGCGCGCGGTAGCCGGACAGGTAGTCGGTCGCGATGTAGTGAGGAAAATCCGCGCCGACGATCCGGTTGTTGGCGGTGATGATCTGCTGCTCAGGCGGGTCGAGGATGCTCGGCATCTCGTCCTGGGTCAGATACCTCAGCCAGACGGCGTCTCCGGTCCAGCCCTGGACCGGCAGCCCGCTCGGCTTGCGTTTGCGAACCGGCACGCGACCGGAGAGCAGGTAGCCGATGTGGCCGTCGACGTCCGCGTACACCACGTTCTGGGACGGGGCATCGAACTGGACGAAGGCCTCGCGGAAGCTCTTCCAGTCGCCCGCGCGCTGCAGGCGGAGCAGCCCGTCCGCCCCCCCTCCCGGCTGGAGCGCGGTCCATTGGAGGGCAAGCCCGCGCCAGATCGCCCGCTCCGGATCCTCGATCCGATCGACCACCGGGCCGTGGCGGGTGACCACGACCTCCTCGAGGACGTCGGAGGAGTCCTTGACGTGGATGATCTCGCGCAGGCGCCGCGTCGGCTCGAAGCCGCGCTCGGTCCGGAATCGGTCGCCGGCTGGAGAATCGAACTCCTCGATGACGAGGTCCTGGCAGTCGGCGTAGGAGTTGGTGAACCCCCAGGCCACCCGCCGGTTGTGGCCGAGGATCACGAACGGGACCCCGGGCATGGTGGCGCCGGTCGACTCGAAGTCCTCGCCGGCCTGGATGTGCGCCGCGTACCAGATCGAGGGCAGGCCCGGAACCAGATGCGGGTCGTTGCAGAGAATCGGCCGTCCCGACTTCGAACGCTCGCCCGCGACCACCCAGGAGTTGCTCATGCCCCCGGCGGTTGGGATCCAGCGGGCGGCCTCGCGGAACATCCCGAGGAGATGCGAGCGGCCGTCGGCACCCCCGGAGGCGCGCAGCGTCGCGGCGAGGATGGTCGGGTTCGTGTCGGGGTAGACGATGTCGAGGCGCGCGGCGTGCTCGGGGCCGATGGCGCGCAGCAGCTCGAGGCGCTGGAGCTCGGAGTCCCAGTTCATGCTCAGCCCGAGGGCGAGCAGCTTGAACGCCGCGAGGCTGTGCATCGGCTCCCACAGCTCGGGGGTGGCGCCCAGCAGGCGGTACTCGAGGGGCAACGCCCGCCCAGAGCCGATCACCGCGTTGATCCCGGCCGCGTATGCCTTGAGCATCCGGCGCGGCTCGGGCCCGAGCCGGAGCTCCTCGTCGCGCGCCACCCGGTGCAGCCCGACCCGCCGGATGAAGCGATCGACATTGATGCCGTCGGGCCCGACGAGCTCGCTGATCCGCCCGGTGGCGACCCGCCGGGTCACCTCCATCTGCCAGAGCCTGTCCTGCGCGTGGGCGACCCCCATGGCGAAGGCGGCGTCCTCCATCGAGACCGCGGACACGTGGGGAACGCCCCATCGATCGCGGCTGATCGTGACCGGTGCGACCAGACCGGTCATCTCGAGGCGCCCCCGCACCTTTGGCAAGGACACGCCGAGGAAGCGATGGCGCACGACCAGCAGGGCGATGCAGAGGACGGCCAGCACGGCCGCCAGGGCGATGAGGGCAATGATCATTTGGAGCGGTCTGGGAACGTACTACACTCGCGAGCCCATGGCCCTGCGAACTCCGCTCTACGAGAAGCATGTTGCGGCTGGCGCGCGAATGGTGGAGTTCGGCGGCTTCGATATGCCGTTGCAGTACTCGACGATCCGCGATGAGCACATCGCGGTTCGTACCAGATGCGGACTCTTCGACCTATCCCATATGGGGGAGGTGCGCTTCAGCGGTGACGGCGCGCTCGAAGCCGTCCAGCACCTGGTGACCAATGACGTCGCTCGCCTCGAGGTCGGCGGCGCGCTCTACTCGGTGATGTGCAACCAGCAGGGCGGGATCGTCGATGACGTCGTGGTCTACCGCGAACCCGGCGGTTACATGGTGGTCATCAATGCGGCCTGCCGCGCCAAGGATGTCGACTGGATGCGCGCTCACAGCGGCGGTGCATCGCTCGACGATCTCAGCCACGAGCTGGCGCTGCTCGCTGTCCAGGGTCCTCGCGCCGTCAAGGTCGTGAGCGAGATGACCGCTGACGATGTCACGGGTGTGCGCCCGTTCCACTCCGTGGACACCAGCGTCGCCGGGGTGCACGCCGCGGTCTCGAGGACCGGATACACGGGAGAGGACGGTTTCGAGCTCTATGTGGATGCGGCTGACGCACCGGGTCTCTGGGACGCGCTGCTCGAAGCCGGATCCTCGGAGGGAATGCTCCCCTGCGGGCTCGGCGCTCGCGACACGTTGCGTCTCGAGGCAGGGCTGCGGCTCTACGGCCAGGACATGGACGACGACACCGATCCCTACAGCTGCGGCCTCGGCTGGACCGTCAAGTTGCAGAAGGGCGAGTTCATCGGGAGCGCGGCTCTCGCGCGCATCGATCCCTCGATACCACCCCGCCGGTTCGTCGGGATTGCGTTGCAGGGCAGAGCGATCGCCCGCCACGGGCAGCGCGTGCTCGCCGGAGGGAGGGACGCCGGCGAGGTGACCAGCGGGACGTACAGTTTCACCCTCGACCACTCGATCGCCACCGCGTCGATCGACAGCGACATCCCGACAGACGCGGACATCTCGATCGACATCAGGGGCACCACCGCCGCGGCGGAGGTCGTGCCCCTCCCCTTCTATCGCCGCCCCAAGGGAGCCTGAACGTGGCCGACCTTTCCAACTACCGCTTCACCGCCAGCCACGAATGGGTTCGCGTCGAAGGTGCAACGGCGACGGTCGGCATCACCGATCACGCCCAGGCCCAGCTGGGTGACGTCATCTTTCTCGAGCTTCCCGAGGTGGGGACCACCCTGAAGGCCGGAGCGAAGTTCGGCGCCATCGAGTCGGTGAAAGCGGCCTCCGACCTTTACGCACCGGTACGCGGCACCGTGGCGGAGGTGAATGGCGCGCTCACCGATCACCCCGAGATGGTCAACGCCGACCCATACGGTGACGGCTGGATGCTCCGCCTCAGTGATGCGAGCGACGACGGCGCCGACCTGCTCGACGAAGCCGGGTACGCGAAGCTGGTCGGTGCCTGACCTAGACTTCTGCGCGGGGTCAGCTAGCTCAGCTGGTTAGAGCGCGCGGTTCACATCCGCGAGGTCGAGGGTTCGAGTCCCCCGCTGACCACCACGTGACCCGCCTCAGTTCCTGCCGATCTCACGTAGCCGCGGGATCACCTTCTCACCGAGCTCCGTGATCGCCGCGACCGGGTCGGGCACGAGGTCTCTGATTTCCACGAGATCGATCCCGAGTTGGGCGTATTCCTCCATGGCGGCGAGGAATCCGTCCGGGTCGTCGAGCGGGTTGAGGCCGCCCAGGATCGTCTTCTTGATCTCCGCCGAGTCGCGACCCTCAGCCTCGCAGTGCCGCTCGAGGATGTCGAGCTTGCGCTGCACCTCGGTGGGGCCGATGGCGAAGAGATTGCACGCGTCCGCGTAGCGCGCGACCAGCTTCAGGGTCTTCCGTTCTCCACTGCCGCCGATGAGGATCTTCGGTCCGGGTTGCTGGATCGGTCGAGGCGAGCACAGGGTCTCGGCGAGCTGGTAGTGCTTGCCGTCGTAGGGACCGTCGTTGTTACTCCACATCTGATTGCAGATCTGCAGCGTCTCCTCGAGGCGCTCGAATCGCTCGCTGATCGGGGGAAACGGCACCCCGAGGGCTCGGTGCTCGCGCTCGTACCAGGCGGCACCGATGCCGAGCATCGCGCGGCCTCCGGAGAGGACGTCGAGCGTCGTCACGATCTTGGCGAGCAACCCGGGGTGGCGATAGGTGACGCCGGTGACCATGAGCCCCAAGGTCATGCGCTCGGTCTGACCGGCGACGAACCCAAGCGACGTGTAGCCCTCGAGCATCGGGTCCTGGGCGCGGGCGAATCCCTCCATCTGGAACCAGTGGTCCATCATCGTGAAGGTCGTGCAGCCCGCTTCCTCCGCCGCCCTGGCGGTCGCGGCCAGGGTTGGGCCGAGGCTGGTGTTGCCACCCGGAAGGGTGAAGTTCATGAAATGGAGGCCGAGTTCCATCGACGATGCGCTCCTTGTGCCTGGCTGGGCTGATGCCGTTGACCAGACTACCGGGATCAGCTTTTTCGTCCGCGCAGCGGCCCGACACCCGGCTGCTAGGCTCAACGCCCATGAGTGTTGACCGGCCCGTCCTGCTCTTCGGGGAGACCTATCACCACCCCGACATCCTGTATCGCACCGGCTTCCTCGTGCCCGACCCCATCGTGGTCGTCGACAGGGGAGGCGATGACACAGTGCTCTGGGCGAGCCCGCTCGAGGAAGGACGAGCGCGTAAGGAGTCGTCCGTGGGGCGGGTGCGCAGCATTGCGGAGCTTGACCTTCCGCCGACTCGCGCCGGCGCGAGCGAGCACGATGGCTGGGCGAACCTGGTTGTCGCCGTCTGTCGCGAGGACGGTCTCAACGCCGTCGATGTCGATGCCGATTTCCCCGCAGTCCTCGCCGATCACCTCCGCCACAACGACGTCGACATCCGACCGCGCACCGACATCTACCAGCGCCGGCGGCGGATCAAATCCGCGCAGGAGGTGGAGTGGATCACCGCCGTGGAGAACGCCGGCATGGCTGCGCTCCAGAAGGCCATCGACATGATCGCGGCCTCGGAGATCAAGGACGGCCTGCTCTTCCATGAAGGCCGCAAGCTCTCGAGCAAGGAGCTGATCTATGCAGTCGAGAGCCACCTGCTCGAGAACGGCATGGGCACCGAGGACTCCATCTGCTGCGGCGGTCCCGAGTCGGCCGACCCGCACCGCTCGATGAGCGAGGTGATCCGCGCCGGCCTGCCCATCGTCCTCGACATCTTTCCCTTCGACAAGCGCACGCGCTACTGGGGCGACATGACCCGCACAGTCGTCCGAGGAACGCCGCCGGCCGAGGTGGAGCGGATGTGGGACGCGGTGCTCGAGGCACAGCAGGCGGGCCTCGATACGGTGAAACCAGGCGCCAACGGGCGAGACGTTCACTACGCCTGCTGCGAGGTGTTCAAGCGACACGGTTTCGGCTCGCTTGCCAAGCCATATCGCGACATCCAGAGCGATGCCCGGTTCATCCACGGCACCGGGCACGGCTTGGGTCTCGAGATCCACGAGTTCCCCCGCGTCAACGAGTCCGACATCGTGCTCGAGGTCGGCGACGTCATCACGGTCGAGCCGGGGCTGTACGACCCCCGCCTCGGCGGGATCCGCATCGAGGACCTCGTCGTGGTCACCGAGAGCGGCCACCGAAATCTGACGACGCTGCCCAAGACGTTCCGCCTCGACTGAGACCCTCTCGGGCTGGGGCGCGGAGGGCTCCTGCTACACTGCTCAGGCTTCTCATCGAGGAGCGTTTCCACATAACGCTTTCCTGCGCCCGGATCGTCGCCGCCTGATCACCTCGGCGGCCACAGCACCCCGGGCGCCGCAAGCCCAGAGGAAAGGAGGTGCCACGCATGGTGCGTGACTACGAACTGATGTACATCGTCCGGCCGGAGCTGGAGGATGACGCGGTGCGCGTCGCGGTGAAATCGGTGCGCTCGCTGATCGAGTCCCACGACGGCGAGGTCGTCAAGACCACGCTCTGGGGCAAGCGCCGGCTCGCCTACGAGGTGAAGCGGCTTCGTGAGGGCCACTACGTGCTGGTCGTCTTCCACCTCGACGGCGGCAAGGTCGGCGAGATCGAGCGCGCGCTCCGCATCCACGACACCGTGTTCCGCCACCTCATCGTCGTCCACGAGGGCACGATGCCGGAGCCGGAAGCGGAGATCGAGGAGATCGCAGGGCCCGTCGAGCCCGAGCCTGAGGTCGACGGCACTGTCTTGCCAGGGTCCGCCGCATCGGACGATGATCTGGCAGCAGAGGATGTGCCCTCGGCAATCGACGACGACGAAGGAGACATGTGATGGCGGGTTCCCTCAATCGCGTGATGCTCATCGGCCGGCTGACCCGCGATCCCGAGCTCCGCTACACGCCGAGCGGGACCGCCGTGTGCAACCTCGCACTCGCGACCAATCGTTACGGGAGCGATCCCGCAACCGGTGAGCGCAAGGAGTTCACCGACTACCACGACGTGGTGGTCTGGAACCAGGGCACCCGCAAGCTCGCCGAGACGACCGCGCAGTACCTGCAGAAAGGCCGCCTCATCTACGTCGAGGGGAGGCTGCAGACCCGTTCGTGGGACGACGCCCAGAGCGGGCAGAAGCGCTACAAGACCGAGGTCAACGCCAACGACGTGCAGTTCCTCGACAGCAACCGCCAGGAAGGCGCCCCCGCGGGTGATGGCGGCGGCGCCGCGCCTCAGCCCGGCCCCGCCGGCGGCGACGTCGACCCCGATGACATTCCGTTCTGAGCTGGAGAGCCATGCCTGATTTCGACCGCCGCCGCCGCAAGGTGTGCAGCTTCTGCCTCGAGCACATCGACTTCATCGACTACAAGGAGGTCACCCGCCTGCGCCGGTACCTCTCGGAGCGGGGCAAGATCCTGCCGCGCCGGATGACGGGCACGTGCGCTCGCCATCAGCGATCGCTGACGGTTGCGCTGAAGCGCGCACGGCACATCGCGCTGCTCCCCTTCGCGGAGATCCGCTAGAGCCGGACGCGTCCGATCCTGGCGTGCGGCCCGTCGCGAATGAGGCGCCGCACCTATACTGCGTCGCAGGCGCATGCGCCATCACCGGGTTCGTCCTCTCCACGTCCTTGTCCTCGCCCCGGTCGCCGCGATGTTCGCGGGTGTCCTCGGCCCGGCGCCCCACGCCCTGACCGCCGCTGACAAGGCGCCCACCCCGATCGTGGTCGGCGTCGATGCCGGGCTCGGCGGTCCGGGCGATGGGAACAATTCCGGGGCGATCGGTGTCAACGGCATCCGCGAGAAGGACATCGACCTCGACGTCGCCATGCGTCTCGCCGCACTGCTACGGGCCGACCTCGTCAACGTCGTGATGACCCGGACCACCGACGTCTACGTTTCCGACGCCCGACGCCGGCAACTTTCGATCGCGCAGCACGCCGCGCTTGTGGTCAGCATCCATGCGAACACATCGTCCGATCCGTTGACTGATGGGTCGATGGTCATGTACCCGACGGCGGCGAGCACCGCGTTCGCGCGGACACTGGACGATGCGCTGAGCGCTCAGATCACCGGTGACGGCGTGCCCGACGACGGCTTCGCGCTGGGCGGCCCCGCGTGGGCGCAGAGCCCGGTGCCGGTGGCGACGATCGAGATGGCCTACCTCAGCAATGCGACCGAGGCGACGCTCTGTGCGACACCGAGGTTCCGCCAGGACGTTGCCATCGGTGTGCGCAACGGCGTGGAGGCCTACATGCCGGCGGTCATCGCCCGGCGCAACGCAATCATCGCCTGGCGGAGCGCCCATGTCGGGTCGTCGGCCGGCTCGTCGGCCTCGGCGTCGGCGACGTTGCCGGGAACGAACGGGTTTCAGTTCCAGCCGGTGATCGAATGGCTGATCGGGCTCAGCCTCGTGGGATTGGTCCTGCTGTACCGCGACGGGGTCGCGCGCTTCCTGGTCGTGCTCATCGCGCTGGTCGTGCGGTTGTTCGGTGGCGTGATGTGGACGAGGAGAGCTCTGATCCGCTGGCGGCGGAGACGGCGTCGATCGCGAAGGCCGGAGACGCATACCGACGCGCTGCCACCGAGAGGCAGCGTGCGCAGCTCCGTGTACGACGACATCCCGATGTGACCCGCGGCGTCTGAGCGTCAACCGCGTCGACCGCGACACCTCCAGACGGGGGCGGTGCCCACAGCGGCCTTCGGTAGACTGCCCCCATGGGTGAACCACAACTCCGCGTTCCCGGTCCGACCCCGCTCCCCGCTCGCGTGGTCCGCTCCGCGAGCCGTCCCATGATCAACCACCGCGGCCCGGAGTTCGCCGCGGTGATGGACGACGTCATCGGAGGCATGCGCTGGGCGCTCCGCACCGACAACGACATCCTGCTCTACCCGTGCAGCGGCACCGGCGGCCTCGAGGCCGGGGTCGTCAATCTGCTCAGTCCTGGCGAGCAGGCGCTCTTCTGCACCATGGGCTCGTTCGGTGATCGCTGGGCGACCATCGGAGTCACCTACGGGGCCGAGGTCGTGCGTCTCACCGTTCCGCAGGGCGAGCCGATCGATCCTGAGGATGTCGAGCGCACCCTCGCCGAGCACCCGGATGTCACCACGGTGTTCGTCACCCACAACGAGACCTCGACCGGCGTGACCAACGATCTCGCCGCGATCTCCGGCGTCGTCAAGAGCCGGGGGAAGCTGCTCGCGGTCGACAGCGTCAGCGGCGCGGGTTGCCTCCCGTTGCAGACCGACGAGCTCGACATCGACGTCCTCGTCACCGGCTCGCAGAAGGGCTGGATGTCCCCGCCGGGGATCGCAATGATCGCCGTGAGCGCAGCGGCCTTCGCCCGTGCGAAGACCGCGACCAGCCCCCGCGTCTACTTCGACTTCGACCGCGAGAAGAAGTATCAGGACAAGCATCAGACGTTCACGACTCCGGCGGTCTCGGTCATGTACGCGCTCCAGGAAGGCCTCGCGATGTTGCGGGAGGAGGGTCTTGAGAACGTCTGGGCCCGCCATGCGAGGGTCGGACGGATGATCCGAGCCGGAGTCAAGGCGATGGGCATGAAGTTGCTTGCGGCCGAAGGGCACCGCAGCGACACGGTCACCGCCGTGCACAGCCCCGCCGACTCGCCCGAAGCGCTCAAGAGCCTGCTCACGACACTGCGTACCACCCACAGCCTCGTGCTCGCCGGGGGTCAGGACTCGTTGCAGGGCAAGATCTTCCGGATCGGGCACCTGGGGTGGATCGACGACGCCGACGCGTACACGATCCTCTCGCTGCTCGAGGCAGGCCTGATCAGCACCGGGTTGCGGACGCGCGGCGGGCTCGCGGTGGCGGCGGCGCAGGCGGAGGCACGCGGAGGGGTCGCGCAGGCGGAACCCGTCACCGTCGGGTGAGCGTCACCGCGGAGCCGCCGACCGCGACCGGCACCGTGACGCGCATCCTGGTCGCGGACCCGATCGCCGAGGACGGCGTCACGCGCCTGCGCGCCGCCGGTGAGGTCGATGTCATGACCGGGCTCGACCCGTCAGCTCTTCGCGAGCGCATCGGCAACTACGACGCGCTGGTGGTGCGCAGCGAGACCAAGGTCACCGCCGACATCCTTGACGCCGCACCGCGTCTGCGCGTGGTGGGCCGCGCCGGTGTGGGTGTCGACAACATCGACATCGATGCCGCAACGCAGCGCGGCGTGCTCGTGCTCAATGCGCCGACGGGCAACACCATCGCGGCCACCGAGCATGCGATCGCCATGATGCTGGCCCTGGCGCGCAACCTTCCCGCCGCCGACCGCTCGCTGCGCTCCGGCCTCTGGGAGCGCTCCCGCTTCATGGGCACCGAGCTGCGTGAGAAGACCCTCGGAGTCCTTGGCCTTGGCAAGATCGGATTCGAGGTGGCGCGCATCGCTCGCGAGGGGCTGCGCATGCGCGTGCTCGCCCACGACCCGCTGGTCACCGTCGAACGCGCCCAGCAGGCCGGTGTCGAACTCTGCGACTTCGAGACACTTCTGACTGAAACGGACTTCCTCACCGTCCACGTGCCCTTGACCGACGCGACTCGGGGGGTGATCGGCGCCGGCGAGCTCGCCCGGATGCGCAAGGGAGCGAGGCTCATCAACGTCGCTCGCGGCGGCATCATCGACGAGCAGGCGCTCGCTGACGCCATCCGATCCGGGCAGATCGCCGGCGCGGCCATCGACGTGTTTACCAAGGAACCGCCGGATCCGGGCAATCCGCTGCTCCAGCTCGAGCAGGTGGTGGTGACGCCGCACCTCGGCGCCAGCACCCGTGAGGCCCAGGTCAACGTCGCCTTCGACGTCGCGGATCAGATCGTGGAGTACCTGGCGGGCGGAACGCCGCGCTACGCGGTGAACGCACCCACCGTGCTGCCCGAGGAACTTGCGCGTCTGCAGCCGTACCTCGTCCTCGCCGAGAAGATCGGCTCGCTCGCCGCGCAGCTCGACGGTCGCAAGCTCCGTCACGTCGTCTGCAGCTACTCCGGGGAGCTCGCCGCGATCGACACCTCGATCATCACCGCGCACGTCCTGCGTGGACTCTTCGCGCATTTCACCGAGACGCGCGTGAACCCTGTCAACGCCAAGGTGGTGGCCACGTCGATGGGCGTCGACGTCGATGAGCGCCACACCACCCGCAGCGCCGACCCCGAGGGCTCGCTCCTCGTCGAGGTGGTGGGCGAGCAGACGCTGCGCATCACCGGCACGCAGTTCGACGACGGTCCGCGGATCACCCGCCTCAACGACTTTCGCGTCGACATCCAACCCGCGGGCACGTATCTCGTGGTCACCCACCAGGACCGGCCCGGGGTGATCGCCGCGATCTCGACGGCGCTCGCGCGCAACGACATCAACATCGCCGGTATCGAGCTCGGCCGCGACCGGCCGCGCGGCCACGCGGTGATGCTGATGGAGATCGACGACCCGCTGAGCGCAGAGCTGCTCGCGGAGGTCCGCGAAACCGCCATGCTCGATCAGCTTCGCCAGGTACGGCTCTGAGAGCCTGACGTTCCGCCAGTCGACGGAGCGAGAGAGCCATGGCAGTGGTCCAGCCCTTCAACGGCACCCGGTACAACCCTGAGCACGTGAAGCTCGGCGGCGTGCTCGCGCCGCCGTACGACGTCATCAGCGACGCCAAACGGGAAGAGCTCTACGGTCGCGACATGCGCAACATCGTGCGCATCGACTACGGCGAGCGCTACCCGGATGACGTCGACGGCGTCAGCGATGCGTACACCCGGGCGGCGTCATTTCTGCGCTCGTGGCGGGAGCTCGGCGTCCTCGTGCGTGACGAGCCGCCGGGGTTCTACGTCGTGGACCATCACTTCTCGCACACGGACGGGACCGAGCGGCGCAGGCGCGGTCTGCTCGCGACAGTCGCCGCGACCGCGTGGGAGCGCTCGGACCTGCGCCCCCACGAGCGGACCCTTCATGGTCCGAAGCAGGACCGGCTCGCGCTGCTTCGAGCCACGCGAGCACAGACCAGCCCGGTCTTCGCGATGTGGAGGCAGGACGACGGCATCGACGACATCCTCGCCGGCGTCGCCACCGGCAGCGCCCTCCTCGGCGGAAGAATCGATGGTGAGATCGGCTCGGAGAAGCTGCTGATCTGGCGCGTCTTCGAGCCCGCACAGGTCGACGCGATCGCCGGCTCACTGGTCGATGCATCCCTCTACGTCGCGGACGGGCACCACCGTTACGAGACCGCGGCCGCATACGCTGCGGAACGGCGTGGCGCAGAACCCGACGCACCGCGAAACGCGCCGTTCGAACGCAGCCTCGTGTACCTCGCCGCCGCCGACGACCCCGGGGTCACCATCCTGCCGACGCACCGCCTGGTGCGGCCCGGGCCGGGCATTGCCTTCAGCCTCGACGATCTCTGGGCGCGTCTCGACGATGCGTACGAGATCGTGCCCGCTGATGACGCGGCCTCGGCGCTCGCGGTCGCGGCCTCCCTGCGCGCGACCCATCACGCTTTCGCGGTTGTGGCTCTCGACGGCGCCGCGGTGCTGCGGCGTGCCAGGCACACGCGGGGTTCTCCGCGCGACCGTCTCGATGTCGCGGTGCTCGAACGCGAGGTGCTCGGCCCCGCGGGCGTCTCACCGGAGGCCATCGGCGACGGGGCGCTGACCTACACACGCGACCCGGCCGCGCTGGCCGCGGCGGTGCATGGCGGCGAGGCGATCCTGGGGTTCGGGGTCACGCCGGTGACAACCGACGAGGTCGTGGCGGTGGCCGATGCGGGCGAGACCATGCCGCAGAAATCGACGTACTTCTACCCGAAGGTCCCCACCGGGCTCGCCCTGCGCGAGGTCTGAGTTGCGAAATGGCGCCGCCAGGGTTTGAGCCGAGGCCCCCGACGGGTAGAGTTGAAGCGTTCACCCGCAGACGGGGACCAACACGAATGCCCACCTACGGATACCGCTGCCCCAAGTGCTCGACCGAGTTCGAGGTCTGGCAGACGATGCGCGACCTTCCCGCGGCTCCGTGCCCCACGTGTGGCGAGGCCGCGAACCGGTTGTTCTTCCCTGCGGGCATCGTGTTCAAGGGCTCGGGCTTCTACAAGACTGACAGCCGGGGCGCGTCGTCATCGTCCATCCCGTCGGAGAGCGCTGACTCCGGGTCGGCCGGCAAAGACTCCCGCAAGAGCTCGGCCAACGGCTCGTCCGCGACTCCCAAATCCGACACCGTGAAATCCGATTCGTCCGCCCCGACCTCGACTTCCGACACTCCCGCTACCAGCAGGAAAGCTGCCTCGACCGACAGCGCCGGCTGAGTACGATCAATCCGCTGCCCGCCCATCAGGAGACCCCATGGCTCATCCCGTCACCGTCACCGACACCACCTTCAAGGAAGAGGTGCTCGATTCCGAGATCCCCGTGCTGGTCGATTTCTGGGCATCGTGGTGCACGCCCTGCAAGATGATCGCCCCGATCGTCGAGGAGTTCGCGACCCAGTACGACGGCCAGGTCAAGGTGGCCAAGGTCGACGTCGACGCGAACCCGATCACGCCCGGCATGTTCGGGATCATGAGCATCCCGACGCTGATGATCTTCCGCGGCGGCAAGGCCGAGGAGCGGATCGTGGGCTACCAGCCCAAGCAGACGCTCGAGGCCAAGCTCCTCGCGGTACTCGCCGCCGCCTGATCGCCACTCAGACCTGAAGCAGGCCGAGCACCTCACCGGCCAGGTAGAGCGAGCCGCACACCACCACGACGCCGTCGCGCCCCGCACGTTGGCCCGCTCGCTCGAGCGCTGTCTCGACGTCCTCCGCGACTTCGGCAGGCGGATCGAAAAGACGGCTGAGATCGGCTGGCACTGACGCCCGCTCCACGGCTGGCGCCGTGACGACGACGTCGCGGGTGAGCTCTCCGAGCGCCGCGGCCATGGAGGCCGTGTCCTTGTTGCGCATCGCGGCGAAGACCGCAACGCAATGACGTCCACCGATGAGCCCCCTTGCCGACGCGACCATCGCCGACATCCCGGCCGGGTTGTGGGCGCCGTCGATGAGGATGGCCGGCGTGCCGTCGATCCAGTCCATGCGGCCGCGCCAGCGCACGCTCGTGCAGCCGCGCTCGACCGCATCCGCATCGATGGGGATCCCGGTTGCTCGCAGCGCATCGCAGATCGCCACCGCGGTCGCGACGTTGGCGACCTGGAAATCGCCGCGGAGTGGTGCCCGCGCCGAGATGAGCCTGCCGTCGAAGACCGTGTCGACCGCGACGCCGCTCATACCGGTGGTACTCCCGGCGTACGGGACATCGCCTCCCACCACGGCGAGCGTCGCGCCAACCTCGGCGGCTCGGGCACGAACCAGCGTGAGCGCCGGCTCGGTCGCGGCAGTGACCACTCGGTTGCCCGGCTTGATGATCGCAGCCTTCTCGCGAGCGATCTCGGCGATGGTCGCGCCGAGCAGATCCTGGTGGTCCAGGGCCACGTTGGTCACCGCGGCGACGCCGAGGTCGAGGACGTTCGTGCTGTCGAGACGCCCACCGAGACCCACCTCGCAGACCAGCACCTCGGCGTCTGCCCGCCGAGCAGCGAGAATGCCCGCTGCGGTAAGCACCTCGAACCCGGTGGGCTGCAGCTCGTCCGGCAGTGCCTCCGCGGCCTCGCCGACGGTGGCCACCAGGGCGCCGAACTCGGTCTCGGTGACCGGCTCGCCGTCGCGGACGATGCGCTCGCAGTAGGACTGCAGGTGCGGGCTGGTGAGCAGCATCGACCTGTGTCCGGCGGCCCTACAGACCGCGTCCACGGTGACGCACACCGACCCCTTGCCGTTGGTACCGGCGACGAGCACGCCCCGCAGGCCGACATGCGGATTGCCCAGCGCGGCGAGCAGCGCCCGCGTGCGCTCGAGCCCCGGCATGATCCCGCGCCACGCCACCGCGTCCAGCGTGGCGACGGCGCGCTCGTAATCGGTGCTGCTCACGCCCATTGCCAGGTCTCACTCATCGCCTCGCCGGCGTCCGGTCGGCGCACCTTGAGGCGGATCGCGCTCATCCAGGCGCGCCGCCGCTCGGACGTGTCCTCGACATCCTCGGTCGCGCGATCCCGAAACAGGCACCCGGTCTGATGGGCGAGGACCGCCTGCAGGTCCTGGTACTCGAGCAGCGCGGCCGCGTCCACGCTGGCGGTGCGCCCATCCTCGGTGCTGACGAGCAGGCGAAAGACGCGCCCGTTGTGCTCGTCAAACGACGACTTCGGCGTGACGGTGATCTCCCCCAGCTCGGGGAGGAGCTCGCCGATGCGGTTCAGCCAGGCTCGCTGCGGGTCGGAGGACGCCTCGACGGCGCCGTCGACGAAGAGCTCACCGGCGAGGGAGAGGACGGCGGTCTGGAAATGCGTGTAGTAGAGGAGTTCGGCGCCGTTGAGCGCGACGCTGCCGACGTCGTCGTCGTCGTCGCTGACGAACGTGACCATGAACGGGCGCGCGTACGGCTTGCGGGCCTCCGACTCGCTCCAGCGCACGCGCATCGACGCCATCAGCTCAATCCGTTGGGAGCCCGCGTCGGGCGCGGGCGAGCGCGACGGTGTTGCGCAGCAGCATCGCGACGGTCATCGGCCCGACGCCACCCGGCACGGGGGTGAGCCAGCCGGCAACCGGTTCGACCGAAGCCCGGTCCACGTCACCCACCACCACGCCATCCTCGGGTGTGGTCCCGACGTCGATGACGAATGCCCCCGGCTTGACGTAGGAGACGTCGACCATGCGGGGCCTGCCGATCGCCGCAACCAGAACGTCCGCCTCGCGTGAGATGGCCGCGAGGTCGCGGGTCCTGGAGTGGCAGATGGTCACGGTGGCGTCGGCATTGGTGAGCATGAGCGCCAGCGGCCGTCCGACGATGGCGCTGCGTCCGATGACCACGGCCCGGCTGCCGCGCAGGGGCACGTCGCTGCGGCGCAGCAGCTCCATGCAGCCGAGCGGGGTGCACGGAGCCACGGTACCCGCGTGGCCCTCGGCAAGCCGTCCGAAGTTGCAGGGATGGAAGCCGTCAGCGTCCTTCTCCGGCGAGACACGCTCCATCACCGCGACGGCGTCGATCTGGGCTGGCAGCGGCAGCTGGACCAGGATCCCGTCCACGCTGTCATCGGCGTCGAGCGCCCCGACGAGCGCGACCAGCTCCTCGGTGGTGCTGTCCGCCGGTGGCGTGTGCAACGTGAAGCGCACGCCGGCTCGCTCCGCGGCCCGACCCTTGTTGCGCACGTACAGGGCGGAGGCCGGGTCGTCGCCGCAGAGGACCACGGCGAGCGAGGGCGGCGGGGTGCCGTCCTCGGTCATCAGCAGAATCCGCGCGGCCAGCTCGGCGCGAAGCTCGGCGGCCACCGCCTTGCCATCGATGATCACCGCGCTCATCGCGGGTCGTGCGCGTAGCGCTCGATGATCACAAAGCAGCGTTCGATGGAACCGGGGATCGGCGGCTGCTTGCCGACTCGCACCTTCACGCTCTCGACGTGGGGCTCGGCGAGCATGCAGGCGGCGACCTTGTCGGCCACGGTCTCGATCAGGTTGTACTGCTGATCCTCGACGACTTCGCGAATCAGGGTGAAGGCGTGCGCGTAATCGAGCGTGTCGGCGATGGCGTCGCTGCGTCCGGCCACCGAGAGGTCGATACGGATCTCGACGTCGACGTGAAAGCGGTTGCCGAGTGTGCGCTCGGCCTCGGTCTCACCGTGGTAGCCGTAGAAGGACATTCCCTCGAGCACCAGCAGGTCGTGCTTCCCGGACACGGCGCGATTGTACGAATGCGCGTCCATGCTCCCGATGTGGCGCTCCGGCCCCGTGCCGGTGCCGTCAGACGCCGCGAACGCCGCCCTCAGGCCGGAGCACCTGCTCGCGATGATCGATGGGATTGACCATGACCACCTGGAACAGGTCCTCGAAATCGCATCCGAAGAGTTGCATGAGCGACTGGCGCAGCTTCGGTCCGGGGTTGCGCGTGCCCGCCTCGAGCGCGGGAATGTAGTTCTGGGTCACCCCGAGCCGGCGAGCAAGCTCACGCTGGGTGAGGTGATGCTTGTCCCGCATCGCCCGCAGTCCGACGGCCCTGACTTCGACGTTCACACGGACAAATATACGCACCTGTGAGTATGTTCGTCAACGCAACGCAGATGCCGGCGGCCTGTGAACGCTACCCGCTGCGCTTGAGGAGGCCCAGCCGCTTGGCTCGGCGCTCGGCTTTCGCGAACACCAGCACCCCACCCGGGATGAGCACGGCGCCCATGGCCAGCAGCAATCCGATGGTGCCGATCAGCGCTCCGACGCCGGCGTGGTCCAGCAGGGCGGAACGGATGCCGGTGAGGGTGTACGTCAACGGCGACGCCTGCCCGACCACGCGGAGCACCGTCGGCAGCACCGAGAGCGGGTAGTACACGCCCGACACGAGCAGCAGGACTCCCTGCACCGCAACGGTCATCTGCTCGCCCTTCTCGGGTGAGAGCAGCGGGAGGACTGACGTGAAGATCCCGAGACCGAGCACCGGCAACGTCGCTGCGGCAAGCACGACCAGCGCGGCGGGGATGTCCGCGTGCGACAGGTCCAGGCGGAACGCGAGCGCGACGACGATGAGGATGATCACGCTGCGGAGCATCGCGTAGACGATCGCGAACGAGCAGATGCCGAGCAGGTGGGTCACCCGTCTCACCGGCGCCATGAACGTGTACTCGATGGTCCCCTCCCAGCGCTCCCACGCGATCGCGAACGACACTTCGAAGAACACCAGCGAGAGGTAGCTCCAGAGCAGCGAACCGATCAGCAGATACAGCTGGACTGCCGCGATATTGGCGTGCGCGCTCGTCCCGCCGACCGCGTCGAGCCCCGAGGCGAGGTACCCGATGCTGAGCGTGCTGACGATGCTGTAGACGAGCCAGACGACCTCCCACACCCAGTAGCGGCGGTAGAGGTCGCGCTGCCGCTCGAAGAATCCGAGGAAGGCGTTCGCCTCGATGCGCAGGCCGCTGCTGCGCATCTCGACGTCGCGGGCGTTCGTGCTCATGACACGTTCTCATCATCGTTGTCGGCGTCACTGTCGTCGTCGAAGCTCTTGCCGGTGAGCCGGAGGAACACGTCCTCGAGCGACGACCCGTCTCCGGTGATCCCGTGCGCCGCGCGGAGCGCGGCCGGCGTGCCCTCGGCGAGGATGCGCCCGCGGTCGAGGATGATCACCCGATCGCAGAGTCGCTCCGCCTCCTCGAGGTCGTGGGTGCTGAGCAACACGGTGACGCCCGACTCCCGCCTCAGGTCACGCACGAATCCCTGCACCTCGCGCTTCGATCGCGGGTCCAGGCCGGTGGTCGGCTCGTCCATGAGCAGCAGCGATGGTTTGGTCAGCAGGCTGCGCGCGATCGCCACCTTCTGCTGCTGGCCTCGCGAGAGCTGTTTCATCGGACGGTCGAAGGTGTCGCGCGGCAGCCCGAGCCGCGTCAGAGCGGCGACAGCAGCCTCACGCGTGCCCTTTCCACCCTGGCCGTACAGCCGCGTCGCGTACGAGAGGTTCTCCCAGGGGCTCATCTCCTTGAAGAAGCTCGCCTCGACCGAGACTCGATTCACGTGGCGGCGCACCTCGTGCCCGTCAGTGACCACGTCACGCCCGAAGACGCGCGCCGTCCCTGCATCGGGAATGGTCAGCGTGGCGAGGACGCGGAGCAGAGTCGACTTGCCACTGCCGTTCAGTCCCACGATCGCGACCATCTCGCCATCGCGCACGCACAGGTCGACCGAGTCGATCGCCCGTTTGAATTGACGATTCATCGAACGGCGTCGCCACGGCCGGCCTCGATTCTCGCGCCGGAACGACTTCACCAACCTGGTCACTTCGACGGCGATGCCGCCGACACCTACCCTGGACACCGAATTCTCCTGCTCACGTTGCTGCTCTTTCTGGACAAACAAAAGGACCGTACCGGCCGGTGCCGCACGATCCTGTGAGCGGAGCTACTCGATGCTCAACGACTCAAGGTGCGACCCCAGACGTGCGGGCTCCACCCTTGACGCGGGTGAGCCCGACCCCGATGCAGTGCACGGCGATCATCAAAAGGCGCTCCTCTGCGCGGAAAGATGTAGAAGCGGCATGTTAGGTGCTCCTGGGCACCGTGTCAAACACGGCGGCGGTTGCCTGCGGCGCTGCGAACGCGGCGCGCGTGACGCGATACAGCACGTGCCGCACGAGCGGTGAGCCGGCGGGAACGCGAGGGTGGTCGAAGTCCTCGCCGGGCTGATGCACCATGCCGAGCTTGCTCATCACGCGCCGCGAACGGGTGTTGCCGACCGATGTCATGGCAACGATGTCGTCGAGCTCGAGCTCGTGGAAGCCGTACCTGAGGGCAGCGCGAGCGCCTTCGGTCGCGTAGCCACGACCCCAGTGCGCCGCCGCGAGGCGCCATCCCACCTCCACCACCGGATAGCCGAGGGTCGCGTCAGCTCGGTTGAGACCGATCAGGCCGATGAAGCGCGCAACGCCCACCACCTCCACCGCCCAGAGACCCCACCCCTGCTCGTGAAGCATCTGCTCGATGCGATCCGCGACCGCATCGGACTCGTGCGCTGACAGTATCGAAGGGAAGAACTCCATGACCCTCGGGTCGGCGTTGAGCTCGCGAAATCCCATCCGGTCCTCGGGTTGCCACGCCCGCAGCGTGAGCCGGTCGGTGCGCAGCTCCACTTCGTCGGGCATGGATACGCAGGTTATCCTCGGCGCATGTGCCGCGTATGTCTGAAACGGCCGGAAATCCCCGACGAGCGTTACGGGCGCTGCGAGCAGTGCGCGAAGGCGGGTCGGAACGCCTTTCGTTTCCGGCTCTTTCCCGCGCGGGGCGGCACCGGGCTCGCGGTCAAGGCCGGGGAGCTGTCACCTCATGCGCTGCGCCAGAAATGGCGCGGGCCACTCGCCGCCTACAGCGGGCATCTCTCGACCCGCGCGCACCTGGGTCTGCATGAGCTCGAGATGATCACCGCAAAGGACCGCGTGGAGAGCCTCCGGGTCGCGCCTGACCTCGCCGGCCGGGACGCCGAGGTGCTGGCGGCGCTGCGTGAGGCTGCGGAGCGCACCGACTCCGCCTGGTGAGCATCTGTTGTTTCAGGCCGAGAACAACTTCCACCACAACGAGGGACCGGCGATCGCGGCAGCGCTGACGACCTGCCAGGTGACACTGGTTCGCGCGTTCAGCACACCGGTCACCCGGCCGACTGTCATCCGGGATCCGAACGGCGCCGCGGGATGCAGTGTGGTCACCGTCAACCGCAGCACGGCGCCGGCACGCACCACCTCGACGGTGCTGCCCTGTCCGGACACGGCGATCCCCGCCCGGCTGCCCCACGGCGTTGCGATGCCGCCGGTCACGGCCGGTGACAACGTCCCGAGGTCGACCGCGGTGTAGCCCTTGAGCGCAGCGACCACGGAGCTCCTCGCCGCCGCGAAGGCAGCACCGAGCTCGGGGTGAGCCGGGTCGCCCGCACGCAACGGAGGCTGCCCGAGCACCGCGCCCCAGACGGTCACCTCCTGGTTGGGCGCATACGACTCACGAGCCGCGAAGAGCAGGCAGCCGCCGGCCGCACCGGTCCAGCCGGTCTTGATTCCGAGCCATCCGGGCTGGGCGAGCAGGATGTCGAGGTTGTGCACGATGGTTCCGTCGGGGAGGCGGGCCTGGCGAACCGCCACGAGCTCGGCGAGCGCCGGAGTGGCCTCAACCGCTCGAGCAAGCACCAGCAGGTCAGCGGCGCTGGACACGGTCGCGCTGCTGAAGCCGCTCGGGTCTGCGAAATGCGTGTGACCCATGCCCATCGCCTCGGCGGTCGAATTCAGCCGAGCGATGAACGCGACGCGATTGCCCGACACCCAGCTCGCGAGGGTCTCGGCGATGTTGTTCGCTGACGGCAGCAGCAACGCGAGCAGCAGGTCGCGCTCGGTGAGCACTTCGCCGGCGCGCACGGCCACCGCCGATCCGTCGACGGCGAGGGCGTGACGGTAGAGCAGCACGTCGGCGCTGGTCATGGTCAGCGACGGTCCGCTGGCGCCGACCGCGAGGGGGTGGACCCCGAGGACGACCAGCGCGGTCATCGCCTTGGCGACCGAGCCGATCGGCCGCACCACGCTGGGAGCGTGGGTCGCGATGCTGCCATCCAGGCTGGTGGCCAGCGCGAAGCTCCCGAGGGCGGGTACGGGGATCGGCGGCGCCGTTGCCACACTCACCGCGAGCGTGGCGGGTGCGGCGATGCTGACGACCGCCGCCGGCAGCGGCGCGCGCAGCCTGATGGTGATCACCGAGGCAGCCGCGACCAGCACGGCTGCCAGCGCAATCGTGAAGACCGCCCACGGCCACCGCGGGCTTCGCCCGTCCGTCATCCGGCTCGCATTCGCATGTCTACCCGTAGCATGCGTGCGTGCCTGCCTACCGACGACAGCGCGCCCGCGGCGGTGTCACATCACGCGACCAGACAGATCAGGCCTTGGCCCGGCGCCCTGGCCGTGCGCCCTTCACAGCGCTCGACAGCGAGGTGCTCGCCGAGAAGCGCACCACCCGCCGGGCGGGGACTTTCACGGCCTCGCCGGTGCGTGGATTGCGACCGAGGCGCGCCGCGCGCTGTGCGGTCTTGAAGTTGCCGAAGCCGTGGATGCGAACCTCATCGCCCTTTTCCAACGACTGCGCGATCGTGTCGAAGAACCAGCGCACCTCATCGCGGGCGGCGGTGACGGTGATTTCTGCACGATCTGCGAGCTGCTTCGCGAGCACATCGCGTGTCACGACTGTTGCCATGCGTTCTCTCCAGGAGTCGGACGGGGAAACGCGCGCGATTGTAAGGAAAACCGCGGTCCTTTCTCAACATCGAGTGCATTCCTCTCTGTGCTAGCGTCGCAACACGTGTCGTCGGCGCACGCCGGCGTCGCAGACTCGGAGTGGGACTCCGCGCTGCAGCGCATGGGCGGCCATTTCCTGCAGAGCACGCTCTGGCAGCGCGTCCAGGCGGGGCTCGGCCATGACGTCATCTGGTCGCGCGACGAGCAATGGATGTGGGCCGGGGCGATTCGAGCGGGCCGGTTCCCGAGATACGTCTACCTTCCGCACGGGCCGACCGCGGTGTCCGCCTCAGCGATGGCCTCGGCGCTCGAGGACGCGAGGAGCGCGGCCCGAGAGCGTTCGCTTGATTTCGTGCGAGCCGAACCGGCCGGAGAACACGCCACCGACGCGCTGCTCTCCACCAGGGCGCAGCCGAGCAGGCCGATCCAGCCGCGCTGGACGTGGGTCCTCGATCTGAGTCCCGACGAAGACGTCTTGCGCAAAGGCTTGAGCGGCGGACATCGTGGGGCTATCAACGCAGCGCTGCGGCGAGGGCTGACGATCCGCTCCAGCACCAACCCCGACGACATCGACGTGTTCGTGCGACTCCAGGAAACCACCGCCGCCGCGGGCAGGTACCGCGGTCAAGCGGAGACGTATCACCGGGTCGTCGCCGCGACGCTGATGCCGAAGGGGGCGGCGACGCTGTACATCGCCGACGCGGACGGCACGGCAGTCGCCGCGGCGCTGTGCTTCGACTTCGCAACGACGCGGTACTACGCACACGCCGTGTCGAATCCCGACAGCGGCCGAAGGCGGCAGGCGGCGGCACCACTGGTGTGGCAGATGATCCTCGACGCCCGCGCGAGCGGGACACGCCGATTCGACTTCTGGGGCATCACGCCGGGGGGAACGCCGGGGCATCCCTGGGAGGGCTTCTCCCAATTCAAGCGCTCCTTCGGCGGTGAGGCAGTCGAGCGAGCGGGCACCTGGGACCTGGAAGTGCGCCCCGTGCGCCACCGTCTGTACCGGGCGGCCACGCGTCTGCGGCGATGAGACCGGCCACCGCGGTCGAGCTCGAGCACTGGGACGAGCTCGTTGCCGCCAACCCCGACGGCGGACAGATCCTGCAGTCCCGCGCGTGGGGAGAGTTCAAGCGCGCTCACCGCTGGGCGCCGCGCTATCTCCTCAGCGATGAGCAACCGTCCGTCGCGGTCCTGGAGCTCCTCCACGTGGTCCCGGGGCTCGGCCAGCTCGGCTACATCCCAAAGGGACCCGGGGTGAACAGTGCCGCCCGGCTCGAACCGGTGCTCAGCGGGATTCGTGAAACCGCCGGCGGTGCGTTTGCGATCAAGCTGGAACCGGAGATCGAACAGAGCGACGGCGCGGTGGCTGCACTGCAGCGGCTGGGACTGATGAAGGCGCGGCACGACGTGCAGATCAGCCGCGCGACGATCATCGTCGACCTGCGCCCGCCCGAAGACGATCTGCTTGCATCGTTCAAGCCCAAGTGCCGCTACAACATCAGGCTCGCGCAGCGGCGCGAGGTCACGGTCAGGCCGGTACCGCTCGATCGCGACAGCATCGACACCATGTACGCGCTGATGGCCTCGACCCGCGATCGAGCCGGGTTCACGCTGCGCAGCAAGGAGTACTTCTCCGGGTACTGGCGTCTGCACGCGGCCGCGGGGCAGGGGCAGCTGTTCTTCGCGTCACTCGGCGACGAGGTGCTCGCCGGGGTCTTCGCTACCTTCATCGGCGCCAAGGCCTGGTACAAGGACGGGGGCTCGACCAAGGAGCACGCCGCCGTGATGGCGCCTCACCTGCTGCAGTGGGAGGTCATGCGCTGGCTTCGAGCGCGCGGCATCGAGAGCTACGACCTGGTCGCAGTACCCCCGGCGTCAGAGCTCACGCCGTCGCATCCGCTCTTCGGGCTGTATCGATTCAAATCGGGATTCAGCGAACGCATCACCGAGTACGTCGGGACCTGGGACCTGCCGATCGCCCGGGGGCGCTACGCCGCCTGGAACGCGATCGCCGAGCGCGCGGCGCACCAGTGGGCGTACCGCATCCGTCACGACCTCCTGTATTGAAGGCCGTCGTCGTCATCGGCTAGTGCCAGATCCGCTTCATGATCACCCGCGAGAGCTTCTCGGGATCATGGTGTGTGGAGATCGACGCCGATGCGACGTCGGCGAGGATGTAGTTCACGTGGTGCTGCGCGGCGTGATCGCGGTCGAAACCGACCCTGGTAACGCCCGCCTCGACCGCTGACGGCGGCAGCGGGAGGCCGACGTTGCTGTTGACGATCACGTAGTCGAACAGGTGATTGCCGACGTGGTCCTCAATGGTGGTCAGATGCTCGCTCACGGAATATCCCATCGTCTCGCCGGGCTGTCCGGCGATGTTGCAGACGTAGACCTTGACGGCGGGGCTGGCGCGCAGCGCCTCGACCATCCCGTCGATGAGGAGGTTGGGCAGGATCGAGGTGTACAGCGATCCCGGCCCGACGATGACGAGCTCGGCGGCGAGGATCGCGGTCTCGGCCTCGGGATTGATCTCGACGTCCGGCGGCTCGAGGAACACCCGGTCGATCCGATCGGAGCCGTGGGGAACGTTGGACTCCCCGACCCGCACCTCGGTGCCGGCGGTGGCGCAGAGAACGACGTCTCGGAGCGTCGCAGGCACGATCTGGCCGCGGACGGCGAGAACCCGGCCGGACTCGCGGACGGCGTGCTCGAAGTCGCCGGTGATCTCGGCCATCGCGGTGATGAAGAGGTTCCCGAAGGAGTGCCCGGCGAGCGCCCCCTCGCCGCCGAAGCGATGCTGGAAGAGCTCGGTCATCAGGGGCTCGGTCTCGGCGAGCGCGGTGAGACACTGGCGTATGTCCCCAGGCGGCAGGACCCGGTACTCCTCACGAAGCCGCCCGCTCGACCCTCCGTCGTCGGCGACGGTCACGATCGCAACGATGTTGCCGGTGTACTTCTTGATGCCACGGAGCAGCGCCGAGAGGCCGGTCCCGCCACCGATCGCCACCACCCGAGGACCCTTGGCGAGGTAGCGGAACTTGTAGAGCTGGTCTGCCAGGCCGCGTTCGGTGGTTCCCCGCCCTGGTAGGAAGGGTCCGAGGATCGACTGGCTCAGCTTGTAGAAGCAGAGCACGATCAGCCCCACCCCAACCAACGCGAAGAGCAGCGCCCGGACCAGCCGGGGCAGGAATTGCAGAGTGACGTCGCCGACCCAGGACGGGAACGTGATCTGGGCGCTGTAGAGGTCGCGAAGGATGTAACCAGCCGCCAGGCTGATCATCACGATCGCGAAGAACAGGAGTCCGAGCCAGCGTTTGACGTGCAGGCCCGGCGTGAACCAGCGCATCAGGTTCACGCTCGGCCGAAATCGGGTCCTCATCACCGCGCTCCGATTCTGTCACGAAGAAAGACGCGTGCCCTTGTGGGCACCATCCGATTACGCCTGGTCGATCGACGTTCCCTTGGAAGCCAGCTCCACGGGATCGCGCCGGCGGCGCAGTTTGGCCAGATTGTGCTCCGCTTCGATGTAGCGTGAGGTTCCTGAATACGAGCGCATGACCAGGCTCTGGGTGTGGCAGCGATCCTCGCCGAGGAATCGAACGCCCTCGAGGAGCTCCCCACTGGTGATCCCGGTGGCCGCGAAGAAGACGTTGTCGCCGGCCACGAGGTCGTCGAGCTCGAGGACGACGCCCTCCTGCTTGCCCTCCTTCTCGAGGACGCTCCGCTCCCCTTCGCGTAGCCAGATCCGCGCCTGCATGCCGCCGCCGATGCACTTGACGCCGCAGGCTGCGAGGACCGCTTCCGGAGCGCCCCCGATCCCCATGAGCACGTCGATCCCGGTGCGGTGCTCCATCGCGGCCATGAGCCCCGCGGCGACGTCGCCATCCATGATCAGCTTGACCCTCGCCCCGGCCGAGCGGATCTCGTCGAGCAGGGTGTCGTGGCGCTCGCGGTCGAGCACCACCACGGTGAGGTCCTCGACGCGGCGGTCCTCGGCGCGCGCGATCCGCTTGAGGTTGTGGCTGACGCTGGCGGTGATGTCGATCACCTTGGCGGCCTCGGGCCCGACGATCAGCTTCTCCATGTAGTGGATGTGGGTGTGGAACATCGACCCCCGCTCGGCGAGGGCCACCGTTGCTATGCCGCCGGGGATGCCGCGGGCCACCAGCCGGGTGCCGTCGATCGGATCGACGGCGACGTCCACAACGGGTGGGTTGCCGTTGCCCACCTGCTCACCGATGTAGAGCATCGGCGCCTCATCCTTCTCTCCCTCGCCGATGACGACGACGCCGTCCATGTCGACGAACCCGAGGCTGCGGCGCATCGAGTCGACTGCCGCCTGGTCGGCGGCCTCCTTCTGGTTGCGCCCCATGTGCCGCGCCGCCGCCATCGCCGCTCCCTCGGTGACTCGCACGAGCTCGAGGGCAAGGTTGCGGTCGATCGGTGTCCCCAGGTCGCGCGGCCGGGCTCCCATGTGCCCGCGATCATACGGTGCGGGTCGCGCGGAGACCAGCCGTCCCGAACTCGACGATGGCGTCTGCTGCACACCGCAATCCCTCGGCGAGCGCCGCTTCGAACACCGTCTCGTCCGCCCGACCCCTTCGGGCTGCATATCCGAGGAACCCGCCCGCGAGCGAGTCCCCGGCGCCGGTGGGGTCGACGACCCTTGACACCGGTACAGCCGCCGCTTCGAAGATCGCGCCGGCCGTGACGCAGGCAGCGCCCTGAGGGCCGCGCTTGACGACGACCGCTCGCAACCGGCCCGTCCCGCACAGCGCGGCTGCCGATGCTCGCCAGTCGCCGTCGCCGGTGAGTACGGTGAGCTCGGACGAGGTGAGGAACAGGATGTCGACGCGTTCCGCGAGCGAGCGCACCTCGGCGGGGCGGCTCACGATGAACTCGGTCATCGAGTCGGTGCCGATCACGCGGGCTCCCGACTGATCGATCACCTGGTGCTGGAGGCTGGGATGCATGCTCGCGACGAACAGCACCTCGGCGCGCCGCGACGGCTCGGAGAGCGCGGGACTCCACTCCGGGTCGCAGCCCGGCTCGGAGGACTCGTGCGAGGTGACCCAGCGGTCGAAGTCGTGAACCGCGTGCCACCTGAAGGTGGGCGAGTCGCTGACGACCAGGCCGTCGAGATGGATCGCAGGGCTGTCGAGGATCCGTGTGTGCTCACCCGCGGTGTCCGCGCCGACGATGCCGTTGACGTGGACCGGGGCATAGCGCGAGGCCGCCAGCGCGAAGTACACCGCCGAGCCACCGAGGACGTTGCGCCGCCCGGCGGGAGTGGTCACGTCGTCGCTGTGGAACGTCCCGGCGACGGCGACCTCCCAGGTCACCCGGGACGGAGGATCACCCCGCGGCGGCGGTCCGGTCGCGGGCGCCGAAGAGCGGGATGATCGGAGCCAGTCGTGGCCGGCGGGATTCGAGCGAACGGAGCAGCAGGACTTCCTGTGCTTCAAAGAGGATGTCGGCGACGTGGTCGGGGTCGCGATCGATCCCGAGGCGGTCGCGCAGCTCCTCGTCCACGGCTCCCACCGCACGCACCACCGCGCTCCAGAGCACCGGCGGGATGAGCCGGAAGTCGCGCATCCGGCACTCCTCGATCAGGTCGATGAGGACATCGGCCTCGCGAACGCGCAGCCGGGTGCGGGAGATGCGCTCGCGACGGAAGGCGGCCTCACGCTCGATCCGAGCGATCTCCAGACAGGTCCGCTCCATCGGCCCTGGTACTGGTTGCCTTCGTGTAGCTGCGGCGTGCACGAGCGGGATTGTCCCACGCTCGGCTCGGGGTGCGAGTGTCGGTGAACTGCTGTTACACCGGGTAGCAGATCGACCGCCAGCGGCCGCCACCCGGGACGAGGTGCACGACGCGCCGGATGACCGCCACGGGGTCCGGGTCGCCGACCTGGTACTCGACGTCAAGCTCGGCGACGTCGCGGTAGGTGGTGCCTCGGGTGGAGTCGGTCCACTCGGGCAGGTAGCGCACGTCTTTGACGCTCACGCCATGGAGCCGTCGCATGGTCGAAGCTCCCTGCGCCTCGGCGAACGCCTCGGGTGAGCCCCAGCTGAGCTGGCACTCCTCGCTCAGCAGGGTGAAGGCGCGGCGGTACTGGCTGGCGCGCATCAGCTCGACGAAGAGGGCCTCACTGAATGCGGGATTGCCGGGCGGCCTGGCACCGGCGGG
>Ga0209219_1000035_pt1 | contig 35874 bp, 33 predicted proteins | sample BlaSpr_A8_OM1_M1_FD_187973 | JGI IMG/M metagenome (GOLD analysis project Ga0209219, IMG submission 187973) | Forest soil microbial communities from Thunder Bay, Ontario, Canada - Black Spruce, Ontario site 2_A8_OM1_M1 (SPAdes) (version 2) | ecosystem: Environmental > Terrestrial > Soil > Boreal... | reverse complement strand
GGAGGCCGTGGAGATCTCGAACGCACGAGCCGCAAGCGGACGGCAGAGATCGACCTCGCCGCGGAGCCAGTGTGCGGTGGCGGCCCAGGCGAGGACCAGCGCAGTGTCAGGAGGTTCGGCATCGTTGTCCTCGAGCCCGCGCGCGTAGAGCTCCAATGCGGTGTCAAGCTCGCCGCGCAGGTAGTGGATGACACCCATCCTCCATGCCAGAGCGGCCGGCAGCGGCACCGAATCGCCGGCGGCGCGTTCGAAGCACCCAAGTGCCCCGGCCCAGTCGCCCTGGAACTGACGTGCCTCGCCCTCGAGCTGGTCGATGCTCGCGCTCCGCATGACGACCGGTATCGCGCGGCATGCATCAACCACCAGGGCGACGTGCCCGCCGGAAAGCAGCTGCGGTCCGTGATCTGCGAGGAGCGCAGCGAGGCGATCCGGGCTCCGTTCGGACAGCAGCAGGACGATTGCACTCGCTGCATTGCCCGCAGAGATGTGCCAGTCGGCCGCCGCAAGGCGCACCTCCCGCACCTCCGACGGCGGCAACGCGAGTTGTTCGAGTGCGTAGGCTCGAATCAACGGCCGCAGCGCAAGCGAGTCATCCTGGCGCTGTTCGATGAACAACCCCTGGCGGGCAAGCTCCTTGATGATCGCCCGCGAACCGTTCATGCACACGGATTCACACAGTTCGGGCGTGAACGCATCGAGAAGGGCGATCCGTGCGATGACCTCGCGAACTGCAGGTGAACGATGCGCGAACACCTCCTCGGCAAGATATGAGAACACCGCTGCCTGGGAGCGTCCCTGGCCGGCGAGCACATCCGGCCACCTCGCGACCGGTGATTCCCGGAGCGCTTCGATGCCGAGGATCACTGCGGCCGGCCATCCGCCGGCAAGCTGATGCAGCACCCCGGCGAAGCCGGTTGCTCCCTCTCCAAGCTGAACCTCCACCAGCTCTTCGACCTCAGCCGGGGTGAACGCCAGCTGCGTGGCGGTGATCTCGTGCAGCTGCCCCCAACCTCGAAGCCGCTCGATGGGGAACGAGGGTGCACGGCGGCCGGCGAGCACCAGGTGCAGGCTCCGCGGCGCATGCCGGCAGAGAGCCTCGATCAACCGCAGGGCGGGCTTCGACGCGGCCAATTCGTGGACGTCGTCGATGACCAGAACGAGGTCGGTGGTGAGCTGCTCATGCAGCGCCTCAGCGAGTCGAGCCGCAAGTGTGTCGGCGCGGGAGAGTTGCTCGAGCTCGGGACCGGTCATCGCGTCGGGAAGGCCGAGCTCAGCGGGCAGGTCCGGCACGCGGAGTCGCAGCGCGTCGCTCAGCCGGCGGACCAGCGACTGCAGGTCACCATCACTCGCGTCGGCGGTGTACCAGGCACACGGCGCGGCCTCCCACCACGACGAGAGCAGGGTCGATTTCCCGAACCCGGCTTCGCCGACCACCACCGTCAGCCGGCGCTGGAGCACGGTCGTGATGCGCTCCGAAAGCGCGGGGCGTGCCAGGAATCCAGATGGCCGCGCCGGCGGCAGGATCTTCGCGATGGGCGTTCGCTCCACCGGCGTCAGCTGGCGTTCAAGCGCGCGTATCACCGGACCACGGCGACGAGACCGCCTCGAGGATTCGTTCGAATGGGATGGCTGCTTTTTCAGCGACGCGCCGCACCAAGGGCTCGGAGCCCTCGAACCGGCAGAGCACGACCTCGTCCTCGCGCATCAGCAGCGAACCGAGGTAATGGACGACCTCCTCGTCACCCGACAACGCTGCGGCGCTCGCGGTTGCGCGCTCGTCGAGTGCGCTGAGGTCGGCCTCCTGCACCCCCGGCCAGAAGCATTCAGCAAGGTATTCGGTCATGACCACAAAACTACGTCGCCCCAGGACATGCCGAAACTGGGAAAACCCTACGCGCCGGTCGGTGCGACCCTACGAACCGGCTGTGGACATCGCTGGACTGTGCGCCCGTGGCTCGTCATGATCCGGGTGATGGAGGAGGCTTCGAGTCCAATCGTCGGACGTGACTCCGAGTTGGCGGCGGTGGATGCATTCCTGTCCACTGCTCGTACGCGGTGTGTCGTGCTGGCCCTCGAGGGTGAGCCGGGCATTGGCAAGACCACTGTGTGGCTCGAGGCGCTGCAGCGCGCCCGTGGCCGCGGCACACGCGTCTTGTTGACACATCCGAGCGAGGCCGAGGCGACACTGTCCTACGCGGCTTTGGCGGATATCTTCGACACGGTCAGCGAGACCCCGCTCAGCGCGCTTGCCGTTCCGCAGCGGGAGGCCATCACTGCCGCGCTGTTGCGAAGCTCGCCGCCGCGCGGTGGGATCGATGAGCGCGCGCTGTGCGCCTCGGTGCTCTCGCTGTTACGTCTGTTGTCGGCGGAGGAGCCGCTGCTGGTGGCGGTCGACGACGCTCAGTGGCTCGACTCCCCATCGGCGCGTGTCCTGAGCTATGCGGTCCGCAGACTCGAAGCTGAGGCGGTGGGATTCCTGGTCACGTCCAGGGTGCGAGGGGTATCACCGCCACTGAGGTTCGACCGCGCGTCCGACCCGAGCCGGCATCACAGCGTGGTCCTCGGCGCCCTGAGCGTCGCCGCCCTGCACGAGCTGATCAAGCAGCACACCGGGCGGTCGCTGCCACGACCCACGCTGGTACAAGTCGCCGGCATATGTGGGGGAAATCCCTTCTACGCGCTCGAAATCGCCGCCTCGTTGCCAGACGGTCCCCTCGAGGGCGGCCGTCTCCGCGTGCCCGCCAGCCTCACCGAGCTCGTCGTCGCCAGACTGGCTCGCTTGCCCGCCGCCACCCGCCGAGCACTGCTCGCTGCATCGGCACTCTCGCATCCGACCATCGAACTCGTAGACTCCGAAGCGCTCGGCGCCGCGCAACGGGCGGGCATCGTCTCGATTGAGCAGGGCCGGATACAGTTCGCGCACCCCTTGCTCGCATCGGCAGTGTATGACCAAGCTGACGAGACGGAGCGACGGCGACTGCATCGCCACCTGGCTGAGGTCGTGACGGAACCTGAGGAGCGGGCACGGCACGCGGCCCTCGGCGCCTCGGAACCGGATGCGGCCATCGCCGGCAAGCTCGAAGAGGCTGCTGTGCTGGCCAGGTCGCGAGGCGCCCCGGGGGCGGCGGCGGAGCTGCTGGACCTGGCGGTGGGACTGACCCCACCGAGCGGCGATGGTGACCGCGCTGCACGTCTGGTTGCCGGCGCTGGCTTCTGGTTCGACACGGGCGATTCGGTCCGCGCCCAGGCAACTATCGACCGCGCGCTCGCTGCACCCATCGGCGACAGGTTGCGAGCCCGGGCGCTCCACCTCTTGGGACAGATCGACGCCAGGCGCAGCTCCTTCACGCGCGCGAGCGCGCTGGCGTTCCAAGGGCTCGAGGCGGCCGCGGGTGACGCGGAACTCGTGACCGACCTGGAGCTCGACCTGGCCTACTACTCCGTGAGCCTTGGCGACTTGCCAGGGGCCGAAACGCATGCTCGCCGGGGGGTGGTGGCGGCAGAGCGGGCTGGGGTACAGAGCGCGCTCGCCGATGCACTCGCTGTCGTGACCATCGCGGAGTTCATCGGCGGCCGAGGACTCGACGAGGACCGCATGCGCAGGGCGCTGGAATTGGAGGACCCGACCCGCAGCCGGGTATGGCAGATGAGCCCGACCTTCATCCACGGCTCACTGCTGCTGTACACCGGCTGCGTGGATCAGGCGTTCGCGGTCCTCGATGGGTTGCACACCGCGACGCTCGAGCGTGGAGAGGAGAGCCCGATTCCGTTCCTGTGCTTCTACATGGTCTGGGTCTGTCTCTGGCGCGGCGACCTCATCGCTGCGGATCGGCTGGCCCTGGAGGCACGACAGACGGCGGCACTGCTCGACGATCCCGCAGCGAACGGCATCGCCTTGGCTGCCAGCGCGCTGGTGCACGCGCACGACGGATCGAGTGTCCTGGCTCGGCAGGAAGCGCTCGAATCCATTCGGTGCTTCGAGGCCCTGGACTGGGCGCTGGGAACGGCGTGGCCACTGTGGGCGCTCGGTCTTGCGCTGTTGTCGAGTGGCGACCCGGCCGCCGTCGATGCCGCCCTCGGCCCGCTGGCGGCAATGCTGACGGGGGCGAAAGGCGGCGACCCCATGCTCGCGGTGTTCCTGCCTGACGAGATCGAGGCGCTCGTCGACCTTGGCCAGATCGATCGGGCGGCAGGGTTCCTGGAGTGGCTCGAGCAGCGCGGTGCCGCCTTCGACCGGTCGTGGGCGCTGGCCGCAGCCGGCCGTTGCCGCGGGCTGTTGTGCGCTTCCCGCGGTGATGTTCAGGGCGCGCTCGCTGCGCTCGCGCAAGCTCTGGTCCAGCACGATCGCAGCGCCATGCCGTTCGAGCGGGCACGGACGCTGTTGGTGCTCGGGCGTGTGCAGCGCCGCAGCAACTTGCGCGGACAGGCGAGGGCGACCCTCCACGATGCGCTCTCGTTGTTCGAGCGGTTCGGCGCCACGGAGTGGGTGGCGCGCGCTCGAGTGGAGCTCGAGCGTCTCGGCCGGCGCGCCGAGTCTCCAGAGGCGCTGACGCCGACCGAAGCGCGCGTCGCTGAGCTTGCCGCGTCGGGGATGCCCAACCGGGAGATCGCGGAGCGAGCCTTTCTCACCACCAAGGCCGTCGAAGCCAACCTGACGCGCGTCTATCGCAAGCTCGGAATACGGTCCCGAGGAGGTTTGGCCCGTGCACTCCAGGCCCTGCAGCCATCGGCACCCACTCGCTGAGTTATTCGGTCCCCGGGCCGACGAGGCCGGCTTCATAGGCGAGGATCACCGCCTGAACACGGTCGCGGAGCCCGAGCTTGTCGAGCATGTGCGAGACGTGCGTCTTCACGGTCGTCTCACTGATGTGCAGCGCGGTGCCGATCTCGGCATTGGAGTGCCCGCGCGCCACCAGCTGCAGCACGTCGCGCTCACGCTCGGTCAGCTCCGCCAGTCCCGCGGGGAGCTCAGTGCGCGCAGCCGGCAGCTTCGAGAGCACACGGTCGAGCAGCCGTCGCGTGACCGTGGGTGCGAGCAGTGCGTCGCCCGCGGCGACCACTCGCACCGCGCGCACGAGCTCCTCGGGAGGAGCGTCCTTGAGCAGGAAGCCGCTCGCCCCCGCACGCAACGCCTCGATCACGTACTCGTCGTGGTCGAAGGTGGTCAGGAGGCGAACAACTCCCCACCTGGCTCCATCTTCAGGATGAGGCGGGCGGGCGTATCCAAGCTGGGAGAATCCACCGGATGCCCCGCGCGACCCGTGTCTACCTCGAAGTAGGCAAGACGTGGACGTTCGCGTGCGCTGTCGACTGGCCTGGCTGGTGCCGCCGAGGCAACGGCGCCCAAGCGGCACTGGACATGCTCAGGGAGTACGCACCACGCTACGCGGTGGTCGCCGGTCCGGGGGGCGCTTCAACGGACTTCGACGTCATCGGCGAGATCCCGGGTGACGCGACCACCGACTTCGGTGCGCCGAGCGTCTCCGGAGAATGGGATCAGGCACCACTGCGCGGGGGCGAGGCCGACCGCCTCACCGGCCTGCTCGAATCGACATGGCGCTTCTTCGACGACGTCGTCGCCGCCGCCCCCGCCGCACTGCGCAAGGGGCCGCGAGGAGGTGGGCGCGACCGCGACGCGATCGTCGAGCACGTGCGCGATGCGGAACGCAACTACGGGCGCAAGTTCGGCGTGCACGTGCCGCCGAGGACCAGATGGGCTGACCAACGTGTGGCGTATGCGGATGCTCTCAGGGCAGGGGCACCCGGCCAGAAATGGTCGGTGCGCTACGCGGCTCGTCGCCTTGGCTGGCACGTGATGGACCACGCCTGGGAGATCCAGGACCGCAGCCACCAGCGCCAGAGTCCGATCAGGCTCCCTTCTCTCGAGGCACCGGATCACTGACGATGCCCTCGCGATCGACGACGCCGATCTCATCGCCGAGGCGGGGAAGGCTGTCCACCTTGATCTTGCCGCGTGGATTGGTCGTCAGCGGCGCCGCTCCCTGCTGGGAGCGGTACGCGGCGCCGAGAACGATGTTGGCGATCGCGGCTATCGGCACGCCGAACAGCGCGCCAAGGACGCCGCCGACCTCGGCGCCGATCAGCAGGCCTGCCATGGCGACCAGTGGATGCAAGCGGGTGACCCGGCCACTGATACGCGGCCCGACAACGTAGGCCTCGAGCGCGTGGCCGAACAGCCCGACGACGACCGCGGCGATGCCGAGCGCCGGGCTTTGGAGCAGCGCGATGCCGACCGCCAGCAGCATCGCGATCACGGCCCCGATGAGTGGTACCAACTCCAGGATCGCCGCCGCAACGCCGAGCACCACCGCGTAGTGCACGCCGAGCAGCGCCATGGTGAGCGTCGTGTACACGCCGATGAGCAGCGACATGAACACCTGGCCGCGCACGTAGGCGTCCGCGGTCGAGCCGACAGCGAGCACCAGGAAGTCGAACTCCCTGGTGTGCTTCGGAAACAAGCGCCGCAGGGTCGCGATGACCGCACGGCCTTCGATCAGGAGATACACCGAGATGACCACGACCAGGACGATGCTCACGACGGTTCCCACGAACCCGGTGACCACGCCGATCGGTGCTCCGACGCTGAACTGACGGAAGCCGCTCGCGAGGCTGCTGAGATCGACCGGAATGCCCCAGCTGTGGAGCAGGTCCTGCAAGCGCGAGAGCAGATCGGGGACCTGCCGGACCTGGCTGACCAGCGTCGGCCCGATGAGGAATCCGATCCCCACCAGCATCCCCAGGAAGACGACATAGAGCAGCAGCGCGGCCACGCCTCGGTGCGAGCGAAACGGACGCAGACGTTGCGTCAGGTCGAGGACGGGAGTGAGAACGACCGCGACGATCGAGGCAAAGACGAAGAGCAGGACCACATTGAAGACGTGCACGAAGAAGGACTCGGCCTCCCGGTAGATCGCCAGCAGGGCGGCGGCGAGGAGGAGCCAGACGAGCGCTCGAAGTGGCCAGCCCATGCGATCCCACAGCGACCCGCGACCGTTCGACCGCTGGGTCGCGGGACGTGCGGGAGTTGCGGGAGTTGTGGGCTGGTGGTTATCGACGCTTCGCTGCCTGCCGCCGGCCCCTGAACTACGGCGGTCAGCGGTTGGAATTGCCAAGCAGATCACCGGTCGGTTGGGTTGGGAGCGGGAGACGCTCACGCGCAGCGCTATCAGCATCAGCCATGAGCATCGACAATACAGCCCCCGTAAAGGTGTACCTGACCGAATGTGGTACTATCTGATAGACTGACTATCATATCAGATTGGAGGCCGCTGGTCCGCAACCGCTGGCCGTCGCTAACCGTCGACCAGAAGCCCCTTCAGCGGACCGAGCAATCGGGCCGACCGGCGTGAGACCGCGGAAAGCGGCTGGAGCGCACAGGTGCGCGGCGGCGCCGGGCTCAGCACGGCGCGCCACTCCGTCTCGATAACCTCGAGCGAGGGACGTCCCGCGCAGTCCCGGCCCAGGTGCTCGCTCCACAGGCGCTCGCGGACGCTTCGCGTCAGCGCTGAGTCATCGGTGACCAGGTTGACCTCCGTGTCATTGAACAGCGAATGCTCGTTGAGGTTGGCCGATCCGATGGTCAGCCACTGGTCATCAACAACGCCGACCTTTGCGTGCACGTATACGCCGGGCTGCCGGCCCGCCAATGGACCGATGGTGCCGACCAGGAGGCGGTGGTGGCGGTCGGCGTCCTGGAGCACACCGAGCTGACCACGTGTGTCGTCGTTGCCGTTGTTGGGATGACGCGGCAACACCAGGCAGATCCGGAAATCGGCGGACGGTGGCCGGAGCAGTTTCTCGCGCAGCACCGCCACGATCTCTGCGCTCCAGAGGAATTGATTCTCGAGGTAGATGAGATCCCTGGCCCGTTTGATCGCGCCCGTATACGCCTCCAGAAGGCCGAAGTCCCCGCGCGGGAGCGCCGGGTACGTCTTCTCAGGGACCGTGCGGGCGACCTGCACTCGGCTTGGACCCGCGGGTGCCGGGATCGCGACCGCCGGCAATCGCTCACCGGTCGTCGCCTCCCAGCGCATCGCGAAGTGTGACGCGACATCGGCCACCGCCGGCCCCACCAGCGACGCGGCGGTGTCGTGCCACCCCAGGCGACCGGCGCTGCCGTGTGGCGCGGCATCAAACCGGTCACCGGCGAGGTCGGTGAGGTCAATCCCTCCGACGAATGCCACGGTGCCATCAACGATCACCAACTTCTCGTGATGGCAATGCATCGGCCGGTTGTGGGCATCCAGTGCTCCGCGGATGCTCGTGCCTTCCACGAGACGGTCCATGAGCTGGCGTGCCTCGTTGCGCGACGGATGCATCACCGCCACCGGTGCGCCTGCCCACGTCAGCACCCGGACATCAACACGCTTGGCTGCCGCTGCGAGGAGATCTCGCAGCGTGACCAGCGCAGGTTCGCGCTCGACTGCAAAGTCAGGGTTGATCGTCCATCCTGCGACGTGTACGAAGGAGCGGGAACCGCGGACCGCGGCGGCGATGGCCGGCAGTGCGGCCGCGCCATCGATGTGCACGTCGACTCGGTTTCCCTCCCTGACCGGTCCACCGGTCGCCCATCCCCGCCCGGCACCGCGCAGCGCATGGTCCCAGCCGAGCCGCGTGAGCCGACGCGCGTGATGACGCCGGTTTGCGGTCTCGATGAAGTCGCCGATCTCCTCGTCGACACGGGACACGAGATCGGCGATCACTCGAATCCTTTCAACCCGCTATTTGATACCGCAGTTGTAATAAGGTGATACACCTGTTATAGTACCCAGAGATACAGCCAAACTGCACGGAGGCTACATCAATGGGTATCGGCGTAGGTATCTTCCTGATCGCAGTCGGAGCCGTGCTCGCGTTCGCGATCCACGTCACGAACACGAGCGGGATCGACCTGCACACGATCGGCGTCATCTTGATGGTCGTCGGTGGGCTGGGCGTTCTCTTGTCGCTGGTGTTCTGGTCCTCGTGGGCCGGCCCCGGCTACCGCCGCGGCGGCACGACCACGACGACCGTCGACGATCGGCCGGTCTGATCGCCGGCTCACTGTTTCGCTATCGCTCTCCAACCATCAGAGACAGGGGTGACACATGATCATTCTGGGAGTCATCTGCCTGATCCTCGGGCTCCTGCTCGGGGTGCCGATCCTCTGGACCATCGGGGTCATCCTTGTGGTGATCGGACTGGTCCTCGCCTTGCTGGGCATGGCCGGCCACGCGGTAGGCGGTCGAGCCCACTACTACTGAGGGCTGCCAACCGGGACCGGGCATGACGCGTGCCCGGTTCTCGGCCCTCGGGCATGAGTAATGCCCCGCAGCGGCGTCCCGCCCATCCAGGTAGGGACGCCGCAACCATTCTCAAGGGGGACGCGGCGCTAGGGTAACTACTCGAACCGCGTCACCGCCATAGCCGGTTGACAGGTGATCCTTGGATAGGTTAGAGTCACCAGTGAAAAGGGTTCGGTGGTGAGGTTTCAAGATGAACTGGATAGTCAGCACAATCGTTGTCCCGTCCGACGGCTCCGCCGATGCCGAGGCGGAGCTCGCCTCGGCTCGGGCGCTGGCGCGGGCAACGGGCGCCCGGATCGTCGTCGTGCACGTCAACGAGCTCGTCCGTGGTCACCTGGGCGTCCATTCGCTGCATCCCTGCGAGGATCACCTCAAGGCATCCGTCCGCACGCAGTTCGAGGAACTTCGACGGGCCGGCGTGAGGGTCGAGCTTGAACTCATTGCGTCTGCGGGTGATCTCGCACAAGCGATCATCGATGTTGCGCGAAGGCGCGACGCCGACCTGATCGTTACCAGGCAGGGCCGCAGCCGGGCCGCGTTGGGACTGATGAGCGGCAGCGTCGCACGGCGCCTGATCCGGCTCGCTCCGTGTCCGGTGCTCGTCGTGCCGCGGCCCGCTCAGCGGCCCGCTCCGCGTGTCGGGGGTTGGGCCTTGGTGGCGGTCGAGCGATCGCTCAAGAGTGCTGCCGCCAGCGTCTGACCGAGCCAGCCGACGTACGTCTTCTGATCCCAGCCGAGCTCCAACCTCAGCAGCTGGTGCATATCCGGACTGCTGAGCGCCCACACGGTTTTGGCCGCCTCCTCGAGCGACATGTCGTCGCGCAGCGGTCCGTTGTGCATCACGGCGCCGGCGAAGGCGCGCATGCCGTCAAGTCGTCGCGCCAGCAGATCGTGCCGGAGCGACGCGATGATCGGATCGGCGTCCGCACCCGTGCGCATCGCCCCAAAGAGCGGCGCGACGCGCTCCATGATCTCGCCGATGCCCGCGGCAAACATCGAGATCTGGCGGCGCTGGTCCCGCTCCTGAAATACCGCCTGGGGTCCGCGTTGCTCGAGCAGTGGGGTCGGCGCTTCGGGGCCGACGACAGCCGCGTGGATCGCCGCCTCCACAACCTTGGGCTTGCTGCTGAAGGTGCTATAGACGGTGATCGTCGCCACGTCAGCCTCACGCGCGATCGCTTCCATGGTTGTGCCGGCGTACCCGCGGGTCATGAGCAGCTTCGAGGCCGCTTCGATGATCGCGCCCCTCGTTGCCTCGGCCTGCTCCCGTCGACGGGGAGACCGGTATCGGCGTCGCTTGACGGCAGCCACTGATCGAGAGTAGCATCAGCCTATTCATTATAGGTTAGCTATATTCAATTTCCAGCACACACGAGGAGCACAGCATGCCGCAGCCACCCGCCACCACCGAGCAGGAACGGAACCTCGCCACCTTTCGGGCGCTCATCGATCGGGGCTTTGGCTCAGGCGATCTGCGGGCCGTCGATGCGACGTGCTCGCCGGAGTGTGTGGAGCACCAGGACGGCTTCACCGATCTTGAGTCAGTGAAGGGCGGCATCGGTTTCCTGCACGCGCTCGCCTCCGACTTCCGCATCAGCATCGAGGATGTCGTCGCCGCGGGCGATCGCGTGTGGGCGCGATTGCGGGCGCAGGGCACGCACACCGGGCCCGTGCTTGGTGGGCCCACCGGGCGGAGGTTCGACATCACCGTCATCGACATCTGCCGGTTCAGCGACGGTCTGATCGTGGAGCACTGGGGCGTGCCTGACCGCCTCGCGCAGATGCAGCAACTGGGAGTCGTGCCCGTGGCCGCCGCCGTCGGGCGATGAACTTGCCCTCGCGCTGCTACCGAGCCTGATCCGTCAGGCGTCCGCATCGCGGTCGCGAACGGTCGCTCCCTTCTCACGAGCCATGAAACTCCCGAGCTCTTCGATCGTGCTCATGACCGGGGACGGGAACACGACGGTGGTGTTCTTGTCCACGCCGATCTCAACCAGTGTCTGCAGGTTGCGCAATTGCAGTGCAACGGGGTGGGCCATCATGATGTCGGCCGCCACCCCGAGCTGGTCCGCTGCGAGCGCTTCGCCCTCGGCGGCGATGATCTTGGCGCGCTTTTCCCGTTCGGCCTCGGCCTGGCGCGCCATCGCCCGCTTCATGCTGTCCGGCAGCTGGATGTCCTTCAGCTCCACCAGCGTGACCAGCACGCCCCAATCCGAGGTTGTGCCATCAAGGATTTCGCGGATGATGAGGTTGATCCGGTCGGTCTCAGCGAGGGTTTCGTCGAGCGTGTGCTGGCCGACCACCTTGCGCAGGGTCGTCTGCGCGATCTGATTGATGGCGGCGCCGACGTTCTCGATCGCCACCACCGATTTCACCGCGTCGACGACCTTGAAATAGGCAACCGCCGAGACGTCGATGCTGACGTTGTCGCGGGTGATGATCCCCTGCGACTCGATCGGCATCGTCACGATGCGCAGTGACACGCGACGGAGCACGTCGATGATCGGCACAATCGGTTGGAGTCCCGGCTTGCGGATTCCGATCACCCGCCCGAGGCGGAAATGGACGCCCATCTCGTACTGCTGCACGATCCGGATCGACAGCAGCAGGCCAAACAGGGCCACGGCCGCCACGATGATCAGCGCGACGACGATTGCAGTCATGTGTCCACCTCCACGTACGATCGAGAATACGCGTCGGGGCTACTCCCCCTCTGCAGCCCGTCTCGCGGCGGGGTCGCCACCGCGGCCGCGCAGGATGACCGCGAAGCCAACGGCGATGAGCGCTCCCACCACCGGCCCGACGACGTACACCCATGCGTGGGAGAAGTCGCCGCGGATGAGATCCGGCGCCAATGAGCGGACCGGGTTCATCGAGGTGCCACTGATCGGGCTCGCCCAGAGCCCGGCCAGCGCGATGTAGCCGCCAACCGCGATCGCCGACAGCGGGCCGACGTTCTGGGCACTCGATGCTGTGCCGAGAATCACGCTGACCAGCCCCATGGTGAGCACCACTTCGAAGAGCAGTGCCTGGACATCAGTGATCGCCGCCCCGGGGAGCGTCGCGCCGAAGGTGCCCTGCCGACCGAGCACCGCCCACAGGAAAAGGCAGGCGAGGACGCCGCCCGCTGCCTGCGCGGCGATGTAGCCGGGCACCCGCCGCCACGAGAATTCGGAACGCAGCGCGAATGCGATGCTGACGACGGGGTTGAGGTGCGCACCCCCCACCTTCCCCATGAAGAGAATCGCCGCCATCACCAAGAGCCCCGGTGCGGTGACCGCCGCGGCGCGGGAGATCGGCACCCCGGTGACGGTTTTGACGACGTCGGCGCCGACCGCAACCAGCACGAGAAGGAACGTGCCGAGCACCTCCGAGAAGAGCCGGCGCATCTCCTTCCCAGGGTCGTTGAAATCGCGAACCCATGGCGGTGTTTTCCCACCACCATGGCCGCCCCACAACACCGCCGGCTCCGAACTGGGCTGGACTGGTTCAGCGTCAGTCACAAGTGCCGAGTATGAGCGTCGAGGATTCGCGCTACCCGGGCAGCGCGGCGCGAGCGCGCTCGAGAAAGGTTTGCTCGGCGCGATTGGCGGTGAGTGCCAGCGCCGCGTCATATGCCTGACCTGCCTCGAGGTTGCGGCCAAGCCGGCCGAGCAGGTCCGCCCTGACCGCATGGAAGAGGTAGTAGCCGTCGAGGTCAAGGCCCTCGACGGCACTCAGCGCGGGTGCCGCGCCCTCCACCTCGGCAAGCGCAACGGCGCGGTTGAGCGCAACGACGGGGGTGGGGGCGACCGACACGAGCTGGTCGTAGAGCTGGAGGATCTGGCGCCAATCCGTGGCACTCGCCGAGACCCCGTCGCTGTGCACCGCGTTGATCGCCGCCTGAATTTGAAACGGACCTGGCCGATTACGACGCAGGCATTCGCGCACCAGCGCCTGGCCCTCGTCGATGAGCTCCCGATCCCAGAGCGCGCGGTTCTGGTCGGCGAGCAGGATGAGGTCGCCGCCCGGCGCGGTACGGGATCGCGAACGCGACTCGATGAGGAGCATCAGCGCCAGCAGTCCGATCACCTCGGGTTCGTCGGGCAACAGCTCTGCCAGCAGCCGCATGAGCCGGATCGCCTCCGCACGCAGTGCGCCTCGCGCGAGGTCCGCGCCAGAGCTTGCGGTGTACCCCTCGTTGAAGATCAGGTACACCACGGTGAGGATCGAGCGCAGCCGTTCGGGAAGCTCGGCTTCGCCCGGGATGCGGTAGGGAATGCCGGCGTCGCGAATCTTGCCCTTGGCGCGCACCAGCCGCTGGGCCATCGTCGCCTCGGGGACCAGGAACGCGCGCGCGATCTCCGGGGTGGTGAGGCCGCCGAGCAGCCGCAGCGTGAGCGCGATCTGCGCCGGCGGCGCCAACGCCGGGTGGCAGCAGGTGAACATCAAGCGCAAACGATCGTCACGCACCGGCCCATCCTCGATTCCATCGCTATCGGCGCTGACCAAGGCTGCCTGAATCTGACGATTCTGCCGAGCGACGTCCCTACGGAAGCGATCGATCGCTCGGTTGCGTGCGGTGGTGATGATCCATCCCGCCGGGCTGGGCGGCAGTCCGGTGTCGCGCCACCGCTGCACCGCGACGGTGAACGCGTCCTGGACTGCCTCCTCGGCGATGTCGATGTCCCCAAAGGTCCGAACCAGCACGGCAACCGCACGGCCGTACTCCTCGCGAAAGACACGCTCGACCTCGGAAGCGTCGACTCCGGCCACTCGCCCGGTCAGGTCTCGAGTTCCTCTTGAAAGGGACGGACCTCGATGGGCGCCGCGCACGCGCGAGTCGCCTTCGCCGCCCACGCCAGCGCCGCGTCGAGATCGTCGGCCTTGATGACCCAGAACCCGCCGATGTGCTCCTTGCCCTCGGCAAACGGCCCGTCCGTGGTGAGCACCTCGCCGTCCTTGACCTGGACCACCGACGCAGTTGACTGCGGGTGCAGTCCCCCGGCGAAGACCCACGCTCCGGCCGACTGCATCTCGGCATTGAGCTCGTCGACGTCCCGATATATCTTCTGCATCGCCTCGGCCGACGGCGTTGACGTGCCTTGCACCTCATAGACGCTGAGCAGGTACTGCTTCATGGGTTCCTCCTCGGCAAGTGATCTTGCCTGGTTTTGCGTTCTCGCCGGCTTCGACGCGCGGCCTTTCACCCCCTATACGGAGCAGGTCGCGTGAAATCGACAGCCGAGCGCCGCCGGCGCCCGCAAGGTCTCCGAGGAACCTCAGTTACCGGTAACGGCAAACCAGGCGCTGCCACCGGGTGCGGTCACCATCACGATCGGAGCCACGCACGGGTGCGGCAGCATCAGCTTCTGATCGATGCGCGCGTTGCCTCCGGGGATGGTCGCGGCGAAGTTGGCGGTCATGACGTTGGTGGTCGTGATGACGCCGTTGGCGGCGGTGGTGCAGCTCACCACGGCGGCGAAGAACGGCACCGGGTTGGTGCCGCGCAGGCCCGCCGGCACCGTCGGATCGTTGGCCAGCACCAGGCCGTCGACGTCGATCCTGAGCTCGCCGTCCACGTTGAGATCACCCCGTACCGAATGGATCATCCAGGGCAAGCCGGCGGCGGCAACCCCGCGGACGGCGCCAGCAGAACCGATGAATGGCGCGTGGCTGCCGAACATGCTCTGAAACTCGACGATGTCACGGCCCGTGGTCGCACCCGACGCGCTCGCCGCAGGAGATCGAGCGAATCCAGCCGTGAGGGCAAGCGCAGCGATGGCCAGCGCTCCCACATACGCCCACAACCTCTTCATCTGTATCCCTCGTGCACGCGATCGCCGGCGCGCGTTCGGCGAGGTGGGTGACAGCGCCTGCCAACCGGGTGGGGTCCCACCACAGACGGCAGATACCGTGACGAGTTACACGAATGGACGCGCCGCCTGGGTGTGTGCAGTGGTCACGTGGTCACGGGTTGCGGCCAGTATGCAACCTCGCCGCCGGGGACATAGGAGCGGTTCGCGCGTTGCGGCGTTGGCTAGTGCTCGTGCGCAGGCAACTGATCCGGTGGGATTGCCATCATGCGCAGCATCTCGATCCCCCCGGTGCGCAGGAATCGCACCCCAAGTCCCGAGATGATGAGTAGAAAAGCGATGTTGAGAAACGTGTCGTAGTTCCAGCTGATCGTGGTGTCAAAGATCAGGATGTTGCGGTTCGTGGGCGTGGCCCCGGCGACGTTGAACGCGAACCCGACGATCAGGCCCGCTAACACCATCGCGGTGTAGGACACCACAAAGAGATAGACGCTGACCCGCGCGCCGTAGTACTTGCGGTAGATGTCGAGGATCGGCAGGATGACGAGGTCGGCGAAGATGAAAGCGATCACGCCGCCAAAGCTGATCCCGCCACGCCAGAGGACTGCCGCGAGTGGGACGTTGCCGACGGAGCAGACGAAGCTGATGACGGCGATCAGCGGGCCGATGAACGCTCCCCAGATCTCCGTCGCTCCGCCGTGGCCGCTGAGAAAGATCTTCGACCACACCGCGTCGGGTATCCACGCCCCGAGCGCGCCGGCTATCAGGAACCCGATGAGCAGGTCCGTCCATAACGAGGAGACGTTCATGAAGAAGTAGTGGCTGATCGAGGTGAAGGCGCGCAGCGAGAACAGGCGGCGTAGAAAGGAGCCCCCGGTCACCGACATGTCCATCGCGCCGTGCCCTTCCATCCTGCCCAACAAGCCGCGTTCGGCCTGGTGGCGCGCCTGCTCAACCATCGTGCGGCGTAGCGTGAACCGAAAGATGACGGCGAGCAGCACGATCATCACCAGGCCGCCGCTGAACTCAGCGGCCACGAACTGCCAGCCGAGGAGGATGAGCAGCACCAGACCGAGCTCGAACACCAGGTTGGTCGAAGCGAATTCGAAGATCACCGCATTGGCGAAGGTCGCGCCTTTGCGAAACAGCGTTCGAGCCACCGCAACCGCGGCATAGGAGCAGGACGACGACGCGGCCCCGAACGCGGTTGCCAGCGCGACCGACTTTGGCGAGTCGCGGCCGAGCAGCCGCGAGACCGCTTGCTTGGAGACGAGTGTCTCCACCACGGACGACAGCAGGAACCCGAGCGCCAGCGGCCAGAGAACCTGCCAGAACATGGCGAATGACAGTCGAAGGGCTGAGCCGATGTGTTCGAGCACGAACACCAGGGCGCTCATCCCTCCACGAAGCGGCCGATGGCGAGGCTCAGCTCGCGCAGCTTCCCTGTTCTGTCGCCAGCCTGGACGGCATCGGTCATGCAGTGCTCAACGTGATTGAGAGTGTTGCGTAGTCCACAACGACAAGTTCAGCGGCCTGAGTTCGCGCTCAGTCCACTGCCAGGAGTCAGGCCCTGGTCCGTCCTCTCATGAGATACCAGCCGAGGATGATCAGTAGAACGACGATCACGATCACGTAGACGATGATCTCCTTGGTCCCGAACAGGTTGAGGGCGAGCATGGGCTACCTCCCGGATCTGCGGTTGAGCGCGTGATGTCTCGTCGCCGGGGGCGACGTGGGCGCCATCCTACGGCGTCGCGGCTCCCGCCTGGTTTGGGATGACGATCCTGGCCTCTCAGGGCGAGCGGACGAAGACCATGCCTGTTGGCTTGACGAAACCCGTCACGATTGGCGTGACCGCACCGGTTGCCATGTTGACGGTGCCGACAAAGCCGATCACGCCGGAATCGTTCGGCGCTTGCGTGATGACCGTGCCTCGTGTTCCCTTCCACTGCAGCGTATAGATGGCATTCCGTCCACCGTCCGCGACAAAGAGCCGGCCTGCGCCAGACGTCGTCCAGATGGTGTCGTCGAGCTGCGTCCCGACGCTGGTCTCGGTCACCTTCTGCTGCGGGGTCCCCAGATTCTGAATCTGCAGGATCGCGTCATCCGCTTGGGATATCAGCACCAGGTTGCCCGAAAGATCAAAGGTCATCGAGTCCGGGTCGGTGAGATTGAGGGTCGTGCTCTGCGGTGGAACAACGGCCAGGTTCCCAGAGTCAACGAGCGTGGCGGAGGCATTGCCCATCAGCACCGGGGTCATGACTGCTTTCCCACCACTCAGGGTCACCTTGTCGATCGCTGGAAAGACGTTGACACCAGCTGCGTTGAGCCCGGGGCTCGAGCACGCGATGTAGGCGACCCCATTCGAGAACGCCATGTCGTCGTAGCCGCCACCGTGGACCGTCGGGGCCAGCGTGTACGGCGTCACCGATCCACTGGTGGGATCGATGATGTTGAGCTTGGGCCTGCCATCTTCGTTCGAGCTCACCCACACCAGGTGCGTCGTGGGATCGACGCGCAGGCCGTCGGTATGCCCGGGGACCGGCCAGCTCTTGATGAACGCACCCGCCAGCGAGTATTCAACGATCGTGCTCTTGTTGGTGTCGCTCCCATCTTTGGCAGTGGTGTTCTGATAACCGACCCAGACGTGATCTCCATCCACCTCGATGGAATCCGGGTTCCAATACACCCCGGCGCCGCCCACGGCCCAACGGGTGATGGTCCAGCCCGGCGGCGCGGTGATGCCGTCAAGGAAGTTCGCGGTCGTTGTCGACACGTTCGCTGAGATGGTGTTGGCGGCCACCGAGGCTGTTGGCGAAGGAGTCGACGTGCTCGAGCATGCGGCCGCGAACGGAAGAACCAACAGCGTGACTCCAGCCAACCCGATGCCATGGGTTTTCCGGCGCATTCACATTCCTCCTGCAAAGTCCACCGCACAGGGACGTATCTCCCTCGCGCTGCCACAACACCACGCGCGTGCTTATGGAGGGGCTAAGAATGCGTATGCAACTGGTTATGGGTCCCGGGCTACGAAGTTCGCCTAGAGTTATGAGGCCCTGCCAGGCCCGCAAGCAGTCTGCGACGAGGTCCAGCCGAACCTGGGGGCCAGGGTCTCCACACGATCGTCACGAGTCTGTCTGGGATGGTGCGGGGATCGGCCTGACACCCTGCAGGCGATGATCTCCGCCTTTCGCCGCGGCAAGTCGAGCGACGAGACGCCTCCCGCCGCGGAGACGCCCACCGTCGTCGCGTGTTCGATTCGCGGCTGCGATCGTCAGGACGCGCAGCCCTGCACGTATCTCGATCGGCGTGGCCGTTCGTGTGGCACCGCGTGCTGCCCCGCACATGGCATTTCGGTCGGAGACGCCACGTACTGCCGCCGCCATGCTGGGACCGTCCAGGCGGTGGGGACGCCCGAGGGCAATCCTGGCGGCAACCCTGATCTCAATGACCGCGCGCCCTCACTGGTCAACTGGATCGCCCGCGATCTTGACAAGGCCGTGCGCGCCAACCTGAATCAGATCGCTCGACCCGGCGAGACCATCATTGCCGACGAGCACGTGCACCTCGCTCGTGACCAGATTCGCAGGGGCCGCTGGAGCCGCAGCTGGCGGCTCATCGATCACACCGGCCTCGTGCTCAAGGTCACCGTATATACGAACGACGACGACGACTCGACGGTGCATGTCCTTGTCGGCGGGGTGACCGTGCCGTGTGGGGTCCCACCCTGGATCGCACGCCGAAAAGAGGGCACCGACGTGGACGCCGTGGTCGACATCTCGCAGCGCCTCGTCTTCTCGCAGGCGCTCGAGCAGGCGGTCGCGGAGGCCGTCGCGCAGGCCACCGTCATCCACCAGCGCTAAATCAGCGCTCCACGGCCTGACGGATCTCGACACTGCCGCCGGCCGGCCACGTCTTGGCCAGCTCCACAGCCTCATCGAGTGTTGCGACGTTCACGATCGCGAAGCCGCCGATGTGCTCCTTGGCCTCGATGAACGGCCCGTCGATCACGTATCGATCGGCGCCGGCATGACGCACCGTGGTCGCCGTGTTCGGGGGCAGCAGCTGCTCTCCCCCAACCAGGGTGCCCGAAGTGGAATGTGTGGTCCACCACGCTCCGATCTGCCCGTACATCGCCTCGGCGTCCTCAGGCGTCATCGCGTTGAAGGCTTCCTGGTCGCCCGCGAACAACAGAAGGTATCGCATGCCTGTCTCCACTGAAACCGCGCCGGCGCTGGGAGTCCTATTGTTGCCTCGATGAGCAGGTGGGTCTCCGCCCTCGGTGTCGTGGTGGTCGCGAGTGCCGGCATCGGCTTTCTGTCATCGGGGCGCGCGCCCCACCCCAGACCTCCGGCTGCTCCGACCTTCATGCCTGTCGTCATCGTCCCCTCGGTCTTTCCGAGGGGTCAGTCGATTGAACGACAGGTTGCGCCGGGAGGCACCGTGCCGAAGGTGGACCAGCCCGGATCGCAATTGCTTCCTTAGCGCAGCCGAGCCGGCGCCGCCGTCACCAGTTCTGCGGGGCCGGCTTGTGCTTTGGGCCACCGCCTTTCGGCCCTGGACCATGTGGCCCGTGCCCCTTCGGGCCTGGGCCATGCTTCCCGGGGCCGCGTCCTTCGTGCCCCTTCGGTGGCGGCCCCGGGTGACCCTCCGGGTAGTGCTCCTCGTCCATGCCGGCCACCTCGCGGAAGACCTTGCGCTGATACAGGATGCGCAGGGCCAGCTCGCTGAGCGCCACCTGGTCGGCGTCGCGCCCCGCCCGTCGCACCTCGCGCTCCGAGAGGTCCTTGAGCATCTGCAGACCGTCCAGCGACACCCCGGAGTCAATCACGCGCTTGGTGAGCCGGGCGACGGCGGTGTCTCTGGGTGAGTAGCGGAGCTTGCCGTGCTCGCGCGTGGGACTGATCAGGCCCAGCTCCTCCCAATACCGGAGTACCCGTGGGCTCACCCCGGTGCGCTCGGACAGGCGTGGGATGGCGACGAGCTCGTCGTCGCTCTCCGGAAACGGTGCGGGTTGTACGTTCGGTGGTAAATCTGCCATGATCTTGTAAGATTACCTCACAACGTGGCGGGCGGGGCTGGGCCTTCGCCCAAGATCCGCAACAAGGAGCTGGCCGTGATGAACCTGCAACACGTCCTCGTACGTCCCGGTGCGATCAGCAAAAGGGACAGGATCTCGGCACATCGCGACCCGGTTCGCATCGCGATCTGGGTGGCGGCAGTGGTGCTGGTCGCCGCCGCGGCGCTGGTGCGCGGGGGCCTCTTCATCCGAGCCGTCACCATCACCGGAGGGCCGTTCCTCACGCTTGCCGCGGTGATCGCCGCCGGGCTGGCGCTGGATCGCGCCGGGGTCTTCCGGGTCCTCGCCCGCCTGATCGTCCCGGCATCCGCACCCGACTGGCTCGCCGCAGCCGGCACGCTCGGTTTCACCGCCTCTCTCAGCGGTTTGGTGAATCTCGACGTCGCGGTGGTGGTGGCGCTGCCCGTCGCCCTGACGGTCGCCCGGCAGCGAGGCTTGCACGCCGGTCGCCTTGCGGTCGCCGCCGCGGTCACGGCCAACGCAACGTCCTTCCTCTTCCCGACCTCCAATCTCACCACCCTACTGGTTCTGGATCGCGCCCCGGTCGCCGCGTGGACCTTCGTCGCGCAGAGCTGGCTAGCCTGGCTGCTGGTGACGGCCGTGACCGTCGGAGCGCTCTCGTTGATGGTGAAACGACCTGGATCGAGCCTGGCGACGGCCGGGCGAGTGACCGCGCGGACGGTGACTCTTGGCACGGCGGCCATGGCCCTGCTGGATCTGGTGCCGATGTTCATCGGCGCCTCGGCGATCAACGCCCTCCTGGACGGTGGCATGGCCCTGCATGGTGGGCTGCTCGGCGACCTGGCGATGACGAGCGGCATCGCCGCCGGCGCCAACAACCTGCCGGCGGCGGCCGCCCTTATGGTCGGAGCGGGCATATCCCGATGGGCGGCCGTGCTCGGGCTCGCCATCGGCCCGAATCTGCTGCTCACCGGCTCGGTTGCCACCCTGATCTCGAGGCGTATCGCTCGAGACCACGACGCCGAATTCAAAGCGCTCACCTTCAGCGTGGTCGGGGCCGCGTTGCTCCCCCTCCAGCTGCTGCTCGCCCTCGCGGGTCTGCACCTCACTGGAGCGATCTGACGTTCAGACCGATTGCCTCGCTCGTCGGGCGCTCACGGCCGTCGTCGAGCCATGAGCACCTCATCGCGGACGGTGATGGCGTTGCCGTCGGGATCGACGGCGGGGCGTGGACGCGCTTGGCTGGCGATGATCTCCCAAGCAACGGGATCGAGCCTCGCCGCGACACCGGCGGCGGTGAAGAGCAATTCCGGGCTCGGCCGGTGGGCGGTGGTCTCGAGGTCGAGTGGACTGTGACCGACGATGAGCAGGGTGCCTCCTGGCGACACCGACGCGCCGAGCCGATGGTGCAACGCGGCGCGCTCCGGCTCGGGTAACTGCATGAACTGGACCGAGATCAGCTCGTAGGTTGTGTCCGGGGCCCAGTCGGTCAGGTCCGCCTGCACCCAGGTGATCCGTCCCGCGACATCGGCGCCGGCATCCCGGGCGTGGGCGGCAGCCCGGTCCAGCGCAACGCTCGAGATGTCGACGGCCGTGACCAGCCATCCACGTTGCGCCAGCCACACGGCATCCGCGCCCTCGCCGGAGCCGACGTCGAGGGCGGTCCCGGGCGTCAGGTCCGTCACCTCGCTAACCAGTTGCGGGTTTGGCCTGCCGCTCCAGAGCGAGTGCTGAGAGCCATACCGGTCGTTCCAGAAGGCCTCGCCCCTGTGGCCGCCGGCGGGGAAACCGTTGTGCGCGTCGGAAGCGGAATCGGGCATGCCCTTAGGATGTCATCCACGTCCCACCCGCGTCGTTGCCGCCGCGACGCACCTTCGGTGCGATCAATCGGGCGGCGGCGCTCGCCTACGGGATCAGGACGAAAACCGTCGTCGAGATGTGATCGCCGAAGGAGTGCGAACTGCTCCCGATCGCCTGCACCGGAGCCACGTACTGGGCGATCTCCCGGTCGAAGGTCGCGGCGGCATCGGCAGGGAGGACGGCGCGAACAGCGGCGACCAACAACCGCACGTTCAGGTAGAACATCCCGTTGTTGCTGGCGCCGACCTGGCCGGCGACCGCCTGGTACTGCGGGGAGGTGGTGATGTTGCTGCCATGCCTGGCATCAATGACGGAGCGCACTTCAGCCGGTGTCGACGCGATGATCGCCACTCCATTGACGACCGCCCACGACGGCCCCAGCTGCGAGCTGTCGGTGCCGCGGATGGTGATCGTTGAGATATTCGCTCCCCGGTACGTCTGTCGGGTGGGCACCGCGGAGACGCAGCCCTGCGGGGCGGAGCACAACGTATTGGCGAGCTGATCGAGGAAGTTCTGCGCCGCGTTGGATGCGTCGGTCGCGATCAGCAGCGCGCCCGACGGGACGTGGGCGCCGGGCAATTGCTCGACCTCGATCCCAGCGTCACCGGTCAGGTGGCTGATGATGCCCGATGATCCGGTGATGCCAAGCTGATCCAGCGCCTGACCCCCGGAGGTCCCAAGACCTGGAATGCCGAGCGATACCAGGCTTTTCAGGGTCTGCGGCAGACCGACCAATGTGATGAACGCGAAGGCACGCCCCGGGATGTCGGCGACCGTGCCGTTGGCGTGCGCAGCGACGCCGAGCGTCGCCCGCGCGGCGGCACTGAGCTTGGACGCGTCGAAGTCGATGGTGCTCGAGACGGTGATCCCCGACGAGGTCGCGACCACGGCCGCACCGATCCCCTGGTAGCCGGCCAGGGACGTCGAGACACTCGCGGCAGCGGCCGACGGGATCATTGCGGCGAGGCGGGGAACGTCGAGGTAGAAGAACGCGATGCGGTCGCTGGGCACCCGAGCCTGCACGACCTTGTAATCGGCCTGCGAGGTGAGGCTCGCGTGCTTGCCCTGCGAGGTGTCGATGACCTCGTCGACGGCGGCCTCCGATGTCCCGACGATGACTATGTGAGCGCTGATCGCCCACACCTGGATGCCGCCCGAGGACTCCTGGCCGACGTTGAGGGTCACCCCGTCGTAGGTCGCCGTGGTCCAGCGCTGCAGCATGCCCTGGGGCCCGGCCTTGTACTTGGTGAACGCTGCCTGGGCTGCGGAATCGTTGCTACTGGCCAGCAACGAGACCTCGGCGGGGATCACGCCGTCCGAATTCCGGAGCACGATCAGCGACAGTTGCGAGCCCAGCCAGGTGCGGACGTCGGTGTGCGAGAGACCCGACGAGCGCAAGCCGCTGTCGAGCCAGTGGTTGATCGTGGAGTCACGCGACCCACCCGACAGCCCGGGAAACCTGCCGGCGATGGTGTTGAGGGCAAGCTGCTGCCCGCCCGATGGCTCGAGATTGAGGTTGACGTAGACAGCGGTGTCGCTCGGCGCGAACGCCACCATCGCGTCGGCGCTCCCTCTCAGGAGGCCGAACGCGAGGACCGCTGCCGCAATTCCTCCGGCCACGAGAACCGCGATGCCTCCGGCGGCGACGGCCCGGAGCGTCCGTGAGTGTTCGTGCGAATCCTCGAGGACGTCATTGACGCCGGCCGGTTCGAACGGAACCGAGGGCGGCCACGGCGGCGGCTGAGGTCCGCCGAAATCACTCATGATGAACGAGCCCGAACTGCCCATCCCACCGGCTCGAGTTCCATCGGCGGGGGCTCGGGGGCCGCGGGGACGTCACATGGTGGCGGCGCAGCCGCGACCTCGTCGACACGACGACCGTCAGCCAGGAGCAGTGGCGTGCCGCAGCGCTTGCACGACATCGCCGATCCCAGCACGGACCACTTCCAACATGTCGGGCAGCAGACTCTGATAATCACCGCTCATTCTCAGCAGCGAGACCCCGTCGATCGCGGAGCATCCGCGCACGGTGCCACATCCGTGACAGGTTCAGTACAGGAGGTGAGAGGGGCTTCATGAGAGCAGTTGTCTTTGACAAATATGGGCCGCCGGAGGTCCTGCACATCGAAGACGTCGCAAGACCGGTTCCCAACGACAACGACGTCCTCGTCAAGGTCCACGCCGCGACCGTGAGTCGCACCGACACCGGGCTTCGCAGCGCCGATATGTTCGTCTCCCGATTCTTCACAGGCCTGCTTCGACCGAGACGGTGCATCCTCGGCAGCGACCTGGCTGGAGAGGTCGAGGCCGTTGGCCGCTCGGTCACCGAATTCGCGGTCGGCGACCGGGTATTCGGCATCAATCCGTGGAAGTTCGGCACGCACGCGGAATTCGTCTGCGTGGCTGAGAGCGGTGCGCTTGCGCGCATGCCGGAGGGCATGACCTTCGAGGACGCCGCAGCGGTCTGCGATGGCGGGATCCTGGCGCTCAACGCGCTGCGACCTGCCGCCCTCCACCAGGGACAGAGGATTCTCGTCTACGGCGCCTCCGGGTCGATCGGGACCGCTGGAGTGCAGCTGGCCAGGGCGTTTGGCGCTGACGTCACCGCCGTGTGCAACAGCAGGAACTTCGAGCTCGTCAGGTCTCTCGGCGCCGATGAGTTCATCGACTACACGCAGGAGGACTTCACCAGGAACGGTCAGCGCTACGACGTCATCTTCGATTCCGTCGGGAAGCAATCGTTTACACGCTGTCGAGTCTCACTGAAGCCACGCGGGATCTTCGTCGCTACCGACCATCTGCACAACCTGGTGCTCGCCGTGTGGACCGCGCGGATCGGCAGCAAGCGAGTCCTGTTCCCGATACCTCCTCGATTCACCAAGCAGGACGTCGTGTTCCTGAAACAGCTCGTCGAGTCGGGGCAATACCGGGCTGTCATCGATCGCCGCTACCCGCTGGCCGAGGTGGTCGCGGCCACCAGGTACGTCGAAACCAAACAGAAGACGGGGAACGTTGTCCTGACTGTCCTCTGATGGGTGGGAGCTACGAGTGCGCCGCCGCTGTCTCCCTTTCGGGCACCGGCTCGGCATGATTGCCCGCCGTGGGTCGGTCAGCCCACCTTGCGGGCGGCCGCACCGGCCCGGTTGAGTCGGGCGAGGAACGGGGTGGCGCCGATTCGAATAAGAATCTCGCGCGCCTCGTCGTCCTCGCCGTCCGCCGGGCGAGATCGTCGAAGAATGGCGCGATCCAGGGCGCAGAGCGCGAGGTCCAACGGTGAGTCGAGCGCTCGCCAGGCTTCGAAGGCACGCTCGTAGGCGACCGCGGCCTCCTCGTGCCGACCTTCCAGGGCTGCGAGCCCCGCATCCGTGGTGAGCCGCACCGCGGCCATCCAACTGCCCCGAAAGCCCTGCAATCCGGACAGTGTCTCTCGGGCGCGCGCCGCGTCGCCGAGCCAGAGCGCCGCTCGCATCTGAATCGCCAGCGCCGCCGGGCTGTTGATGCCCGAGGGCTCGGCATCGAGCGAAGCGGAGGCATGCCGGTACGCGATCTCAAGCTCGTCGGCGACAAGATGCACGTTGGCCCGCATGAGGTGGTAATTGGAGCGCGCCACGACGTTCTCGCTCTGAGCAGAGTCCGCGTTCGCATCAAGCCGCGCGAAGGCAAGGGCCAGATCACCGGAATATGCCGCCAGCAGGGCCTCGCACAACTCGAGCTGTATCTGCCGGGGTGTGGACAGCTCGCGCTGGCGCAGCGCGCCGAGAGCGGCTCTCGCGTCGTCCCACTGTCCGAGCCCGACCGCCCCTTCGGCGGCGTTGAGCAGGTTCACCGTTTCGATGCTGCGGGCACCGGCTCGGCGCGCGAGCTCCGCCGACTCGAGCTGCGCTCGGATCGCCTCATGAGGGTCGTCGTCGAGAACGAAGATGGAAACGTACAAGCTTGCCTCCGCCGCCGCGAGAAGGGATCCGTTCACCTCCGCGAGGGCGATCCGGCCGCGGGCCAGCATGACCGCCTCCCGGTGCCGGCCAAGCTGGAACATGGTCCACGATTTCGCGCCGATTGCGCGCCCGAGCAGTTCGGTGTCGTCGAGGCGCTCGGCGAGTGTGCACGCACGCTCCGCCCAAGCGAGCGCCGGTTCGGACGCGCCCTGTGCGTTCTGCAGCAGGGCGAGAATCGCCGCCAGCTCGGCTTGAGTCCGCTCACTACCGGCCTCCCCGAGCTCCTCGAGGGCTTGCTCGGCCCGCGCGATGCCCTCGCCGACTCGCTGCATGCCGTTGCCGAGCACCTCTGCCAGCCTGCCTGCGCTGCGCCCAGCGGCATTCTCATCACCGGCACGCTTGTGGTTCGCGATCGCGGCCTCCAAATGTTCGACCGAGCGCTCGAACACGTCAGCTCGGAAGGCTGCGTCCCCGGCGCTGTCCAGCAGCGCCGCCCGCTCCGCGGGATCCTGGGTGAGTGCTATCGCCTGCTCCAAGTAGATGAGTGCCTGCTCCGAGGAACCTAACGCCAGGGCCCGGCGCCCTGCCTGGGTCAGCCACTCACGTGCCCTGGCGGCCAGGGCATCCCGCTCCGGGCCCTCGGTGGTTGCACGTTGCGCTTCCGTGTAGTGCGTCGCCACCACCCCTACCAATTCCTCGTCGTCCAGGCCTTCGAAATATCCCGCTGCGGCGACGTGCTTGGCGCGGCGCTCGGGCTTGGCAAGGGTGCCGTAGGCGACCTCGCGGATCAGCCCCTGGACGAATCCGTAGTAGCCGCGTTCCGGGGAACGAGGGTCAGTGATGGGCGCCAGCAGCTCTTTGCGCACCAGGTCTCTGAGTGGCTGAGCCAGGGCGCTCGGGTGGCGCCCTGACACCGCCGCCAACGCCGGGACGGCGAAGCTCTGCCCGAGGACGGCGGCATCCTGGAGCAGCGCGCGCTCCTCCGGCGCCACCCCATCCAAGCGAGAGGCGATCAGGGCGTGCAGGGTGTCGGGGATCTCCAGGACGCCGAGGCTTCCGGCGACGGTGAGCGCCCCATCGCGCTCCACCAGCTGCCCCTGGTCGACCAGCATCCGGATCGTCTCGACCGCATACAGCGGTACGCCCTCCGCGCGCTGGAGCACCTGCTCCACTACCGCCTCTGGGAGTCCCGCGACGAAGCCCCGAAGCAGCTCGGCCATCGCCTCCGGCGCCAGCGGCTCGAGGTGGAGTGCCGTGAACGATCGCTGACCGGCTCCCCACGTGGGCCGGCGCTGTAGCAGCTCCGGTCGCGACAACGTCAGCACAAAGAGGGCCCGAGTCCGCGACCACTCGACGATCGATTCGATGAAATCGATCAACCCCGGGTCGGCCCACTGGAGGTCCTCGAAGACCAGGACCGTCGGACCGCGGTCGGCGATGCGCTCGAAGAACGTGCGCCACGCCGAGAACAGCTCTTCGCGATCGCTCCCCGGGGCATCGGCCAACCCGAGCAGATAGGCGAGCGCCTGCTCCACCCAGCGACGCTCCTCCGAGTCCGACACGAACTCTGCGACCGACGCCGTCAGCTTGGCTCGCGCCTGGGAAGGGTCCTCGCCCTCGGTGATGTTGGCGCGCATTCGCACCATCTCCCCGAGTGCCCAGAAGGTGATGCCCTCTCCGTACGAGGGGGACCGTCCCTGCTGCCAGTAGATGTCTGCGGACAGCCCGTCCACGTACTTACTGAACTCCCATGCCAGCCGGCTCTTGCCGATGCCGGCGAGCCCGGTGACGGATACGAGCCGGACTCGTTGGTCGCGGGCGGTGGCATGGAGCAGGTCTTTGAGGAGACGCAGTTCCTCCTCTCGGCCGACGAATGGCGGCTCGGCTCGCTCCGATCGCCCCACCCCGCGGCGCTGCGCGACGACCCGCTGTGCTTGCCAGACCGGAGCCGGCTCCTCCTTGCCCTCGAGGGTGAGTGGGTCGCGGGCTGCGAACGCGATCGCCCGACCGGCGGCCCGCACGGTCGTCTCGCCGACCAGCACCGTGCCTGGTTCGGCGGAGGCCTGGAGGCGCGAGGCGGTGTTCACGAGGTCCCCCGCGACCATCCCCTGGCCTGTCGCTCCAAGGGTCACGGCAGCCTCGCCGGTGAGCACACCCGCCCGGGCGCGCAGCTCGGGGGCGCCGACCTCGGCGCCCAGCGCGGCCACTGCCGCAACCAGGTCCAGGGCGGCGCGCACCGCTCGCTCGGCATCGTCCTCGGTGGCCGCCGGCGCTCCCCAGACGGCCATCACCGCATCGCCGATGAACTTCTCGACGGTGCCGCCGTAGCGATCAATCACCCCGCGACAGACGTCGAAGTACTTGGAGAGGAGCTCACGAACCTCCTCCGGGTCGAGCGCCTCGGACCGCGCCGTGAATCCGACCAGGTCCGCAAACAGCACCGAAACCAAGCGGAGTTCGGCGACGATGGTGGTCTCGGTGCGGGCGGGCGCTACCGACGGCTCAGCCGGCCTCGGTGATCCGACCGCGCTGGGATGTTGGGCCGGCCTCAACGGTAGTCCGCACTCCCCGCAGAACTTGACGCCAACCGCGTTGGCAGCGCCACACGCAGCACACGTCTGCGCCAGCGGCGCACCGCATTCGCCGCAGAACTTGCGCTCGGGAGCATTGCTCCAACCGCAGTTCGAACAGACCACCCGAGCCTCCTAGGTCGCCTCCGACTCACTCGAATGGTAGCCACGCGTGCGAGTTGCCGCGCGTGGACCCGCTACGATGCGGCGAGCCTCACGGTGAGTACGAGCCCCCAAAGATGTCGCTGTTCCCGAACGTCGGCGGGCAGTCCGTCGCCGGCGACGGGGTTGGAAGTCGGGTCGGGTCCAGATATGAGGCGCGGTACGCGTTGATCACCGGGCAGACCGCGGCATTGCGAACATCGTTCCAGTTGGCCGCTGCGTAGGTCCGGGTCGCCGACACGTAGTTGTAATCGCCGAGGAACTCGCAGCAGAGGTTGTTCTCGGACGAGCCCCGGGCATCGCCCACCGCGCCGCGGTGCAACGTGGTGAACTCGCTCACCGCCCCGCCGCTACCGACGCGCGCATGCCGGACCACGCCGAGCATCGGGCGGGAACTCGTGGTGGTGAAGCGCCACGGCGCCATGAAGGCGTCGTAGGTCAGGTAGACATCGGTGCCGTTCGGCGAGATTGCCACCGCGGGGAAATCGGGGCGGTCGCCGTTCTGCTGGACCGCAACCGGGTCCGTCCAGTCGCGACCGCCGTTCCTGCTGGTCTGGAGCAGCGCCTGCTCGTTGTTGAGTCCGCGTCGCGCGTCCGACCAGACCATCACCATCTCGTTGGTGGCGTCGCGACCCGACGGGGCGCCGTTGGCGATGTCGACGCTGAGCACGCTCCAGGTCCTCGCGCCGGCGATGCCGTCGAAGGTGAAACGCGGATCACCATTGGCAACGTGGACCGGGTCCAGCTTGCCGACATCGATGACGCTGGCAACTGCCCGGGGCTCACTGAAGGTCACGCCGCCGTCGAACGACCGCGCGAACATCTGCCGGGAGGTCTTCGGGAAGTTGTCCTGGAACCAGAAGACGTAGACGGTCCCATGGCTATCGGTGCGGATCGTGCAGCCGGTCGGCCCGGTGAAGACGGTAGGAATCGCGTTGAAGACTGTCAGTGGATCCGACCAGGTGCTGCCGCCGTCGGTCGATCGGGTTACCTTGATCGGTGAATGAGTCTTGCCAAACGAGGTCCAGCACACGTAGGCGTTGCCGAAGAAGCGGCTGCTTGCGGCGTTATCGGCCCAGATTGCTTCTTTGTCGCTGAACGTGATGGAGGTGAGGTCCTTCGAGGCGATCACCGGGGCCATCCACGCCGACTGGACGCTGGCGGCCGCGGCGGCGACGTGGTCGGTGCGGGCCACCGCAATCGCTTCTACACCCTTGATCGTGGTGCTGTTGGGGAAGTTGGAGGCGAGGCTGGCGTAGTACAACCGCGAGCCGTTCGTCCACGAGAACCCGTGCGGCCCGGGACGCGGGCCGAAGGCCAGCGCCGGGTCGCCGTCACCGACGATCCCCTTTTCGTAGTACCCGGGCACGGTCCCGATCGGACCGACCTTGGCGGTGCCGGTGCGCGCGCTCCAGCCCGTATACGTGGGTTCGGTGTAGCTGCGGCCACCGTTGGACGAGAAGTAGACCCCGTTGTCGGAGACGCCCGGGGTGAATGAACAGTTCGTGCCCGCGCATGGCGCATTGTCGATCTCGTCGTTGGACCCGGAGACGACAACGTTCGGATGCGACGGATCGATCGCCACCGAGACAGCCGGCTCGTTCTGCTTGTTGCGCGGGAAGTCCGTCGCCGGGCTGCCGACGTTGACCAGCGTGTCGGCGCTGTTGATCGAAGCTCGGGCCGGCGACGCGCCTCCGGCAACCGCATTCACCGCGAGCAGCACCGGGACCATCCCAACCGTGAGCGCGCTACGACGCATTCCCGTTCCCCCTGTTCTGGATTTGCGCCGATTATAGGTAGCCGGATCAGGCTCCAACATCGAAGAGGACTAGTGACGACATGACGAGCATCGCGGTGATCGGCTCAGGGAAGATCGGCGCTGGACTGGCCAGGGCGTGGGCGGCCACAGGCCACGCGGTGACCTTCGGCACGCGCTCCCAGGCCAAGCCTGAACTGGTGGAGCTGGCCGAGCGGATCGGAGCCGAGCGCGCCGCAATCGACGATGCGGTGAGAGATAGTGACGTCGTGGTCTTTGCGATCCCCGGCGTGGAGATGGCCGCCGCGCTGTCACGTCTTGGGAGCACGCTCGAGGGAAAGTCGGTCATCGACGCTGCCAACAACGTGCGAGGCGAGCGCATGAACAGCGCAACCGCTGTCTCGGAGGCCGCGCCCGGAGCCTTGTACTACAGAGCGTTCAGCTCGTACGGATGGGAGCAGATCGAGCGCCCGGTCGTCGACGGCATCCCGGCCGACCAGTTCTTTTGCGGACCCGACGGCCCTCCGCGCGCCACCATCGAGCAGTTGATCACCGATATCGGGTTCCGACCGGTGTGGGTTGGCGGGCCAGAGGATGTCGACGTGGTCGACGGCTTGCTCCGGCTCTGGTTCACGATGGTCATGAAGCACGGGCACAGCCGGCGGCTGGCGTTCAGGATGCTCGAGGAGCCCGCCTGATCAGCGAGGCTCGCGCAGCCGCTGCTCGATGCCGTCGAGTACCAGACTGACGCCCTCGTCCGGCCGCCACGTCGAGGCGTCAACGGCGTCAGATGCAGCCGCTGCGCGGGGCGGCTCCGGTCCGGGTGGTGCGGAGGCATCCATGCTCACCCTGACGCAGCCGCTGTATACCGTGAGGTCATAGCGATCGTTGCTGCGCAACGCGCCGGGCGTGTCCCACTGCACGTCGGATGACATCGCGCGGATCGGCTTGTCGTCGAGGCGCACCTTCACCGACCCGGAGGACACCGTTGCATGCACTGCTGTGTTGCGGGGCCGGTGCATGGTCACGCCGACGATGCCGCTGTTCACCCGGATCGGGACGACACCGGCCGGCGCCGGCAGCGTGCAGGTGACGTTGCCACCACCGCTGTCGAGCTCGATCCCGCTGATGCGCAGGCCGCTCAGGTCGAGTACGGTGTTCCACGTTCCGCCGTGCACCTTGAAGTACCACGTGTAGTCGGGACTGAGCTCCACCGCACCGTGGTTGCCGCCACGGCGGCTCTTGACGAGCACCAGGTTGTCGGGGCGGAGCTCCACGGAGGCGGCTCCTCCACCGCCGACCGACGTCGCGATGTCGGCGCCGCCGGGCGGAGCCTTGCGCACCAGCACGCGCCATGAGCCCGAGTCGATCGCCAGAGTCATGACCTGGCCGCCGTTCGCCGGCTTGGTCGCGGGAGGGGCGGTGAAGGCCGAGGCGGTGGCCTCGACCACGAGGGTGAATGCGGCACCTTCGGCTTCCTGAAGCCCCGCGGCGGCGAGGAGCCGGGCGAGCTCGCGCGTCAGGCGGCTGCGCTGCACCACATCCAGGGAGCTGAGCACCACGGTTGCCGCCGCCCGGTGGTCGCGGAGAAACAGGGCCAGGTCATTGCACGCAGAGGTGACCTGGGAGCGCCATGACGGCGGCGAGACGGGCACGCTGACCCTGTCGAGCACGGCTTCAGCCACCAACTCGAGCAGCTGCTCCTTGTCGCGCAGGTGCCAGTAGAGAGAGGCTGCTTTGACACCGAGGCGATCAGCGAGCCCGCGCATGGACAGACCGTCGATCCCGACCTCGTCGAGCATCGACAGCGCGGCCTGGATCACCGCCTCGCGGTTGAGGCCGGATACCTCCGGCCCCTCACGGCCCACAGATCTGTCCTCCGTTGCCATCTCGCCGGCACGGCGCGGCGTTTCGGGTGCTTGACATGCCTAACATTGTTAGTCTAGTCTACAACACGCAGCCGTTAGACGCAAATTCACATGGATGGTGTTAGAGATGAACGCGACACTGGAGGCAGCAGGCCTCGTCAAGGTATTCGGCACGACCCGCGCCGCGGACGGGCTGAACCTGACCATGCGACCGGGGCAGGTCATGGCGCTGCTCGGCCCCAACGGCGCGGGCAAGACCACCTTCGTCAACCTCGTCGCCACGCTGCTCCGGCCAGATGGCGGCACGCTGCAGGTCCACGGCATCGACGTGGCGCGCCACCCCGGGGCAGTGCGACGCCTGATCGCGCTCGCCGGGCAATCCGCGGCCGTGGAACCCACGATGACGGGCCGAGAGAACGTGGTCATGGTGGCTCGCCTCTTCGGCGCCTCGGCCGCCGCGGCACGTCGCGACGCCGCCGCAATCGTCGAGCAGATGGGTCTCGAAGACGCCGCTGATCGGACGGTACGGACGTATTCCGGCGGCATGCGCCGGCGCCTCGACCTCGGCGCCAGCCTGGTCGGCCGGCCCAAGCTGCTCCTGCTCGACGAGCCGACCACCGGACTTGATCCGCGCAGCCGCCTCGAGCTCTGGGATGTCATCCGGTCGCTGGTCGTCAACGGCACCGACGTCCTGCTCACCACCCAGTACCTCGACGAGGCCGATCATCTGGCGTCACAGATCGCCATCATCGACCACGGCCGAGTGGTCGCGTCGGGATCACCGCGCGAGCTAAAGCGTCTTGCCGGACGCAGTGTCGTCGAGGTTCGGGTCCGCGACAGCTCCGCACTCGACCGCGTTGCGCAGGTCCTGGTGGCGATCGGCGACGGGGCGGCGACCATCGACGCGCCGACACGCAGCGTTCGTGTCGCGCTCGGTGCCGACACCGATCGCGTCTTCGCCGCGTTGCGACCGCTCGATGACACCGGCATCGCGATCGATGAGGTCTCGGTCCGTCAGCCAACTCTCGACGAAGCATTCCTCGCCCTCACGGGCACACCCAAGGAGTACGTGGCATGAACATCGCCATCGCACAACCGCGCGACAACGCGGCCGGCCTCTTCGTCTCCACCCTGCAGATTGCACGTCGAGTCCTGCTGAAGTTCATTCGCTCGCCCCAGCTCGTTGTGGTGGGGACGCTGCAGGGAGCCATGTTCCTGCTCATCTTCCGCTATGTGTTCGGCGGCGCCATCGGGCTCGCCGGCATCAACTACGTCGACTTCGTGGTGCCAGGTTTCATCACAACCGGCGTGCTCTTCAACGCCATGTACGCCGCGGTGGGCATGGCCGAGGATGTCGGCGGCGGGCTCGTTGCGCGCCTGCGTTCGCTGCCCATTCCGCGCAGCGCCGTGCTCATCGGCCGCGCTCTGGCCGACACCGCGATCCAGATCTGGGGACTGGTGATCACGGTGGCGCTCGGTTTCCTGGTCGGGTTCCGCCTGCACGGGAGCTGGGGTGCCGCACTCGCGGCGGCAGCACTGGTGGTGCTCTTCAGCTTTGTCTTCGAATGGTCCTTCATTCTCGTCGGCCTGATCGGCGGCTCAGCACAGGCCGCGCAGGGCTTTGCCCTCATCGTGTTTCCCTTCACCTTCATCTCGTCCGCGTACATCCCGGTGGCCACCATGCCGTCGTGGATGCGTGGGTTCGCTGAGAATCAACCGGTCACGGTGATGGTGAATGCGGTGCGTACGCTCAGCCAGGGTCATCCTGCGGAAGCGCTCCTCGGTCACCCCACCTCGTACTTTGTGGTCCGCTCGCTGCTCTGGTCGCTGGGACTCATCGCCGTGTTCGCACCGCTTGCAGTCGCGAAGTACCGACGCGGCTGATCAAGCGCAGCCCTGCTCCTGAGTTGCGCCAAGCTACTGACGCCGGCGGAATTGCTTGTAGTGCCACGCCTCCTCGAGCATCTCCCGCACGAACTCCTCATCGCTGACCGCCAGGTCGAGGGTGAGCGCCGCGAGGCGCTTGCCCCACCAGCGCTCGGCGCAATCCGCGGTACGGGTGGCGGCCATGGCACGAATGCCCGCCTCGCCGATCATCACGTTCAGGTGCGTCGGGTCGGGAACCGTCGCAAAGATGCGACCTCGTACGCGGAATGACGGATTGCCATGGTGCGGCGCCTCGACAGTCTCAGGCAGTCCCAGCGCGATGGCGCGCGCGGCCTCGACGGTGACCATTTGCTAGCGCACATTCTCCGCTGCGAGGGGCAGGTTCGGTCCTTTCTTCCAGAGGCATCCATGGTGCGGTGCTCGCCAGGCACTCGGCGACGCGATCGGGATGCGCAAGATACGGAAAGTGACCGCTGTTCGGGTAGACGGGCACCGTCGCCTGTGGCAGTTTGCGTGGCAGCCACGAGCTGTAGTCCGGGTTAGGTCAGCCGCAGCGTGCGTCAGGCTAAGGGCTGATAGCCGGTCCATCGTGGTTTTCGCCGCAGCCACCCCCGCGCCTGGTTGCCTGTGCCAGAACCCGATGACGGCGGCCCTTCAGCGGTCAAGACCTCGACGCATAGCCTGACGCACTCGTCGCAGATGCAGGCACCTTGCCCGGCAATCAACCTCCCCACGTGCTGCTCCGACCGGCCGCAGAACGAGCAGCGGTTCTGCTCGCGCCGTTCACGACGTTCCATACGTGAACCCTACTCCACCCGTCGGCCCGCCTCAACCCGACTGCTTGGGGTAGACAATCGCCGGCCGCGAAAGATCGTCCGAACCCGCCTTGCTCAAGTAGACGTTCACGGACACTGGCCTGGGCTACGACGGCCAGACGGGACGCCCCTGGCCCGCGCGATGTTCCGTGGCTTGATCAGCGCAACTCCGAGCAAGCGAGCCGCACCTGGTCTACCCGAATAACTCTCGTTACACGGTCGCCACAAGCGATGCAACGCGGCACTTAGCATGGTTCGACACCGAGCACTCCGCTCGATCACGTGGGTCAAGAGAATGCTGAGGTGGCGAACGGGAACGGCCGAGCAGCACCCCACTGCCGGTCGGCACGGCGACAGGACGGCCGGCGATGACCCACGCCGCCCGGAGGCCGCGCTCGGCAATCAACCGTGTTCCGCCCTCCGCTGCTCGTCGTTGGTGGGCATGCCGTGTGGTTACGTCGACCGGCGTGGACGTCGTTGCAAGACGGCATGGTGCCCAGCCGACCGCACGGTAGTGGAGGGAAAGATATATTGCGCCCTCCACGGCCATGCGATGCAGGCACTCGAATGGGAGTTCGGCGCCGCATCGCACCCCGACATCGACAGCCGCACCGTGCCAATCTTGCAGTGGATTTCGTCGGCGGCGGCAGACGAGGTTATTGCAACCCTCAACGTCTTCTGCGCCCTGAACGGCGAGATGCTCGTCGCGGAACCGGTGCGCCGGAGGTTCAACCCGATCGACCACAGTCGCGTCTGGGAAAAGCAATGGAAGACGCTGTCACCGACGAGCGTCACCATCCGGGTGTCCATCAGCTCTGACGAAGCCCGCCCCACAGAGATTCACATCAAGGTGAACGGACACGACGTGAACGTCGTGCCA
>Ga0209219_1000034_pt1 | contig 38007 bp, 39 predicted proteins | sample BlaSpr_A8_OM1_M1_FD_187973 | JGI IMG/M metagenome (GOLD analysis project Ga0209219, IMG submission 187973) | Forest soil microbial communities from Thunder Bay, Ontario, Canada - Black Spruce, Ontario site 2_A8_OM1_M1 (SPAdes) (version 2) | ecosystem: Environmental > Terrestrial > Soil > Boreal... | reverse complement strand
GTCCTGGGAGGCCCTCGAGGGCCGGACAGGCCGGCCCCGCACGGAGGTCATCCCATGGCGACGACACGCTCCCCCCGCAGCCCGGCGGAGATCGCGGCCATCCAGGCGCGCCTGCAGGAGCTCGCCGACAACCCCGGACGCGTTGAGCGGATGCACGGCCGCCACGAGCTCGACGGCATCCTCGGCCTGCCTCAGGACAGCCGTCGTTCAACCGAGCCGGAGAGCATCGCTCGCTTCGCCGCCGATTACGGCTCTGTCCCTGAGGATCAGGCGGTCAATTACGGGAGCGGACTCCTGTGAACGCCGCGGTGACCCGCGACGATCTGCTCAGCCAGCTCACCGAGGGCGTCCGCCGGCTCACCACGTCCGAGGCGTGGCTTGAATGGATGCGCATGCAGAGCCGCTTCTACCGGTACAGCCTCGGCAACACGCTGCTCATCGCCTGGCAGCGGCCGGATGCATCACTGGTTGCGGGATACCGGCGCTGGCTCGAGTTGGGCCGCCAGGTGCGCCAGGGCGAGACCGGCATCCGCATCCTCGCACCCTGCCGGTATCGCAGCGCACGTCATGGAGACAGCGACGACTACGGCGCCGACCTTGTCGAGACGGTGCGCAGCTTTCGCGTTGCGGTGGTGTTCGCGCTCGAACAGACGGACGGCGAACCGCTGCCTGAGTTGCCGATCGCTCGCGTATTGGGCGACGACCCCGCCGGGTGCTTCGACACGCTCTGCGATCAAGCGCGGGAGCTCGGCTACCAGGTTGCTCTCGACTCCTTCGATTCCCCGAGCAAGTGCGGAGAGACCAACTTCGCGACGCGGACGGTGACGATTCGACATGATCTTTCACCCGCGCATCGCGTGAAGACGATGTTCCATGAGCTGGCGCACATCGCACTCGAACACGGCGGCTGCGCGTTCGGTGCGCGCAGCGTCGCCGAGCTTGAGGCCGAGTCCGTTGCGTGGATCTGCTGCGACGCAGTCGGCATTGTTTCAGACGGGTACTCGTTCGCCTACGTGGCCTCATGGGCGGGCGGTGGTGATGCCGCCATCGCCGGGATCAGGGATTCCGCGCAACGCATCCAGCGCGTGAGCAAGCGCCTGATCGAACGGCTCGCCGACGGTGAGAGCGGGGCGCCGCAAGACGCCGCTCGCGCCGGCTGACACCGCACGTTCGGATGCGTCGAGTTGTCGGTGTGACAGCCGACACGGACCCGATGTCGGCGCGATCTCGGGTGGGTGGATCGGCGTCTTTCGCACAGGCGGGCCCGATATGCGACCCGGCCCCTTACGCAGTCGCTGGTCGGAGCCCCGAACCGGTACGCCCGGAGTCTCCGTGTGGATTCACCTCCGCCACCGTGGCAGATGTCGCCTCTTGGCGCTGCAAGGCCCAAGACGAGCTCGCCTGCGGCTCGGGCCTGTTCCGCGCCGGCGACACCTGCTGGCCCGTGGGCGTCGAATCCACACCCACGGAGAGCCACCATGCCCGCAGTTCGGGTCACCACCCGCCGCTACTCGTTCTCGGTCGTTCGCGACGCCGATCCGACCTATCCCAACCACGCGCCGGTCAACAGTCCGCGCGAGGCTGTCGACATCGCCCGGCACATCATCGGCGAGGAGATCACCGAGTGCATCTTGGTGCTCTTCGTCAACGCCCGGAATCGAATCAGCGGCTACGCCGAGGTGGCGCGAGGCACGATCAATGGTGCTCGCCTGCAACCCCGCGACGTGCTAGTGCCAGCGCTCTGCGCGAACGCGGCGGGGCTGATCGTCTGCCACAACCATCCATCTGCCGACGCGACACCATCGCGCGCGGATCGCGTCGTCACCGCGGCGCTGCGCAATGCCGCCCAGATCGTCGGTCTCCCGCTGTTGGATCACATCATCGTGACCGACACCGAGCACTTCTCCTTCCGCTCCGAGGAGGGCTGGGAGTGAGGCGCCCGCCTGCGCATCGACGCGAGACGCCAGCGCGCTCGCGGGCAACGCGCCGGGGACCGCCGTGCGATTGCGTCTTGGCTCCTCCGACCGACCGACGCATGACAGCAGGATCCCTCCCGCCGCTGCTCCTTCTGTCAAGGGTGACGTGCTGCGCACCGGGTTCGAGCTGACGCACGAACCGCGCCCCTGACAGCGCAGCGGCGTCCGGGCCTGGAGCTTGCATGCATCAACCGCTCGAGGAGACCCGAGATGACCGCAACGATCATCCCCGACGACCGCGCTGACGACTCGTGGAATCAATGCATCGCCTGCCATGGGGTGCGCATCAGTCGGTTCTTCTGCCGCGAATGCCTCGAGGCGGGGCTGGATGAGGTACTGAACCGCGACAATCCCATCCTCCACCGCCACGACTTCGATGCCGCAAGCACCGACCGCAGATCCCATCGATCGTCTCGCTGACGCGCGGCCGAACGGTGCACCCGGAGACGGGACCTACCCTCAGCGATCGCGCCCCACGGTGGTCCTCCGCACCCAGACGAGGCGTTCTCGAGGGCCGCCGATCGAGACTCGACGCCAGTGCCCTGCTCGCTGATGCTCGCGAGGAGACGCATGTGTTCCCATCGAGGCGCTGGGCTCCGTTCCACCCGGCACGTCTCCGATCGGCCACAGCTCTCGTGCCAGCACGATCACGCGGTTCCTGCGGTCACGTTCCACCGTGCCGGTTACGAAGATTTGCTGGCCGACGCCGAGCGCTAGCACCACCTCTGTGATCGACCGCCCGACGAAAACACGATGGCGCTCGCGGAAGGCTCCATCACCTCCGGCGGTGACGACAAGAACTGATGCCAACGACGATTCCTGGTCCCACGTCGGACGGGCAGCCACCAAGCCGATGAGACACACGACATTGACGCTCACCGACTCAGCCTAGCCGAGCACGGTGCGTGCCCGATGCGTGCCCGATAGAAATGTAAGCGCTGTGTGAGCGCGCGGGCGCTATCGTGGTCGCTGAACCTCGCGACCCCGCGAGTCCCGCGATGTTCGCAACGCTCGCGGGGATTCCGAGTCCGACGATATGGGAGGCATCGTCGCCATGCGCACCATCGCCACCGTCAATCACAAGGGCGGCTCCGGCAAGACCACCACCGCCGTCAGCCTCAGCGCCGCGCTGGCCGAGACCGGACGGCGCGTCCTCCTGATCGACCTCGATCCTCAGGCGTCGGCCTCGGCGTGGGTGGCCGCCCCCACGGAATCGCGCACGCTGCTCGACGCGCTCCTCGGGGGAGCTCGGCTGTCCAATGCCGTCCACCACACCGGCACCCTCGGGCTCGACATCGTGCCGTCGTCGATGTGGCTCCTGGGCGCCGAGCGCAGGCTGGCCGAGATACGCGCCGGTGAGGGGCGGCTCGCCCAGCTCATCGGCGACCTCCCCGAGCGATGGGACTACCTGCTGGTCGACTGTCCGCCGGCGCTCGGCGCGCTCACTGCCAACGCCCTCGCCAGCGTCGAGGAGCTGTTCATCCCGGTTGAGGCACACGTCATGGCGGTGGCCGGCCTGGTGCAGCTGCTGCGCGGCGTCGAGGCCGCCCGTGAGCGCGTCAACCCCCGGCTGCGCGTGAGCGGCATCGTGGCGTGCCGAGTCGACGCCCGGACCCGGCATGGTCCCGAGGTTGTGGAGCGCCTGCGCGGACGCTTCGGCGATCTGGTCTGCAGCACGGTCATCCGCGAGAACGTGCGCCTCGCCGAGTGTCCGTCGTTCGGGCAGCCCATCACCCAATACGACCCGCGCTGCAGCGGTGCCGCCGACTACCGCAGCCTTGCCTGTGAGGTGATCGCTCAGGAGGTGCGTCATGCGCCCGCGGCGTAGCAGCACGTTGGGGGACGACCCCCTCGCTGCGGTGTTCCCACCTTCCTCCGCAGGGCCGTCGGCGCTCCAGGAAGTGCCGCGTTCCGCGCGGGCGATAACGGTCGGCGTCTCGCTCGACCCCGAGGTCCTCGAACGCGCCCGCAACGCCGTGTACTGGACTCCGGGGCTGACGTTGACCGCTCTCGCGACCAAGGCGCTGGCTGCGGCGGTCGATGACCTGGAGCACGAGCGCGGGCAGCCATTCCCAGCACGCGCCGGCAAGGCGAGCCTCCAGCGCCCCGTCGGGCCGCTGGGCGCCAACCCCCAGGACTCCACAGTACACACGATCTGACCCGCGCTGCCGCGGAGCTGCACGCTGGCCGGACATGGGTCGCCGGATCGCCGAAGTGCGCGTCGAGGGCATCGTTCGCACACTGCTGATGTCGCGCCTGCAGCCCGTCCCGCGTGTTCCGCGCCGGGTGCTCGTCGCGCGCATCGACTCAACGGTACGAACTCCGCGCATCTCGCGTCGTTCGCGAATGTCGCATCGTTCGCGAGTGTCGCCTGGTTCGCGGACCGCGCGCGTTCGGCAGGTCTTGCGCACGCCCGCCAATCACGCATGTCTCGCGCGTCTCGCGCATCTCGCGAGTGCCGCTGCCATCGCCTCGATCGCGCATCTTGCGTATCTCGCGAGGCTGGCTTGATCCGCGCCTTGATGCAATGTCGCGGAGCTCGCGCACCCCGCGAGAGTCGCGGACTCCGCGACGTCCGCACACGCCCCGCCCCTGACGACACATACCTACCGGGGACACACGGGCGGTTAGTGCAGCGACCAGCCCCGCTGGTTGGCCGCGTCGAACTGGGTGCGTGTCACGGGAATGACCGAGCCGAGGTGGACGTGGCCCTCCTCGCCGGCAAGGCACTGCACCGAGTAGCAGCGGCACCAGCGATAGCCTCGCTGATACAGCGAGCGCTCCTCGGGATCTGCGGCGATCCAGCGCTCGGTCTCATCCAGCGGCGTGACCTCGCCGAATACCAACAGCCCGCCGGGGTGAGGCGCGACGAACTGTGCGGGCTCGCGCGCCATGCGCGTGATCGGCCAGCCGGTGAACTCAGCGACGGAGTCCACGATGTCGCCGACATGCTCTGGCTGCAGCCAGGACCACTCGGCCTCATCGCCGATGCCAGCGTACGCCCGCCATTGAGCCAGCTCGATCTCCTCGGGGAGCGCACGACGAGCGGCCACGCCGACGACACTCCCAGCGCTCACGCCGTTGTCCGCCCAGGTCCGCCCGGCCACACGCACGCACACGAGCCAGCCGTAGCTGGGATGCGCGATCACCTGCCCGGGGGCCGGCGCATCCCCGGCGAGGACGGGGATCAGCCAGGGCGGCTGCTCGATCGCAACCCACGCGCATCCCGGGTGGTACGGATGCCGCTCGAGCCGGTCGTAGGTGATGCGGGTGCCGACCGGCGCCTGACCGTCGCAGCCACCGCAGCGGTTGTGGTGGCGCGCGGTGATCTGGACGAAGCGGGGACCCGGGCCCTCCCAGTCCCGCTCCAGCCCCGCCACTCCCTGCAGCGTCGCCGGCATCACCATCTCCACCGCCATCACCACCTCAGCTCCTCAGCTTCACCGTCACCCGACACTCCCATCAGCTCCGCCCTCCGCATCCCTGCAGCACCGCCCCACGCCTATATCTCACACACACTTTCACCTGCGGTTTCGACCCCGTTTTCGACCCAAAGTGTAAGCGATCTGTGAGCGCTTTACCAGTACGCTCGGAGGCGTGATCTCCATCGGCAAACTCACCAGCGTCGAGCAGGCGGTTCGGTACCTGCGCGAGGCCGTGGCCGATCAGCAGCTCGAGTATTACACCGCCCGTGGCGAGTCGCCGGGCAGGTGGCTGGGGCACGGGGCGGAGGCGCTCGGCCTTCGCGGCGAGGTCACCGACACCGACTTCGCCGCGGTCCTGAGCGGCAAGCACCCGACCACTTCGGAGGATCTGGGACGCCACTGGTCGCGCCAGCACGTGGTCGCGTTCGACGTCGCCGTGTCGGCACCCAAGGACGTGAGCATCCTCTACGCACTCGGCGACGACCGCACTCGCGCAACCATCATGCGCATCCACGACGAGGGCGTGCGCGCCGCCGCCGAGTATCTCCAGGCGCACGCCGGCTGGGCGCGGCAGTTCAACGTCGAGAGCAAGCGCGCGGAACCGGTGCGCGCGCGCCTGGTGATGGCCGAGTTCGTGCATCGCACCGCGCGTCCCGTGACCGATCCGGCCACCGGCATTGTCACGGTCGATCCGCAATTGCACACTCACCTGACGGTGCCCAACTGGGCGCAGCGGGCCGATGGCACCTGGGGGCAGCTGTACAGCGAGCCCGTGTATCGCCACGCGGCCGCGGCCGGCGCGATCGCACAGGCGGAGTGGCGCGACCGCCTCGTGCGCGAACTGGGGATCTCAACCGTGGTCGACGGCAAGGGGTACTTCGCCATTGTTGGCATCACGCAGGCGCAGCGCCACGAGTTCTCGCGGCGATCGCAGCAGATCGACGCTGCGGCGAGGGCGATGGCCATCGAGTCGGCCAGCGGCCGGGAGGTCGCCACACTCGATACCCGAGAGAGCAAGCACGAGATTGCTGCCACCGAGGATCTCTTCGCACAATGGCGTGAGCGTGCGGGTGGCGTTGGCCTCGACAGCGCCACCCTGGGCGGCCTGATGCACCGCGAAGCCGACGCCCAGCTCCCGCGTCAGCTCGACGTGCGCGATCCCATCGAGATCCTCGGTGTCCACGGACTCACCGCCCAATCGGCAACGTTCACTCGCCGCGACCTGATCCGCGGGATCGCCGCGCACGCACCCCTGGGGATGAGCCGGAGCCGCATCGAGACGACGGCCGACGACATCCTGGCCGACCGTGACGCGGTGGTGGCGCTGCTCCCCACCGCGCAGGACGGCGAGGTGGAGGGCGACACGATCACGTGTTGGATCGAGTCCGGCCGCGACCTCCGGTACACCACGCCGGAGATGCTCCTCCTCGAGGAGCGGATGCTCAGCACCGCCCAGGAGCGGGCACACGCCGACGTCGGTGTGGCGCGCGATGCGCACGTCGCGGCAGCCGTTGCATCGCGGCCGACGCTGACCCGCGATCAGCGGACGATGGTCAACGCCGTCTGCCGCACGTCCGCCGGCGTAGTGGTCATCGAGGGCGCGGCGGGGGTCGGCAAGACGTATGCGTTGGAGGCGTGCCGCGAAGCTCTGCAGGCGAGCGGCATTCAGGTGGTCGGCTGTGCGCTGGCCGGCAAGGCGGCCCAGGGGCTCGAGGAGGGATCGGCTATCCCGTCGTGGACGGTGACGGGGATGCTCAACGAACTGCAGATGGACCGCCTCCCCTTTGGAGGTGTGCTCGTCGTGGACGAGGCCGGGATGCTCGGCGACCGCCAGCTCGCCGAGCTGGTCTCGCTCTCGGCGCGGGACGACGCAAAGCTGGTGCTGGTCGGCGATCCCAAACAGCTGCAGCCCATTGAGGCCGGGGCGCCACTGCGCACTCTTGGCGAGCGCATCGGCAAGGTCGAGCTCACCGAGAACATCCGCCAGGTCGACCCGTGGGAACGGGCGACGCTCGCCCTTCTGCGCGACGCCGAAGCGCGCGCGGCGTACCGCGAGTACACGCGACACGACCGGGTCCACATTGCCCCGTCGGCACCGGAGCGTCGGGCGGAGGTGGTCACCCATCACAGCGCTCTGAGCGCCAGCGGCCTTGACGCGATCATGCTCGCGCACCGTCGAAACGAGGTGGAAGCTCTCAATGAGCTCGCCCGTGCTAGGGCCGTGGAGGACGGACGCGTGCACGGCCCGGCGCTGACCGTGAGGGACAAGGACTATCAGGCAGGCGACCGGATCGTCTGCCTGACCAACGATCGTCACGCCGGGGTACGCAACGGCACTCGTGGCGTCGTCATCAGCGTCGATCCTGAACGGGGCACGCTGACCCTCGAGCGTCCGGACCACCGCCAGGTGACCATCGATACGAACCAATACGACGCTCTCGACCGCGGCTACGCCCTCACCGTCCATAAGGCCCAGGGCATGACCGCGGACATCGCGATGGTGGTGGGTTCGGATGGCGCCAGCCGCGAGTGGACGTATACGGCGATGTCGAGGGCGACCCTCGCCACGCACCACTACGAGGTGGCGACGCCACTTGAGCGAGACCCGCTCGGGATCATGCACTGGAAGGAGCCATCGCCAACCGCGGAGGAACGGACCCTGCAGTCCTGGAGCCGCAGCGAGGAGAAGGAGTCGGCGCTCGACTATCCCGATCGATATGAGCAGGTAGAGCGGGATGGCACAGCCGGCCCTGCGAACCTCGACGCGCCGGCGACCGACGCGCAGCGAGCTCTACTTGAGATTCTCGGCGTACTTGAGTTTCCCCAGGACGCGACCTGGGTGGATGCGACATTCGAGATCGACCACCAGCTCGGTGAGCGAGCGGGCGGCCGCCTCGAGGGGTGGCTGCGCGATATGGGCGTCTCCGAGCAGGCCGCGCACGAGTTGATCCGGGTCGCAGTGGACGATGGCGGACAGGCCACTGCACCCGACCTGCTCAACACGGTCGAGGGCAGAACCATTGATGGCGTCATGGCGCTCGCCGCGGACTCCATGCTCGAAGCAGCGCAGCTGGAGTACGAAGCGTCAATCACGCCCGGAGACCTGGCCCCATGACCGCGCGGGCCGACGAGCTGGAGCGGCGGGTCGCCGCTGTCGAGCTTCGTCTTGCCGCGATCGACGTCACCCTTGACGATGTCCGCCGTTGGCTGATCGAGACGCTGACTTCAAGCGAACATGCGCGTCTTGGAGGCACGTCCGAGGCCGAGGCGCAAAAGCGTCTGCTCAACGCACTTGAGCACTCAGCCGTATCCGCCGCTGCGGACGCGATCCTTCCGGTGTCCTCAGGCGACCAAGAGGTTGTCGGACCGGCCTCCCTCGCAGCATGGGTGAACTGGGTGGCTATAGCCTTCGACCTCTCGGAGCGCTGGCCGAGCTGCTGGCATCGCCACGAGGGGCTAGTGTTCGAGATGCAGTCGCTCCGTCGCTGGCACGTTGCCCTTCGCACCGACCCTGCCACGGACCCAAGCTCGGCAATCCGATGGAGCGAGGCGCTGCACAGAGTCAACGCACAATCCGCTCGACACATCGCTCAACGGTGCCTGAGCACGCATCGTGACGCGCCGCCCCTCGATCGGATCACGGTTGAGGTGACCACGACCGAGGCATTGACAGCCGAGGCGCCTTATCAACGAGGGTGAAGGGTTGGAGTTGCGAGTGCTTGAGGAAAGTTGTCATCTCTGCTCAAGGTGGGCGACCGACACCAAGATCAGCGGGGCAACAGCGAGCAATGGAGGCGTAGAAGAATCGGCTTAGCGCCTCCGCGCAGGGACAAGGGGTGGCCCATCGTCGCCGCGGTGCTCACTGCCGACCTCAAGCGAAACTCGGACTGCGCCGGTAGCCGGCTGCGCTGACGTTGAGTGCGTCTGTGAGGCCGGTCGCGGGCCTCCGCAACCCAGGCGCCTGGTTGCGGCGATCCTGGGGCTGTGCTTACGAGTCCCGCTGTCCTCTCACCTGACCTTGGCTCCTCGGAGGCGGCGTGGCACGTCAACGAAACGAATCCATAGCGTCGCAACGCCGTCCATCGCCGTTGTCTACCAGAGATGATCGACCAGATCATCGCGAAGCGACCGGTAAACGCCTTATCCAGCAAGGAAGATTACAGGTCAATATTGGTCCCTGCCGAGCAAGGTAGAACCAATATTTCTGGTTGACCGTCTCGACGGAAGCGCCCAATCGAGCGGACCGCTTGCCAGTTGACCTCCCATCTCGAGTGGAGGCCAAGTCAAGACGACTTGCCTGGGAGCGACGGGGCGAACAGATGAACGCCTCGAAACCGCCAAGCGGTAGCATCTGAGCATGTCGTAAACGTTTTCCCGCCTCCCGCCGCTGAATAGCAGGAGGCATCGATAGTGAACTCAGCGAACACCCTTTCAAAAGATCAGGATCTCCGTCCCGGGGACTTCGATGTGGCGCTCGCCCGGATCGCCGGGATCATGGCTGCGTCCATCGGTCGCATGCGTCTGGATGCCGACCCAGGCCCCACCCTGCTCAGCGGCACTGAGTTGGTCGCCTGGCACGTCATCGACGCACTCCGCGGCTTGATCCCCGAGTACGACGGCCTGAACCCTGTTGAGATCGCCCAAAGGGACGGCCTCGTCGGCATCGTCTCGAGGCTCGCCAAGGTTCCACAGGAGCGGTTCGCCAAGTACGCGGTGAGCGCCTACCTTTCCTTCCGCTTGTCGATCCTTGCGCTCCAGCGTGGGGCCGTACCGGTCTCTCCTGTTCGAGCGCCCGGCCTGCTGGACGCGCTGTTCAGCCCCGTTCATCGACGGGCTGCCCGCCGGTACCTGGCCGATTTCACTGTCCGCACCGATCTGGGCCTGGTACACGTGGACTTCGCTGCCGCGTGGCGGTTTGGAACACCGCCGATCCGCAGCCGCATTGCGCCTCACGATTTTGATCACCTCAACGGGCGGCAGTTCCTGGTCATCGTGGCGTTGATCACGCTCATCCTCGCGGCCGATTCATGGTGCGTCACGGCCAACCCCGTGGACGTCCTATCCCTCGCCCTCATCCACGGTGGTGCCAAACGATGGAGTGCGGGATCCGAAGCATTCAAGCGAGCGGTCGCCGAAGCACTCGTCGTGGCCACCCGCAAGGACATCGTGCTGGAAGAGTTCGGCAAGGAACCTCGTGCGTGGGACCGCGTGCTCAGCGATATCACAGCGGAGTGGGCGAGCTCCCTGCTGCTGGCCTTCATCCAGCTCACCGGAGCCCCCAAAGCCGCTCGCTTCAGCCTGATCCGCTTCTTGAAGGAGCTCGAGCGCGACGCGCACAAGTCCGAAGGATCTGAGCTCATCGAAGAGCATCTCCGTCGCCTCGGCCGTGTCGTTGTGAATCTCGATGCCGAGGGCGTCGCCGAGGTCGGTCGAGAAGACGACAGAATCGAGTCGATTCCTGCCGTCCAGGACATTCGCAGTCACCTGCGCACGATGCCATTAACCAAGCGCGAACGTGAGGTGCTCAATCTTCGGGCGCAAAACTGGGACTTCCACCGCATTGGAGATCACTTGGGCATCTCCGCTTCGACAGCCCGCGTGCTGATGATGCGAGTACGCCGCGCTGCCGGCCAACAACATCTCTCGTCAACCCGTCATCAATCGACTGAACGCCGTCAACTGGCGCGCACTTAAGCCACACTCAAAGGAGCTTGGTCATGGCGAAGAATACCGGCAAGAACTACCGTGAAGGGGAGGTCCGCGAGCGGAGTCAAGTGCGTAATCCACATACCGGAGACTTCGTGAAGCGTGATGCGAATACAGACGAATTCATTGCTGTCAAACGCGATGGCACGCCTTTCAAAGGCGTACGCAAGGAGCAGTCGGAATGAGCACGTACTACACCAACAAGGCGCATAAGAGTTGGAACCCAAGTGGTACACATAAGCATATCGAGTTCGTCTGCCAGGAAACGTCGGGAACCCACTGGACGCCGGGCGAGGTCGTTGCAAGCATCGAACTGGGTAATGAGTGGCGTACGCGAGGAACCGACGGCAGCTCGGCTCGCATCAGGCCGCTGCAGTACTGCCCTGCCCCGAGCTGTTTGACAAAGCCGTACATCACGACCACCCCCGACCATACGACCGCCAATAACCGCGAGAACATTCCGCCCTGCTAGGAGGTGCGACGACATGACTATGAACCGTGAGCAAGCGGCCCGCATCCTCGATGTCGGCCTTGACTTTGTAGCCCGGTACGACAACCGCGGGAACCAGACCGCGAACTGGCGGCGGACCGATCAGGTCTCCACATTTCCAGAATGGGCTTCGCAACAAGCGGCAGCACGAGCCATCTGGGGCAGCGGCGTTGGCGAGGCGATTGCCCGCCAGGTGACCATCGATGAGCTCACCAGCGTCCTCATCATCCTCATCTCCATCCCCGGCGGCGGCTTCATCATTGGGGCGGTCGAGCAGTGGCTGTTCGGTCAAGCCGCCGGAGAGCTTGTGGATCGGTTGGAGCAGGCTGTGCAGAAGGAGTTCGGGCAGAACTGGGCACCGCTCATCACGGTTGGGATCGGCGCGGTTGCCCTGTTCATTGCAGTCGTCGCGCGCCGACAATCCTGAGGTCTTGTCGCCTCACTCCTCCCTACCGCTCCGCGCCACGGGCGAGCGTTGCATTCCGAACATCGCGGGAAGGGGCACGAGCCACATGATGTCGCCCCGCGCGCAGCTTGATCTCCTCTTGTCTCACGCTGCACCGGATGTGAAGCAAGATCAGGCGCGAATAGCAAAATTGAGCCACGGGTGCCAGAACTCCGATATAGAGTTATGACGTGATTCCGGGAAGGTATGGGCCTCTCGCTCAGCCAGTGGGTGGGCGACTCTCCAAACGGTGGGGCCTCCAGTGAGCGCCGGCCTTTCGCGGCAGCAGAGCCAGGTCGATGCCCTGATGGGCCTCTTGGGTAGGACCGCAGGCGAGAACGTGTTGCTGACGGCGCCGCTCGTTCGCTATGGCAGCGCACCATCCAGCCCGGGAGTCAACCGGACCGTCCTGGTCGTGCTTGGGGGACGAACCGTTTGCTTTCACAAGCCGTTCTCGGGTGTACATCCGCGTGCCGCAGTTCGTTATGACCAATCGATTCACACTCCGCCGATTCATGAATGCGCTGCGTGGGTTCTCGCTCGTGAACTCGGGGCTCCATACGACGGCCTCGTTCCTAGTGCTGTCATGAGGTCATTGCCCAACACCGCCCCAGAGGCCGGCTCTCTCACGATGCAGCAACCCGGAAATCGCGATCTTTATGGCGATGCGCTGGCGAACCAGGCGGGCGCCTGGGACGCAGCCTTCTTCGACTGCTTGATTGCGCAGCAGGATCGCCACGAGGGGAACTACAAGTGGGATGCGGGCAACGCGAAGATCGGATTGTTTGATCATGGCTATGCCTTCGCTATTCGCGGTCACTTCTTCAATCGGAGTTTCTTCCTCGAGGAGCGACTGTCGGCCGGCCATGCTTTGCTCACGCCGAGCGAAACGGTCGCCCTTCAGAGGGTCGTTGCCGACCCACTCGTGTTTGGGCTTTCCGGGGTCCTCGAGCCAGATCGCTCTGCCGCCCTTCGAGACCGAGCCTCGAGGATGGTGCACTCCGGCAGCCTTCTCCTTCCCGGCGTATTCTGACGGTACTGTCGCGATCACAACTCAAGGGGTTGCACAATCCAAGGGGTTGTGGTAGCTTTGTGGATATCGAAAGCCCAGGTGGTCCCGGGAGAGCTGAAATGATTCGCGTCAAGTTGATGAAGGCTCAGTTGAATGAGCAGGGCGAGCCTGAACTTGCCGTGGACACCGAGTTCATCGTCGACGGCTTCGAGATCGAAATGGTTTCTGGTGAAATCGGCAACCTGCTCAGGATCGCAGTCGTAGATCCAAGCACTGGCACCTCGATCCGCCGCGATGACGACCCGGAGAGATGGGCGCTTTTGCTCCCCCAAGCCTTCCGCGGCGGCGAGTTTGTGGCGGAGGCGGAAGAGCTCCCGATGGCGGCTGCCCGGGCTCGATCACGGCGCAATTGGCGGGGGCGCTAATGCCTCGGACCTCGCAATCGGCGGCAGCTGCTCAACGTCTTGGTTGGGAGATCCGGCAGACACGACTTAAGCTGGACGTGAGCCAGGCCGAGCTTGCACGTCGCTTGGGAGTCTCTGCCTCGTACATCTGGGCCGTCGAATCTGGAAGCGTTAACCTTACGGTCGGTCAGTTGAACAACTTTGCCGGCGCCTTGGACGTTGGCTTGGCGATTACCTTCCCGATTCCCATACGAGAAGCGATCCAACTACCTGCGACGGTCTCCTAGGAATCCGCACGCCACGGGTGGCGCGAAAGTCGTACTGGCGGGCACCTCCCGAGATCGGCGGAGAGCCCCAGGGTCGTGCGCGCGGACGACACCGATGCGCGATGAATCGCGCGGTATGGGTCACATGTAGAACTTGAACTGGGGCCGACGATGTTTGATACCCCAGCCGCTCGAGTAGCCGTTCTCTGGTCGTGACCGGCATGACGTCCCGTAAACGAGCGAATCGCTCAACCCAACAGACTTCACCAGCGCTCCGAGACGTGTCGACGAGGCGCAGAGCCGCGAAGGCACCGTCGATTGCTGCCACCAAGCTCGATTCAGCGGAATGGCGCGAGGTGTGATAGACTCGAACAACTGTTCGCAGCCGCGTTGGGTCGTTGGGAGCTGTTCGCGTGAACTACCTTGACTTCGATCTCGGCAATCTCTCCGGTGGGGAATCCGTCAGTGTTGCGCTGTCGGGAGTCGAATCCGACGTGATGCTGATGACCCCCTCGGACGTGCGACGCTACACCGCCGGCCAGCAGGCCACCTATTACGGTGGTCACTACCGCAAGTCGCCCGCCCGAATTCGCGTTCCAAGCGCGGGTGCTTGGCATGTGATCGTGGTGCCGAGCCCCGGCGGCCGGGTGCAAGCGCGAGTCAGCGTCTCTGGCTGACCAAATTGCCGGGATAGATCCCAGCCTAATTGGGGAGGGAACTCGACATGACGACCCCCAAGGATTGGCGCCACAAGTACGGCGTCTACTTCATCGCCGACGGCGACAGTCATGTCAAGATCGGGCATGCGCACGACCCGGTGCAGCGCTTGAGAGCACTGCAGACGGCAAATCGACGCGCCTTCACGCTGCTTGCCGTTGCAGTGGGAGAATCATTGGCCAAAGAACATGAGTATCACCTTCGATTCAGTAATCAGCGGGTTACTGGAGAATGGTTCAAGATCAACCGAGACATCGCCGCCGAGATTGAGCGCGTACAGCGGGCTTACTTGAACCTCGAGGCACCGCCAATACCCCGACATGGGTTTGGCTGGTAGACGCGCGTGGTGAGGCTAGTCAACTTTCGCCGTGGTCGCGGCCGCACTCCTCACTAATCGACCGTCGCGCTGCCGAAGGTCTCGGCGAGACTGGCCTCGACTTCGCCCAGGGTGGCTCGACGTCCGCACCCCAAGCTCCCTGGATCACGGCAACTCCCTTCTCCTTCAGCGCGTCGAGTTGCTCACTCAAAGCCGCCGATGTCGAATCGATCGCGCCAAGGCCCCTTGCATCTGATGGGCGGACTATCCTCAGCGCTGCTGTGACGCGATCCTGCGCCCATCAGCGTCAGGGGATTCAAGAATTCACTGCCTTCCCTCTAAGCAACGACCTGTCTTCGCAAAGTGTAAGCGCCACGTAAGCACCCAGACGCTAACCTGAGTCTTATCAGCGCTCCCTCCTTGGCTACAGAAGAGCGGCCGAGCTCCTCGCGAGAGGATGCCCGCGCCTCGCAGCGCGAGCCGCGCCCCATCTACGACGGGGTCGGTCAAGCGTTCAACACCCGGCACCTCCGGGCAGCGATGCTCGCGCGCGGACTGACCGCCGAAACCCTCGCCGGTGCAGCCGGCGTCAGTCGCGGAACGACGTACAACGCCCTGCACGGGAAACCGGTGCGGCTGCGCACTGCCCGACTCATCCTCGAGGCGATCGCGAGCGTGCAGCCAACCTTACACGTGCTATTTGCGTTGACCGACGGATGACGGTCGCTTAACCTGATCGGCGTGATCAGCCCTCGACGCGCAGACCGGCTACTCGCTCGATCGCGCGCTCCTCAGATCCGGCGTAGTACACGGTCACCATCTCGATGCTGCTCCACCCAGCCTGCTGCATGAGATCCGTCACCGTAGCGCCGGCGTCGGCAAGACGCGTCGCCCACGTGCGCCGAAGTAGATGTGGATGGATGGGCCGAAGTCCCGCCCGTCGCGCAGCTCGCTGAACCATCTGCTGCACTGCCGTCGTGGTGAGCGGCTCACCTGAAGAACGCCGTTCGGAAATGAAGAGATCGGGGTAAAGCGACTCCGGCCGGTATCGGTCGATCCATGCCGCGAGGTCTCGGAGGAGCTCCTTAGCGTACGGCTGCCGGAAGGTCACCTGGCGATCGACGCCACTCTTGGTGATGTCACTGTGGGCCTTGGTGACCAGCACGCGCGGCGGCCGCGCCGTGAGCTTCACGTCATCGACGCAGAGCGCGCAGAGCTCACTCACGCGCAGGCCGCATGCCAACAGTACACGAACGATCAGACTGTCACGACGATGTCCGACGAGGGCCGCGACGAGGGCCTGCTCTTCACTGAGGGTCAGCGCGTCGGAACGTCTTCGCCGTGGTTCTTTGGGAGCACTCGGTACGGCGCTGGACGTGAAGAAGGGATTCGCGAACCCTGGAGTGGTGGCGCAGAAGTCGGCAAGCCGTCTGAAGTAATTGCGGTAGCGACGCAGGGTGTTGCGGCTGACCCCCACGCGGTCACGGACGTCACCGACGAAGTCGAGGATCGCTTCGTTACTGAGCTGGTCGACAGTTTCGATACCCCGCGCCTGACAGAAGGCGAGGAACCGACCGCCGGCGAGGTAGTCGCGAGCATTGATCCTGGTGGTGTCGGCCCACTGGTAACGCGTCGCCATCAGGTCGACGCAGCGGTCGATGGAGACCCTCCGGCTGGTCGGCGCCGGGCTGGCGGGAGCGCGCCGGCGCAGCGGTCTCAGGTGAGTGTCGATCGTGTTGGTCATGCTGGAGAGAATAAGTGGTTTTGCTGGAAAAGTCATTATTCCAAAAATTAGGGCTAGTCCCCGCAGGATTGAGCCAAATGGATGGCACTGGAAATCCCTGTACTGAGATCAAATTGCGCGTCCGTCGGGGAGACAGGACTCGAACCTGCGACCCCTGGTCCCCCAGACCAGTACTCTAACCATCTGAGCTACTCCCCGAGGCGCGCCCACTGACTCTAGCGCGCTGACCCAGGGATCGCGCCCGGCGTGCTCAGTCGTCGCGCTCTTCGCGGTGCCGGGTGACGATACGCAAGCGCACGCCTGCGAAACCGAACACGGCGCGGATGCGGTTCTCAAGATATCGCTGGTAGGCGAAGTGCATCAGTTCGGGATCGTTGACGAAGAGCACAATGGTCGGCACCGGGCTTCGTGCCTGGGTCGCGTAAAGAATCTTGAGCCGGCGACCCTTGTGCGTTCGCGGCGGATGCTCGTCAAGCGCGTTGCGGATCAGCGTGTTGAGCGCCGGAGTCGGAATGTGGATGGAGCGCGCATCGGCGACCGCGAGCACCGCGGGCATGACGCGTCGCAGGTTGCGGTGTTCGGTCGCGGAGAGCGTGAGGACCGGCACGCCCGGCACGAACGAGAATGACTCCTGCAGCTTCTTCAGGAACGCCGCGTCGACGCGATCCTCGTGCGGTACCAGGTCCCACTTGTTCGCCGCGACCACCAGGCCCGCGCCGGCTTCCACGGCGTAGCCGGCGATGTGCCGATCCTGCGCGCTCGCGCCTTCCGACGCGTCGATGACGAGCAGCCCGACATCGCTGCGCTGCAGCGCGCGCAACGAGCGCAACAGGCTGTAGCGCTCGACGTTCTCGGTAACCACGCCACGTCTTCGGATGCCCGCGGTGTCCACCAGACGGATCACGCGGCCATCGACCGACACCATCGTGTCCACCACGTCGCGCGTCGTGCCCGCGACCGGCGATACCAGCGCGCGTTCCTCCCCCACCAGCCCGTTGAGCAGCGACGACTTCCCCGTGTTGGGTCGTCCGATGATGGCGACGCTGACCTCGCCGGTCGCTGGTTCGGTGCCGGGCGAGCCCTGGTCGGGCAGCGCCGCGACCATCCTGTCGAGCAGATCACCGGTGTCGGTGCCCTGGAGTGCCGAGATCAAGAGCGGATCTCCGAGTCCGAGCCGGTGCAGTTCATCGGCGTGGTACCGATCCACCTGGCTGTCAGCTTTGTTGCCGACGAGCAGCACCGGTCTGCCCCCACGGCGGAGCGTCTGGGCGATCTCCTCGTCCAGCGCGGTCAATCCGTCACGCACGTCCACAATGAAGCAGCAGACGTCGGCTTCGGCAATGGCCATGCGGGCGTGCGCCTGGGTGGCCTTGGTCAGAGCCGTGATATCGGCCGCTGCGTCGCGCGGGAGCGGCACGTCGAGGCCGGCGGTGTCGACGAGCGTGAAGCGCCTCCCGCCCCACTCCACCACCCCATAGAGTCGGTCGCGCGTGAGGCCGGCCATCTCGTCGACGATCGCCCGGCGGGTACCGGTCAACCTGTTGAACAGGGTCGACTTGCCCACATTGGGGCGCCCGACGATGGCGATCACGCCCATGGCGGGCGCGATCGGGTCCGCCTCCTCGCGCCGGCGCCGGCGGGTCGCGCCGGCCGGGCTCACTTGCCCCCGCCGGGTACCGGCGTGATGTCGAGATCAATCTGCGGCATCGGCCCGCCCTCGGCCTCGAGCGCGAAGGCGTTCATGTCTTCCGCGCCGCTCGGCGTCGTCCTGCAGATGATGTAAACGTAGTCGAGCCAGGCGCGATCGGTGTCGAACTGCGACGGGCGCGCGGGATGGTCGGGATGGGAATGCCAGATGCCGGAGACGTCAAGGCCCCGCGAGCGGGCGTCGCGATCCGCCAGGAGGAAGTCACCGGGATCAAGGTCGTAGCGGTCGGCGCTCCGCTCGGTCCACATGTTCCGAGCCGAGGTGGCGTCGACGATGACCATCCTCGTGCCGTCGCGCCGACCGAGCAGGACCCCGCACCCCTCGTTGGGGTACGCGGTGGCGGCCAGCTCGCGGATCCGCTGCTCGGCCGCAGGAGCGATGGTCGCAACACGCAGATTCAACGTGCGGCGCGTCCGTACAGCCCGGTGGACAGGTATCGATCGCCGCCATCGGGGAGCACGGTGACGATGACCCCGCGTCCGATCCTCTTGGCAACCTCCCCGGCCGCCCAGAGCGCCGCACCGCTCGAGTGCCCGGCGAGGATACCCTCGGTGCGCGCCAGCGCCCGCGCGACGTCGTACGCGGGCTCTGTCTCCACACCGATGTCCTCGTCGGCGAGCGATGCGTCGTAGATCCCCGGGACGATGGACGTCGCCATGTGCTTCAGACCCTCGAGGCCATGCCATGGCTCCGCGGGCTGAACGCTGATGCACCGTATGTCCGGATTCATCGCCTTGAGCCGCCGGGTGACCCCCATGAACGTGCCACTGGTGCCCAGCGCCGCAACGAAGTGGGTCACAGTACCGCCGGTCTGCTCCCAGATCTCCGCACCCGTCCCGTCGTAGTGGGCCCGCCAGTTCGCTTCGTTGTTGTACTGATCGGGCATGAAGAATGCTTCCGGGTTCTCGTCATACATGGCACGAACCATGCGGATCGCCCCGTCGCTGCCTTCGAGCGGATCGCTGTACTCGATTTCAGCACCATATGCCGCGACCAGCTTGCGGCGCTCGTCACTCACATTGGCGGGCATCACCAGTCGCACCCGATACCCTTTGGCGGCGCCGATCATCGCGTAGGCGATGCCGGTGTTGCCGCTGGTGCTGTCGATGATCACTCGATCGCGCGTCAGCCGGCCAGAGCGCTCGCCGTCCTCGATCATCCTGAGCGCCGGGCGATCTTTGACCGACCCGCCCGGGTTCATGAATTCGGCCTTCCCAACGATGGAGACACCGGGGCATTCGCGCTCGAAGAGTCGGATGCGCAGGAGCGGCGTGTTGCCGATCCGTTCGATGATGCTTTCCCCGAGCGACCTCGGGACGAGCGTGAATGCCGGCTGAGCCGGAGGTTGCGGCGTGGTCACGCCGCTCAGCTCGCCTCGGCTCCCTGCGCCACCCGGAATCCGGAAACACCGCGCCGCTGATCGGCGATCACCGCAAGGACGGCCTCCGGGCGAACCAGGAAGGGGCCGTCCTCGCCGGGGAGCTCGACGAAGGTCGGACCCCCTTCAGGAACGTTGAGCTTGGCAATGACCTCGCGCACGGTGAGCTTCACCGAGAGGTCATCCCCATTTGGAAGACGTACGACTGCCATGGCTCTAGAGTACCGGGTCAGGGCTCGCCGGGAGGTTGGCGAACCTCAGCCCGCCGCCGAGGCGATGAGCGCCGCATCGAATTCCGCCTTCAGGTCCTCGATGTGCTCGATGCCGGTGCTGATACGCACCAGACCGTCACCGATCCCGAGCGCCGCTCGTTGCTGAGGGCTCAGCGCGCGGTGTGACGTGCTCGCCGGATGGCTCACCGTGGTGGCGACATCGCCGAGGCTCGGCGCCAGCCGCACCCCGTCGAGGCCACGGATGAAGGCGTCGGCGGCGCCACCGCCTCCGCGCAGGTCGATGCTCAGCATCGCGCCGCAACCGCGCGGCAACAGCCGCTCGGCCAGCGCGGCATCCTCGGTCCCACGACGCCCCGGGTAGTACACGTTCGCGAGCTCCGGCCGGCCAGCGAAGAAGGTCGCGAGCGCGGCGGCGTTCTCGGACGACCGCTCCATTCGCAGGCCGGCGGTGCGCAGCCCGCGAAGCGAAAGCCAGGCGTCGAAGGGCGACAGGTTCGCCCCGAGCAGCCGGGAATGAGCATCGAGCCAGTCGGCGCAGGGACTGGCGGTATCGACGAGCAGCACGCCGCCGAGGACGTCGCTGTGTCCAGAGAGATGCTTGGTGAGACTGTGCATCACCATGTCGGCGCCGTGGCTGAATCCCTGGAACAGCATCGGCGTCGGGAAGGTCGCATCGACGATGCACGCCGCTCCAACGCCCCGGGCCGCGGCGATCACCGCCGGGACGTCGACGAGGCCCACCAGCGGGTTGGTGATCACCTCGGTGACGACCGCTGCGACATCACTGCCGAGGGCCGCGAGCACCAGGCCGCCGTGATCGCCGACGCCGACGACCGGAAGGTCGACGGTGGTCACCTGCAGACCGAAATTCCCCAACGGGCCCGCGAACAGCGACTCGGTTCCCCCGTAGCAGGGGCGCACCACAACCACCCGGCGTCGCGAGGGCGTGACCACCAGCGTCGCGGCCAGCAGCATGGCCGCCTGCCCGCTCGAGGTGACTCGCGCCACCGGCGCGGGATGGCCGGGAACAGTCTCGAGCTCGATCATGGCTGCCTCGAGCCGCTGCGGGTTGCCGCCCCCGTAGCGTCGATAGGAATCCCGCCCGTCGATCTCCTCGTCCACCGACGGCAGGTCCGCATACGCTCGTACCGAGGCGAGACTGATCGGAGCGACGAGGTCGCTGCCTTCGCCGGCCTGCCCGCGACCGAGGCCCGCGCGCGCCGTGGTGGTCGACGGGTCGATCGACCTGGTCATGACTGCGCGCTCTTGCGCAGTGCGGTTGCCCCGGCGTACACCGCCTGTTCGCCAAGCTCGTGCTCGATGCGCAGCAGTCGGTTGTACTTCGCGACACGTTCTGATCGCGACGGCGCTCCCGTCTTGATCTGGCCGGCGTTGACCGCAACTGCTAGGTCGGCAATGCTGGTGTCCTCAGTCTCACCACTTCGATGGCTGATGACCGACCGGTAGTTGTGCGCAGTCGCCAGATCGATGGTCGCGAGAGTCTCGGTGACCGTACCGATCTGGTTGAGCTTAATGAGGATCGCGTTGGCGACGCTCCGATCGACGCCGAGCTGGAGCCGCTCGGTGTTGGTCACGAAGATGTCGTCCCCCACCAGTTGCACCCGCGCTCCGAGGCGATCGGTGAGCAGCTTCCACCCATCCCAGTCGTCCTCGGCCATGCCATCCTCGATCGACACGATCGGGTACTTGTCGCACCAGGCGGTCCACAGGTCCACGAGCTCGGCGGCCTCGAGGGTCCTCCCCTCTCCTCGGAGCACGTAGTGGCCATCCTCGTAGAGCTCGGATGCCGCCGGGTCGAGCGCGATCGCCACGTCGCGGCCCGGCATGTATCCCGCCGCGTTGATGGCTTCGAGCAGCAGCTCCAGCGCGGCTTCGTTGTGCTCGAGGTCTGGAGCGTAGCCGCCCTCATCGCCCTGGCCGGTGCCCAGACCGCGCGCGTGCAGGATCGAGCGCAGCTGGTGAAAGCATTCGGCTCCGGCGCGGAGCGCCTCGGCGAAGCTCGGGAGTCCGATCGGCGCGATCATGAACTCCTGGAAGTCGACGCGCGTCTGGGCGTGAGCTCCGCCATTGAGCACATTGAGGAGCGGGACGGGCAGGACCTGCGCTCGATCGCCGCCAAGGCGGCGGTACAGTGGCACGCCCGTCGCGGCCGCAGCAGCGTGGCTGCAGGCGAGACTGACCGCGAGGATCGCGTTGGCGCCGAGACGGCTCTTGTTCGGTGTGCCGTCGAGTGCGCACATCCGCTCATCGAGGGTGGCCTGGTCCATGACGTCGAGCCCGACCAGCTCGGGTCCGATCACACCGACGACATTCGCAAGAGCCCGGCGTACCCCCTTGCCGCCGTATCGCTGCGGGTCGCCGTCACGCAGCTCGACCGCCTCGTGGACACCGGTGCTCGCCCCACTCGGCACCCGGGCCACCCCCTGGGCGCCGCCGGCCAGGTTGACCACGGCCTCGAGCGTCGGGTTGCCCCGCGAATCGAGGATTTCCAGCGCGGCGATGCCCACGATCGTCGTCATGGTTTCGCCAGCGCCACCGCAAGCTCGCCCCAGAGACGACCGAGCACCCGGATGCCCTTGAAGTACATGTCGAGGGTCATCTTCTCGTTGGGTGCGTGAATCTGGTCGTCGGGCAGGCCGAGGCCGACGAGGACAGCAGGCAACCCCATCAATCGGGCGAAGGACTCTACGGGCGGAATCGAGCCGCCCTCGCGGGTCAGCGCGGGCTGCCTGCCGAAGACATCCGCCATGGCTCGAGATGCGGCGAGGACCGCCGGGTGATCGATCGAGGTGACCACCGGCCGTCCGCCCGGCTTCGCGTCGGCGGTGACGGTGACGCCGGGCGGTGCCGCAGCGAGCACCGCGTCACGAACCAGCCCGGCGATCCGCTCTGGGTCCTGGTCGGGGACCAGGCGGCAGGTGATCTTGGCGCCGGCACTCGCCGGGATGATCGTCTTGCCGCCGGGCCCGGAATACCCACCCCAGATGCCGTTGAACTCGAGAGTTGGGCGTGCCCAGAGACGCTCCCGCACCGTCCATCCAGCCTCGCCGACAGTCGCGGGAACACCACCGGCTTCGGCGCGGAATTCGGCGTCGTCGTAGGGGACGCTGGCGTACAGTCGCCGTTCCTCCGCCGAAGGCTCGCGCACCTCGTCGTAGAACCCGGGCACGGTCACCCGCCTGGTGGCGGCGTCATGGAGCGAGGCGAGAATCTCGGTGAGCGCCGCGATGGGATTGGCCACCGCCCCACCGAAGCGACCGGAGTGGAGGTCGAGCGACGGGCCCTGCACATGGACCTCCACGCCCGCAAGACCACGGAGGCCGGTGCAGAGCGACGGGATATCCGGCGCGACGATCGCCGTGTCCGACACCACCAGGACATCGGCGCGAAGCCGATCCTGTTCGCGCTCGACCAGCTCTTCAAAATGCACCGACCCCGACTCCTCCTCCCCTTCGACGATCAGCTTGAGGTTGAGCGGGAGCTCACCGCAAACTGCGAGCAGCGACTCGACCGCTGCCAGGTGCATGAACACCTGACCCTTGTCGTCTGCCGCCCCGCGGGCGTACAAGTGGCCGTCACGCACCTCGGGCTCGAACGGCGCAGACCGCCACTGCTCGAGAGGGTCGACCGGTTGCACGTCGTGGTGGCCGTAGATGAGCGCCGTCGGCAGCGACGGATCGACGAGGCGCTCAGCGTAGACGGCAGGGTGTCCTGCCGTCTCGATGATCTCGGCACGTGGGAAACCCGCCTTGCGCGCCGCCGCGGCGAGGTGCTCGGCGTTGCGGCGCACCGCAGCCGCGTATTCGGGATCTGCCGAGATGCTCGGAATGCGCAGCGCCTCGATGAGCTCGTCGACATGGCGTTGCTGATGGGCGGCGCAATAGGCATCGAGGGCGATATCGGGCACGGCTGAAGCCTAAAGGGGCGGCCACTCCGGCTGCATCCGTTGTAGCCTTGCCCGAGCGAACTCGCGTCATTCCACTCCACGTCTTCCAGGAGGTCGCCGTCATGGCCGTTCGTGTCCTGCCCGCCGGGCCCAACGGGACCCCGCCGGGTCTGCAGTCCATCCCCGAACCGCCGCCCGTCGAGGCTGACGACGAAGTGCCCACCCTCCACCTTGTGGGGCGGAGCGAGCAGCGCCTTGCCGAAGCGCTGTTTGAGACCGAGTCGGTCGACGCGCCCTACGGCGCCGACACGGTTCGAGCTCTCCGCCTGCTGGCCATGGACAACCTGGTCGACATCATCCAGCTCCGCGAGCTTGTCCAGGAGCGCGACGCTCAGGTGGCCGCTCTCACCGTTGAGGTTGACATGTGGCGGGTGCGCGCTCTCGAAGAGCATGCCAACCGCGGCGTCGAGCGGGCCGAGTACGTGCGGCGCGAGCGCGAGCTCGTGACGGTGCTGCACAGCGAACTGATCCGCAACGAGGTGCTCACGGGCGAGCTGGCGTGGCGCCGCAAGCCGTGGTTTCGGCGCCTCGGGCACCGCTGATCGGGCCGATCAGGCGTGCACGGCTGACGCCGACCCCACCTGCTCCTCGCTGACCTCCCACAACCTGCGCGCGACCTCCGGATCCTGCGCCGGCCGGCTTGGAACACCGAGTGCGCGGTCGAGATAGTAGCCCCCGCTCTGCTTGGACACATCTGCAGAATCGGCCAGCCACACCATGGTCTGTGCTCCCTTCTTCGGGTTGCGTGAGAACGGTCTGATGATCGCCATTGCGGTGCTCATCAGGACGCCGTTGTTGTGGTTGAAGCCGGTGGCGACAAGACCGGGGTGGAAGCAATATGCGGTGACTCCCGTGCCCTCGAGGCGTCGCGACAGCTCCAACGTGAAGAGGATGTTGGCGAGCTTGGTCTCACCGTACCGCGTCCAGCCACGGCTCCTGTACGAGCGCTCGGCGTTCAGGTCATCGAACGGGATCAGCTTGCCCTTGTGGGCGTCGGACGTGGTCGTGATGATCCGCGCCGGCGCCGACGTCTTGAGGCGATCGAGAAGCAGCGTGGTGAGCAGGAACGGCGCCACGTGATTGAGTGCCCAGGTCTGCTCGATGCCATCGGCGGTCACGGCGCGATCCTTAAACCACGCGCCGGCGTTGTTGATCAAGACCTCGATGTGCGGGTAGCGACCCAGCGCGTCGGCGGCGAGGGCGCGCACCGACCCCAGCGAACGTAGGTCGGCGTGGAGCACGTCCACCTTGGAGCCACCCGCAGCCTCGATGCGCCGCACCGCGTCATCTGCGCGCGCATCGTTTCGCGCAACGATTGCGACCTGGGCACCTCGGCGAGCGAGGGCCTCAGCTCCCGCCAATCCGATCCCGCGCGTGGCGCCGGTGATGAGCACGCGCTTGGCGCGCACCCCGGTCCATTCCGTCATCGGGTCAGACGTTGCTGGGAAAGGCGAGATCCACCCTGCCGGGACCGGGCTCCGGCCACCTCGAGGTCACCACCTTGGTGCGCGTGTAGAAGTGAATCCCGTCGGGTCCGTACATGTGGGTGTCCCCGAACAGCGACGCCTTCCAGCCCCCGAAGCTGTAGTAGGCGACGGGGACCGGGATCGGGACGTTGACCCCGACCATGCCGACCTGGACCTCGAACTGGAACTTGCGAGCTGCACCGCCGTCACGCGTGAAGATGGCCACGCCATTGCCGTAGGGGTTGGCATTGACGAGCCGGATGGCTTCCTCGTAGGTGTCGACCCGGACCACCGAGAGCACCGGTCCGAAGATCTCGTCGTCGTACACCTTGGTCCCCGGCCTCACCCGATCGACCAGCGAGGGGCCGAGGAAGAACCCGTCGCCGTCGACCGCGGTGTCGCGACCGTCCACCACCAGGCTGGCGCCGCCGAGCGCCTGGGTGTCGAGGTAGGTGGCCACCTTGTCACGGTGCTCACGGGTCACCAACGGTCCCATCTCGGAGGTGGGGTCGCTGCCGGGCCCGACCTTGACGCGCGGAATCCGCTTGGCGATCGCATCGACCAGGGGCTGGCCGATGGCGCCGACCGCCACCACCGTCGAGATCGCCATGCAGCGTTCGCCGGCCGACCCGTAGCCGGCCGACACGGCCGCGTCGGCCGCAGCTTCGAGGTCCGCGTCGGGGAGCACCACCATGTGGTTCTTGGCCCCGCCCAGCGCCTGGACGCGCTTACCGTTGCGCGTCCCGGTCTCGTAGATGTGGCGTGCCACCGGTGTCGACCCGACGAAGGAGAGCGCCGCCACCTCGGGGTGATCGAGGAGGCGATCGACCGCCTCGCGCGCCCCCTGCACCACCGTGAACACCCCGTCGGGCAGCCCCGCCTGCTTCCAGAGGTCGGCAAAGAACAACGACGGCGAAGGGTCCTTCTCGCTCGGCTTGAGGATGAAGGCGTTGCCGCAGGCGATGGCGTTGGCGAACATCCACATCGGCACCATCGCCGGGAAGTTGAACGGGGTGACCCCCGCCACCACGCCGAGCGGCTGGCGGATCGAGTAGACGTCGACACCCCGCGACGGCTGCTCCGAGAAGCCGCCTTTGAGGAGGTGGGGCACCCCGCATGCGAACTCGACGTTCTCGAGGCCCCGAGACACCTCTCCCTGCGCGTCCGAGAACACCTTGCCGTGTTCGGCGGTGATCAGTGCCGCGATGTCGTCGCGGTGCCGGTCGAGGAGATCGCGGAAGCCGAACAGAATCGTGGTGCGTTGCGAGAGCGACGAGGCGCGCCACTCCCGGAACGCGCCGGCCGCGGTCTCCACCGCGGCGTCCACCTCGGCGCTCGACGCCAGGTCGACGGTGCCGGTCTGCTCCCCCGTTGCCGGGTTGTAGACCGGCCCGTGCTTCCCTGACGCTCCTGCGACTACCTGGCCACCGATCCAGTGGCTGATCCGCTTCAAGCCGCCATTGTCGCCTTCTGCAACGTGCGCGCGGTCAGCACCTCCGCAAGGTGGCGCTTGTACTCGGCGGTCGCGCGGACGTCCCCGGTCGGATCGATATCCGCGCCGGAGCGGGCGGCCGCTTCAGCGGGCGACGCGCCACCGCTGAGCGCCGCCTCGACGCTCGACCCGCGACGGGGTGTCCTCGCCAGATTCACGTAGCCGATCCGCCAGGACGACCCGGTCTGCTGCACCGCCACTCCGGCGATCGCCCAGTCATAGAGACGCCGGCGGAACTTGGTGTACGCGAACCGCCCCGTCGAGACTGGGAACCGAACCGCGGTCACGATTTCGTCCGGTTCGAGCGCGGTGGTGAAGATGTCGCGATAAAAGTCGCGCGCCTGGTGGCGGCGCTTGTTGGTGACGATCTCGGCGTCGAGCATGAGCGCCAGCGCGTTGTAATCACCGGCGCTGTCGCCGTGGGCAATCACGCCCCCGATCGTCCCGAGGTTGCGCACCTGGTTGTCGCCGACATCGTTTGCCATCTCCACAAGGATCGGCAGCGTCTCGCGCAACGTGGCGTTGCGCTGGATGTCGACGTGGCGCGTGAGCGCGCCGATTTCCACCGCCCCGTTGTCGCGGCGCACCTGGTTGAGGCCGGGGATCCGCTGGATGTCGACCAGCGCCGTCGGCTGACTCAAACGCAGGCGCATGAGCGGGATCAGGCTCTGACCGCCGGCGATGACCTTTGCATTAGCACCGTGTTTGGTGAGCAGTGATTGCGCCTCCTCGACGGAGCCCGGACGCGAGTACTCGAATGCGGCGGTGATCATGCCCGTGCCTCCTTGATCATCGACCAGAGCCGATCCGGACGCGCCGGCATCTCCACGTGGCGTATCCCGAACGGGGACAGCGCGTCGGTGATCGCGTTGATCACCGCGACGCTCGATGCGATGGTCCCGGCTTCGCCGATGCCCTTGACGCCCAGCTCGTTGGTCGGGCTCGGGGTCACGGTGCGGTCCAGCTCGAACATCGGCATCTCGGCCATCGTCGGGATCAGGTAGTCGAGCATGGTGCCGTTGAGCATCTGTCCGGTCGCGTCGTCGTAGCTGACCTCCTCGAAGAGCGCCTGAGAGATGCCCTGGGCGATCCCGCCGTGGAGCTGGCCCTCGACGACCATCGGGTTGATGACGTTGCCGCAATCATCGACGGCCACATAGCGATCGATAGTCACCGCACCGGTCTCGGGATCCACCTCGACCGCACAGATGTGACAGCCGAACGGCCAGACGAAGTTCGGCGGATCGAAGTACGACACCGCCTCGAGGCCCTGCTCCATGCCCTCGGGCAGCCCTGCGCCGTACGAGGCGAATGCTAGCTCCGCTAGCACTTTCGCCTCGCCCGGGTTGCCGCGCACGAAGTAGCGTCCCTGGTCGACCACGATGTCGTCCTCCGACGCCTCGAAGGCGTGTGCCGCCAGCTTGCGGGCCTTCTCGACGACCTTGTGGCACGAGGCCATGATCGCCATACCACCGACCGCGAGGCTGCGCGACCCGTAGGTGCCGTATCCGAACGGTGTGTCGCCGGTATCGCCGTGGTGGATCTCGACCGAGTCGTACGGCACGCCGAGGGCGTCGGCCGCGATTTGCGCGAAGGTGGTTTCGTGGCTCTGACCATGGGCATGCGTTCCTACCGACACCGTCACCGACCCGGTGGGATGGACGCGCACCATCGATGACTCCACGAGCGCGATACCGGCGGCGGGGGCCGTCGCGGCGCTGGGACCCAGGCCGCAGATCTCGACGTAGGTGCTGAAGCCAATGCCCGTATAGCGTCCCTGGGCGCGCAGCTCCTCCTGACGCTTGCGGAACGCCGCGTAGTCGATGATCTCCATGGCGCGATCCAGCGTCTTCTCGTAGTCACCGGAGTCGTAGGTGAGTCCGAAGTTGTTGACGTGCGGGAACGTCTTGACGAAGTTCTTGCGCCGGATCTCCGCCGGATCCATGCCGATCTCGCGGGCAACGAGGTCGACTGCGCGCTCCACCAAATGGGTCGCCTCCGGACGACCGGCGCCACGATACGGGTCGGTGGCGGTTCGGTTGGTGAAGATGCCGATGCTGCGCGCGTTGATCGCCTTCCACTCATAGGCGCCGCCGCCGAGCAGGCACGCGACCACCTGGAAGGCGCTGAACACGCCGTGGTATGCGCCGATGTCAAGGAGCTGGGTGAAGCGCAAACCAAGGAGCGTGCCGTCGCGGTTCGCGGCGACTTCGATGTCGAAAATCTGCCCGCGTCCGTGTGTCGTCGCCTGCAGGCTCTCGGTGCGGTCCTCGATCCACTTGACCGGTCGTCCGCATAACTTCGATGCGGCGGTGGTGAGATATTCCTCGCCGTAGGGGCGGATCTTGGAACCAAAACCCCCACCGACGTCGTGGCTCACCACCCGCATCTGCGACTCGGGCACCCCGAGGGCGCCACCCACGAACAACCTGACGAAGTGCGGCACCTGCGTCGAGGTCCAGAGGGTCACACGGTTATCGAACGGCACGTAGTCGGCGACGCACCCGCGTGTCTCCATGGGCGTGGGAAACAGGCGTTGCTGGCCGATCCGCTGTTTGACGATCACCTCCGCCTCGGCGAAGACGGCGTCGATATCGCCGGCGGGAAAGGCGGCGTCCCAGCCGATGTTGTCGGGACGGTCGCTCTTCACCAGCGGGCTGCTCGGTGTCATGGCCAGCTCGAGGTCCATGACTGCGGGGAGCGGTTCGTAGTCGACGGCAACCAGCTGTGCGGCGTCATCGGCCGTGTAGCGATCGTCGGCGACAACCACCGCGACCGGTTCTCCCAGGTACACCACCTCGTCTGTTGCGATGGGGAATTGCTCGGGGATCTGTTTCTTGTCGGCGACGAACGAGTTCGTGACCGGAAGCCCGCCGTGGATCACGGGTTTGAAGTCGGCTGCCGTGAGCACCGCGACCACACCGTTGGACGCGAGCGCGGCCGCGGTATCGATAGAGGTGATCCGCGCATGCGCGTGCGGGCTGCGCACGATCGACATGTGGGCCATGTTCACGAGGTTGACGTCGTCGATGAAGTGGCCGTGCCCGGTGATGAGCTTGGGGTCCTCACGCCGCTGGATACGGGCGCCGATCATGGAGGTGACAGCCATGGCTCAGCCCTCCACCGCAGCGGCGACCGGGGAGGCAACGTTGCCGGACAGCTCAGCGGTGCCGCCGTTCATCGCACTGGCAGCGGCCCGGACCGCCTTCTTGATGTTGTGATACCCGGTGCAGCGGCACAGGTTGCCTTCGAGGCCTCTGTCGATCTCGTCGTCGGTCGGCGTCGGGTTCTGCTGCAACAGATAGGCGGCGGCCATGATGAACCCGGGTGTGCAGAAGCCGCACTGGAGTCCGTGCTCGCTCCAGAACGCCTGCTGGACAGGATGCAGCGTCCCGTCTTTCGCGAGACCCTCGATGGTGGTCACGCTCCGACCGTCGGCCTGGACGGCGAAGACGCTGCAGGACTTCACCGCCTCACCGTCCAGCAGGACAGTGCAGGCGCCGCACTGGCTGGTGTCGCAGGAGATATGCGTGCCGGTCAGCCCAGCGACCTCGCGCAGGTAGTGAACGAGGAGGAGCCGTGGCTCGACGTGGTCCTGGCGCCGCCTCCCATTAATAGTGAGTTCGACCGATTGCGTCATGCGAGATCCTCCAGCACGAGGCGGCAACGAGGGTGGCTCATGCTGGCACTCGCCGACGGGGAGGGTCAAGCGTCGGCGTATCGCGCCCCAGGTGGACACCGCCGCCGAAGGGGGTCCACAATGGCGCACCTATTCAATCAGCCGGTCAGCCGGGGAGAGACATATGGGTCGCAGGGTCAATTTCTCGCGTCGTGCAGGAATCGCACTCCTGTTCCCGGCTGCCCTGCTGGCGGCCTGCGGCAGCGCCACCACGACCCCCACGGCGACGAGTTCGGCCGCCAGCGGCCCGGCGAAGCAGGCAACGATCGCCGCCGAGGTGCCCGCTGCAATAGCCGCAGCCGCCCCCCTGCAGATCGCGACCGACGCCACCTACCAGCCCAACGAGTACGTCGATCCGAGCACCGGAGAGGTCAAGGGCTGGGACATCGACCTTGCCAAAGCCGTCTGCAAGGTGTGGGGCGTCACATGCACGATCAACAACGTCACGTTCGCGGACATCATCCCCGCACTTCTGGAGAACCCGTCGAAGTACGTGATGGCCTGGTCGAGCTACTCCCCCACCGCCCCCCGCGAGGCCAAAGGCATCGACTTCGTCACGTACGCGAAGGTTGGGGAAGCGTGGGTGGAGCACGTCGGTGGAGCGACGATCTCACAGCCCTCCGACATGTGTGGCCACAACGTGGCTGTTGAGGGAGGCACGACAGAGGAGTCCGATGCCTGGGGCTTTATGGGCCAGAATCCGGGCGGCGCCCCGATCTCCGGTGACGTCAACCACTGCAAGGCCGCGGGCAAGCCGGACATCACCGTGCAGAGCTTCGCCACCCAGACTCAGGCTGATGCAGCCCTGAACTCTGGCCGGTCTGACTTTGGCTGGCTCGACGCGTCGGTCGCGTACTACGAGGTCAAGGTCAGGGCGGGCAAGCTGCAGATCGGCGGCCAGGTCTGCGGTATCGCCCCGTACGGCGTGGCGATCGCGCACAGCTCCGGGCTCCAGCAGGCGACGCAGGACGCGATCAAGTACCTAATTGACAATGGCTTCTACAAGCAGACCCTCGACACGTGGAACGTGGCCACCGTCGGCGTCACCAGCAGCGATGTCGGCCTGAACGTCAACAGCTCAACAGGGTCGGGCGCGCAGGCCTGCGTGCCAAAGTACTGAGGCCAGGACCTGCTGACCGGAGCTGACCAGCACCGCCGTCGATCGCAAGCACAGCAGTGAACACCACCGCGGATCAGCCGCTCCCAGCGCCAGCGCCGCGGGTGCGGCCGGAGGCGATCAAGGCCATCCCGTTGCGTCACCCGTGGCGCTGGGTGTCCGCGGTCGTGGTGCTGGCGCTTGCAGCCCTGGCGGTCGACATCCTCGCCACCGCGCCGAACCTCGACTGGGGCGTGGTGGGCAAGTACCTTTTCAACGCGCAGATCCTCCGCGGCGTCGTGGTTACCCTCGAGCTGACGGTGATCGCCATGGTGATTGGCGTCGTTCTCGGGGCCCTCCTCGCCGTCATGCGACTCTCAAAGAACCCGGTCGTCTCCTCGGTGAGCTGGTTCTACATCTGGTTCTTCCGCGGCACACCGGTGTTGGTCCAGATCTTCTTCTGGTTCAACATCGCCTCCATCCTTTCCTTGATCAAGATCGGGATACCCTTCACTTCACTTCAGTGGGTGGGCATCACCAACAAGATCATCTCCCCGTTTCTGGCCGTCATCCTCGGTCTCGGTCTCAACGAGGCCGCATATATGGCGGAGATCGTCCGTGCCGGGATCATCTCGGTCGAGCATGGCCAGACCGAGGCGGCCCAAGCCCTGGGCATGGGACGTCCGCTGGTGATGCGGCGGGTCGTCCTGCCCCAGGCCATGCGGGTGATCATCCCGCCCACAGGCAACGAGACGATCTCCATGCTCAAGACCACCTCGCTCGCGTTCATCGCCACAGTCAGCGAGCTGTTCTTCGTTCAGTCGCAGATATCAAACTTCAACTACAACATCATCGAGCTGGTGATCGTGGCCAGCCTCTGGTATCTGTTCATGACATCCATCCTCACCTTCGGCCAGTACTACTTGGAGCGCTACTTCGCCCGGGGGGCGTTGCGCCAGTTGCCTGAAACACCTCTGCAGAGATTGCGGCGGACGCTCTTCCATTTCCGTGCCCCGCCCCCTCCGCCGGCGGAGGACGTGAGCATCACGGCAAAACCGCACGGATGATGGGGTTCAGCTGATGGCCACGCCGATGGTCCAGGCGGTGGCGGTGCACAAGAACTTCGGCCGGCTCGAGGTGCTCCGCGGCATCGACCTCGAGGTTGCACCTAGGGAGGTGATGTGCATCATCGGGCCCTCTGGTTCGGGCAAGAGCACGTTCCTTCGCTGCGTGAACCATCTCGAGAAGATCGACGCGGGCAAGCTTTCCGTTGACGGCGAGTTGGTGGGCTACAAACAGCGCGGCGACAAGCTGTACGAGCTGCCCGACCGCGAGGTGTGCCGCAAGCGGTCCGAGATCGGCATGGTCTTTCAGAGCTTCAACCTCTTCCCCCACATGACGGCCCTTGCCAACCTGGTCGAGGCCCCGATGAGGGTGAAGCGCGAGTCGAGGGCTGTCGCCGAGGAGCGCGGTCGCAGACTTCTCGACCGGGTTGGCCTCGCCGACAAGGTCGATGCTTACCCTAGGCAGCTCTCCGGTGGCCAGCAGCAGCGTGTCGCGATCGCGCGGGCTCTGGCCATGCAGCCGAAGCTGATGCTCTTCGATGAACCGACCTCGGCGCTCGACCCGGAGCTCGTCGGCGAGGTGCTCGACGTGATGCGCGCTCTCGCACTGGATGGGATGACCATGGTGGTGGTCACCCACGAGATGGGGTTTGCCCGCGAGGTGGGCGACGCGCTCGTGTTCATGGACGGGGGTGTCATCGTCGAGTCCGGGGCTCCCCGAGAGGTGCTGGCGAATCCGCAGCACGAACGGACCAGGTCGTTTCTCTCGAACGTGCTTTAGCTCCGAAACAGCCGCTGAGCGCCCGGCTGATCCTCTGGCGAATTGGAGGGCGTGCTAGAATCTAGTGTTACTATCGAAAAACAAGCCCCGACGAAAGTCGTTGGACGGAGCGACAAGCTGCCATGAGCACCTTGGCGGGGGTCATCTTGCTCGCCGGGCGGATTCTATTTGCCGGCCTGTTCGCCTTCGCGGCGCGCGGCCACATCGCTAACCACGCGCGCTACGTGGCGGGCTCGGGCAAGAAGCTTCCCATCCCCTACCTCGCCGGCTGGCCCGCCGGGGTGTTGCTGCTGCTGGCCGACGTCTCGATCATCGTCGGTATCTGGCCTGACATCGGTGCGCTGCTGCTCGCGGCTTTCCTGGTGCCAGCTGGGTTGCTCTTTCATCCGTTCTGGACCTTCACCGACCCGACCGAACGCCGCACCCACGAGGGCAGCTTCTATCGGGATGTCTCGTTTCTCGGCGCTGCGCTCGCCTTGTTCGCCCTATTCGCGTCTGTGGGACATGTTCCGTTCGCGCTCACCGGCTCTTTACTCAATCTGAGCTAACGACGCGGGGCAGCAGACGCCTTCGGCTCGTCGCGAGGACTGACCTCGCCTTGTCACCTCGGCGGCGTGCTGACGTCCGCCGGCGGTCAGTGTGCTCCGAGATCGTAGGGGCGGAGGAACGGCGTCGGGGTGAAGTCGACGTAGCTTGGCGGCGCCACGTTATACGCGGGCCCCAGCGCTGCGGCCGCGGCGTTCAGGATCCTGGGGTTCGTGCTGTCGTCCCACCTCCCGGTGTCGACACGGTGTATCAACGCCTGGAAAGCGGCGATCGTCTCCGCGGGCGTGAATGTGCAGTGACCTGCGCGGCTCACGAAGTCCTGACGCAGGAGCTGCGATGTGCCGGCATCTTGAACGACCGAACGGTACGTAGCCTCGCCCTCGTTGACGACCAGGCCGTCGCCCGTTGTGTGAAGGGTGAGCACGGGCTGGGCGAGGTCGCCGTTGAAGACGATGTTGTGCTTCAGGTACGCGACGGCTCCAGGATTGGCGGTGATCGGTGCCGCGGCGTTGAGCGCCGCTAGGTCGTTGTTCAGGTTCAGCCCAGCCGCTGTGTACAGGGCCTGCACCTCGGGGAGATCGGCCGAGCGCGAGAGATTGCTTGCAAAGTCGACACCCCTCGTCCAGGAGGGATTGCCGCCGGCGCGCGCTTCGAGTTCAGCGCGGAAGGCAAAGGCGAACGGCCCGTCGACCTGGGTCTCCCACAGGAACTGATTTGCCTCCTGTGACACGTAGTCGGTGGGCGCAGGCGCAGGACTCGCGGGATCGAACCAGCCGGGAATGTCCCCCATCGCGCTGGCGAGAGCGATCCGCGCCCGTCCTTGGGGCGTCGACTGGGCGGCGGCAAATACTCCCTCCGCGAGGGTGAGATTGGCGGTGGGGTTGGTGATGTTGACGACCTGGAGACCCGAGCCAGGGCCGAGCAGCTGCTGCACGGCGAACGCCGAATCGAGCGCCACATTCCATGTCCCGATGCCGCCTGCGAGCACGCCGCACATCGGGAGCGCGGCAGTGAAACGGCCGGGAGCGTCCTGAATCAGCCCCGCGGTGATCATGCCGCCGAGCGAGTGACCCCATGCGATGGTGCGATGTGGTCTGCCCACCAACCGGTCAAACATGTTCAGGGTTCGGATCTGATCGGGGATGGCCTCCTTGATCGCCCAGCCGGTCGTCGCGTAGGAGGAACCCGCAAGCGCGTAGCCGTTGTTGAGCAGCCACTGGCCGGTCAACGGGTCGCCGACGTCCGCCGCGGGGTTCGGGCTCCCGGGCGTGACGTAGCCGTGGCTGTATAGGACGAGAGTGCCGTTCCAGGCGGCGAGCACCTGGATCAGGTAGGTCGCTCCATCTTTGAACGTACCGGTAAGAGTGACCGGGCCGCCGGCGAGGGCCTGAGCGGGGCGGACGCCGACGCCAACCACGGCGACTCCGAGCGCCACCGCGACAGCGCATATCCTCGCAACCGCGATCCGACCAATCATCATTCGCTTCGCACGCATGGCCACTCCCTTATGTAGGGCATCGACACGTTCCGTGGGCGGCGAACCTACCTCTCGCGATCTGCCTTCGTCAAGCTGCATCCGGGGCGGATCGGCTATCGATGACTAACCCACCGCGTGCGCCAGATATCCCAGCTTCCCCATAGGAGTACCAATGGACGCTGCGACGTATCTCGACAACACAGGACGCGACGACATCCTCAGCGGCGGCGTCAGGATGATCCCGGTGACGACGCCGAAGGGCGACTTCCACGTCTGGACGAAGCGCGTCGGCAACAACCCGACCGCGAAGCTGCTCCTCCTGCACGGTGGTCCCGCCGCGACCCATGAGTACTTCGAGGCCTGCGACAGCTTCCTTCCAGCGGCGGGCATCGAGTACTACTACTACGATCAGCTCGGATCGTTCTACAGCGATCAACCCGACGACCCCGACCTCTGGCAGGTCGACCGCTTCGTCAACGAGGTCGAGCAGGTACGCACCGCTCTTCGCCTCGACGCCGACAACTTCTTCCTCCTGGGCCATTCATGGGGTGGGATCCTCGCGATCGAGTACGCGCTCGCGCATCAGCAGCACCTCAAGGGGCTCGTGATCTCGAACATGATGTCGAGCATCGCGGCATACAACGAGTACGCGCGCACCGTCTTGATGCCGCAGATGGATCAGAGCGTTCTCGCCGAGATCCAACGCCTCGAGGCTGCGCACGACACCGAGACTCCGCGCTATATGGAACTGCTCAACGACCACTACCTCGAGCACGTGCTGCGCATGCCGGCCGAGCTGTGGCCCGAGCCCGTGAGCCGCTCGTTCGGTCACCTCAATCGCTCGATCTACGTGCCGATGCAGGGACCGAGTGAGCTTGGTGCGAGCGGCATCCTTTCCAACTGGGACCGCACCGGATCCCTGCCGAACATCGACGTTCCAACCCTCGTCATCGGCGCGACGCACGACACCATGGATCCCGAACACATGGAGCAGATGGCGGAGCGATTCCCGCAGGGCCGCTTTCTTCTGTGCCCGAACGGCGGTCACATGTCGATGTACGACGACCAGGCGACATATTTCCACGGCCTGGTCGACTTCATCGCCGACGTCGGCCGATCGCGAGAGTCCGGAAGCTGAGCCTGCGGTTGCGTCCTCGCGGCGTCCGCAGTTAGCCGCACGGCTGCGCTGGGTATCGCCAGCACGTTCACGACCTCCCCCACCACCAGCGTCGACGGGGGTTCGATGCCGGCCGCGCGCGCGGCCGCGGCGATCCGACCCAAAGGCCCCCGGACCACCCGCTGCTCCCGGGTCGTCGCCCGCGAGATGACCGCCGCGGGCTGAGCCGGCCCGAGCACAGCCGCAAGCCGCCGCGCGATCAGATCGAGCTCGGATGGCATCAGCACGACCAGCGTGTCGGCGCTGAGCGCGAGGTGCTCGAAATGTGCCTCAGCATCGTCGGCGCGATGACCGGTGACGATCGCGACCGACCCCGCCACACCGCGGTGAGTCAGCGGGATGCCCGCGAGTGCCGGCGCGGCAAGCGCCGCGCTGACTCCTGGAATGACGCGCACCGGGATGCCCGCGCGTTGCAATGCTTCGACCTCCTCCCCGCCGCGCCCAAAGAGAAATGGGTCGCCACCTTTCAGACGCACCACGAGGTCGCCCTCGCCGGCTGCGGTGATCATCGCCTCGTTGATCTCCGCCTGCGTGATCGATGGCCGTCCGGCGCGCTTGCCAACGTCCACGATGCGCGCTTGTGAGCCGCAGAGCCGCAACACGTCTGGATCGACCAGCGCATCGTGCAGGACAACGTCGGCGTCCGCCAGGACGGCTCGTGTCGCCATCGTGACCAGGCCCGGATCACCGGGGCCGGCGCCGGCGAGCACCACCTCCCCCAACGGCCGCGCCTCGTGCCGATCGTCTGCACGCTGCTCGATCGCCAGGGCCAGCGCGTGGGCCGCATCGTCCTGTCCGGTACGGAATTTGTCGAGGATCTCCGACCGCAACAAGCGTTGATAGACACGCAGTTGCAGCGGGGCGGATGTACCGGCGCGCCGCAACCGGCGACGGGCGCGGCCCACGAGCCGCACGAAGGGGCCCCATTCCTCGCCGAGCCACGCCTCAACCCGCTCGCGCAACACTCGGGCGAGGAAGGGGCTTTCGCCGGAGGTCGAGATCGCAACTTGAAGTGGGCCTCGGCGAACCACCGCCGGAGCGATCCAGTCGCAGCGCTGCGCGACATCGACGACGTTGAGGAGCACCCGTTCACGATCCGCCTCAACGCGCGCGCCGTCCTGACTGATCGGATCGCCGGTGGCATCGATGGCCAGAAACGCGCCCGCGAAATCACCTGGCTGGAATGACCGCTGGGCGTGGACAACCGACGCACCGATCGCTTGCAGCGTCGCCACCTTTTCGATCGCGATCTCGGTGTCGCCGAGCACGACGCAGCGACGCTCGGACAGATCGAGGACAACCGGGTAGTACGCGGGCGTGCTCACACCACCGACCTCTCGCGCTCCAGGGGTGGGTGCAGGAGGCATTCCTTGTCGGAGCTGCCCTCCCACCACCAGCGCCCCGCCCGCTCCTGCTCCCCCGGCCGGGTCGCCCGGGTGCAC
>Ga0209219_1000033_pt1 | contig 39146 bp, 48 predicted proteins | sample BlaSpr_A8_OM1_M1_FD_187973 | JGI IMG/M metagenome (GOLD analysis project Ga0209219, IMG submission 187973) | Forest soil microbial communities from Thunder Bay, Ontario, Canada - Black Spruce, Ontario site 2_A8_OM1_M1 (SPAdes) (version 2) | ecosystem: Environmental > Terrestrial > Soil > Boreal... | reverse complement strand
GAGGTCGCCACTGCTCAACCCAGTCCAGCATCCGGTTCGTCGCTCGCGTCAGCCACGCTCTGAGCTGCCTCCACGAGGGTGCCCGGCCCGGCGATCAGTCCCATCGCCGCCACTCCGCCTGCTGCCCCCACCGTGGTGGACAGAAACGTGCGCCGTGTCACCTTGGCCATGTGTTCACCTCACCTGGCGGCCGCTGGCGATCGAAGTGGTCGTCATGTCGCCGCCGTGTCACCGCTTGGTACGGACGGGTCTGGACGCCGGATCACTTCCGGCGCAGACGGCCGCGGGCTCAGTTCCAGGCGGGGACGAGCACCTCGACCTTGTCGGCGTTGAGCCGAGTCCGGATCGTCGGGAGAGGATTCAAGCGGTAGGCTCCGGGGTCCGCGTCACCGGTCAGCGCGAAGGTCATGGGGTGACACGGGCATTCCAGCTTTCCCTGCGCCGGCAGCGGGACCAGCGTGCATCCCTGATGGGTGCACACCGCGCTGAGCGCGCGGACCTCGCCGTGGAGCGTGAACACCACACCCTGGAGGCCGCCCGCGGAGAATTGCTTGATCTTTCCCGGGACCACGTCGGCGAGCGTTGCCACCGCGACCCACGTGCTGACGTACGGGGTGATCTGGCCCGCCCCGCTCTGCGGTTCGGTGAGGACCTCGCGGAGGCGCTCGACGCCGACGCCGGCGGCGACCGACGCGGCCACCGCGGTGACGCCCCCGACCAGGAAGCGTCGCCGCTGGATGCCGTTGTCCACCCAGCCGTTCGGACGCTCCTGCTCGCCTGCACCGCGAAGGCGTCGCGCGAGGTTGTCGACGAAGGCCGGCGAAGGATTGGCGCCACCCGGATGGGCGGCGCGCAGCTGCGCCGCGACCCGCATCGCCCCGGCGTCCTCGTCGGCGGGGGCGCGGGGTGGACGGCGGTCGGCGAGCAGGGCTTTAACGAAGCGGGCGAGGCGACGGTCCTCTCTAGACATCGCCGCCTCCTCTGGCTGCCGCGCGGCGCAGGGCGCGCAGTTGCAAGACCTTGGCATTGGCGATGCTCACGCCCATCGCCGCGGCCGTCTCACGTATGGAATAGCCGCGCAGGAAACGGTATTCGAGGACGCTTCGATAATTGGACGGCAATCCTTCGAGGACGCTGCTCACGTCCACCTCGCGCTCGGCGTCGACCGGGCTGACCGCGTCGCGTTCATCGTCGAACTCCATGAGCACCGTCCCATGGCGCTGGCGCCAGATGTCCGCGAGCACGCTCCGGGCGGTGGCACGCAGATAGGCGCGGATCTCGGCGGCCGAGACGTCGCTGCGCAATCGTGGGAGCGCTCGCAGGAAGGTCGTCGAGGTCACGTCCTCGGCGTCAGGGGTGTTGCCGGTGCGGGAGTAGACATAGCGATACAGAGGGGCGACGTGCTCCTGGTAGACGGACTCCCAGTCGCGCGAGTGGTCCTGAGCGGCAACCACGTGGAGCGGAGGCGTCGGTTCGGGCACGGGCACGTTCGATCATGTGCTACGCGTGGGGGTTACGCAATCGGGTATTCAAGGCATGATGTGCGTGGGGAGCATTCCATGAGCCCGGCAACGACCCACGATCGCCTGATCAGCACAGTCTCGCTGATCCTGGACCGGATGGTGCACGTCCGCCTGACCGCCGTGGGCATCGTTCGCCCGGGCACGGTCGACCGGACGCCGGCCGATTCCGGGCAATTCTGGAAGGAGAGCCGGGTGAGCGCGCCACGCGCGCTCAGGGTCAGCCGCGAGTGGGAATCTCTCGAAGGCCCCAGATGGCATGAGCTCGACCTTGAAGGTGACAGCGAGGGTCCCGGCGGGCACCTCGGCAGCCGCCAGTTCCTGGCCACCGCCCACGTCCGTCGAACCCCCGGGCCGGCGCCATTCGTGCTCCTGCTCCACGGCTATGCGGTCCCCCAGACCACCTACGATCGCTGGCTCGCGCGCCAGCTGCGCCTGCGTGGAGCCCACACCGCTCGACTCGACCTGCCCTTGCACCTCCGGCGCACCCTGCCGGGGCAGCGCAGCGGCGACGGCTACTTCAGCCTCGATCCCGCACACATCCGCGCCGTGGTCCGCCAGGCGGTCGAGGACGCGGCGGCGATCATCGCCTGGGCCCGCGCCGAAGTGAGTCCCAACGTGACAGTGGTGGGGGTGAGCCTCGGCGGGTTGATCGCGACCCTGCTCGCCGCTCAGCTCGAACTCGACCGCGTCATCGCGGTGGCGCCCTTCTGCGACCCCGCGACCACGCTGTCGCAGCGCCCGCCGACCCCGTCGCTGCGCCACCTCGGCATGATCGGCACGGACACCCTGGCCTGGGGCCCCGACCGCGCCAGCGCGGGCCGCTTCCTGCAGGAGACACTGGCGCCGCTGGTGGCGCGCAATTTCACGCCGCGGACGCCGGGTGACCGGATCACGCTGGTGCGTGCCATGCAGGATCTCGTGGTCGGGCCGGACCCGGTGACCGATCTCGCCGCCGCGTGGCAGACGGAGCTGTGGACCTACCCGCACGGCCATATGACGGTGATGAGTGCGAGCGGGATCGCGCGGCGCATCGCCGAGCGGGCGACCGAACCGCCTCCTGCCCCGAACCTCTCCGTCGCCGTATGACGGTCGCCGGCGCGGCGCTGCGCCGCGTAGGCGTCACCCGTGACGGCCGGCCCTTCGTGATCAGACCGTCGGGCGACCGCGACGCTTCCGAGCTGGCCGCGCTCATCGATGCCGTGGCTGCCGAGGGTGAGTTCATCGTTGCGGTGCCGGGCGAACCCGAGACGATCGAACAGAGCGCGCGCCTGGTGACGATCGTGCTCGAGGGTGGCCTCTCGCTCTCCCTCGAGGTCGACGGGGTCCTGGCCGGCAACGTCATGGTCCACCGCCGCGCCGGCCGGCATTACGCGCACGTTGGTGAAATGGCCATTGTTGTCAGCAAGCAACGGCGCCGCGAGGGGTTCGGACGCACATTGATGGAGATGGCGATCGCCTGGGGCCGCGCGGTGGGGCTCACCAAGCTGAGCCTGCAGGTGTTCACCGACAACCTGCGCGCGATCGCGCTCTATCGATCGCTCGGCTTCACGGACGAAGGTGTGGCCAGGGGCGACGTGCGTATGCCCAGCGGTGACCGGGATCTGCTGCTCATGGGCCTGCGGCTCTAGACCGCTTCGGGCGCATCGTGAACCCCTGGTATCCTGCGCCCGAATGAGCGATTCGCGCCCGATCGGCGTGTTCGATTCCGGTGTCGGTGGCCTGACCGTGCTCCGCGAGATGCGCCGTCAGTTGCCCGCGGAGCGGCTCATCTACGTTGCCGACCTGGCGCATTTCCCCTACGGACCCCGACCGCAACCCCAGGTCCGCGCCCTTGCGCTCGACATCATCGCCATGCTGGTGACGATGGACACCAAGCTCGTCGTGGTGGCGTGCAACACCGCGACGGCGGCGGCGCTGCACATTGCCCGGGAGCGTTTCGACATCCCCATCATCGGCGTGATCGCGCCCGGTGCCCAGGCGGCGGCCGCGGCGACCCGGACCGGGCGGGTGGCGGTGCTGAGCACTGAGGGCACGCGCGCCAGTGGTGAGTACGTCCACGCTATCAGGGAGGCGAACCCGGGAGTCCTGGTGCTCAGCGAGGCGGCACCCGACCTCGTGGAGATCGTCGAGGACGGTGACGCCGACACCCCCCGCGCCGACGAGGCGCTGCGTCCGGTGCTGGATCGGGTCTTCGCCTGGGATGCCGACACGCTGGTGCTGGGGTGCACCCATTACCCGCTGCTCCGGCTCGCCCTGCAGCGGGTCATCGGGTCACGACGCCTGCGCGTCGTCGACAGTGCCGACACCACCGCGGCGCGGGTGAGCCGGGTCATCGCGGTCAACCACCTCGGGGCCGCCGCCCGCGGGAGAGGCTCGGCTGCGCCGCAACTCGAGGTCATGGTCACGGCGGACCCGGCGCGATTCGCGCGGAGCGCGTCGCGGCTCTTCGCCGAGCCGCTGCCGGAGCCCCGTCTGGTGCGGCCGGTCTCCCCGGTCGTCCAGGTGGCGGCGGGGTCGTGAGCATCGCCGCCGAGGAGCTGCTCGAGCCCGTCGCCGCCGAGCTGCGGGAGTTCGAGCGACGGCTCGACGCCGAGATCGCGTCCGACCTGGGACCGATGGCGACCGCGATGTCGCACATCGTCAAGGCTGGAGGCAAGCGGCTCCGGCCGGCGCTGGTCATCCTCGCCGCGCGGCTCGGTACCGCTGATCCCGACAACGTCTTCAACCTGGCGATGGGGATCGAGTTCATCCACACCGCGACCCTCGTTCACGACGACCTCATCGACAAGGCGCCGACGCGGCGAGGGATCCGGACCATCCACGAGGCGCTCGGCCCGGACCCGGCGGTGATCATCGGCGACTACTACTTCGCCAAGGGGGCCTACCTGCTGGCGGAGATCGGCATGCCCGCGATCGACTCCGCGATCAGCCATGCGGTCATGACCATCTGCATGGGCGAACTGCTGCAGATGACCAGCCGCAACGAGTACGACCAGTCCCTGACCGATTACCACCGCAAGATCGGCCGCAAGACCGCCACGTTGGTGAGCACCTCCTGCTACGGGGGAGGGCTGATCGCGGGGCTGGATGCCAACTCGGTTGAGCATCTGCGCCGCTATGGCCACAGCCTCGGCATGGCCTTCCAGATCGCCGACGACGTGCTCGACTACGTGGCCACCAGTGAAGAGGTGGGCAAGCCGGTCGGCGCCGATCTTCGTCAGGGAACCGTGACCCTGCCCCTGATGCTCGCGCTCAAGGATCGCGAGGCAGGACCGCGACTCCGCGCGATTCTAGACAAGATTGACCTCAACGATACGGACTACGAGACGGTGGTGACGCTGGTGCGCAATTCCACGGCGATCGCCGAAGCCGAACGCAGCGCCCAGGAGTTCGCGCTCGAGGCGGCGGCGGAGCTGCGCGGATTCCCGCCGTCGGAGGCGCTCGCCACCCTCGAGCGCGTCTGCGGCTACGTGGTCGAGCGTCGCATCTGAGCGGGCTCGAGCACCGGCGGTCAGCGCGACATCAGAGGGCGCCGAGCCGGCGCACCTCTGCGCCGAACCTGTAGGCCCACACCGCGAGCACAACCGCGGCGACGGTGTATCCGAGGGCCTCGAGAATGGTCGCAGGCAGCGCGGCGCCCACCCGGCGGTCTCCGGACTGCGCCGCGATCAGACTCGCCAGAGCGCGTGCGACGTCGACCGCGGCAAGCAGGCACACGAGGACGAGCGCGCTTCGCACCACCGCGTATTCGCGGCGGAGACCGCCTCTGAGCTGGCTGAGCGTGAGGTGTTCCGGCGCGGTGCGGCCGGCGGGCGGTTCCGTCGCCCCGTGGCGGAGACGCACGACCGCAGCACCGAAGCAGAGCGCCGCGACCCACCCGGGCCACAGGGTGCGGAGGCTCGAGCCGGTTGCGATCAGGGTCTGCAGCGGATTCAGCGTCACATGCACCGCCAGCTGCGCGGCGAGCGTCTGCTGGAGGCGCACCAGCAGCGTCCCCGCAACGCCACAGGCCACCGCGGTGAGTCCCACCACCAGGCAGCGCAGCGCAACCGGACCACGATCCAGAAAGACGAGCTCGGTGAGGTGCGCGTCGCGCTGGGCCTGCACCGTGGCATTGTAAGTTCGCTTCAGATGGCGCGAACCAGAACAGCACCGGCGCACGCGATGCGCGTTGCGACATACAACATCCTGCTCGGCGGCGAGCGCCGCCGCGAGCTCGTCTACAACGTGCTCAAGCGCATTGATGCGGATGTCGTGGCCTTGCAGGAGGTGCGCGAGGTAGATCGTATCGGCAAGCTCGCGCGCGACCTGGGCATGGAAATGTTCGTGGGAACGCCGAGCGATCCCGACTCGGTCATGCACACCGCCATCCTCAGCCGCCTCCCGGTGCGCACCTGGCGCAATCGCCGCCACCACGGCCGCATGCTGCGATCCCACCTCCACTGCGAGGTGGAGACGGGTGGGAGGGACCTTCCCGTGGTCGGTATCCACTGCCTGCATCTGGCGGCGCGTTTCGGCGAGCGCAACAAGGGCGAGGCGCGCCGGATCCGCGAGCTCGGCGCCGTGCTCACAGACATCGCGGACGACACGCCACTCCCGCACCTGCTCATCGGTGACTTGAACGCGCTTGCGCCGGGTGACGACATCCTCGCCACCGCATTCTTCCGGCGCATGAACGATCTGCGCCGCGCCGGCCTGCTGGTCGCAGGTTCGAATGGCACGCTCGCGCCGCTGTCACCGAACCACAACGGCACGCAGTCGAACATCGAGGAGCGCTGGCGTCGCGCCGGAATCGATCCGCGCCTCCTCGGCGGCATTCCAGTGCTGCCTCGACTGGTGTCGCCGCTGACCGCAGGTCTGCCGGTTTCCCACGCGATGGATCGAATGCTGGGTCGCCTCATCGAGCGCTGGACGGTCGCACGACTCCACGAGGAGCGCTACGTCGATTGCTACCGAGCGGTGCATCCCCGTGCTCGCGGGCTGACCTGCGCGACCTGGCAGCTCGCCGCGCGCGTCGACTACGTCTTCGCCACGCCGGATCTGGGCCGGCGGGTGCTCAACGCCGACGTCGTCGGTGGCCGAACCTGGCCGGACGGCGATGCCGGCGCGGCATCCGACCACTTCCCCGTGGTCGCCGAGTTCAGCGTCTGACGCAGAGGCAGATTCGCCCGCGACGTCAGGCCGATGTCAGCTCGGCAGCGCTCCGATGGTGGTGCTCACCGAGGTGACCGCCGCGTAGATGACCGCCAGAAAGAGGACGGAGATGACCACCGCGACGATGCCGGTCACGATGCCGGTGATCGCCAGGCCCTTGCCGCTGCCGCCCTCAGCGTTGGCACGGCGAAGGCCGATGGCGCCGAAGATGATCGCCAGCGCACCCAGGACCACGCTGACGTAGTCGACGAACGGGATCCAGCACAGCACCACCGCGACGATCCCGCAGACGCCGCCGGCAATCCCGATGCCGTTGCTGGACGGAGCAATCGGGTATTGCGGCGGCGGTGGCGGGTAGTACGCGGGGTCCGCGGGTCCGGGCGCGCCGAATTGGGGGGGCGCAGGCGGGTTCACGCTGCGGTCGCCGGGCGGTGTTTCGCCGCCTGGGAGCTCAGACGCCGGGCGGAGGAGGTGGCGGCGGGCTTCCGTACCCACCTGGGGGATTGCCGTATCCACCCGTCGGGCCGGCGACCAGAGGCGCGTCGCCAGGCCAGCGGCTGATGACCACGAGGTAGTAGACGACCACCGCGATGATGAGGCTGAAGATGAAGCCGCCGACGCCACCGTAGCCGACGATCGCGAGGATCCCACCGACGAGGTTCACCACCAAGCCATAGATGACCAGGTTCTTGCCCGAACGATCGAGCTGATACATGCGGAAGCCGCCAAAGGCGTACAGAATCGAGCCGACCAGCCCGATGAGCACGCTGATGATCGCGAGGCCGAAGATCCCCGTCGTTCCGCAGTTGACTCCGCTCAGCGAGCAGATCGTGCTCACGCTGTTGTTCAGCGCGAAGACGACCGGAAGCGCGATGAGGTCGAGGATGATCCCGATGATCGCGAGGATCCCGATCACCAATCCCAGCGTTTTTGCGGGGACGTTGAGCTTGATGGGTGGATCTGCTGCAAACGGCGGGTCGGTCAGCATGTTGGCCATGGATCTAGTGGTCCTCCCGATTGTTGTTATTCAGGTGTGGCTCGCAGCTTGACCGGGGGGCCACGTCCCCCGAGCGTGGATCGCTGGATTATGGAGTAATCGAGGGGCCCTGCACCAGAGACTCGCGGGCGATTCGGCGTCGGTCAGGATGCAGGCGTCTGAACACACACGCCGTGCAGAGGCCGGCTGCGGCGATCAGTGCGAAGAAGATGCCGATGCCAAGGGACCGGCCGGCAGAGCGGGCGATAATCAGTTGAATGAGCACGCTGCCCATTGCCAGCGCCGCGGCTGCGGCATGCGCCGTCGACTCGGGAATGTACGGAGTCACGACGTCGTCGACAAAGCCGCGCCCGATGAGCAGCAGCAGGATGACCGCTGCTATCGCGAGGAAGTAGACATCGCCGAGCAATGACGCCCTGAAGGAGTTGACGGTGACGTGCTCGTTTCCGGTCGCATAGGCGTACCACGGAAGGAATGCGACCAGGACGCCCACCGCGGCCGATACTGCACCGATCGCCTCGGCCCTGTTGATGTGGCTCGGCATCGTTGTGTCCTCGAGTCGAACCGTGATGAGACACCCGATCGCGACGCGATGACCGGGATGGATGAGGTTGGTTCGATCGGATGGTATGCAGGGTTGGGTGTTATGTCAACGGCGTCGGCGAGGTCGGGGGGTCGAATCCGCACCTTTCGGAGCCGCTCCAGGTGTCTCCGGTCCCGCCTCCGACGAGAGGGCCGGGGGCTTCCCGACCACGAGGAGGTCGCCGAGGGTGCGCCACTCGAAGCGCTCACCGCCGCGCCGCACCAGCTCGATGAAACAGGCCGCGGTCGCCTCGGCGTCGGCCAGCGCGTGGTGCGGTCTGCGGTGCACGACCCCCAGCTCCCGGCACAGGCGCTCCAGCCCGATGGTGTCGCGGAGATCAAAGAGCTTTGCGGCGAGACGGGTGGTGTCCAGGTTGTCGGCATCAAGGCTCGATCCGATCGCCCGGCTGATCAGGCGCGTGTCGAAAGCGTCTGCGCTGTGCTCGACGAGCACCGCGCCTTTGGCGAAGCGCTGAAATCGCTCGACGACCAGCGACACGGGTGGGGCACCGTTGAGCGTTGCGGCGTCGATACCGTGAATACGTCGCGCGTACGGGTTGATGCGGTCATTGCTGTGGACGAGAGTCTCGAAGCTCATCAGGTGGTCGCGAAGCGTGAAGGCAACCGCACCGAGCTCTACAAGATGGTGCGGCGACTGACCGGTCGTCTCGCAATCGAGCGCGACGAAATGGAGGTCCTCGATCGGCGTCTCCGGCGCCGGGCGCTCGGCCGCCCACGAATCGGCGGTGTCGTCGAGCGCGGCGAAAGGCTCGGCCCCCGCCGGACCGAGGCGGGGCATGAATTTGTCCCCTGTCGCGACCCTCCCTCGGCGGCGACCGTATCGCCGGCGAACGTCCATGGCACCATCCTAGAGCGCGGGACCGGGGGAACCGGTGCGCGACGGGTCCGCACCTATACTCGCGCGTGATGCGACTGGTTGCCGCCGGGCTGAGCTTTCGCACCGCCCCACTGGCTGTGCGGGAGTCGGCGGCCATTCCAGCGGCGCGGGCTGCAACGACGCTGCGCTACCTGGTCGGGCATGCCGGCCTGCTGGGGGCTGCGGTGCTGTCCACGTGCAACCGCACCGATTTTTATGTGGTCTGTCCCGACGAGCTGAGCTCGGAGGTGGCACCTCGTCTGGTGCGCTACCTGGATCCCGGTGGTGCGCGGGACATCGGACGTCACTTCGAGGTGCGAATGGATCGCGACGCGGCACTGCACATGTTCCGGGTTGCGAGTGGGCTCGAAAGCATGGTCGTCGGTGAGGCGCAGGTCCTCGGCCAGTTCAAAGCGGCGCATCGCGTCGCCGCAGAAGCCGGGACGGTCGATGCCCGCCTCGACTACGTGATGCGGCGGGCCATCTCGACGGCGAAGCGCGTGCGCACCGACACCGCCCTCGGTCGCGGATCCGCGGATTTGAGCGAGGTCGCCGTGGACTGCGCCCGCGCCGCGGCACACGACCTCACCGGCAAGGGAGTCCTCCTGGTCGGCTCGGGGAGGATGAGCCGGCTTGCCGCGACACGGCTCCGCGACGAGGGAGCCCGGATCATGACCGCGTCCCGAGGTGACTCGAGCCGGCGGCTGGCGCGCACGGTCGGCGGCGAAACCGTCGCGCTCGACGCACTCGGAGATGTTGCAGAGCAGATCGACGTGATCATCTCGTCCACCAACAGCGCGCGAATCCTCCTGGACGCCGCCGTCATCGACGCGCTCCAGCAGCGGCGTGACCGCCGCCCTCTCTGCATCGTCGATTTGGCGGTGCCGCGCGACATCGATGCGGCGGCAGCGAGGTTACCGGGCGTCACCCTCATCGACATCGACGAGCTGGGGCGGCGCGTCGATGAGCGGCTCGACGAGCGTCGCAACACCATCCCCGCGGCCGAAAGCATCATCGATGCCGAGCTCGATCGCACCATGACCGCGATCGGCGAACGTGACACGGCGACACCGACGATCACTGCCCTGGTCGAGTGGGCCGAGGCACTGCGCACCCGCGAGATCGCGCGGACGTTCGGAACCGCGGTCGACCTCGATACTCAGACCCGTGAGCGCGTCGACGTGCTCACGGCGAGGATCGTGCGCAAGCTGCTCCATGGCCCGGTGACCCGGCTCCGCGAGGCCGCTACGGATCCCGCCGCCACCCTGGCCATCCGCGAGGCGTTCCGGCTCGACCGTTGATGCCGGCGGCACACACATCGCTGCTACGGCTGGCCACGCGCGGGAGTGCGCTCGCCCGGCAGCAGGCCGAGCTTGCCGCGGCGGCGTTGCGAGGCTGCGGCGGCGTCGAGATCGAAACCGTGATCGTCCGGACCGAGGGAGACCGCCGCGCCCAGACCCCGATCGATCAGCTCGAAGGGGAGGGATGGTTCACCGCCGAGCTGGAGCGCAGCGTGCTCGACGGCCGCGCGGACATCGCTGTCCACAGCGGCAAGGATCTGCCGTCGGTGCTCGCCGCAGGGCTGAGCGTCGCCGGTTACCTCCCGCGCGGAGATCCGCGGGACGGGGTCGTGTCGGCAGGGGATCGTCCGCTCGCCGAGCTGCCATCGGGTGCGACGGTGGGGACGAGCAGCGCGCGGAGGGCGGGGCTCCTGGCCGCGCTCTATCCAGGTCTGCGCCCGGTGCCGATCCGCGGCAACGTGGACACGCGGCTGCGCAAGCTCGACGCGCTCGAGATCGATGCGCTCGTGCTCGCCTGCGCCGGGCTGGATCGCCTCGGGCTCGGCGATCGCTGCTGTGAGCGTCTCGATCCGCTGATGTTCGTCCCGTCGCCGGCCCAGGGGGCGATCGCACTCGAGGCGGCGATCGGCTCGCCGGCCGCCGGTCTGTGCGCCGGGGTCGCCGACGCGGATACCACCGCCGCGGTCCTCGCCGAGCGCGCCGTGCTCGCCGGCCTCGGCGGCGGATGCCTGCTGCCGCTCGGCGCGTGGGCGCGGATCGAGGACGGCCGGCTGGTCGTGGTTGCCGCGCTCGTCGTCGACGGCGCGGTCCGGCGGCATGAGATGTCCGGTAGCGTCGGGAACCCGGCGGAGCTGGGCGGGCTGCTCGCCGCACGCTTGCGGTGAGCGCCGACCAGCTGCCCCTCGCCGGGCGGCGGATCGTGGTGACCCGAACCCGAGAACAGGCGGCGGGACTGGTCGACCGGCTCCACGCGCTGGGCGCGACCGTCCTGGTGATTCCATTGCTCACCACGGTGCCGATCGCGACTCCTGAGGAGATCGAGCGGACTGCCGCAGAGGTTCGGTCGGCTGCCGAGCCGCGTTGGGTCGCGTTCACCAGCGCGACGGCGGTCCGCCTGGTTGTCGGAGCTGCGGGAGTGGAGTTGCTCGCCGGCATGCTCGTAGCGGCGGTGGGTCCCGCGACCGCCGGCGTCCTCGAGGCAGCCGGGCGCGCTCCTGATCTCATCACCGCGGAGCACGACGCGTCCGGTCTCGCTGCGGCCATGATTACCAGGGGTATCTCGGGCGCGACCGTGTGGTTCCCGTCCGCCGAAGGCGCAAGCGGGCGGCTCGAACGGGCACTGCGAGATCGCGGCGCGACCGTCCACGTCCAGCCCCTCTATCGAAGCGTGATGCCCGAGGACGCCACGCAACGCCTGCGTAGGGCCATCAACGAGGGGATCGACGCCATCACCCTGACCAGCGGGAGCACCGCCCGTCACCTTGCGTCGATCCTCGGCGATCGGCCGCTGCCTGCGGACGTTGCGATCGTCTGCATCGGCGACCAGACGGCGTCCGAGGCACGCGCGGCCCGGCTGCCCGTGACCGCGGTGGCGGCCGACCCGTCGGCTGCGGGTCTCGCCCGGGCGTTGCAGGAGTGCCTCAGCGCCGAGCCGCTACGCTGAGGGCGACATGAGCTTTCCACTCGATCGACCGCGGCGTCTGCGCCGCACGCCGGCGCTGCGCAGCCTGGTTCGCGAGTCGCGGTTCAGCCCGTCGCAGTTGGTCCACCCCGCGTTCGTCCGCGAGGGATTGGGCGAGCCCAAGGAGATCGGCTCGATGCCGGGGCAGCGCCACGAGAGCATCGACTCGCTCTCCGCGACCGTGGAGGAGACGATCGGGCTCGGCCTCGGCGGCGTGCTCCTCTTCGGACTCCCGACCACCAAGGATGCGCAGGGGTCGGGGGCCTTCGCTGAGACCGGCGTGGTTCAGGAGGCGATCCGTGCCCTGCGCCGTCGCTTCGGGGACGCGTGCGTGATCATCGCCGACTGCTGTCTGTGCGAGTACACCGATCATGGTCACTGCGGGTTCGTGCTCGAAAGCGGCGAGGTCGACAACGACGCGACCCTTGAGCTCTACGCGCGCACGGCCGTGGCGCAGGCGTCGGCAGGCGCGGACATCATCGCGCCGAGCGGCATGATGGACGGCCAGGTCGCAGCGATCCGCGACGCCCTCGACACGTCGGGATTCACCGACACCGCGATCCTCGGCTATAGCGCCAAGTTCGCGTCGGTCATGTACGGACCGTTCCGCGACGCGGCTGAGAGCACACCCCGGCGGGGCGACCGGCGCTCGTATCAGATGGACCCCGCCAATCAGCGCGAGGCGGTGCGCGAGGCGATCCTCGACGTCGAGGAAGGCGCCGACATGGTCATGGTCAAGCCCGCGCTCACCTACCTCGACGTGGTGGCCCGGGTCCGTGATGCCACCGATCTGCCGCTCGCGGCGTACTGCGTGAGCGGCGAATTTGCGATGCTCCACCACGCTGCAGCAGCGGGCGCGTTCGACGAACGGGCGGCGGTGCTGGAAGCGCTCGGCGGTATCCGGCGCGCGGGTGCCGACGTCTTGATCACCTACCACGCGCGCGCCGCCGCGAGATGGCTCGCGGAAGACAAGGAGTAGATCGATGAGCGAACCCCGTGGCGGCCAGACCCGCCTTCCCCTCGTGCTCGGCTCAGGAGCCGTGGTGGTGATCGCCATCATCGCGATCGCGTTCGGTGTCAACAGCGCAAGCGCCCCGCTGCCCGCGATCCCCACGGCCACACCGGCGCCACCCACCCCGACTCCCGTGCCCTCCCCGACGCTGGCCGCGATCATCCCGTTCGCCGACTGCTCGACGGCGAAGTTCGGGCCGGTCCTCAAGCCGCTCCATCCGCCCGCGACCGTGCACAGCTACAGCGCCGAGCCGGCGTTCACCATCAACTCGAGCAAGCTCTACCAGGCGACGATCGTCACCGCCAAGGGCACCATCGTCCTCTGCCTGCAGCCCAGCCTCGCACCGAGCACTGTCAACGTCATCGTGACCCTCGCCCGCAATCACTTCTATGACGGCATACCTTTCCACAGGGTTGTGCCGTCGTTCGTGATCCAGGCAGGGGATCCGCAGTGCATCGGCCACGTACCGCCCTCACCCGCGGCGGTATCCGGGACGTGCGGCAATCGTGGAGCGGGATTCCAGTTCGGCGATGAGCCCGTGCATCAGCAGTACGTCCTCGGCTGCGTGGCCATGGCGAACAGCGGCCCCAACAGCAACAGCTCGCAATTCTTCATCTGCATCGCCGACGACTCGACCAAGCTGCGGCCCGCGTACAACCTCTTCGGCAAGGTCGAATCGGGGATGCCGGTCGCCTTGAAGATCGTCCAGGGAGATCTCATGAAGTCGTTCACGGTGCGCGAGCAGCTCTAGGCGGTGGAGGACCGCAACGCCCGGGCGCTGCGCGAGCGCGCCGAGCGGGTGCTTCCGGGGGGAGTCGACAGCCCGGTCCGTGCCTACCGAGCGGTGCCCGGCGTCCCGCCGCACATCGTGCGCGGGGAGGGTGCGCACGTCGTCGACGCCGACGGCAACACCTTCATCGACTTCGTGCTCGCCTACGGGCCGCACATCCTCGGTCACCAGCCACCCCAAGTGGTGGCGGCGGTACGCGCCCAGCTGGAGCTGGGCATCGCGTACGGCCACACTGTCGAGCTGGAGGTCGAGCTCGCCGAACGGATCGTCGCCGCGGTGGCATCGGTGGAGATGGTCCGGTTCGTCACCTCAGGCACCGAGGCGGCGATGTCGGCGATGCGGCTCGCCCGCGCTGCGACCGGTCGAGACCGCATCGTGAAGTTCGCCGGCGGGTACCACGGCCATGCCGACGCCCTGCTCGCCGAGGCCGGCTCCGGGGTCGCAACCCTGGGGATCCCGGGCTCGCCGGGGGTTCCCGCGGCTGCGGTGGAGGGGACCACCGTGCTGCCCTACAACGACCGCGAAACTGTCTGCGCGCTGTTCGCGGCCGAGGGGCAGCAGATCGCCGCGGTGATCGTGGAGCCGGTCGCGGGGAACATGGGCTGCGTCCCTCCGCTCCCCGGTTTCCTGGAGACCCTTCGCGAGCTCACATCCAAAAGCGGTGCTTTGCTCGTACTGGATGAAGTGATGACCGGATTCCGCGTGGCGTACGGTGGCGCGCAGGCCCTCTACGGGGTCAGCCCCGACCTCAGCCTGTTCGGCAAGGTGATCGGTGGCAGCCTGCCGGTCGGTGCCTACGGGGGGCGTCGCGACCTCATGGAGCACATGGCGCCGGCGGGTCCCGTCTATCAAGCCGGCACTCTGTCCGGCAGCCCTCCGGCGATGGCCGCCGGCTGCGCCGTCCTGGATGTGCTTCGGAACGATCCCTCCCTGTACGTGGAGTTGGAGCGTCTCGGCGATCGACTCGAGCGCGGCTTCGAGGCGGCCGCAGCCGACGCCGGGGTCCCGTGTGTGGTGGGCCGGGTAGGGAGCATGGTGACGCCGTTTCTCGGCATCGAGAAGGCACGCAACTTCGACGACGTCAAGGGCGCGGATCGAAGGATGTTCGGCGAACTTCATGCCGCCTGGCTCGAGGCCGGCGTGCTCTGGCCGCCGTCGCAGTTCGAGACGGCATTCCTGTCGACGGCACACAGTGATGCCGACGTCGACCGGACGGTCGAAGTGTTTGCCGGTGCGCTCGCGGCACTATCAACGCGAGCAAAATGATCTCAGGGGCGCGTTAAAAAACAGTGATAGACTGGAGGCCGACATGCTCAGTGGAATAGGCGGACATCTGCCGGAGATCATCATCGTCCTGGTGGTGATCCTGATCATCTGGGGGCCCGGGAAACTGCCTGATGTGGGCGCTGCCATGGGCAGGGGTATCCGGGAGTTCCGCAAGGCCACGACCGACGCACACGATGCTGTGGTCGGCGCGACGACCACGCCGGCGAAGCCCGATGAACCCGCCGAGCCGGTTGCACAGGTCACCGCGCCGCTGCCGGCGCCGGTCCAGGCTGAAGCGGTTCCCCAGCAGCACACAACCGTTTCCGGCTAACCGCGCCCACGCGCGCACGCTGACCGGGGGCACGTAAGGTGCAGAGCGTGGCCGACGACGAGCGGCGGATGACCATCGTCCAGCACCTCGAGGAGCTGCGACGTGTGCTCATCTGGGTGATGGCAGCCTGGATCGTGGGCACCGTGATCGCGTTCGTTTTCAATGCCTTCTTGATCGGGCTTCTGCTCCATCCGCTGCAGACGGTGCTGCTCAAATCGCACAGCATCATCCCCAACGGAGAGGCGATCTTCACCAATCCCACCGAGGGCTTGACCGTCCCGTTGAAGGTCTCTGCGGTGGGCGGCATCGTCATCGCGCTGCCGATCATTCTCTGGCAGACGTGGAGCTTCGTCTCCCCAGGACTGCGCCCTCAGGAGCGGAAGTTCGTCGGGCCCTTCATCGCCAGCGCGCTGCTGCTCTTCGCCGGCGGCGCCGCCTTCGCCTATTTCATCATGCCGCTCGGGCTCAGTTTTCTCACCAACTTCCTGAGCGGCCACGCGGTGTATTTCCCCGATATCAACTCATATATCGGGTTCTTCCTCATCGTCTGCTTCATCTTCGGCATCACGTTCGAGATGCCCGTTGTCATCGTGCTGCTCGGCCTGCTCGGATTCGTATCGTCGAAAAAGCTCAAGGGCTGGCGCAAGATCGCGTACGTCGCCATCATCGTCGCGGCGTTGGTGATCACCCCTGGAGCGGATCCGTTCACCCCCACCGCACTGGCCATTCCGCTGATCCTGCTGTACGAGGCGTCGATCATCGTGCTCCAGCGACTCTTCAAGCGCTGACGCTGACGCCGACGGATACACTCGCGGCGATGCGTCCGGACCAGCGTGCCTTCGATGAGTTGCGGCCGACCACCATCGAACTGCACACACTCCCGTACGCCGAGGGAAGCGCGCTGATCACGATGGGCGAGACCCGCGTGCTCTGCGCGGCAACCGTCGAGGAGCGGGTGCCTCCATTTCGGAAGGGAACGGGACGCGGCTGGGTCACCGCCGAGTACGCGATGCTTCCGCGCAGCACCCAGACCCGCACCGAGCGCGACGGGCGCAAGGGCCGGGTGGACGGGCGCGTGCAGGAGATCCAGCGGCTGATCGGCCGGAGCCTGCGCGCCGCGGTCGACTTCGAGGCCCTCGGGGAGCGCAGCATCCTCATCGACTGCGACGTCATGGTCGCCGACGGCGGGACGCGGACCGCGTCGATCACCGGCGGGTACGTCGCGCTGGCGCTGGCGATCGACCGTCTTCGCCAGGCGAAGGTGCTCCGCGGCAACCCGCTGCGCTGGCCGGTGGCGGCGGTGAGCGCCGGTATCGTCGCCGGAGAGGCACGCCTCGACCTCTGCTATCTCGAGGACGCCGCTGCGGAGACCGACATGAACTGCGTGGGTTCGTCGGACGGCAGGTTCATCGAGCTCCAGGGCTCCGCCGAGCAGGAACCCTTCTCACAGGAGGAGCTGGATACCCTCCTGGGCCTTGCCGGCGCCGGGATGCGCCGGCTGTTCGCGCTCCAGGCGGAGGTGCTCGGCGGCGCGGTGTGAGCGATCCGGTCCTGGTGCTCGCGACCCGCAATCCCGGCAAGCTCATCGAGTTTCGCCGCCTGCTCGCTGCATGGCCGTGGCGGCTGCAGTCGCTGGACGGGGTGGGATTCGATAAGTCCCTCGAGGAACCGGGGCCCGGGTACGTCGAGTCGGCGGTGGCCAAGGCGTCGGCGGTGTGCGACGCGACCGGCTTGACGACCCTCGCCGACGACAGCGGTATCGAAGTCGACGCGCTCCGGGGCTGGCCCGGTCCGCTCTCGGCACGCTGGATGGGGGACGGCGCCACCGACGCAGACCGCATACGCGGGCTGCTCGACGAGGTCGCCCGACGATCGCCAGATGACCGGCGGGTGCGCTACGTGTGCGTCGCCGCTCTGGCCCGCCCGGAGGCGGAGCCGGTGACCGCTCGGGGCGAGTGCCTCGGCACGCTCACCGACGAGCCGCGGGGGAGCAACGGGTTCGGCTACGACCCGGTGTTCCTCTCCGTCGACCTTGGCATCACCTTCGGAGAGGCGACCGAGGAGGCCAAGGGGCGGGTCTCGCATCGCGCCCGGGCGATTGCGCGCCTGGCCGAGGCCGGCGTGCTCGAACCGCCGCCCGTCTAACCTCAGCCGGCGGGCACCGCGGCCCCGCTGACCGCGGCGGCATCATCCGAGAGCAGCCACTCGATCACCGCCGCCACCGAATCGGTGCTGACCCACGACGAGCGGTCGGCCTTCGGCATCGACTCGCGGTTGGCGGCCGTGTCCAACGTGCCCGGCAGCACTGCGTTGACAGTGATCCCATGTCCGCGGAGCTCCGCGGCCATCACCTGCGCCAGCCGGAGCGCCCCCGCCTTGCTGACCTGGTAGGCGGCCTGCCCGCGGGCGATGTCGACGGCGGCGCGCGACGCGACCAGGACGATGCGTCCACCGGCTCCGCGGGCCAGCATCGACGCGGCCGCGGCTCGCGCGAGCCTCCACGGTCCAAGCAGGTTGGCGGCGATCATCGCCTCGATGACGCCGTCGTCCGTCTCGTGGGCACGACCTCCCGCGTGCGTGCCCGAGGCGCTGACCAGTCCCTCCCAGGGGCCGATCGCTTCGACTGCGGCCGCGAGGCGCGCCACCGCGGCGGGATCGTCGAAATCGCACTCGAGCACCGTGACCCCGTCTGCAGCGGCGACCCGCTTGGGATGGCGCGCCGGGATGACGACCCGGCGTCCCGACGCGACGAGACGGCGGACGACCGCGCTGCCGAGAGCACCGCCACCGCCTCCGACGACCGTGACACCTGGCTGGAACTGTATGGGCACAATGCTTCCTCGTGGACCCAGGGCCTGAGCGGACATTCCGGCCAGAGGCCGTCCTCCGCGCCGGGGCTGCAATCTTCGCGCTCCTCGCCACCGGCCTGGCGGCGCTGCTGATCGCGGCCCACCTGGAAGGCGTCGATCCGAGCAAGGTGGCGCCGGTCGCCGCGCCGAGCGCAAGTGTCCCCACTCCGACGCCGGCTCCGCTCACCGACCTCGGTCGGGCGGCGCTCGCAAGCGTCGTCACCGTCGAGGTCCAGGTCGCGGTCAGCAACTCGGAGTCACTGGGGACGGGCTGGATCTTCGACGCCAGGGGCGACATCGTCACCAACGCCCACGTGGTCCAGGGTCACAGCGCTATACGCGTGACCGACCGCCAGGACCACACCCGGCTTGCGGTCGTGCTCGGCACCGAGTACAGCCAGTCGGCGGACATCGCGTTGCTCCGGCCGGTATCGAGCCTGCCCGCGGCTGCACTTCCCATCGACGCCACGGCGCTCGCCTCGGTGCCCCTGAGCCTGATCGTCCTGGCATCGAGCAGTGCGACCGGGAAGGACGACATGACGGCGGAGCGTGCGATCGGGCTCAACGACACCGTCCCCCTCGCGGCCAACGGTGGAATCCGGCCAGGCCAGGGGGTACCGCGGGTGTACAACGGCATGATCCACCTGCAGGGCGGGAGCATCTATGAGGGCAACAGCGGCGGTCCGGTGCTCAATGCGGCCGGACAGGTCGTGGGTGTGTTGACGCTCGCGAACCCGACCGGTTCCGACGCCTATGCAATTCCCATCAGCCGGGTGCTCTCCGAATTGACGGCGTGGTCGCATTCCGGCTGATTTCGTCCCGCATTGGGTATCGTGTTTGGAGACGGGGCACACACCCATTTCCAGGAGTTCCACAAACGTGGCACCACGCGACTTCGATATCGCCATCATCGGTGGCGGCCCGGCGGGGCTCACCGCAGCGCTCTACGCGGGTCGTAATCGTGAGCGCGCGGTCATGCTCGAAGGCAAGGCTCCTGGCGGGCAATTGCTCAACACCGAGCTGATCGAAGACTATCCCGGCTTCATGTCGATCCTCGGCGCCGACCTCGCCACCGTGATGGAGCAGCAGGCATTGCACTTCGGCACCGAACTGGTACGCAGCGAGGTGCGTGCCATCAAGGTCCTGCCCGACGGACTGAAGCTCATCGAGACCTATGACGGCGACTATCACGCGCCCGCGGTGATCATCACCGCCGGAGGCAACCCCCGCAAGCTCGATGTCCCGGGTGAGGAGGAGTTCGCCGGCCGCGGTGTCTCGTACTGCGCCGTCTGCGATGGCGCGTTCTTCAAGGACGTGCACCTCGCGGTGGTCGGCGGTGGCGACGCGGCGGTGGAGGAGGCGCTGTTTCTCACCCGATACGCGAGCAAGGTGACCATCATTCACCGGCGTCGCGAGTTCCGTGCCCAGCCCATCCTGCTCGACGAGGCGCGCAAGCATCCTCGGGTTGAGTTCATCACCGACACCGTCGTCGACCGCATCGTCGGCGATGCCAAGGTGAGCCGGTTGTCGCTGCGCAACCTCGAGACCGAGCGCCGCTCGGAGCTCGAGGTCGGCGGTATGTTCATCTTCATCGGCTTCATCCCCAACACCCGGCTGGTTGACGCCCACATCGATCATGACAAAGCCGGCTATTACTTGACGGACCCGATGACCATGATGACCAACGTTCCGGGGATCTTTGCCGCCGGTGACGTGCGCAGTCAGCTCACCCGGCAGATCACGACGGCGGTCGGTGACGCGACCACCGCGACCATCGCGGCAAGCAAATGGGTGGAGGAGTGGCGCCGCGGACGCGACGACACCGCGGCGGAGCTGGCCGAGGTCGCGGTTCGAGGCGCGGTTTCGCGACCGCGGTGAGCATCACCACCGGTCACGGTGACGGGGGTGAGACGGGTCTGCTCTATGGCGGGCGTGTGCCCAAGGACGACTTGCGCACCGAGGCCTACGGATCGCTCGACGAGGCGATCTCGGCGCTCGGACTGGCGCGGTCGCTGGCGGGCGAGCCGGCGCGCGCGGAGCGGCTGCTCGAGCTCCAGCGCGAGCTCTTCGTGGTGGGTGCGGAGCTGGCCACGGGTCCCGGTCATCGCGCCGACCTGGAGCGACACTTCAACGTGGTCACCACGGAGATGGTCGACTCGCTGCGCCGCGAGATCGTGGACCTCGAGGCTCGCGTCCCCCTCCCGGGTGGTTTCGTCATCCCGGGCGGAACGCCGGTCGGCGCCGCAATCGACCTCGCCCGCACGCTGGTCCGGCGCGCCGAGCGCCGCACCGTGACCCTGGAGCGCACCGGGCAGCTCGAGAACCGTGAGGTGCTCCGCTACTTGAACCGATGCTCGGACCTGCTCTTCATGCTCGCCCGTGAGGCCGAGCAGGGAGCGACCGTTGCATCGGGGGGCCAGCGCCGCCGCGACGACTGATTCTCGTTTGCTTTGACGCTTACGCGGGAACGAGCCCGCGGCGGCGAAGCAGTCCGCGCTCCAAAGGAGCGAAGACCAGGTCGTTGACGGCGATGCCGACCACCAGGATCGTCAGAACCGCGGCGAACATCTCGGGCACGTCGAGCAGCGAGCGGCCATTATCGAGGATGGGTCCCAGGCCGCTGCTTGCCACCGATCCAATGATCAACTCCGCGGCCATAAGCGAGCGCCAGGAGAACGCCCAGGCTTGCTTCATGCCGGCCACATAGACCGGGAGCGACGCCGAGAAGACGAAGTGGCGGTAGAACCGAGGGCCGCGCGCCCCCATCGACCGAGCCAGGCTGAAGGTCAAGGGCGGGATGTGGTCGTACGCGGACATGACGCCCATCGCGATCGATGGGAACGCTCCCATGATCACCACGAAGTACATGGCGTTCTCGACCTGGCCACCGATGGCGAGGAACAACGACGCGATCGGCACCCAGACGACCGAAGGGAGGCTCTGGAGGCCGGCGAGCAGCGAGCCGACGCCGGCTCGGAGTACAGGAATGCGCGCAACAGCGAGGCCGATGAAGGTTCCAAGGACCAGCGCGAGCGCATAGCCGATTGCGGCTCGTTCAAGTGTCTTGAGCAGCGCCGGGATGAGCACCCCCTGGCTCGTGAGCCTGGCGATCTCGGCAAACGCATCGCCGGGTCCGGGCAACGCCAACTGCCCGGGCGACGTCACACCCACGACGACCAGCAATTGCCATATGCCGAGCAGGAGGCCGATGGCGAGCAGCCGGGGCCAGGCAGCGCCAGCGACGCGCTGCAGCCTACCGCGATCCATCGGCTTCGGCCCCCGCGCGCAGTCGCGCAGTGATCTCGGTCGCCAGCCGGGACACCTCGAATGAGTCGAGCTCGCGGGGCCGGGTGATCACAACGTCCCAGATCTGAGCGATCCGGCCGGGACGCGGGGTCATGAGCACCACCCGATCCCCGAGGCGGACCGCCTCGCGAACGTTGTGGGTGACGAAGATGATCGTCTTCCCGGTCTCCTGCCAGATCCGGTTCAGGTCGTCGTGCAACTGGTCGCGGGTGATCGCATCGAGCGCTGCGAAGGGCTCGTCCATGAGCAGCAGCTCCGAGTCCTGGGCGAGGGACCGGGCCAGTGCGCAGCGCTGGCGCATCCCCCCGGACAGCTGATGGGGACGGCTACCGGCGAACTCGGTCAGCCCGACCATCGCGAGGAGCCGGTTGACAGTCCTGTCGCGCTCGCCCGAGTCGACCTTATGGATGCGCATGGGGAGCTCGACGTTGCGCCGGACGGTGAGCCACGGGAGCAGCCCGGGGTCCTGAAACATGACCGCGGGACGCCCGTCGGCTGTCTCGATGGTCCCCTCGGTTGCCTGGTCGAGGCCGGCCACGATTGACAGCAGCGTCGACTTACCGCACCCCGACGCACCCAGGACGCAGACGAACTCACCCTGGGCAACCTCGAGGGACACGTCCTGGAGCGCAGGCAACGCATCACGACCCTTGCCATACACCCTGGTCACCCCCCGCACTGCCACGAATGGGTCGACCGGCTGGATGGTCAGCAGCGCCTCTCTCGGGGCGGTTGCCAGGCTCATGACCCGAGCGAACCCGCGCTGACGGTCGCGCGCCCGGCGGCGGTGAGGATCGAGTTGAGCGGCCTCAGGTCGAGGATGCCGTGGATGTCGGACGTCGATGTGAACGTCAGCGCATTGGCGTGGTTCGCATCCGTCTGCAGATCGGCCGCAAACGGGTCGAGGGTGAAGCTCAGATGGGTCCATGCGAGCGCCAGCACGGCTGCCTTGAGCGCCTTGCCGCCGGTGGTCGCCGAGAGCGCCGCGTTGACCGCCGCCGGAGCCGACGACTCATTGGCGTTGATCCAGTCGATCGACTTGACCAGCCCGTTGAGCAGGCCACTGACGATGGCCGGATGATGCTGGAGCAGGTTTTGCGTGACCACCAGGACGGTCGTGGGGTACTGACCGTTGGGCCACAACGATGCCTCGTCGACGGCCAGCGTTCCGTGCCCCTGGAGGATGAACTGGGACTCGTAGGGCTCGGGGACCCAGCCGCCGGCGATCTTGCCTGCTTCAAAGTTCTGCAGGCTCACCGAGTTGCCGGAGCTCGTATCGATGCTCACCTGGCCCCCGCCGTTGATGCCGGTGCTCAGACCCTTGGACGCCAGCCAGCTCCGCAGCGCGATGTCCTGGGTGTTCCCGAGCTGTGGAGACGACAGGGTTTTGCCCGCGAGGTCCGCGGGGAAGTTACCGGCGGCCAGTGCCTTGCTCACCACTAGGCCGGCTCCGCCCGACGCGGTGCCGGCGATGATCACCACCTTGCCCTTGGTCTTGATGAATGCATTGATCGCGGGGCCAGGGCCGACGAAAGCGGCGTCGAGTGATCCGCCCAGCAGCGCCTCGCTCTCCGCCGGCCCTGCGCTGAACGTGGTCGTCTTGATGGTGGCACCGGTCGGCATCGCACCCTTGAAGAAACCCTGGGACACACCGATGAGTGCGGGGGCGTGCGTGAAGTTGACGAGGTAGCCGAGGTTCAGCGTCGACGTATCAGGTGTCGCGCCGCCACCCGTCAGGGTCGCGGATCCGCAGGCTGAGACGACGACAGCGGCAGTGAGTAGCGCGATGGACGTCGCGACCCTCCGGGTACGGCGATCGCGCCTCGTCGAGACGCGCGGACGTGCTTGCTCCAACATGTGTGTTCCCCCTGTAGCGAGTGTTTCTCTACTTGAGGCCCCTCTCTTGGTGACCTCGCTTGCCACGAACGATGCATGTGTCGCCGGTGCCTTGGCGACTATCCACCCCAGACCTAGCATTTAGCAATGGGGTTGATTAGATGATCATCATCTCTTCATATGATGATTTCCGCCGGTGATTCCGGAACCGTGCCGAGCTCGCTCGACTTCCTTACCTCTTTGCTCCATCTGATGCGCTTGCACCATTCTGGCCAGCGCCGGACCATCCCGTCAATGAGGATCATTCAATAACAACGATCTCTCTCTACGATGAATCGTTGGACTCAAAGGAGCCGCGCTCGGCGCCGAGTCAGCGCTGCTCGATGCGGTCAGCTCTCAAGCAGCGACAGACACCGCAGGGCGAGCCAGAGCTGATGGCGCTGGGCGGGGTCGTCGGTGTCGATGCCGAGCTGACGCAGCCGGCTGATCCGGTATACGACGGTGTGCCGGTGAACGCCGAGCCGCTCGGCGGCCTCCCCGATGCTCCGGCTGTCGAGCAGTGCCTCGAGCGTCGCCACGAGCTCGAGGCGGCGATTCGCGGTGCCCCCGGTGAGGGGACCGAGCACCCGGTCGATGAAGCCGCGCATTGCCACGCCGTCGGCCGCGAGCGCGGCGAAGATCCCGACCTCGGCGTCGGTGTGCACGGCCCTGTCCGGGTAGAGGCGGCGGCCGACCTCGAGCGCACGTCTCGCCTGCTGCGCGGATGGCGCCACAGCATCGAGGGTCGCCGCCACCGGTCCGACCCCGAAGACCGCGGAGCCCACCGCAGCGCAGAGCTCGGCCAGGTCCTTGGCCTCAGGCACCAGCGCGATCCAGAGGCCGGGGTCGTCGCCGATCAGGTGAACGCCCTCCGGCCGCCACACCTCCTCCAGCTGCCGCTCGCCCTCGAGAGTTGGCACTCCACAGGCCACGACCTGGTACGGCGGTAGCAGGGTCAGCTCCGCCGACGCGGCGAGGCGGCGCAGCTCCGGCGATGCGTCGCCGGCGAGGAGACGCTGCAGGATCCGATCGCGGTCGCGGTCACGCTGGCGGAGCAGGCGCTCGCGGGTTTCCAGGTAGGCTCGCCCGACAGCCGCGCTGATGTCGTCGAAGTACTCAAGCACTGATCCGGTCAGGCCGATCACCGTGCTCGGGGGCACGTCGTTGAGGAGTGCCGGCTGGCCGATCACCTCCTCCCAGAGAACCCTCGCCGCCAGGCGGTAGGCGCCGAACACCAGCTCGAGCGGCACTTCGAGCTCGGCCTGCTGGGCGCCCATCGACCCGAGCCGCTCGAGATCACCGGCGCGAAGCCCGCGGCCGTCGCGAAGCAGGCGCACGAAGGTCCTGAGCGCGTCGCGACAGGCTGCGGTGACCGTGCGGAAGTACCCGAGGGTGCGAAACCGGCTCTCCGGCAGTGAGATGCCGGAGACGATGTGCCGGGTCATCCGGCGGGCGATCGTGTCGACTTCCGCCAGGAGGCGCGCCGTGACCTCAGGCGGCAGGGTGGCCGCGACGGACAACCTGAGGTCGGGTGTCTTGGTCAACTGGGCCATATTGTCCCCAGTGTACAAATCCTGACGTGTACGCTGCATGACATTGCCCATGCTTTGTGTGTGACAGAGAAAGTATGCTGGTTTCAAATGCTCTACGACGACATGTTCATCCGCCTCGAGCGCGCCCGCTGGACGCTGAGTACCGACATCCCTTTCGACGACATCGATCCGAGCCTGCTGACCCCTCAGTGGATCAGCGATCTCCGGAACATCTGCCTCACCGAGCTCTCGGCGCTCTATGCGACCGAGATGTTCCTTCGGGACTTCTACACCGACATCGATTTCTGCAGCTTCGTCTCGATCTGGTTCTACGAGGAGATGAAGCACCACCTCACGCTCCGCAAGTACCTCGAGCACTGCGGCGAGACCTTCGACGAGGCCAAGCTCCCTGAGCTGCGCCTCACCTTCGCGCCGGGACCGGCGATCGAGACCCTGACCATGCATTTCTGCGGCGAGCAGCGACTTGCCCACTGGTATACAGCCTTCAGCGAGCAGGCTCCCGAGCCGGTCATCCGTCAGATCTTCAAAATCCTGGCCGCGGACGAGCTGCGCCATGCCGCCTGTTACGCGAAGTACATGCGGCGCGCGGTCGCCAACAAGCCGGAGGTCCTTCCCGACATCCTCAAGATGTCGCTGTGGATGATGCGCAGCTCGAACGATGCGCCCAAACATCCGACCACGATCACCGAGCCGTCGGTGATCGGGCAGCTCGAGGACCCGGAGTACATCGCGCGGATGCTCAACTGGTACCTCCCGGGACGCGATCACGAAGCTCCGGTGCAGCGCCGCATCCTCGCGCTGCTCTCCGAGTTGAGCGGCGTGGAGATCAAGAGCCTGCGCGAGATCCCACCGCTGGTCCGCAAGCTGTCCCCGGCGGCGCTGCAGACGGCTGCCGTCGCCTGACCCTGGCGACCCGCCACCTATAATCTGGCGGCGATGGGTTCAGAGAACGTGCGCGTTCGCGCGGTCGTGCACGGACGGGTCCAGATGGTCGGGTTTCGTGCGTTCGTGATCCGCCACGCCGGCGACGCCGGGCTCAAGGGCACGGTGCGCAACCTCCCGGACGGAACCGTCGAGGCGGTCCTCGAAGGGCCCCGAGGCGCGGTGGAGCGAGTGGTCGGACTGCTCCACCAGGGACCTTCGCATGCCCGCGTCGAACGGGTCGACGTCGAGAGTGCGGCGCCGCGTGGCAATCTTCCAGCCATGTCGGCGGCCACATGACCATCCGGTTTGCCGAGCGACTCTCGCGTCTCGGCACCGAGAGCGCATTCGAGGTGCTGGCGCACGCGCGACGGCTCGAGGCGGAAGGACGGAGCATCGTGCACCTCGAGATCGGCGAGCCTGATTTCGCCACTCCCGACAACATCATCGACGCGGCGGTGCGCGCCATGCGCGAGGGTGCGACGCACTACACACCGGCCAGCGGCATTCGCGAGGTCCGCGAGCACACCGCGGCCTACGTCACCCGGCATACCGGAGTGCCCACAGCGTTCGAGAATGTCGTGCTTACCCCCGGCTCGAAGAACCTGCTCCTCTTCGCGCTGCTCGCGCTGGTGGAGGAGGGTGACGAGGTGATCGTCCCCGACCCCGGGTATCCGATCTACCGCTCCCTCACCGAGTTCATCGGCGCCCGTGCGGTCTCGCTGCCGCTGCGTCAGGAGAATGACTTCCGCATCGACGTCGGTGAGCTGCGCGGGCTGATCACGCCGCGCACCCGGATGCTGGTGGTCAACTCGCCGCAGAACCCGACCGGCGGCATTCTCACTCGCGATGACTGCGAGCAGCTCGCAAGCGTCGCCATCGAGCACGACCTGATCGTGCTGAGCGATGAGATCTACAACCGACTCAGCTACGACGCCGGCCACGTCTCGCTCTACGGCATCGACGGGATGGCGGGGCGGACCATCTACATGGACGGGCTCTCCAAGGCGTGGGCGATGTGCGGCTGGCGGCTCGGGTTTGGCGCGATGCCTGTCGAGATCGCCAGCAAGATGGACACGCTGATGATCAACAGCTCATCGTGCGCAGCGGCGTTCACCCAGTGGGCTGCGGTCGAGGCGTTCGACTCCCCGGAGTCCGATGCCGCCGTGACCACCATGGTGGCCGAGTTCGAGCGGCGGCGCAATCGCTTCGTCGAGCTCCTCAACGCCATCCCGGGATTCGATTGCCGGCGCCCGGCTGGAGCGTTCTACGTCTTTCCCGATATCACCGCGACCGGCTTCACCGATCGCGAGCTCGCCGGCGCCCTCCTGGATGAGGTTGGTGTCGCCGTCCTCCCCGGCAGCTCGTTCGGCAATCACGGTGGCGGGCACATCCGCCTCAGCTATGCGGCCTCGATCGACAACCTCGAGGAGGCTGCCCGGCGGATTGCGCAGTACGTCGGCGCCGCGGCGGTGGCCGGATGACACCCCCATGGCACGCCGGCGATGAGCGAGCCGCTCCCAGGGCTCGAGGAAACCCGCCGCCTCCTCGCTGACCACGACGTCGTCGCCGTCGTCCTCGAACTCCCGATGGGGGAGATGACACCGGTCGCCGCGATGCGAGCACTCGGCACCGACGCGAACTGCTGCCTGCTCGAGTCGGTCGCGGGCAGCGGCGCGGTGGCGCGCTGGTCGATGCTCGGCCACGGACCGTCGCGGGTGATCGGCGACCTGGGCGACGGCGATGATCCCCTCGAGATCATCGAGCGCGCGGTCGCCTCGCGTCGTGCGATATCCGCGCCAGGAGTTGAGGCGCCGATGCTGGGTGGTGCCGTGGGCTTCATGGCCTACGAGGCCGCGTCCCGCTACGAGCGCCTCCCGGTCGCGGGTGGCGACCCGCTCGACCTGCCTCGCCAGTGGTTCGCGGTGTTCGACACCGTCGCGGTGTTCGACCACGCACAACAGCGGCTGCTGCTCTCGAGCTGCGTCCACCGCGACGATCCTGTGGGCGTCGGCGTGGCCCACGCGCGCGCGCTCGATCGCATCGCCGAGCTGCAGCGAGCGATCGCCACCGCCGTGCCGAACCCGACACCGGATTTCGCCGGGCTTGCGGTCGAGACCGCTGCATACGAGCGTTGGGGAAATCTTTCCAGGCAGGACTTCCACGACCGAGTCGGTCGCGCCCTCGACTACATCGTCGCCGGCGACATCTTCCAGGTCCAGGTTTCGCGGCGTTTTGCCTTGCCACTGCAGGCACATCCCTTCGACGTCTACGTGGCGCTGCGGACCATCAACCCGAGCCCCTACATGATCTATGTCGCCACTCCGGAGTGCACGCTCGTCGGCGCCTCACCCGAGATGCTCGTCCAGGTCACGGGGAGATCGGTCCGCTACCACCCGATCGCCGGCACCCGGCGACGCGGACGCACGCCGGCGGACGACGCGCGCATGGAGGCAGAGCTGCGCGCGAGCAGCAAGGAGGCAGCCGAGCACCTCATGCTGATCGACCTCGGACGCAACGATCTCGGTCGCGTGTGTGCGACGGGGTCGGTCCGGGTGACCCAGCAGATGGAGGTCGAGCGCTACTCGCACGTCATGCACCTGGTGAGCAGCATCGAGGGCACGCTCGACGAGGGTCGCGTCCCCCTCGACGCGCTGCGTTCGTGCTTTCCCGCCGGGACGGTGACCGGGGCGCCCAAGATTCGTGCCATGGAGATCATCGCCGAGCTCGAGCCAGAGGTCAGGGGGCCGTATGCCGGAGCCATCGGATATGTCGGCTTCGGCGGCGACCTCGACACCGCGATCGCGCTGCGCACCATCGTGATTCGGAATCGGACCGCATACGTGCAGGCAGCGGCCGGCATCGTCGCCGACTCGTCGGCACACGAGGAGGCGGTGGAGATCGACAACAAGGTTGCCGCGCAGATCCTGGCCGTTGCGGAGGCGAATGCGTGGGCGCGCAGCTGAGCGGACAGGTGCTCGTGATCGACAACTACGATTCCTTCACCTTCAACCTCGTGCAGTACCTGCGCGAGCTCGGAGCCGTGGTCGCCGTCGAGCGCAACGACGCGCTGTCGGTTGACGAGATCACTCGCGCCAGGCCGGCGGCGATCGTCATCTCTCCCGGCCCCCGGACTCCCGAGGAGGCAGGATGTTGCGTCGAGCTCATTCGCGCCATCGGCGACGGCGTCCCGGTGCTCGGCGTGTGCCTCGGCCACCAGGCCATCGGGGTTGCCTACGGCGCGCGGGTGGTGCGCGCGCCCGAGGTCGTCCACGGCAAGGTCGGCGCAGTGCACCACGGCGGGGCGGGCGCGTTGCGCGGTCTCGACAATCCCTTCCAGGCAACTCGATATCACTCGCTGGTCATCTCGCGCACCGGGCTTCCCGACGTCCTCGAGGTGACCGCGTGGAGTGACGACGGGCTGATCATGGCCGTGCGCCACCGAGACTTTCCGGTGGAGGGCGTGCAATTTCACCCTGAGTCGATCGGCACGCCTTCCGGGCATGCGCTGCTGCGCAACTTCCTGGTCAGCGCCGGTGTCGGACTCACCGAGGTTCCCGCATGAGTGGCGGGCGCCGTGCGCTGGAGGCGATCGCCTTACGCAAGCGAGCCGAGGTCGAGCAGTTGCGTTGCGTCGAGGCCGCGTTGTGGGCCAAGGCCGAGTCGCTGCCCCCGGGCCGCGGGCTGGCCGCACTTCGCGGCGGCACGATCATCGCGGAGATGAAGCGCCGATCGCCGAGCGGCGGAGAGCTCCGCAGTGACCTCGACCCCGTCGCGCTCAGTCGAGGCTACGCAGCGAGTGGCGCCGCGGCCATCTCCGTGCTCACCGACGGACCGGACTTCGGGGGGTCGCTCGACGACCTTGCGAGCGTTCGCGCCGCCGTCGATCTTCCCCTGCTGCGCAAGGATTTCACCATCGCGCCGGTGCAGATCGCCGAGGCCAGGGTCGCCGGTGCGGACTGGGTCCTGCTGATCGTCGCGATGCTCGATGTCGACGGGCTCGACGAATGTCTCGCAGGTACCAACCGGTGCGGCGCTGAGGCCATCGTGGAGGTGCACGACGAGGCAGAGGCACGAGTCGCGGTGGCCGCGGGCGCCACGTGCATCGGGATCAACAATCGCGACCTCGGCACCTTGCGCACCGACCTCGCTACCTTCGCGCGGGTGCGCCGGGCGGTTCCTGACGGCACGCTCTGCGTCGCGGAATCGGGCGTGCGCTCCCCGGATGACGTGGCGCAGCTCGTCGCCGAGGGGGCCGACGCGGTGCTGGTAGGGGAGGCCTTGATGCGAGCGCATGCTCCAATTGCGGCGTGCGCGGCCATGGTGTCATCCGCTCAGCAGGCGGCGCGCCGGTGATCGTGAAGGTGTGCGGAGTGCGCACCCCCGAGGTCGCCGACGCCGCGATCGAATCGGGAGCCGACTGGATCGGTCTCATGTTCGTTCGCGCCAGTCCCCGCTGGGTTGACGACGAAGCGGCGCTCGCGGTGGTGCACGAGGTCCGGGGTCGGGCCGACCTGGTCGGAGTGTTCGTCTCGCCATCCCTGACGACGTGCGATGACGCCGCCGCGCGCTACCGCCTCGCCGCCGTGCAAGTGCACGGAGATCTCGAACCCGGCCTTGCAGATGGTTGCAGCGTTCCAGTCATTCCTGTCATCAACGTTGATAGCCGGACCGCGGCGTGCACGATTGACTGGTCGCCGGACGTGCTCCTGATGCTCGACGGCGTGCCCAACCCGGGGGGCCTCCCGGGCGGCACCGGGCACCCGGTTCCGCTCGAATGGGCCGCCGACGTGGCCCGTCACCGCCGCGTGCTGCTCGCCGGCGGCCTCGGCCCGGAGGACGTGGCCCACGCGATTGCGACCGTCCGCCCCGAGGGTGTCGATGCCTCGAGCCGCCTGGAACGCCGCCCTGGAGAGAAGGATCCCGAGCTGGTTCGCGAGTTCGTGCGTGCCGCTCGTGACGCCGCCGCCCGTCTCCACAGCGTGGCGCTCTGAGCATGCACGTCGCTGGGCGCTTCGACGGCTATGGCGGCGCGTACGTACCCGAGACCCTGGTGCCGGCGCTGGATCAGCTCGAGTCCGAGATGAACGCGGCGTTCGCGGATCCCGGGTTCACCGCCGAGCTCGACGCCTGGCTCGCGGACTTTGCGGGACGGCCGACCCCGGTGACCCACGCGCGCCGGCTCAGCGATCGCTCCGCGGGAGCACAGATATGGCTCAAGCGCGAGGACCTGCTCCATACCGGCGCGCACAAGCTCAACAACGCGCTCGGGCAGGTGTTGCTCGCGCAACGCATGGGCAAGCGGCGGATCATCGCCGAGACCGGGGCCGGCCAGCATGGGGTCGCGACCGCGACCGCGTGTGCGGCCCTCGGGCTAGGGTGCGTCGTCTACATGGGTCGCGAGGACATGCGCCGCCAGGCGCTCAACGTCTACAAGATGGGGCTGCTGCACGCCGAGGTCGTGCCCGTCGACAGCGGATCGGCGACCCTGAAGGACGCGACCAACGAGGCGATCCGCGACTGGGTGGCGAACGTCCGCGACACCCACTACGTCATCGGCAGTGCGGTGGGCCCGCATCCGTATCCCTCGCTGGTGCGGCGGCTGCAGCGCATCATCGGCGATGAGGCGCGCGCGCAGATGCTGGCGCGCCTGGGCGCAGTCCCCGCGGTGGTGGTGGCATGCGTCGGTGGCGGGAGCAACGCCATCGGCATCTTCGCGGCCTTCCTTGACGACGACGTGCGACTGGTCGGGGTCGAGGCCGCAGGACGCGGGCTCGACTCGGGGGCGCACGCCGCGCCGCTGTCTCGAGGCCGACCCGGGGTGCTCCACGGCGCGCGCAGCTACCTGATGCAGGATGACGGCGGGCAGGTGCTCGCCACCCACTCGATCAGCGCCGGGCTTGACTATCCGGGAGTCGGACCCGAGCACAGCGCGCTGCGCGACAGCGGACGCGTCGAGTACCTCGCAGCGACCGATGCCGAGGCGTTGGAGGCATTCCACGACCTCTGCCGTCTCGAGGGGATCATCCCGGCGCTCGAATCCTCACACGCGCTCCACGTTGCAGCCCGTCTTGCCGCCGAGGCGCAGGGCGACGTGACGGTACTGGTGTGTCTGAGTGGACGAGGCGACAAGGACATCGACACCGTCCGCGAGTACGACCAACGGTCAGCGGCAATCCCGTGAGTCCCGCGCAGGCCCCGGTCACTCGATTCGACGCTGCGTTCGCGGCGCGAGAGGCGGATGCGCCACCCGGACTCATCCCGTATTTCACTGCCGGCTATCCCCATCTCGACAGCACTGCCGACCTGCTCATGGCCGCACAGCGGACGGGATGCATCGCCGTCGAGGTCGGCATTCCGTTCAGCGATCCGCTCGCCGATGGACCGACCATCCAGCGCACCGGTCAGGTGGCGCTCGGCAATGGCATGACCCTCGCGCACGCGATCTCCCAGGTCCTCACCGCGCGCGGCCGCGGCCTGACCATTCCCGTCGCGGTGATGACGTACGTCAACCCGATGCTGAGTTTCGGCGTCGACGCTTTCGCGCGCGATGCGGCCGAGGCGGGCGTCGACGGCGTGATCCTTCCTGACCTTCCCCTCGACGAGGCGGCCGGCGCGCGCGCTGCGATGCACGCAACCGGGGTCGCGGTGATCCCGCTGGTGGCACCGACGACAACCTCGGAAAGGCTTGCGCGGATCTGCGCAGCCGCCTCCGGGTTCGTGTACTGCGTGGGCGTCACCGGTGTCACCGGCGCGCGCCGGACCATCTCTGACGCTGCCATCGCGCTGCTCGACTCGGTAGGTCGCTGCACGCCGCTGCCGAGGGCGCTCGGCTTCGGACTCTCGACGCCTGAACACCTCGTGGCATTGCGAGGTCACGCCGAGGCGGCCGTGGTCGGGTCGGCGCTGCTCGACGGCATCGCCGCCGAGCCGGACAACGCGGTGGCAGGCGCCGAGCGATTCCTGCGCACCATGATGGGCACCGAGGCGGCACACAAAGCGTGACCGAGGAACGCGTCGCGCCGGCCACGCGGATCGACGCGGAGATCATCGTCCCCGGTGACAAATCGATGAGCCACCGAGCACTCCTGCTCGGCGCCCAGGCGAAGGGGAGAACCTACATCGGCAACGCGTCCCCCGCGGCCGACGTCGTCGCCACCGCCGCTTGTTTGCGCGCGTGCGGTGCGTGGGTGCGCGACTTCCCGCCGGGGCGGTACGCCCTCGACGGGGCGGGCGTCGGCGTCAGCCTGCGCAGCCCGGAGTCGGTGCTCGACTGCGCCAACTCGGGTACCACAATGCGCCTGCTCGCCGGGGTGCTCGCCGGCACCGACTCCGAGGCGACCCTCGACGGTGACGGGTCGTTGCGGCGCCGCCCGATGGCGCGGGTCGTGGACCCGCTCCGCGCCATGGGCGCCGACGTCGATGCGTCGCCGGGGGGCACCCCGCCGCTCCGCGTCCGCGGCCACCGAGGGCTCACCGGCATCAGCTGGCGGAGCCCGGTGGCGAGCGCGCAGGTGAAGTCCGCCATCCTGCTGGCGGGTCTCTCTGCCACCTCACCGACGACCGTCGTCGAGCCGCTGCCGACCCGCGACCACACTGAGCGCATGCTCCGGATGTGCGGGGTGGACGTCGTCTCTGACGGCGTCGAGGTCACCGTGAAGCCGGGGGACCCGCAGCCGTTCGGGTTCCGCGTGCCCGGGGATATCAGCTCGGCGGCGTTCTTTCTCGCCCTGGCGGCGTCGCGCCCGGGCTGGCGAATTCGCTGCCCGGGAGTGGGCACCAACCCGGGGAGGACGGGAATCCTCTCGGTGCTCGAGATGATGGGAGCCGAGATGCTCGTCGCCGAGCACGAACCAGCGGGAGGCGTCGAGCCGGTCGGCGACGTCGAGGTGCACGGCGCGTCGCTGCGCGGCGTGATCATCTCCGGAGGGCTGACGGTGCGCTGCGTCGACGAGCTGCCGGTGATCGCGGTGCTCGCGACCCAGGCCGACGGCGACACCGAGATCCGTGACGCCGGCGAACTGCGCAGCAAGGAGGTCGATCGCATCGCGATGCTCGAGACCGGGCTGCGCGCGCTCGGAGCATCCTGCGAGAGCACCGCCGACAGCCTGGTGGTGCACGGACCTTCGCGGCTTCACGCCGCCCGACTCGATGCCGCCGGAGACCATCGACTCGCCATGGCCTGGGCAATCGGCGCGGCGCTCGTCGCCGCCGGTGGCGGCGAGTCGGTCATCGCTGGCGCCGAGGCGGCGGCGGTCTCGTATCCGGGCTTCTTCGCCGACCTCGCAACCGTGATGGCGCCACGCGACTCCGCCTGACCGATGACCGGCTCAGGTATCGAGCCGCAGCAGGAGGTGGGGCCCGTCGCGGGCCTCCACGACCTTGAGCCAGGCGACGGCGATGGTCACCGGTATCACCTCCGATCCCTCGACGTAGGGCCTGGCGCCGGCTGCGTGCTCGATGAGGCGCCGGAAGATCTCGGTGCGAAGCGCCGGGTCGGCGACGACGGCGGCAAGCCCGCCGCCCTGGATCCACCTCGAGGCGTTGCCCGGCGAGCACATGAACGCGACCCGGGGGTCGGCCTCCAGCTCGCGATGCAGGCGCGAGTCGCGCCGGGTGGCGATGAGCAGCCTGATCCCAGAGCCGGTCAGCTCTGGAGCGAAGAACACCCCGGCGACGTGAGGACCGGCATCGCTCGAGGTCGCGAGCGCGATGGTGTCGTAGGCGCGGAGTGCCCAGAGCGCACGCTCCAGGCCAACCTCGTTGTGACCCGACGGCAGCGGCGCGCTCACCGGAGCAGGCGGCTGAGGCGGCGGTCGGCGAACACGCGCCCGCCGCTCTGGCAGGTGGGGCAGTACTGAAACGACCGCGTCGCCAGCGACACCTCGCGGACGGTGTCGCCGCACACCGGGCACGGGGCTCCGGTGCGGCCGTGCACGCGCATGGACTGGCGCTTGCCGTCCTTCAAAGCGGATGGGTCGCTGTCGACCGCGAGCGCAACCGCGGCGTTGAGGATGTCGTGGATGGCTGCGCAGAGCCGCTCCACCTCGTCGTCACCGAGCGCGCCGGCGTGGCGGAGTGGGGAGAGCCGCGCCGCATGAAGGATCTCGTCCGAGTACGCGTTGCCGATGCCGGCGATCACCGACTGATCGGCAAGCACGCTTTTCAGCGTTCCCCGCTCGGCACGGAGCAGGCCACCAAGTGCTTGCGGCCCAAGGGCGGGATCGAGCGCATCGACGCCAAGGCGAGCGATGCCGGGCACGTCCACGGGATCGCGAACCACGTAGACCGCAAGCCGCTTGTCCTTTCCGTACTCGGTGATCTCGAGGCTGCCGCCGTCCTCGAGGGACACCATCACGGCGAGTGGTCCGCGCAGCGAGGGACGGGCGTTCGTCGGTCGATCCCGAAGGTTGATCCAGCCGCCTCGGGCGAGATGAACGACGAGGTGCAGCGGCGGAAGCGCGAGGTCGATGAACTTGCCCCGGCGGGTGCAGCCGCGGATCGCCAGCCCTTGCAGCGCGGTCACCTGGGGGTCGAAGGTCTTGAGGACCGCCACCGAGCGGACTACGATGCGCGCCACCACGCGGTCCGAGAGGCGCGAGTCGAATGACCGGCACAGGGCTTCGACCTCGGGCAACTCAGGCATCGCGAATGAAAGAATGCGCCCGGTGCCCAAGAGCGTGGCCGATACGCCCGCCGTCCGGCCGCGGCGCAGCAGCCCGATCGTGGCGGAGGACGTCCTCTGTGTGCCCCGATCGACGATCTTTCCCGACGGCGCGTGGCACGGCCTCATCGCCCGCGGGCTCGAGCGGGTGCTGCGTACCGTGCACGCCACGTCCGAGTACCGGCCTCGGGCAGAGATCGAGGAGAACGCCGATCTCCAGCAGATCATCCCGTACTGCGTCGTCCATCACCCCCATGACGACAGCTACCTGCTGACGCGCCGGCTGCGGCGCTCGAGCGAGAAGCGACTTCACCACCTGTACTCGCTCGGTATCGGGGGGCACGTCAACCCCGGAGACGGCGAGAAGGACGACCCCGTGGTCGGCGGTCTGCGCCGCGAGTGGGCCGAGGAGATTCGCTCCCCCTGGCCCGCACGCGCCAGCCTGGTCGCGCTGCTCAACGACGATTCGAGCCCGGTGTCGCGCGTGCACCTTGGCCTGGTCTTCCTCGTCGAGCCCGACGGCGGCGTTGTCGAGGTGCGCGAGGTGGAGAAGCTCGAGGGCGAAATCCTCTCGCTCGAGGCCATGCGACGCCACTACCTGAGCATGGAGTCGTGGTCGCAGCTGGTGTTCGACGACCTTGTGGCCGGAGCGCAGACGCGGGTGGCGAGGAGCCCGCTGATCGTGGACCTCGATCCGGCCCCATGAGCTCGAGGGCCCTCCCAGCGCCCACCTTCTTCCTGAGCGCTGCCGACCTCGCCGCCTGGTTCGCCGCCAACCCTGCGGCGACCGAGCTCTGGGTCGGATTCTGGAAGAAGGGCTACGAGCGACCCGGGATCTCCTACGCCGAGGCGGTCGATGAGGCGCTCTGCGAGGGCTGGATCGACAGCGTCATCCGCCGCGTCGACGACGCGAGCTACATGCTGCGTTTCACACCACGGCGCGCCCGCAGCTCATGGACCGAGGTCAATCTCCGGCGCGTGGAACAGCTGCGCGCGCAGCGGCGGATGCGTGCCGGAGGCGAACGCGCGGTTGCGGCGGCCGGTCACCCGGCCGAGCGGCCAAAGCACTGACCATCCGTATACTCGGGCCGCAATGACAGTCATGGTTCGCGTTCCCGGCCCGCTCCGCAGGCTCACCAACGGCAGCGCCGAGGTGAGCGTCGAAGGTGGCACCGTTGGTCAGCTGCTCACCAATCTCGAGGCGACCTATCCTGGCTTCCACGATCGCCTCTACGACGACGCCGGGGGCCTCCGGCAGTTCATCAACATCTATGTCAATGACTCCGACATCCGCTTCGCCCAGGGCCTCGACACCCCCATCGCCGAACGCGACGAGGTCTCGATCGTCCCCGCCGTTGCCGGAGGTCGCGTTCGTCCCTGATCACCCCCTGGATCACCTGCCGAGGACGGCGGTGATCGCTGTGGCGATGTCAGGCGGGGTGGACTCGAGCGTCGCAGCGGCTCGCGTCGCCGCGTCCGGGCTCCGGGCGTTTGCGATCACGCTCGCACTGTGGCCGCGAAACCGCGCGATCGTCCGTGACCGCGGGTGCTGCTCCATCGATGCCGTCGACGATGCGCGCAGGGTCGCCGACGCCGTCGCGCTCCCGCACTACGTGTGGAATCTCGAGCAGGAGTTCGAGTCGACGGTGGTGCGTGAGTTCGAAGACGGATACGCTGGCGGGGTCACGCCCAACCCGTGCGTCAGGTGCAACCAGCGCATCAAGTTCGGGGCGCTTCTCGAACGCGCCCGCGCCGCCGGCGCGACCCATCTCGCGACCGGTCACTACGCGCGCCTGGGCCGGCGGGGATCGCTGGCCACGCTCCACCGCGGGTGCGATCGTTCCCGAGATCAGGCATACGTGCTCCACCGGCTCGACCAGGATCAGCTGGGTAGCGCCGTGTTCGCCCTGGGGAGCGACGAGTCCAAAGCGGCCGTCAGGGCCGAGGCCGCGTCATTGGGGTTGGTCACGGCGGCCAAAACGGAATCACAGGACCTCTGCTTCGTCGAGACGGACATGAAGTCAGAGCTGCGCCGCCGCCTCGCCGGGCGCTTCATGCCGGGACCGATCATCGAGGGCGACGGCGCTCCGATCGGCGAGCACGAGGGTCTGCCGTTCTTCACCGTCGGACAGCGTGCCGGGCTCGGCATCGCCACGCACCGGCCCGACGCCCCCCCTCGGTATGTCATCGAGTTGCGTCCCGCGACCAACACTGTGGTGGTCGGTCCTCGCGAAGCGCTCCCTCGCTCGACCCTGGAGGCCGATTCGTTCCGTTGGGTCTCAGGCGCGGCCCCCGCCGTCTGGGTGCGCTGCGAGGCGCAGCTGCGTGCCCATGGGCAGGCGCACCCCGCGCGTGCCGAGGCGGACGGTGCGGAACGAGCTCTGATCAGCTTCGACACGCCGGTGGACCAGGCGGCGCCCGGACAGTCGGTCGTGCTGTACCGCGGAGATGAGGTGCTCGGGGGCGGCGTGATCCGCTGCGCCGCCTGAGGCTGTTTCGGATGCCCCCGACGGTCGGTCAGGTGCTCCTCGCGATCATCGCCGTCCTCGCCGGGTGCATCGCGACCACCAGCGCCATCGCGGCGGCTCGCCACTCCGGGAACTGGCTGTTCCTCATCTGCGCGCTCGGTTCCGCCGCATTCGTGGCCGGCGTGGCGGGTCAGCGGGTGTTCCCGAGCCCGGCGGCGGTCGCCCGCCTGGGACAGAGCGGGGCATCGGTCTCCACGCCAGGTCCTTGGGATGCCGGGGTGCTGCTGCCGATCGTCGGGATCCGCATCACCCCGGTCGCGATCGTGGGTCTCCTGGTCGCCGCGGTCGGACTGAGCCTCGTGCTCCTCTTCGAGCGCGTTCCCGGCAGCGTGCGCGTTCCGGTGACGGCACGGGCGTCGCGGCTTGAAGACGACGATTCGATCTGAGGCTGGGCTGACTACAATGCCGCCCGCCCCCTCATGACCGTCAACGCAATCGCCTTCTACGCCGTCGCAGTGCTCATCGTGCTCGCCGCCGCGGCCGCGGTGGGGCTTCCTTCGCTCCGCCTTGCCGCGTTCGCGGGCGGTGCGCTGGTGGTGCTGATGGCCGTGCTCGACGCGCTCTCGGAGCAGTACTCGCTCGCGGCCATCGAGGTTGTGGTACCTGGGATTGGCGCGGGAATCGTTTTCCTGGTACTCAAGCGCGAGCAGTACAGAGCCCTCGGCGCGTCATCCAACGCAGGCTCCCGATGGTGGCTCGCCGGTCCGGTTGCACTGGTATGTGCCGCCGTGCTCGTCGTCACCGTCGCGCTTGTCGGTCTCAATTGGTACACAAATACAGTTGTCACCAGCCTCGTTGGATTCACGCACGCCACGTTGATCACCGTGCTGGTCAGTGGGGCGCCCTATGCGCTCGCGATCGGCGCCGTGCTGGTGGTGATCACCGTTGCCGTGGGATCGGTGATCGGTCGGCGAAGTGCCGACGAGCAAACCCTCG
>Ga0209219_1000032_pt1 | contig 42204 bp, 40 predicted proteins | sample BlaSpr_A8_OM1_M1_FD_187973 | JGI IMG/M metagenome (GOLD analysis project Ga0209219, IMG submission 187973) | Forest soil microbial communities from Thunder Bay, Ontario, Canada - Black Spruce, Ontario site 2_A8_OM1_M1 (SPAdes) (version 2) | ecosystem: Environmental > Terrestrial > Soil > Boreal... | reverse complement strand
CACGAACCCATCGATGGCCTGGAGCAGGCGCTCCAGCGATGCGGTCGTCCTGCCGTCGCCATCACACATCGCTGTAGCATACCAAACAAATGTTCGCAGGCGCCGTGTAAACAACCCGCAAACCATGGCCGCCTCGCCGCCCTCACCGCCCCCACTGAGACCACAACCAGTCCTCGACTCCCACCGGGGGTTAGGACTCAAAATGACTTGGATCCCAAAGGTTCTAGGTCAAGGCTGACAGCGACGCGGGCAGCGTCTGCGGCGGCCAAACCCCGGTGAGGACGCCGGAGACCTGGGTGCCACGGCCGGGCGCGCTGGAGACGCTGAGAGTCCCTCCGAGAGCCTCGACCCTGTCCTGCATGTTGGTGAGCCCCGAACCGGGCGCTGCGTTGGCCATATTGAACCCGCGGCCATCATCTTCGACAACAAAACACAGCTGATTCCCGGCTTCGTCGAGTCGAATGATGACCTGCTTGGCACACGCATACTTCTGGGCGTTCTGCAGCGCCTCGAGGATGCAGAAGTACACGGCCGCTTCCACCTCTCGGGCGTAACGGCCGATACCTTCTGCACGAACGATTACGGGGACAGCCGCTTTGCGTGCGTGTGATTCGAGCGCTGCGGCAAGCCCCTTGTCGGCGAGGAGTGGCGGGTATATGCCCCGGGCCAGGTCACGCAACGTCTCCAATGCCTCATCCGCATCCCGTTTGAGTTCGGCGAGCGTCGTCCTGGTCTTCTCGGGATCCTTCAAGACCTGCATCTCAGCGAGACTGAGCTTCACCTTCAGCGCGACCAGATGCTGTTGCGCGCCGTCGTGCAGGTTCCGCTCCAAACGCCGGCGCTCATCATCCTGGGCTGCGACCAGGCGCTGGCGTGACGCGCGCAGTTCCTCCAGCCGCGCCGCGAGGCTTGTCGTGAGACCGACGTTCCTGAGCACCAACCCTGCTTGATGTGCCAGGTCATCGAGAAGCTTCTCCTCGATGGGGGTCAGCGCCTCGCCCGTGCGCTTTCGGACGCTCAAGGCTCCCAGCAAGTCGCTCTGCTGACGGACCTCGACGACTCTGTCGGCGTTGGGAAGTGCGCGTACCGAACCGTTGGCTAGTACGACAGACATACCGCCCTCCTCGGACGGCGGCCACGAAGCAGTCGCACGCAAAACGTCACCATCGCGCAGCCAGACATCTGCTCGTTGCGCGCCGGTGCCTTCAGCGAGAACTCGTGCCATCCGCGGCAACACGTCGTCAGCCGCGTAGCTCTCCGCAACGCGCTGCGAGAACTGCGACAGCACCTCGTACGGCGTCGCGCGCTTCCCGTACACGAGACGGTTGGCCACCTTCTGCAGGCGTTCGCGCGCGGGTTGGAACCCGACCGCAACCACGGCTGTGGCCAGGATCGACAGCCCGAGGTTCGGCTTGCCGCCGCCGCCGATCAGCGCGCCGATGCCGACCGCAATGGCGACGTATACCGCGGTGATGAAGATCGCCAGCGAACCGTACACGAGGGTACGGCTGATGACGAGGTCGATGTCGTAGAGGCGGTACTTGAAGACCGCCACAGCAGCGCCGACGGGAAGGGCCGCGAGCCCCAGCATGGCGACGGCACTGGCCGCTTGGGTCGCAGCCGATGTGCCGAAGGTGAGCTGACTCACGGCATAGAGCACGAGGCCGGCGGCGGCGAGCGCAGCGGCGAACATGAACCACTTCAGCTGCTGGCGACGTTCGCCGCGTGACCTGAGCGTGTTGGTGATCAGCCCCGCAGCCGCCAGCACGAAGGACAGGGGTAGCAGTGGGAACAACGCCAGGAACGCGCGCCCAAAGCCATTGGTTGAGTGGCTGAGGCCGGTACCGCTGAACTTGCTCAGTTGGCCATCAATTCCGAGGCTCACGGGACCATGCATGACGCTGCTTAGCGCAAACAAGGCTTGGGCGCCAACGAAAGCGGCGTCGCCGGCGATGCACGCCCAGAGGACGACTTTCCACCGCGGCGAGGCGATGCGCCCATCAGGGAACAGCAGCACCCCGATCGGAAGCAGCGAGAGCGCCGGACCCCACAGCGTCGACCCCAACGCTGCAGCCACGCGGCCGAGGGGCAGGCCCGGGTTGCCGGCGCGATATACGAGGACCGCGTAGAGCTGGGCGTCCCCAAGCGTCATCAGCAGAACTGAGACGGCGAGCATGATCCATCCCACCGGATTACCTGGGTATTGCCGTGCGATTAGAAAACCCATTGCGGCAAACGCGAAGGCGACAACGATGTCAGCACCCGGGAACCCGAACACCCGGGGGGCCAGAGAACCGACGAGGAGGAAAAGGGGGACGTAGGCCGCCGCCAGCGCCACCACCGCGACGACGATGAGAACGGTTGCCGGCGTCAGCCAAGCGTGGCGTTCGTTTGCTGGTGCGGACATTGGCAAGTCGGAATTGTGGTCGCCTCCTGATCACTTTGGAAGGGTGGAGGCCGTACCTTCCCGGGAGGCCACCACCCTGGAATGAACGTGGGCATCCCTGTGCCCGCAGTGAATCTCAAGGCAGTCGACCCGGTCGATCACGCCGTATCGTTTCGGCGGTGACCAGTGAACACCCCAACGCAATCGCGTACCGCCGTACCGCAGATGCCTTCCGGGCTTCGGATCAAGCGGCACTGGCTGCTTTGATCGCCATCGACGTTGTGTGGCACGTCCCCGGTACACACTCGATGGCGGGGGAGGTCCGGGGACGTGATCAACTCCTTGGATGGCTCAGCAGGTTGCAGGAGATGGGCTTCTGGCTCACCGAGCACGATGTCCTCGGCAGCGATGCGCATGTCTGCGCGTTGAGCTTCATGGGTGCCCGACGCGACAGTGTCGACGTGCAGACGCGCGTGGTGAGCGTCTTTCACTACCGCGACGGTCAGCAACTCGAACGCTGGTTCTATCCAGAGGACATCGCCGCCTGGGACCAGATCTTCGCGGACTAGTTGGTGAGACGCCGTACCCGGAACGAGGTCGCCGTTTAGCCGCTGGCTGTTGCGCTGAGAGTCTCCCCGGCCACGTCGGAACGTCCCTCAGCACGGGGCAACGACGATTCCTTCCCAAGCAGCCGTTGGGCCCGCTCCAGCCAAGGTCGCGCCCCCAGCCGCTCGAAGAGCGCGAGCGCCTCAATGCCGCAGGGCGCCGCGTCCTCATGGCGGCCCTGTCCTTCGAGCCATTCACCGAGCTCAACCAAGGTCACGCCCAGCTCGAACGGCATGTCGACATCGCGAAACTCCGCGCTCGCCGCCTCAAATCCAGCCTCGACCGAATCGGAGGTGCCACGTTGCGCGTTCATACGCGCCCCAAGACGTGAAGCGTGCCCGCGTAGCGAGGGAGTCACCAGCCCCGGCCTGGCCGTGCGCACCATTGCCAGCATCGACTCCGCGGCTGCAAGGTCACCGAGTTGCAGCGCCGCTTCGACACCATGCGCAATGCTCCGCTTCATACCCATGTCCTGCAGTCCGAGGGCGGGAACCATCGCGAGGAGATGGTTCGCCAGCGACAGGGCTTCGGCATGCCTGCCTTCGGCGTTGAGCAGTTCGACCTCGACGCACCCGACGCGGGCGCGTATCTCATCGTTGTGCTGATCGGCACGCGCGTTGACCACGTCGAACACACGTCGGGCAGTCTCGACCTCCCCGCGACGCAGGTGGATCGGGACGACGTCGGCGGCGCGAACCGACGCCCACTGCATGGCCGCCAGTTCCTCAGCAGCCTCAACCTCCCGCACCAGAGCGAGTGATTCGTCCCAGCGTCCCAGGGCAAGGAATGGGGCGACCTGGCCGAGGAGTGCCGCGAGCTCGTTGGCACGGTCGCCATTGCGACGCGCCATCTCCAGCATCGGTGTGATCAGCTCGACGACCTCGGCATAACGGTCCTCAAATTCGAGCATGACGGCCAGGTTGTTCCAGGCGCGAAATGCGGCCATCGCGAAGTCGCCTTGAATCGCAATCTCGAGCGCACGCCGAAGCAGGGTGACGGTTTCATCATGCCGGCCCTCTCGCATGAGCGACACCGCCCGGCTGCTCAACGCTTGCGAGTACACCTCCTGCAGCTGCAGGTGCTCCGCGAGGCGTAGTGCCACCTCCAGCACCGGCACCGCGTCGGCATCTCCGACCAACGCCAGGAAGCGTCCGAACTGACCAGTGACAATGGCAAACGACGCGTCCGGCTCGTCGCCGGCAAGCACCTGGTACGCCTGCCGCGCCAGATCGATTGCCTGATCCAGGTGACCCCCCTGGAACGCGATCTCCGCCAGTCGTGCCTCCGCCCTCGCCGCCAGGTGGGACTCACCAGACTCTTCAAAGAGGTGCTTCGCCTCCGTGATGAGCTGCACGGCGTGTTCCAGGTGTCCCTGCTGGAGGGCCATCGCACCGGCGTGCTCCACCAGCGCCGCACGTTCCGTCGGCGCGTCGGTGAGCTCGGCGGCGCGCTCGAAGTAGGCACGCGCCTCTGCCGGAGCGGCAAGCGAGGCGGCCCGCTCGCCGGCGCGAACCAGCATCTTGCGGGCAAGGTCGCGGATCTGCGGTGCGTCCTCGGCGTCGGGAGCGAGGCGGTGGGCCTCGAGAAAATGCGATGCCACGACCTCCACGACCTCGCCTTCCTCGGATCCCCATGCCACTTGGAGGAAAGAGGCAACGCTGAGGTGCATCGCCTTGCGGTCCTTTTTAGGGAGCGTCTCGTACGCGACGGTTCGCACCAGGTCTTGCAGAAACGCGTACTGGCCCCGCTCCGGCGAGCGGGGGTCGGCCTGCACGATGAGGACCTCCTTGGCAACGAGTGCGGCGAGCACAGGTTCGATCTCGCGTTCGGGAAGCCCGGACACCGCGGCCAGCGCCGCCCGCGTACACGTCTTGCCAAGCACGGAGGCTTCCTGGATCAGACGGCGTTCCATCGCGGTCAGGCCGTCCAGCCGAGCCGCGATGAGGGCGTGGAGCGTCTCGGGGATTTCGAGATCATCGATGAGACCGGTGGGGCGATACACCGGGCCTTCCTGGACGAGCAGCTTGCGGTCGAGGAGCATGCGCACGGTCTCGACCGCGTAGAGCGGCACGCCCTCTGCCCGGTCGAGGATCTTGGCTGTGAGCTCCGCGGGCAGCCCGGGCACGAGCCCGGTCAGCAGCAATTGCATCGCTCGCGGGGAGAGCGGCTCGAGGGAGATCGAGGTCGCATTGCGCTTCGGGCCAATGCCGGTCTCGTGACCTGGGCGCGCCAGGGTCATCACGAAGATCGGAAAGGCGCGCGACCAATCCAGGAGGTAGTCGATGAACTCCAGCAGCGACGGGTCGGCCCACTGCAGGTCTTCGAACACCATGATCACGGGATCGGCGGCGGCCAGGCGCTCGAAGAAGAGGCGCCACCCCGCGAACAGGTCTGACTTGTCGGACGCGGTGCGCTCCTCGAGGCCTAGGAGATTCGCGAGCCGTGGCTCGATGAATTTGCGGTCCGTGGGCTCCGGCACCGCCCTCTCGACGGCCTCGCGCAGCTTGGTCATCGCCGAGGCGCGTTCCTCACCCTCGGTGATGCCTGCACGTCCGCGCACCATCTCGGCAAGGGCCCAGTACGTGACGCCTTCGCCGTACGCAAGGCATCGGCCTCGGTGCCAGCGATACAGACGCTGCAAGCCGTCCATGTACTTGAAGAACTCCCAGCTCAGCCTGGACTTGCCGATACCCGCGATCCCGGTCACCTGGACGAGGTGCGCCCGCCCGTCGTCGGCGCTGGCGAGGAAGAGGTCCTTGACGAGCTTGAGCTCGCGATCGCGCCCGACGAACGGTGGCTCGAGGCCCTCTGACTTCATCAGGCCGCCGACGCCGGCCACCACGCGGTTGGCGTGCCAAAGGTGTACCGGTTCGGCCTTGCCCTTCAGCGGATGCTCGCCGGCATCTCGGTATGCGATCGCGGCCTCGGTGGCGCGCTTGGTCGACTCCCCCACGAACACGCTGCCGGGCTCGGCGATGGATTGGATGCGCGACGCTGTATTGACGATGTCCCCGGCGACCATCCCCTGTCCCGTGGCTCCCAGGTTGACGGTGGCCTCGCCGCTGAGAACTCCAGCCCGGGCCCGGAGCTCGGGCGCTCCCGTCTCGGCGCCGAGCTGGGTCACCGCTTCGACGATCTCGAGCGCGGCACGGACCGCCCGTTCCGCGTCATCCTCCTTCGCCACCGGCGTACCCCACACTGCCATCACGGCATCGCCGATGAACTTCTCCACCACCCCGCCGTAGCGCCCGACCACCGTCTGGCACGCGTCGAAATACTGGGTGAGCAGGTCGCGCACTTCCTCGGAGTCCCGCCGCTCCGAGAGCGTCGTGAACCCGACCAGGTCGGCGAAGAGCACCGACACGTGGCGCCGCTCGGTGACCGATGTGGCAGCCAACGCCGCAGGGGTTGCGGGTGCCCCCACCTCGGTTCGCAGGCTCGTGATCGCGGGCGGCGCGGCCCCCGCCAGCGCTGCACCGCAGTCGCCGCAGAACCGCGCTCGGGCCGGGTTGGCGGCCCCGCACGCAGGGCACGCGACGGCCAGCGGCGCTCCGCAGTCACCGCAGAACCGCCGCCCACTCTCATTGTCACCGCCACAGTTGGCGCAGGTCACCGGCGGCTCCTCTCTTGTCTGGCTGGGAACGAAGCCTACGACTTCGTGCCGTGGAGCGCCAGTTCGCCTCGATGTGCCGAGCCGCTAGGCTGGGGCGGCAACCAAACCAAGGAGTTTCTGGTGCCCGAGATGCTGGCCAGCTATGTCGCCGGCGCCTTGTATACGGCGTCAGACAACGGAACCCTTGTCGTCGACGCGGCCACCGGCGATGAGGTCGCTCGGGTGTCCAGCACGGGCCTCGACAACCGACGGCTTGTCGACCACGCGCGTCGAGTCGGCGGCCCTGCGCTCAGGCGCATGACCTTCCCGGCCCGTGCCGCCGCCTTGAGGGCACTCGCCACCCACCTCGACGCCAGCAAGGCCGCGTACTACGAGCTGTCCACCGCGACCGGCGCGACCGGCCGTGACTCCGCCGGCGATATCGACGGCGGCATCGGGACCCTCTTCGCGTTCAGCAGCCGGGCCAGGCGCGAGCTGCCCGACGGCTACGTGCTCGTCGACGGTGACGTCGAGTCGATCGGCAAGGAAGGAACGTTTGTCGGGCGGCATGTGTACACGTCGCTGCCCGGCGTCGCGCTGCAGATCAACGCATTCAATTTCCCCGTGTGGGGCATGCTCGAGAAGCTCGCGCCGGCCGTGCTCGCCGGCGTGCCGACGATCGTCAAGCCAGCCAGCCAGACGGCGTACCTCACCGCGGCCGTGGTGCGGGACATCGTCGCGTCGGAAGCGCTGCCCGAAGGTGCCATACAGCTGGTGTGCGGGGGTGTCGGCGACCTGTTCGATCACCTCGGGGGCGAGGACGCCGTGTCGGTCACCGGCAGTGCGCATACAGCCGCGACGTTACGCGGACACGCGGCGGTCACCACCCGGGCAACGCGTTTCAATGCCGAGACCGACTCCCTCAACTGCTCGATCCTCGGCCCGGATGCGGTTGCAGGCACACAGGAATTCGACCTCTTCGTCAAGGAGGTGGGGCGCGAGATCACGACCAAGGCAGGGCAGCGATGCACCTGCATCCGCCGTGCGCTCGTGCCCGCATCAGCTGTCGACGATGTCATCTCCGGTCTGCGCGCGCGCCTCGGCAAGGTGGTGGTCGGCAACCCACGAAACGAGGCCGTCACCATGGGGGCGCTGGTGAGCCTGAGTCAGCGCGATGAGGTGCGGGACGCCGTGAGCGCGCTGACCCGCGCGTCGCGTCTCGTCTACGGCGACCCGATGACGGTCGACCCGGTCGATGCCGACCCCGAACGCGGCGCGTTCATGGCGCCAGTGGTGCTGCTCTGCACCGATACGAACCGCTCCGAGCCGCACGAGATCGAGGCCTTCGGCCCGGTGACCACGATCATCCCGTATGCGGCCGCCGGCGACGTCGGCGCGATCGCCGCGCGAGGTGCCGGCAGCCTTGTCGGGTCGATCGTCTCCTACGATCGCGACTTCGTCCGCGAGGTGGTCAGCAGCGCCGCGCCGCACCACGGCCGTCTGCTCGTGCTCGACCGCGATTGCGCCGGAGAGTCGACCGGCCATGGCAGCGCCATACCCCAGCTCGTCCATGGCGGACCGGGCCGTGCCGGCGGTGGTGAGGAGCTCGGCGGCATGCGGGCCGTCAAGCACTACATGCAGCGCACCGGGCTGCAGGGATCGCCGGCGGTGATCGCCGCCCTGACCGGCGATTCGTGAGGCGCGGCTGACGGCCCTGCCCGTAAACTCGCCAACGATCAACCCACCCAGGCGAGGAGGAACTGCGTGCGCGTTGCGGTGACCGGCGGTAGCGGCTTCGTCGGCATCCACACAGTCCGTGCACTGAAGAACGCCGGCCACGAGGTCGTGGTGATCGCCAGGGGCAAGGTTCGCCAACCGAAGGGCGATCGGGTGTCGTTCGTTCGCGCCGATCTCACTGACTCGCCGGCGCTCGCGACCACCTTCGCAGGGTGTGATGCGGTGGTCCACCTGGTTGCCGTGATCCGCGAGCATGGCCGCCAGACATACGACCGCGTCAACCGCGAGGGAACCGTCATCGTCGCCGATGCCGCGAAGCAGGCCGGCGTCGGACACCTCTTCTATCAGGGCGCGCTCGGCGCCGACCCGGATCCGAGATTTCCCTACCTGCTCAGCAAATGGGAGGCGGAGCAGGCGGTGCGCGCCAGCGGGATGCCGTACACGGCGTTCCGCCCCGGGCTGATCTTCGGGCCCGGCGATGGATTTTTCACCCTCCTCGCCAGGCTCATGCGGATCGAGCCGGTGATCCCCATCGCCGGGGACGGCCGTACGCTGTTCCAGCCCATCTCCGTCACTGACGTGACCCGATGCATCACCATCGCCCTGGAGCGTGGGCCGTCGAATCGCGTGCACGAGCTGGGTGGGCCCGATCAGATGAGCTACGAGGACATCATCCTCACCATCAAGGAGACGCTCGGCCTGCACCGCAGGATCGTCCACGTCCCGGTGCCGATGATGCTTCCCCTCGCGTTCATGATGGAGAAGGTGTTGCGCAATCCACCGGTGACGCGCGACCAGCTGCGCATGCTGGCGCGCAACAACATCACCCGTGTTGACTCGGTGCGCGTCGCCTTTGGCTTCGATGCCGAGCGCTTCGCAGACAACAGCGATTACCTGCAGGACTACTGACCGATGGCGATGAACGCGGGATGAGCGTCGACGATCGGCTCACCGAGCTCGGCATCACCCTTCCCGCCACCTCCACACCCGTGGCCAACTACGTCAGCACCCGTCGCTCCGGGAACCTCCTGTTCGTTTCGGGCCACCTCTGCAAGCGTGCCGGCGAAGTGGTGACCGGCAGGGTCGGTGACGACGTGGACGCGCAGGCGGGGTACGATCTCGCGCGTCTCGCCGCCCTCGAAAGCCTCGGCAGCGTGCGCGCGGCGCTCGGTTCCCTCGACGACGTCACCGCCGTCAAGCTGACCGGGTTCGTGAACAGCGCACCCGGGTTCACGGAACAGTCGGCGGTGATCAACGGCGCATCCGATCTGCTCGTCGAGGTGCTCGGCCCGGAGCGAGGCGCGCACGCTCGAAGCGCCATCGGCGTGGCTGCACTGCCGCTCGGCGCGGTCGTCGAGGTCGAGGCCATCTTCGAGGTCGGATCGATGGACGGGCAAACCGGTAGGCTGACGCCGTGAGACCGTACAAGCAGCTCGGCGACATTCCTCGCAAGCGGCACATGCGCTTCTCAGACAACGGCCGGATGGCGTACGAGGAACTCTTCGGGCGCGAGGGATTCAGCGGACCGTCGTCGTTGATCTACCACCGCAACCTGCCCGAGGGCGCGAAGGACGTCAGCGAAGGACCTGCCGACCTCATGACTCCAGAGCACGAGCAGGTGCACACCAACGCCCACCTCAAGGGATTCGATCTCCCGTCGCAAGGAGACGTGATCACCGGCAGGCGCTGGTTGCTCGTCAACGACGACGTGCACATCGGTCTGGTGGCCCCGGCGAGCGCTCAGCAGGTGCTGTACGTGAACGGATCAGCGGACGAGATCCTCTTCGTTCACGCCGGCAGCGGTGCGTTGCTCAGCCAGTTCGGACACCTTGCGTTCAAGCGCCACGACTACGTGGTGATTCCACGGGGGACCATCTACCGTATCGACCTCGACGACCTCGCCGACGTCAGAATCCTCTGCATCGAGGTCACCGGGCTCGTCGATGTCCCCGACCGTTACCGGGCGCGCAACGGTCAGCTCACCGAGATCGCTCCGTACAGCGAGCGCGATTTCCACGGACCAGATGCGCTCACGAGCGGCGACGGCTCTGCCGAGATCTGGCTCAAGCGCGCGAACCACGTGAGCCGCTATGTCCTCGACCATCATCCGTGGGACGTGATCGGATGGGACGGGACCATCTACCCCGTCACCTTCAACATCCACGATTTCGAGCCGCGCGCGGGCCGGTTCCATGTCCCGCCGCCGATCCATCAGACCTTCCAGGCCAACAACCTCGTGATCTGCTCGTTCGTGCCGCGCAAGCTCGACTGGGACCCCGAGGCGATCATGCTCCCGTACCACCACAGCAACCTCGACTCGGACGAGGTGCTGTACTACGTCGAGGGCAACTACGCCGCACGTCGAGGCATCAGCCAGGGCTCGTTCACCCACCATGTCGGCGGACTTCCCCATGGGCCGCAACCCGGCGCGCTCGAGGCTTCGCTCGATCGGGCGCGCGAGACCGACGAGCTGGCGGTGATGGTCGACACCTTCCGGCCGCTGCACCGCACCGCGATCGCACGCCAGATCTTCGACCGCGACTACCCATTCAGCTGGCATACCGGTGGCGTCGCAGGCTCCACAAGCATTGCGTGAAGCTCCGTCTGGGCACGGGTTTCGGACGACGCGCGGTCGCACCTGGCAGCGGCTGAGATGACGATCTCGAGGTGGTCGCGCGCGCAGCTGCAGGACGGCGGCTGGATCCGGCGCATGTTCATGGAAGGCGAGCGGCTGCGTGCCGAGTTCGGCGAGAGCACCGTCGCCGACCTCTCCATCGGGCAGCCACTGGAAGCGCCCGAGGCGATCGTCGAAGCATTCGCGGCTGCGAGCCGCGAGCGATTCCGTGGTCGCTTCGGATACATGCCCAACCTCGGCTATTCGGAGGTTCGTGAGCGCGCCGCCGAGGACGTCGATTTTCCTGGCATCACGGTCGACTCGGTCGCCATGACGTCCGGTGCGGCGTCGGCGATCGCCGTCGCGATCCGCACCTTCGTGGACCCAGGCGATGACGTCATCGGCGTGGCGCCGTACTTCCCGGAGTTTCGTCTCTACTGCGAGACGGCGGCCGCTCGATTCGTGCCGGTACCAACCGGGCCCGACCTGCGCCTCGACCTCGATGCCATCGGTGCGGCGCTCTCCGCTCACACCGCAGCGGTGATCGTCAACTCGCCGAGCAACCCGAGCGGCCACGTCCTCGATGACCGCGAGCTCTCGGGACTTGCCGCGCTGCTGACAGCACACAACAGCCGGCAGGACCGCAAGGTGTTGCTGATCGTCGACGAGGTGTACCGACGACTCATCTACCCGCCGTACAAGCGCGCGGAGCCGCTGGCCGCGTACGAGCACACCGTGCTCGCCCGCTCCTTCTCCAAGGACTTGGGGATCGCAGGAGAGCGGATTGGATATCTCGTCCTGCATCCATCGCTGGCCAGCCCGGAGACTCATCGCGGCCTGGCTCAGTCGCTGCGGGCGCTGGGGTTCGTGAACGCGCCGGCGACCGCGCAGCGTGCATTGCTCCACCTCGACTCGTGGGAGATCAACGCGATCCCATACCGCGAGCGGCGTGACATCGTCATGGAGCGAGTCCGCGCCGATGGGCTCGACGCCGCCGAGCCGCAGGGCGGCCTGTATCTCTGGGTACGAAGCCCCTGGGCGGACGCACTCCAGCTCATCGACGCGCTGGCAGCGCGCCGCGTCCTCCTGACACCGGGCATAGCCTTCGGCGTTCCCTCCCACCTGCGCCTCTGTTTCAGCGCGCCGCGGCCGAAACTGGGCATGGCGATGGATGCGCTCGCCGAGCTCGCCGCGGAGGCGATTTCGGCCTGAACTAGGTCGTCAGCAAGGTCGCAACAATATTGATAGTGGTGGCAAAGACCGCCACACCAAACATGTACGAGAGCAGCGCGTGGCGCATCGCCGTTCTTCGGATGGCCCTGGAGTTGAGGTCGGTGTCGGAGACCTGGAAGGTCATCCCGAGCGTCAGGGCGACATAGAGAAAGTCGCCGTAGTCGGGAGCCTCGTCGCTGTGGAAGTCGATCCCGCCATCGTTGGCGTAGTAGATCCGCGCGTAGCGCAGCGTGAAGATGGTGTGGACGGCGGTCCATGAGAAGAGCACGCTCGCCACCACAAGCGCGGTGATCTCGATCTTGGCGTCTCGATGTAATCCCCGCGTGGCGAGGAGCGCAAAGGCAACTCCCACGAGGCTGATGACGCTGGCGCCGATCAGGATCGCCTCGGCGACCACTCGCGAATCGTCCTCCTTCATCGCAAGTTCCCTGGTCCTGGCGCTGTTTGCGCGCCGCGTACTCAGGTAGACGAGCAGAACGAACGTTGCCGCGGTGGCGTCCCATCCCGCCAGGACGGCGACCTGCCATTCAGAAAAGATCAATACAGGGATGAACACCGCGATCCCGATCACGGCGCTCAAGCCCAGGCGGCTGCGGGCATTCACTGCTGTGGTGGTCTCCAGTTCAGAGGGACGATGTTGCCCTTACCTATACTCGCTCGGTGGACAAGTCGGACCTGATCCGCACCGTACGTGAGACGCACCAGCGCATGGCCGATGCGATCGAGCACGTCTCCGATGAACAGTTGCTCCAGCCGGCGATGGATGACTGGACCGGCAAGGACCTGCTCGCCCACATGGCATGGTGGCACGACCACTCTGTGCTCGTGATCGATGCCCTCCGAGCGGGCCGCGAGCCGTACGACGAGACCGATCCCGCGAACACCACCGACGCGTTCAACGAGCGGACTCACCGCGAACACGTGGACGATCCACCGGAGCTCTCGCGGCGCGCATTCAGCGAGTCCTTTGCCCTGCTGCTGGTGGCGCTCGAGCCGCTCACGGACGAAGACGTATTCGCCGAAGATCGCTGGCCATGGCTGGGTGGGGAGGCCCTCGCTGAGATGATCCTCTGGGATTCCTCGCGCCACTACGACGAGCATCGCAAGCACCTTGAGTCTCTATGACGATGAGGCCCTGCAAGAGGCAATCGAGCCCGAGATGGGAATTGAACACATGCCCTACGCCTTACCACGAGCTGGACGGTCAATTGCGGGCCGCCGTCACCGTCTGCGGCGAGGACCATGCGATGCACGGAGTTGGCTGAAACCGCTCCCAGTGCAAGGCTAGGAGACGCGGATCAGGTATCCGGCAACCGGCTCCGCCTTCCCCTTAAGCGAGAGCTGCCGGAGCTCGGCGCCAGCACAGGCGTCGAGTGCCGCATCGTACGTAGCGGCGCACATCAGGACCTCGCCGCCTTTCGTTTGCGCCTGAAGTCGAGCAGCGGTATTGGTCACGTCGCCGAGAGCGGTGAAGTCCTTAAACCCGCCGCCGCCGACGTTGCCGACGTACTCCTCGCCGGAGCATATGCCCACCCCGACATCCAGCCAGTTGCCCTCCGGCGTCCCGTAGCCGACCGCGTTGAGCAGCGCACGCGCACCGCCTATTGCCTTGCACGGATAACCCGCTCCAGCCAGCCCGGGGACGAACAACGCCATGACCTCGTCACCGGCGATCTGGCCGAGCACGGCCTCGTGGGCGAGCAGCGCGCGCGACGCTGCAGCATAGAAACGGCTCAGCAGTGCGGTCATCGCGACACTCGATGTCCGCTCGGTCAGCGACGTGTAACCGCGGACGTCGGCGAAGAGCACACTGATTGGTACGATCGCGCCACCTTCAGGCGCGGATTCGATACAGCGTGCACAGATGTTTGGGTTCTTGCGCGAGGGCGCATAACCAATGCGACGAAAGGTACCGGCATAGGGTCCGCGAAATGGGGCGTTGCAGAACTTGCACCGCCAAGGGCTCGGAACAAGCGCAAAGAGCCTGCGACCAAGCCGAGGCATTATCGCCATGGGGGTCTCGCCGCGGAGAATGCCTCGCCAGCGGTTATCCATCGGCACCGCGGGCGGCGACCCTGGCTCGACACCCTTGGCAGTGCTATCCACCGCACTCACGCCGATATGGAGCGGCCGCCTGGGCCAGTTGCACAAGTGCTCACGATCTTGGTTGCCGCGCCGGTCGTCGCAATCGCTGCGTTCTTCATCTTCTGGAGGCCGCACCTCGTGCCAGCGAGTATACGAATGGCGTGACCAGTTGGCCGCATTCTGGCTCTTCGTTCCGCTTAGCAGAACCGGCCATTGCTTTGCAACAATGCCCGAGTTGTCGAGCGTCACCGCCATCGACAGGACATTCCGTCTCGCGCGCGGACTGGGAGGGTAGTTTTGGATAGGCCGCTTGGGGCCGCAACAGCGGTGCTCACGTGGCTGGGTTGGCTGACTATCTGCCCAGCGCTCGGGTTCCCGGTCCTCGGAACCGCAGCGATGGTCAACCGGGCGATCTTCGACCCGCGCGACCCCAACTTTTGGGCCGGCTGGGTCGTGCTGGTCACCGCCCTTGTCGTCGCAATCGCTGCGTTCTTCATCCTCGAGAGGGCGCACCTGCTGCGAGCGAGTATTCGGAGCGGCGTGATCTATGGGGCCGCGTTGTGGTTGTTCACCGGGCTCGTCATCATGCCGCTCATCGGAGTCATCGAGAAACCGTTCATCATCCCTAGCAATTTTCCAGGGTTTCAGCCAACGGATCAAATGCAGGGGACGGTGATGATGTACAGCCTCGGCCCCCTTGCCTCGGTGGCGGCGTTGATCGCCTGGGTGCTCTTCGGCGCAGTCGTCGGTGCCACCGAGAGCGCGCATCAGCGTCGTAGAATTGCGCCATTCGGGGTTCCGGCGCCATGATGCGGCGTTGCGTTGTGGCAGTCATCGTTGCCGGCCTCGTTTCGGCGGTGGTGTGCTCGAGTGCGGCGCGGGCACAGTCTGGAAACAACGCCCCGGCCTTTGTCACAGTCGAGACGCTGGCTCAAGGTAAGATAAAGAGCCTGCCCGCCGGCAACGTCTGGTTCTCCATCCACGAGTACCATCAGGATCCCGGTGCAGCCTATGGCCCGATCTCCGCCCTGCCGTGGATCGTGTACACGCTCCACGGCGTCTCCACCATCTCGTCTTCTTCATTTCCTACAAGGTCGGTCGCTCCGGGCGAGGCGGCTTTCATTCCAGCGCTCGTCCCGCATACCAGCTCGAACGTCGAGGGACGAGTCGGAACCGGCGCCATCGCTTTAGGCCTTATCGTCCTTGTCATCGTTCTCTGCGCCGCGACATGGCTGCGCGCCAGCCTGAGACGCGTCGTCATCCCTGCACTATCAGTCGTGCTCATTGCCGGAGGTGTCTTGACGCTGACCGGCGCGACGGCGAATCACTGGTACGTCTTCGCAGTCCGTCCTGACTTTCAGCGCACCTTGGTGATGCCGGTACCCTATGGCCACGTCGTCTTTGAGTCGCCAGATGTGAGTCCTCGGCCGGCGGTCCCATATACCGAGAAACTGAGCGCGGTTACGATACCTCCCGGTGCGCGATATAACGCTCTCGACGTGTCGAGTCCAGTGATGATCATCGTTGTGGAGGGATCCGCCTCGGTCCAGGTCGGCGGCAAGACCGAGCAGCTAGGCAGTGGTGGCGCGGCCTTCGCCCAGGCCGGAGGGGCCTTGACGGTGGTCAATCCGGGCAGTGACACCGTCCAGGTACTTGACTTCGCGCTGACACCGAGTTCAGCTGCACCCGCTGCAACCTAGCGGTGCGTGTGGCTGCGTGGCCGTCTTCGACGCGTCATCATCGCGGTGCTGTCACTCTCGCTCATTGCCGGAGGTGCTTTGGTAATGACTGGCGCGACGTCGAATGACTATTACTTCATCACCGTCCGTTCTGAGTCGGAGCGTAGCCGGCCGATGCCGGTACCTTATGGAAGAGTTACCTTTTCGTCACCCGACGTGAACCCCGTGCCGGTCGCCCCGAATGTCGAGACTCTGAGCGCGATCACCGTACCTCCCGGTGCGCGATATGACGCACCCGAGGTGCCGGGACCGGAGATGATCATCGTTGTCACGGGCTCCGCCTCGGTACTTGTCGACACCGACCAAGCGGCTGGCCGGTGGTGGCGCGGCCTTCACCCGGGCCGGAGGGACACTGGCGATCGTGAATCCGGGAAGCGATACCCTCCAGGTACTTCGCTTTGCCGTTACGTAGCTTTCAGCTCAAACCAAGGAGAACTGCGAGGCTGGGGCCAGCGCGTCACGTAGCATGACGGGATGGGAAAAGGGAAACGACCCGGGTCGGTTCGGCCCCGAGCATATCGAATCTCAACGGCTGATGTTGAGTGAGCTTAACGTAGACCAGATGGAAGCAATCGTCGACGGCGATGCCGCCGCCGCCGCGCCCCCGAGCCACGAGTATCCGCCCGCGGGGAGCCTCGTCGGACTGCGCATTCGACTCGAGAAGGCCGCTCTCGGACGCGTGACAGGACCGTGGTTTCAAATCGTGCGGCGGGTCGATGGCGTTGCCATCGGCGACCTCAATTTCCACGATCCACCGAACGAGGTTGGCGAGGTGGTAGCTGGAATGGAACTTGTCCCCAGCGCGCAGGGTTGCGGGCTCGGCACTGAGGCCCTCGCCACGGCATGTGCGTGGGCGCTGGCGCAGCCGGGGGTGTGGTCAGTGCTCGGCGACATCCGCGAAAGCAACCTCGCCTCGCGGCGCATGGCCCAGAAAGTGGGGATGCGCTTGGTCGACGTCGTCGGCGGCGAGTGTCACTACCGCATCCCGTAGCGTCCGAATGCGACAGTGTGGATGGCGCTCAGGAAAGCGCTAAGCACTGATGTCCGCGGACTCCCAGCGCCACACACCCTCGGCCAGTCAGGCGGGTGTTCCCAAAAACCAGGCAATTTTCCCGGCGCTGCTATACCCCGGCCTGGCGGGAAGGGGGGGATTCGAACCCCCGGAGGGACTTAACATCCCTCACCCGCTTAGCAGGCGGGCGCTTTCGGCCGCTCAGCCACCTCCCCAGGCCGCGGCCAGTATATGTCGTGTCCGCCGCGCGATAACCGGAATCGCGATCCGCCCCGCAGGCGCCACTGGAAGCCGGGTCGTCGATGGCGACCACCGTCGCAGCCGCTATGGTTGCTCCGCACTGTCCAGGATGATCTTGCGGAGGCGACCGCGACCTCGATGCGCTGGGTGACTTTCACAGAGACCGGGAACCCGGTCGAGCGCATCGGTGTCGTGATCGACGGCCGCATCCATGCGTGTCCCCCGGGGACGACATTGCTCAGCCTGCTCGGGGACGACGGCGAGCGTCTCGCCGCAGCCGCGGACATCGCACGCAACGATCCTCGCGATGTCTTCGACCTGGATGCGGTCCAGCTGCGTGCACCGATCCCGCTCCCCCCGACGGTGCGTGACTTCTACGCGTTCGAGCAGCACGTGCGGGTCGCGCGCCAGCGGCGCGGGCTGGAGATGGATCCCGACTGGTACGAGTTGCCCGTCTTCTACTTCAGCAATCCGTATGCCATCAACGGTCCCGACGATGTCGTGCCGATCCCTCCCGGATCTGCGGAACTGGATTACGAATTGGAAGTGGCGGCCGTCGTCGGGAGGGGCGGCGCGGACCTCCATCCTGAGGACGCGCAACGCAGCATCGCCGGCTACTGCGTGATGAACGACTGGAGCGCGCGGGACCTGCAGCGACGTGAGATGAAGCTGAGCATGGGGCCGGTGAAGGGCAAGGATTTTGCGACCTCGATCGGACCGGTCCTGGTGACCCCCGACGAGCTCGAGGACACAAAACGCGATCGCAGCTACGACCTCGCGATGACCGCGAGCGTCAACGGAGTCGAGTACTCACGCGCGTCACTCGCCGACATCTTCTGGAGCTTCGGCGAGATGATTGCGTACGCATCGCGCGGCACGCGCGTGGAGGCAGGTGACGTGATCGGATCGGGCACATGCGGGACCGGGTGCATCCTCGAGCTCTCGATGGTGCACGGTCTCGAGCGATACCCCTGGTTACAGCCCGGCGACATCGTCGAACTGAGCGTCGAGCGCCTGGGTACGCTTCGCAACCGCGTGGTGGCGGGTGCGCCGCTGCGGCCGCTCCGATGACCGCAGGGGATGCGTTCCTCGAGCGTCTCGATGCCGTGGAAGCGCGGCTCGCGGCGGCGGCCGAAGCCGAGTCGAAACCCGCAGCGCTCACCGATGCAGATCCGAGCACTGGTGAACGATGGGATCGCGGCCAGGTCTGGGCCCACCTCAGCGAGTTCATCCCCTACTGGATCCACCAGGCCGAGCCGTTGATCAAAGGGCAGTCGTCGGATGAGCCACTACGCTTCGGGCGCACCCGAAGTGATCCCGAGCGGATCGGGGCGATCGAACGGGATCGCCGCGAGCCGGTACCGCAGCTCTGGGCCACCACCCGGGGGGACATCGCGCTGCTTCGCGCATTCCTCGCCGGCCTTTCGCCGGATCAGTGGCTCGCCGTCGGGCTCCACCCCGCCCGCGGGGCGATGTCGATGGCTCAGATCACCGAGGAGTTTCTGGTGGGGCACCTCGAGCAGCACGCCGATCAGCTGGCGGCCCTGAGCCCGGGTCCCGGCTGATCGCCTCGTTCGCTCGGGCCCGATCGGACGTGGCAGACTGACCGGCAGACCGGAGGGATGCCGGAGCGGTTGAACGGAGCGGTCTTGAAAACCGCAGGGGCCGCCAAGCCCCCGGGGGTTCGAATCCCTCTCCCTCCGCACACCTCTCCCTCCGCACCCGCCACGTTAGTCACATACCTCACGAGCGTCACGACGTCGGCGGCCCGGTCTGCGCGCGGGAGATAGGCCACGATGGCGCCATCCTCGACGTTGAGCGCGTCGAACAGACTTGCGAGGAGGTCCCGGCGAGCACCCAGGTCGCCCGAATCCCAGGCAGCTCAAGACGCCCAGAGCGGCCTACGGGCAAGCAGGTGACCAGGCATCGCGCACCGAAGGTTTCAGTCGCTGGCCACGTACGCGAGCGCCGGCGGCGCCGGCGTCGTGGCGACGGACCGCACGGCAACGCTCGGCACCCCGCCGGCAACGGACGCGACCTGCCGGTTCCCCTCAGCCTTGCACATGAGGTAGTAGCTGTAGGCGATCGGATCGGTCGTCAGCATTCCGTTGGCCAGCGCCTGTCCCGCTCCCCTCAGGAACCGCTTCCACGTGTTGGTCTTCATGACTGCCTCCTTGGCCGCCCTTGGGGTGGCGTGATTGACGACACCCACGCTAAGGCGCCACTCGTGACCCACACATCAGCCAAAACACTCAGAGGCGTACTCAATTTCCGTGCTTATGCGGCGATCAGCTCGGGCGGAGCCAGTCCCACAGTGGCGCCGTACGCCATTCCCTTGCCAAGAGTTGCGTCACGCAGCACCATCCGAGACATGGTCATCGGCGGTCTTCAATTTCGATGACGCCGCGCTGCAGGCTAGGAGAGCGTTTCAGTGGAGAGCGGTAGGCGGTCCAGCGGGGAGTTCGTAGCGCTTCAACGCGAACAGCGAGTTGTAGGGCGGGAAAGCGAGCTTGCAAAGCTAACTGCCGCCCTCGATTCAGGAAGTGTGGGGCGAGGCGGCATTGTGCTCATCGAAGGCGAGCCAGGCATCGGCAAGACCTGGCTCCTCGAGGAGCTGTCTCGGGTCGCGACGGCACACGGCTTCGTCACACTCTACGGTCGCGCTCCCGAGATCCAGGGAGCCCCGCCCTATCGACCCTGGCAGGAGGTCCTTCGAAGCCTCGACAACAGCCTCGACCTGCGCGCGGGGCGTGCACGCGCAGAGCTTCTCGAGCGTCCCAGTGCCGCTCCGTCCGGCCGTCGTCGCAGTTCGACGGTCGAGGGCTCAGAGGACCGCTACCAATTGTTCGACTCGGTGGCGCTAGAGCTCCGTGACGCGGCTCAGCGAATCCCGCTCCTCGTGGTGCTGGACGACCTCCACTGGGCCGACCCGGCCTCGCTGCTCCTGTTCAACCACGTCGCCGGCGAGACGGGCAGATGGCGTCTGCTGCTCGTCGGCGCCCACCGCGAGCCTCAACCCGATTCACACCTCGCCGCGGCGCTGCCGGATCTCGCCCGGCTGCCGCATATGACACGGTTACGCCTGCGCGGCCTAGATGCCGATGCGACCCGCCGGCAGCTCTCATCACTCCTTGGCACCGAAATCCCTGAGAGTGCGGCGAACCGGGTGCAGCGGCTCAGCGACGGCAACCCGTTCTTCGTCGCCGAGATCGCCCGCCACATCGCCGAGACTCGTACGGATATCGAGCGCCTCACGCATGCAGACTGGCGGCTCCTCGGGATTCCACAGACCACTCGCGAGATCTTCCTCCAGCGGGTCGTGGGGGTGAGCCCGGAGTGCCGGGTGGCGCTGGAGGCTGCGTGCGTGCTCGGCTACGACGTCGAGCCGGAGCTGCTGTCTGTGATGAGCGATCGGCCTGTCCCCGAGGTGCTGCGCGTGCTAGATGAGGCGCGGCGGTTCGGCATCGTTGCCCCCGGGACGACTCCCCGCCAAGTTCGTTTCCGCCACGCGCTCGTCTGCGAGACACTGTACGCGGAGCTGCCCGAATCGTCGCGAGTGCAGTTGCATGGCGCCGCTGCCACGGCGATCGAGAAGGTATACGAGGGCAATATTCGAAGCCGCATCGGCGAGGTCGCCCACCATCGGCTTGCTGCCGCGATCACCGGTGATGAGGCGGTGCGGGCGGCGCGCACAGCGGTCGCCGCTGGTAACGAGGCGATGCAGCGACTTGGATACGAGGAGGCGTCGCGACTGTACCGCCGGGCGCTCGACTCGGCCGGCGCGCATCTGGAGGAGGTCGAGCATGCCGAATTGCTGCTGGAGCTTGCCCGCGCGCTGTTCCTGACCGGTGAGCTCGGCGCGTGCTTCGAAACATGCGACGTCTGCGCTGCCGCGGCTCGCGCCGCGGGTCGCCTCGACCTCCTCGCTGAGGCGGCGCTCGTCATCGACGGTGTCAACGAGGGGCGCTGGAACGCGCGTATTGCCAAGTTGTGCGACGAGGCTCTTATCGGGTTGCCCGAGGACTCGATCGGTTTGCGTGCGCGCGTCCTCGCCCAGCGCACCGTGTCGCGGGTGTTCGAAGGGGATGCAGTTACTCTCGACCGCGAGAGCCACGATGCACTGGGACTTGCCGAGCGCAGCGGCGACATCCGCGCAATCGTGGCCGCGCTGCGAGCCCGGCAGATGATGTGCGGCCCCGCCGAGGCACACGAGCGCCTGCGGCTGGGGGAGCGCATGCTATCCATCGGCAAGGAGGAACATCTCCCGGGCGCCGTTCTCTGGGGTCACCTCTGGCGAGCCGCGGCGCTGTTCGACCTCGGCCAAGTCCCCGCCGCGAGGCGCGTCGTCGAGGCTCTCGGCGCGGAGCTGCAGCACACCTCGTGGCCGCTTGCCCGCTGGCACATCCTGCGCGCGCAGGCGCTCATGGCCCAGGTCGAGGGTCGTTTCGACGCAGCGCTCGAGCTAGCGGCACAAGCCCGCGACGCCATCAGCCGTTCGGAACTTAATGCCGCGACTGGTCTCTACGCGGCATTCAAGCAAGACGCTGTCGACCACTTCCGGGGCACGAGGGATGAGGACATCGCAGCGGCGATCGACGCGGCGCTGCGTGTCGTACAGGGCCCGGAAGGCCTCATGGTCCGGATAGCCGACGTGCACTACAAGATGGCTTCTGGACGTCTCCAGGACGCCGATGCGTCGTACCGGCAGCTGCCGGCGGTCGACGACTGCCCGATGCCTACATCGCTCGCGCTGCCATTCACAGTCAATCGCGCGATCGCGGCGGCGACGATCGGTGCGCACGACGACGCCGAGTACCTGTACCGCTCACTGCTCCCGTTTCGCGATCTCTTCGTCGCCGGTGGCGTATTCATCTATCGCGGATCCGTCGAACTCTGGCTCGGGTTCGTCGCGCGCCGGGTGGGGCGATTCGACGACGCGGTGGACCACCTGGAGCGCGCTCTACAGCGGCACGTCGACGATGGGACGATCCCGCTACGGGTCGAGGCGGCGTGCGAGCTAGCCGAAGCGTTGGTCGCGCGCGACAGGTCAGGGGATGAGGCGCGCGCGCTTTCTCTCGTGCGCGCGACACTCCCGGTCGCTTCGTCGCGAGGCATGCGTCCGTTCGTCGAACGCCTGGCCGCGGCACAAGCGTCGCTCGACTCAAGCAGCGCGGTCACTCTGCTGACTCGGCGCGAGCAGGAGGTTGCTGAGCTCGTCGCGCGGGGCATGACCAACCGCGACATCGCGAAGCAGCTTTTCCTCTCCGAGCGGACGGCGCAGAACCACGTGCAGCACATTCTCGACAAGCTCGGTTTCTCGACACGCAGCCAGATAGCAGCGTGGGCGGTGCACCGAAGCTCACCGCCCAGCTGAGCGTTACCCGAATCCCCGGTTCTATTCGATGCGCGTGGTCATGCGCCGGCCGTCACCAGCCGCGGCCTGGCGACACCCGATATCCGGTACTGCTCAATGTGGACTGGCGCACGCGCCTTCATGTCGAAGCCTGCCGAGACGCCGCGCGCCTGGATCGCCTCCTCGAGCTCGGTGCCCACCGGGGGAGTGCTCCAAACGCCAAGCGCCATCAAGCCGCGTCCGGCGGGATCCTCTACGAAGTAACCGTTTGCGAAGCCGCCGTGGGCGGTCAAGGTGGGCCACGCCACGCGATTGCCGAAGTCGATCTCCGCCCGATGCGCCGTGTCGTCCACCGATGGTCCGATGTGCACCATGCCGGCCGTAAGCCCGGTATCGGCGCTTACCTCGCCAAACGTGCCGATGACGGAGTAGATGCGCTCCTCGTAGAAGAGTGGACGTTGCCGGCCGGTCGCGCGCTCGATGTGTTCACGCCCTGCGAGCAGCCCATCGGTGCCGCGCCAGATCCAGGCGCTGACGATCCCCCTCTTGCCGTCGACAGGCTCGAGAAAGTACGCGGCATCGAGGCCCGGGCAACTGGCGAGGGTCTCGAGTAGCTTCGCCAGCGACCCTGGCAGGGGGCCGAGCAAGCGATCCACCTTTGCGATGAGGGGTGTGTCCATGGCCATTCCTCCGAATGCGTCCCTCGTGCGGGGACTTTGGAGAACGACGCTATGCAGACCGGGCGCACGCCGCATCCGCCTGACTACTCAGATAGGTACTCATCTTTCCGAGCCGAACCGGCACTCTCGGCTGCTCGTGGCCCCGCGATGGCCTCGCGCGACAAACACCCTTCACGCGAACAGCACCTCCAGGGTGGCGAGTAAGGAGGCGAATCCCTCTCCCTCCGCCAAAACCCCTTAGCGAATAAGGGGTTTTGCTCCGAAAGCTTCCGGGAGAAGAGGCCGACAAGGTCCGGGCTTGACAAAGCCACTTGATATCAAGTAGCTTGGTTTGTAGTTACATGCTCGCTCGAGCATGACCCCTGGAGGACCACCATGGCAACCAAAGTCTCCGTGGCGCACAAGGTTCGCGACTACGACGTTTGGCGTCCCGGCTTCGACGGCCATGCGGCCGTCAGGTTGCAGCACGGCCTCACCAACGCCGAGGTGTACCGCGGCGCCGATGACCCGAACAACATCTTGGTCGTGCTCGATGCCCCGTCACGCGAGGCTGTTCTGGGCTTCGTCTCTGATCCCTCGCTGAAGACCACCATGGACAACATCGGAGTGATCAGCGAGCCCACAGTGGTGATCGGTGAGATCCTCGCCGCGCAGCCGGCCTAAGCACGCGCAGCCCAGCCCGGAACCGCTGCGCCAGGCGGCGCATTTCGAGGTGGAGTTTCCGGGTGCAAGCAGGTCTGCGAGCGAGGTTTTGTTGAACCTCGCTCGCACGTCCTCCGTCAGTCTCGCCGAGTTGGATCGACGCCACAAGTCGGCGATCGGCAATCTCTCCTTGAGCGGCTGGCAGGCACTCGCCGTCATCGAAGGCGCCGGCGAGCCGCTGCCGCCGAAGGTGATCGGTGAGCGTCTGCTGCTGACGAGCGGGAGCATCACGTCACTCCTCGACACGTTGGAACGCCGCGGATTCGTGCACCGCGAACCGCATCCAGACGACCGGAGAAAGCTTCTGGTCAATATCACGGACGAGGCGCGGAAGCTCGTCGACCTCATGCTCGCGCAAGTGCACGCAACCTCGATGGACGTGATGGCGGGGATCAGCGAAGCCGATCGTGAGCACCTCATCCAGACGCTTGCGAAGCTCCGCGCGAACGCCGAGGCGATGGGGGCGCGCCCCGTACCGGCGGTTACGCTCCGAAGGCAGGCCGCGCGTGCCCCAATCCCTGCTCAGCCGAAGTAGTCGATAAGGACTGGCGCCAGGACCGCAGGGTCGGCCGCGTGGGTCTGGCCCTCGAGCACCTTCTGGGTCGCACCCGGGATGGCGCCGATGACGGCGACGACTGATGCTGCAGCCCACTCGGGGCTGGCACCGCCGTAGAGGCCGAGCGTGGGGACGGTGATCTTCGCCAGCCGGTCGACGGGGACGCTGCTGTCCCCAACCAGGGCGAGGTCGTAAGGAAGGGTGTGGGCCACCGCTTCCAGGCCGGCGAACCAGGGTTGCGTCTTCATCGCCGGGTCGAACGGGACGCCGGTACCGCGGATGAAGATCTCCACCGCCATGCCCCGGTCGCCTGCGTCGAGGGCAGCCTCTATCTCGCGCAGCCTGGCGCTTCCCGTCTCCGCGTTGCCCGTGAGGTACGGCGGCTCGTATACCGCGAGCCGGGTGATTGCGGCGCCGTCCGCCGCGGCCTCCAGCGAGAGCACGGCCCCAGAGGAGTGGCCAAAGACCATCGCCGAACCACCTACGGCATCGATGAGCGCCTTGAGGTCCTCCACCTCGCGCGCCGGGGCATAAGGCGGGGTGTCGGTGCTGTCCCCACGACCACGACGGTCGAAGCTGACAAGGGAGAACTTCTCCGCAAGGTGGAGGATCAACGCGCCAGCTGAGTGCCGGTTGTTCAGCGCACCGCCGGCGAGGATAAGGACCGGGCCGTCACCAGTGCGTTCGTACGCGATCTTCGTTCCGTCTGCAGAGCGCGCTGTATCGACCATGAGTTCCCCTTGGTTTGTGATCTGATCTATCCCCCGCGCAGCTTAAGACGATCAGTCGTCGCGAGCAGTTGCCCGAAGACGCTCGACCAAGGCATCGAGTGCTGCAACCGGGACCCGGCGCAGACCGCTGGCGTAGGGTGTGAGCCGTGCGACTAGGATGGGAGACCGGGTCACAGGTCGCGATTTGCGGAGGCTGGCGATGGAAGAGTTCGCGGACCAGGACGAAGATCGGGCGGTAGGGGGTTGGTTGACGTTGGCCATCCTTGGGGCTTTGCTGGTCCCGTGGCAGAGCACGACGTCCAGCGGGGTGTGCGGCTCCGGAGGCAAGTGCGGGTGGGTCAGTGGCGTCAATAGTGTCTATGTCGCAGCGTTCGATGCCGGGCCGGGATCTGTCGCGTTCTGGGGCTGGATGGTTTTCCTCGCAGTCGCAGCGCTCGCTCTCGTAGCCCTTCAGATCGACCGACACTACCCGCGTGCGCCGATTCCGTTCCGACGTCTGATCGGACCCAGGTTCTACCAAGCTGTCGGCGGCGTTCTGCTCGTGTCTGCGCTTGCCGTCTCTGGCACCTCGTCGCACACATCCACCGCTGATGTCGGAGGCAGTTCGGCGTCTATGACCTTTACAACCGGGCCGAGCGTCTGGCTCGGCGTGGGCGTCGTCGCAGCTGTCGCACTCTGTCGAGGCGGCTACCTCTTCAAGGGGGTCCATGGGTATGGCCGAGGTCTGAAGCGGCTCCTCTTTGATCCATATGCCCCCGGTGACGCCGCGTAGGACCTCGCCTCTTTGCGGTTTGACGAGGTGCCACCGGGATGCCACAGTCGCCGGATGCCAGTGATCGACCGAGCTCGGCTCGGGGCCCTCATCGCACGCGAGCGGGACTCGTACGCCCTCGCGCATCCGAGGTCGGCTGCCCTCTTCCGCGCCGCCGACCACCTCTTCGGGCACGTGCCGATGACCTGGATGGCCAAATGGAGCGGCGGGTTTCCGCTCTATCTCGAGCGCGCCTTCGGCAACCGTATCGCCGACGTTGACGGGCATGAGTTCGTCGACTTCGCTTTGGGCGACACGGGCGCGATGGCAGGACATAGCCCGAAGCCGGTGGTTGACGCTGTCGCCGAGCGCCTGGGGCGGCTGGGAGGCGCCACCACCATGCTGCCGACCGCCGAAGGTGAGTGGGTCGGCGCCGAGCTCACCCGGCGCTTCGGGCTGCCGCTCTGGTCGTTCACGCTGACGGCAACCGACGCCAACCGATGGGCGATCCGGCTTGCCCGCCTCGCCACAGGGCGGCCGAAGATCCTCACGTTCGCTTACTGCTATCACGGCTCGGTCGATGAGACTTTTGCGGTTCGTGGACCGGACGGGCTAGCCGTGTCCAGAGCCGGCAATGCTGGAGCACCGGTACCGCTGCATACGACCACGCGCGTGGCGGAGTTCAACGACCTGGAGAGCGTGGCGGCGCAACTCGCCAGTGACGACATTGCCGCGATCCTCACCGAGCCGGCCCTGACCAACATCGGGATCGTCCTGCCCGAACCCGGATTTCTGCAAGGCCTGCGCGAACTGGCGACACGGCATGGCGCGCTCCTTCTCATCGACGAGACCCACACCTTCTCGGCCGGGCCTGGTGGCGCAACCCAGCTGTGGGGACTCCAACCGGACGTGCTCGTCATCGGCAAAGCCATCGGCGGCGGGATCCCGAGCGGCGCGTATGGCATCAGCCACGCTGTCGCTCACATGGTCGACGCGCATCCCGAAGCCGATCTCATCGATGTCGGCGGCATCGGCGGAACCCTGGCGGGCAACGCCCTGTCGGTCGCCGCGACGCGGGCGACGCTCGAGCAGGTGCTGACCGATGAGGTGTTCGCGCACATGGTGGATGTCGCCACCACGTTCACGCAAGGAGTCCAGGAAACGATAGATCGCAGCGGAGTGCCGTGGTCGGTCAGCCAGCTGGGTGCTCGGTCGGAGTACCGCTTCGCGTCCCCCGCCCCCCGCGACGGTAGCTCGTCAGATGCTGCCGGGGACGAGGAGCTCGATGAGTACCTCCACCTCTACATGATCAACAGAGGCATCCTGATCACGCCGTTTCACAACATGGCGCTGATGTGCCCCGTGACGACCGAGGCCGACGTGCAGCTGCACACCATGCTGTTCGCAGACGCGGTCGACGAGCTCATCGGCACCACGAACCTCTCATGACGACAGAGAAACCCGCCGCACTCGTGTTGCCTCAGACGTTCTCGCTTGCTGGAAAGGTGGCGCTCGTCACAGGGGCAGGATCAGTTGAGGGGATCGGCTTCGCAACGGCCAAACTGCTTTCGGAGCTTGGCGCATCGGTGGCGCTGACTGCCACCACCGATCGAGCGTACGAGCGCGCTGCCGAGCTGACCGCGCAGGGCGCGTCGGCTCTCGGCGTCGTCGTTGACCTCAGCGACCGGGAGCAGGTAGCGCGCGCCCTGGCCGAGGTCGTTGCAGCCCTGGGCACGCCGGCGGTGCTGGTGAACAACGCCGGCATGACGAGCGTCTCGCTCCCCGCCTTGTCGACCGAAGCGGACGGTGGTTCAGAGTCGGGCACGCTGGCCGACCTGTCACCTGAGCTGTGGCACCGGTCGCTGCAACGCAACCTGGACACCGCCTACCTGACGACGCGCGCGGTCCTGCCGATGATGATCGCCGGTGGATGGGGCCGCGTCGTGATGGTCTCATCCGTCACCGGGCCGGTCATGGCGATGCGGGGAGAGGTTGCCTACGCCGCAGCCAAGGCCGGCATGCTGGGGTTGGCCCGTGCGGTAGCTGTTGACAGTGCGGCGGCAGGCGTGACCGTCAATGCGGTTGCGCCGGGATGGATCGCGACGGCGAGCCAGACTCCCGGCGAGGTGGGTCAGGGTTACCGCACCCCGGTTGGACGCAGCGCCCGGGCCGATGAGGTCGCGGCGGTCATCGCGTTCCTCTGCACGCCTGGGGCGTCGTACATCACCGGTCAATGCCTCGTGGTCGATGGAGGCAACTCTGTTGCCGAGGAGCGGGCGTGAACCTTCACGACCGCGGCCGTGTTGAAGGACGCCCCGCCGTTGCCAGGATCACGTAGATGAATGGATCGCGTCGAAGATAACCGGGGCAGAGAACCAAGATGCCCAGTCCTATTGGCGATGACCGTCCCATCCGTTGGGGAATCCTCGGCGCCGGCGACATCGCCGACACCTTCAGCAGTGACATTGGTTTGACCGATGGCAACATCGTCGCGGCTGTGGCCGCCCGAGACGCCGACCGAGCTGCGCGATTCGCCGCACGTCACGGGATCTCCCGAAGCTACGGCGACTACGGCGCGCTCGTCAACGATCGCGAGGTCGACGTCGTCTATATCGCCACGACGCATCCCCACCACCGCGCGCAGGCGCTGCTTGCGATCGATGCGGGCAAGTCGGTACTCATCGAGAAACCCGTGTGCCTGAACGCTTCCGATGCCCGCGAGGTCTTCGCTGCAGCCAGGCACGCAGACGTCTTCGCAATGGAGGCGATGTGGATGCGCACCAACCCACTGATTCGCAACGCCAAGCAACTGATCGCAGACGGTACGATCGGCGAGGTGCGTGGCGTGCGCAGCGAGTTCGGGCTCGGTATCCCCTTCAACCCGACGGACCGGCTCTACGATCTCGACAACGGCGGGGGCGCCCTCCTCGACCTCGGTGTCTACCCGGCCACGTTCGCTCACGTCTTCCTCGGACAGCCGGACGAGGTGCGCACCGTGGGCACGCTTGCACCCACCGGCGCCGATGAAACGGTCGCCATGCAGTGGCTCTACGACGGGCATCCCGGAGCGCAGCTCTGGGCATCGATACCCATCGCCGCTCCCAACGACGCGGCAGTGCTTGGTACGGAGGGGTGGATCGCGTTTCTCCCCGAGGCTCACCGGCCGACCGGGCTGATCGTGCACAACGAGGCACGCGAATACCGCATCGAGGACCCGATCGCCGGACAGGGTCACGGCTACGGGCCCGAGATCGACGAGGTGACGCGCTGCCTCCGCGCGGGCTTGGCGGAGAGCCCGCTCGTTCCGCACGCGGACACGGTCGCCATCCTCGAAATCCTCGACAGCGCCCGAGCCGCGCTCGGGGTTACCTATCCGACCGAGAGATGAGCTGGCGCGCGGCGACCCGATGCGGCCAGAACGCGCTCTTCCCGGTCAGCACGAGCAGCGCAGGCAGCAGGAATGAGCGCACCAGAAACGCATCGATCACCACGCCGACGCTCATGATGAATGCGATCTCCTGGAAGGGCTGGACTGGGACGAGGGCAAGCACCGCAAAGCTCAGCGCCAGAGTCGCGGCGGCGATCGAGACCGCCCGCGACGCCCTCGGAAGCGCAACGACCACTGCGGAGCTCATGTCTCGGCTGCGGGCTTCCTCCCAGATCCTGCCCATGACGAAGACGCTGTAGTCCGCTCCGAGCGACGCCAGCAGCACCCCCGCGGCCATCGGCACGAAGAAGGTGATGTCCGGATAGCCCAGCGCACCTTGGAAGACGTCGACCAGGAGCCCCAGTGTGGCGGCGAGCGCGAGTGCGCTCGAGGCGATCAGCAGGAGCGGTGCGAGCACGGCGCGGAAGTACAGCGCCAGAACGAGGCTCATGAGCACCGCGGCAGCCAGCGCGACCCGCCAGATATCCGACTCGATGCCGGCCACCGCCTCCGCCGCAGTCGGGGTCGCACCTGACCACAGAGCGTTGGCGCCGAGACCCGATCCTGCCAACGCGCTGCTGACCCGGGCCTGCACGGTGGTGAACGCTGCGATCGCAAATGCGTCGTAGGGGTCGTCACGGAACACGACGATGAGCCGCACCGCGTTGCCATCCGATGTCCGAAAGAGTGAGGCGCCCAAGTTGAAGGGCAGCTGACCCGGGCCCATGACCCCGGCGACCCCCGGGCTTCTGCTGATCACCTGCTCGAGCTGACCGACGCGGCCGGTCTGCGCGGCAATTCCGGGTCCCTCCAGGATGAGGGTGGCCGGCGCAACGATCCCGGGCACGAAGCCGGCGGCTGCGTTCGCGGCAGCCTGTCGCGGCGCGCTCCCGGCGGGCAACCCGCTCAGGACGTTGGAGCCAAGTCGAACACGGGTCAGCCCGCTCGCCGCCAGCACGAGGACCGAGGTGCAGATCACCACCGCCATCGCGGCGACGAGACGCCGGCTGAGCAAGCGGGCGATCAGTTGCCGGAAGCTGTGTGAGCCGGGTAGCTGGCGGATTCCTGTCGTCGTCCTCGCCCTGCGCAAGCTGGGCCAGAACGTGAGCCGCCCAAGCACTCCCACCAACGCCGGGATGAACGAGATCGAGACCAGGCCGGAGATGATGACCGCGACCGCCATCCCCGGGCCGACGGCGTGGAAGAAATCGAGGTTCGCTCCAAGCAGGGCCACCGTGCCGGCGGCAACCGTGAGCGCTGCGGCGACCACCAAGGGGACCACGCGCGAGGAGGTCTGCCGAAGGGCCGTCGCCCGCCGCTCGCCGGCTGCGAGACGGGCACGCATCCCCGTGAGGGTGAACACCGAGTAATCGGTGACCACACCGAGGATGAGCACGACCATGATCGGAGCCAGCTGCGACGGGATCTGGATCCCAAACGCGCGCGCCCCCCAGCCGAGCACGTGGCGCGTGGCCAGATACGCGATGGCCGAGCCGGCCAACGGGACGAGGGGGGCGATCGGCGAACGAAAGACCAGTCCGACCAGGAGGGCAATCACCGCCACCGTCACGAGTTCGAGCAGCAGCAGCGAGTTCTCGATGGTGGTGCCTTCCGTGATCTGCGCCGGCACCGCGCCGGTGATCCCGACAGCGGCGCCTGGAGGATGCGGTGCCGCGGCGGCATATCGCTGGGTGCCGGTGGTGATGTCGCCCGACGTGGCGTTCGACCTGAAGAAGAGGTAGATGACCGCCGTGGTCGTCGTGCCCTGCGACGACGGCACCAATCCGGGCACATTGACCAGCGGCAGGACGAAGCTCGGCGTGCTCGGTGGCGACGGCGCCGGCTGCGCGGTGTCGACAACCTGGGCCTGCTGCCCGAGCTTCACGAGTGTGTCTGCCGAAAGGCCCTGCGGGTCGTGCACAACCACCACCGACTGGGCGTCAGAGAGCGATGCTCCAAAGAGGTGGTTCTCGACCGCCTGGGCATGGAGTGCGGCAGTGTTGCCGGGAATCAACTCGACCAACCCGAAGCCGGTATCGGCGCCGAAGTCGGGCAGGATGGCGGTCGCTGCGAAACAGGCGACGATCCAGGCAGCGATGATCGGCAGCCCCAGGTATGCGGTGACGCCCGCATAGAGCCTCCACGGCCAGGGGGCTGCGGTGGCGTCATCAATGGGGGTCGCGAGGTCGGCATCGGGCTCGGTGGCCGCCGGAGCTTCACCGCTCGCCGCGGCCGTCGGGGGCGCGGGCGCGGCCTCGGGCGGTGGTGGGGCCGACGGGGAGGGAGGCCAGCGGCTCGACATGATGTCTCCCTGAGGCCAAAAGTGATAGGGGTATTATCAACCAGCGGACCCTCCCTCGTGGGCACCCGCCGCCCCAGGGAACCGGTCAGCTACCAGGAGCGTTCCTGTCATGAACCGCTATGACCGGCACACTCCGACTCACGCGCTTTGGCCTCGCCGTGGTGACACTGCTCGCCGGGTGCGCGCCGTCACCCGCGATGACCGGACCGCCCACGCCAAGGCCGACGCAGAGTGCTCCTCCCGTGTCGATCCCGGCCTGCGGCGCGGTCACCGTTCCATCAGCGACTGCACCTCCGGATCTATTGATCACGCCGGCCGCTTCCACCATGACCGTGACGGTGACGAACGCCGACAACGGCGCGACCGTCTTCCTGATCGCGGGGCAACACCTTGTCCTCAAGGTCGGTTTCCCCGGGCCTCCGGCGTGGAGTGGACCGCCACAGGGGGCGGACATGTACTGGGACATGCCGGCGACGACATCGTCCGGTCAGCTCTACCGGAACGGCTCGACCACGTGTCCTGGAGGCAGCGCCCTAGCCATGTTCACCGCCGTTGGTACCGGCGGCACCACGGTGGACGCAACTACCGACGCCCGATGCCTGCATGCGCGGCCCGCCTGCCAGATTCCCCAGGCCCTGGTAGCGATCTACGTCGTGGTGCGCTGACCCAGTTCCGAACTGTCGACCTGCCCGGCTCGTATACTGATCAAATGGTCAAGTCACATGATCAGATTACGGTGGTGGAGAAGCCCAAAGGCGAGGGGCGCCGGCCCGGACGTTCGAGCGCGCGGCGCTCGCATGGACCCTCGCCCGATTCGGATCGGCCGCCTGTCAGCGCCCGGGTGCACCGGCAGCGCCGGCGACGCAACGAAGCGGGCGAAGAGATGCGCGCACGAATCGTCGAGGCAGCGCTGCGAACGGTGGTCAGCGGCGGCTACGCAGCGACGTCGGTACGCTCGATCGCCGCTACCGGTGGATTCAGTCCGGCGCTCGTCTTCTATCACTTCGGCGGCGTGGATGCGCTGCTGCTGGCGGTGCTCGATCGGGTCAGCGCCGACCGCCTCGCCCGTTACCAGACGCGACTCGCGCGTGTCTCGAACCTGCACGCGCTGGGATCAGCGATGGAGGAGTTGTACTCGGAGGATCTCCGCCTCGGCCAGCTGACCGCTGTGCAGGAGATCGTTGGGGCCATGGCTTTCGACCCTGTGCTCAGCGCCGAGATCGGCACGAGGATGGAGCCATGGATGAGCTTCGCCGAGCAACTCGCATCCCGGATCATTGCCGGCTCACCACTCGCCGGTTTCGTCGATTCTGCAGTGATCGGGTCGGCGGTCGTCGCCCTCTACATGGGGCTCGAGATCGTTGCGCGCATGCGCGGCGGTGACAGCAGTGGATCGAGCGCGCTGATGACGACGTTGGTGCAGGCGGCACCATGGATCGATCAGCTGCTGGGCAAGGCAACACCAGGTCGGCGAAGCCCGGCAACCAGGGTGGCAATCGAGTGACACGGAAGGCTTTCGCGGCTGCTCTGTCAGTGATCGCCACGGGCGCGGCCATCTACGTCGCAGTTGTTCTGGAGGTGCACCGGCATCAACCGGTCTACGCCATGCCGATCACCGTCGTGTTCGTCGCGGGCGCCTGCGTCGTGCTCACCGCCATCGGAGGTGTTATCGCCTTGCGCGCACGGCAACTCGCGCCATGGCTCGCCCCTGTCCTGGCTGCGGTCGTCGTCTATGGATTCCTCGTCGCTGGCACCCTGATCGTCCTGCCAGCGAGCGTGATCATCCTGCTGGCATCACTCCGGCTGCAGTCCATGCGGGCAAGTGCGCAAGCGAGGTTGCGCGTGAGCGCAGCCGTACTCCTCACACTCGGACTCGTTCCCCTCGGTCTCCTGGCGCTCTTCGATCGGCCCATCGTCGAGTGCCTTCCGGTTGGCGTCTCGCTGGCGCCACCACTCTGGACATCGTTTCAGTCCAGCAGCGGGCAGAGCGGATCCGCAAGCTCATCGACGCCGCAGCAATCGTCGGGCGCCATCACCGCCGGCGGTGTTACCTACACGTTCACATGTAGGGGCGCGCAACTCGTCCAGTTCGCGTCGGCATAGCCTCGTCATCACCGTAAGCGCTCGCGACTCCTATCGCGCGTGGAGCGGATCATCGATGCCGGCTTCCTGGAACCCCTTGAGGCGCAGCAGGCACGAGTCGCACGCACCACACGGCGTCCCATCCTCGTCGGGGTCGTAGCAGCTGCTGGTCAGAGCGTAGTCCACACCCAGCTCCAGACCCCGTCGAATGATGTCGGCCTTCGACATCGCGATGAGTGGGGTGTGGATCCTCAACCGCCACGTGCCCTCAACCGCCGCCTTCACAGCGAGATTCGCCATCCGTTCGTACGCCTCGACGTACTCCGGACGGCAGTCGGGATATCCGCTGTAGTCCAGGGCGTTGACCCCGATGAAGATGTCCTGCGCGCCAATCACCTCCGCCCACGCCAGCGCAAACGAGAGAAAGATGGTGTTGCGGGCCGGGACATAGGTGATCGGTATGCTCTCCCCCATCGATTCGATCGGTCGATGCTTGGGCACGTCGATGTCGCTGGTGAGCGCAGATCCGCCAAAGACACGCAGATCGATGCTCGCGACGACGTGGTCAGGCGCCCCCAATGCGGCCGCGACGCGCCGTGCGGACTCGAGCTCATAGGCATGGCGCTGACCGTAGTCGAAACTCAGCGCGTACGCGTCGAATCCCGCTGCTCGCGCGATCGCAAGGACCGTGGTCGAGTCGAGACCACCGCTGAGGAGCACGACTGCGCGCGTCTTGACGGTCATCAGCGCGGCTGGCTAGTCGGCGTACGGCCGGCCGCCACCGCGGCGAAATTCCGCCACCGCGCCGGCAATGCTCTCCTCCAGGTAGTGATAGAAGAGCTTGCGCTGTGCGACGTCGATGGCCACGTCCACATCTTCTCCCATGCGGCGCCGCGCAATCCAGGGAGGGATCCCGTCGGCGACCAACTCGCTGCCCACGTTGATGCGCACCAGCGAGTCGTCTTCCTCGGAAACGGTGACGGCGATCTTGAGGACCAGGCCGGTGCTCTCCACCAAACGCCAGCTCCGTTCCCACCTGAGGTTCCGCTTGCTGTCGCGGGAAAGGCGGACCGTCTCGTCAACGACGATCGACTCGCCCTGGCGCGCCGCGGAAGCGAGGAGCGCGCGGATGTGTTGGTCGAGTTCACGCGCGATCCAGTTGACGAGCGATGGAGTCCGGTCGTTGAGATCCGGACGCCCATTGGGATCTCTGGCGAGCTCACCGATTGCCTGGACCGTGCTCGCGTGCCGCCGGCAATATGCCTCTCCATACAGCGTTGCACCATGATCCGGACAGAACGCGACCGTGCACATCCGCCCCCGCCGGTCGCGGTAACTGCAGGGAAGAGCAGTGTCATTGGAGCAACCCGGCGCGCCGCAGGTGATACCGGACGAGGCACGCTTCGGCGTTGAGTTGGGTTCCTGGCCCCGGCGCCGGAACAGGCTGGGCATCAACGGCACTCCACTTGGGGTGCCATCGTACGCCCGGTCACCTTCCCCCACGACCTGCGCCTCACGATTGGACGGGGTCTTATTGGGAACATCTGACCGCACGGCGGCGTATCACCGGCGCGTCATTGTGCATGGAGACCGCCTCATGTTGACTCGCCACGCCATCACGGGAGCCACTGTGATCCTCACAGCGGGGCTGATCACCGCCTGTTCCAGCACGTCGACCACCGCGTCGATCGCATCCCCAGCTAGGCCGGACACCAACGCGAGCAGCGGAGCAGGGGCTCACGGGTCAGCGGCGTCGGCAACCACCATAACCATCGGTACTCCACCGACTGCTCGGCTGCAGCGTTCGGTGAGCGCTGCTTACACGATCCCATCTGGATCATTCCTCGCGTCCTTCGACAGCGTTATCGCACGCGCGGCGGCGCTCGGCGGATATGTCGCAAGCTCGGTGACGCAGCCGGCCAGCAACGAGCGCATCGTCAGCGGCTCTGTGACCGTCGACATTCCTGCGACCAGCCTCGCGACATTTCTCAACGGCATGCCTCCGACGTTCATCGCGGCATCGATCGACTTCGCGAGCGTTGATCACACCGCGCAGTTCGTCGACGTCAACGCAAAGCTGGCGTCCGCACACGCGCATCTGCACGCGCTCGACACGCTCCTGTCAAACGCCACCTCGCTCGGTGACATCACGACGATCGAACAGCAGATCGAGACTGTGCAGATCGAGATCGATACGTATCAGGGGGAGCTCAATGCCCTGTCTGCATCAGTCGACATGGCCACCGCGACGATCACCCTCTCGGAACGCGGCGCGCCCCGGTTGGTGGCGGCGGCGCCCGGCCCCTTGAACACCGGCCTCAGTGGGGGCTGGCATAACGCGATCCAGGTCACCAGCACGGTCCTCGAGGTGGTGATCACCGCCGCCCCACTGCTCGTCCTCGCCGGTCTCGCTCTGGCAGTCTGGTACTGGCTACCGCGCCGGATCCGGCGCACGCCTCGCGCGTCGCCCTGAATCTGGCACCAGTCCCCGAGCGCCATCATCAAGCAGGAACCGCGGCCTCGTCGGCGACGGCGTCCAGGCACTCATCGATGATCGCGTGCACCAATCGATCGACACGCCGGCCACCGAGGCGTGGGGCGCGCTGCGACAAACGCTCGACGATCTCGTCCTCCCGGGCGATGTCCCGCACCGGAATCGATGCCGCCGACTTGCGCTGCTGGACGGCCTCGACCATCGCGGCACGGTACTCGAGCATCTGAAACACCGCGTTGTCAATGGTGTCGATAACTGCCCGGCACTCGGTCAGCGAATCGACCACCGCTGGCCGGGTCATCGCGCAGAGTGCGAGCGACGCCGCCACGATTCTGGCGAGCGCCGCCGGCGTGATCGCCTGGGCCGCATCGCAGAGCGACCGCGCCGGCTCCGGATGGCACTCGATGATCAGCGCGTCGGCACCGGCCGCGAGCGCCGCGACCGCCAGGGACGGCACCCAGCTCGCCTTACCCGCAGCGTGACTCGGGTCGACGGCGATCGGCAGGTCCGTCATGTCGCGGAGCACGGCGATCGCGCTGACGTCAAGGGTGTTGCGGGTCGCCGTCTCGAAGGTCCTGATGCCTCGCTCGCAGAGGATGACCTGGGTATTGCCCTCGGCGGTGACGTACTCGGCCGCGGCGAGCCACTCGTCGTAGGTCGCCGACATCCCCCGCTTGACGATCACCGTCATCCCGCTCCGCCCGGCGGCGCGCAGCAGCGGGGTGTTGTTCATCGAGCGAGTACCGATGAGGAGGGCGTCCGCGTGCCCACGCAGGATGTCGATGTCTTCGGCCTGCAGCGGTTCCGCGATCACCGGCAGGCCCGTGATCCGCCTGGCCTCGTCCAGAAGCGGCAGCCCGGCGTGGCCCATGCCCTGGAACGATCCGGGCCGGGTGCGTGGCTTGAACACGCAGCCGCGAAGGGCGCTTGCGCCGGCTCGATGAGCCGCCACCGCATGCTCGACATACCCGGCTTCGACGGCGCACGGTCCGGCGATGACGGGGACTGAGTCGCCGCCGACGACGACATCGCCGATCCGGACCCTGCGAGTGACGTGACGATGTGTCGCGCTTGGGAGCAGCGGCTCGATGGTCACCGAATGGAACCTCCGTGTGGTGGTGGGCCACCTCACGGGATCCGGGGCTGACCCACCTTTTGATGAACCAGCCCTGGTAAGAAACTGCGCGTCGGGTTAGAGGACCCCCGGCAGCCTTACGGCTGGCGGGCCAAAGTATCGACTCGCAGTAGCGACCATTGCACTCAATCGTATCACGGAGATCGTCAGACGTCCATACGCGCGATCAATCGCCGGGACCTGAGCGTGATGCCCCGCCCGGCAAAGATCAGCAGCAGCACGAGGAGTACCGTCACCCCGGCAGCTGCATACGCGACGGCCTGGGTTTTCGGGTCCGGGAGCTGGATGTCCGTATAGGTCACGCCGGTGAGATAGCCAACCGGGTTGAAAAGCCCCGAGGGATTCTTGTCGCTGAAATTGGCGGTGAACAGCAAGGGCGCGGTCTCACCGGTTGAGATCGCGAGCGCCAGCACGAGCCCGGACACGACCCCCGGAAGCGCCGGCGGGAGCAGGACTTTGCGAATGGTTCGGCCTCGCGAGAGCCCGAGAGCGATGGCTCCCTCGCGAAGAGTCCTCGGCACGCTGCTGAACGCCAGCTCCGTCGTCTTGACGATGTAGGGAAGGATGAGCGCGCTCAGCGCCAGGATGCCCGCGAGCAGCGAGTAGTGCCAGTGGAGCCCGACGACCAGAGCCGTGTACCCGACGTAGCCGACCACTATCGATGGAACGCCGGCGAGCACCTCCGAGAAGAAACGCGCGTTCGCCGCAATCCGGGGTGGAGCGAACTCAGACAGGTAGAGCCCGGCGAGGACGCCCACCGTCCCCGCGACGATGAGTACCCCAAGGCTGAGCGCGAGCGTTCCGGTGATCGCGTTCTGCAGCCCCAATTGGGTGCCAGACGTTGTCTCCGTGATCAGGCTCGGTTTCAGCACCGGCAATGCGTGCGCGAGGATGCTCAGGATGATGTCGACGGCCGGCGCGATGATCAGAACCAGAGCAACTCCACAGAGACCCCAGAACAATCCAGCGCGAACGTGACTCCGGCGCGGCCTAGACACCGCGTCCCACCGGGAGCACTCCGCCTGCCACGCGGCGGACGACAATCCGGCCAGCGAGGTTGGTCAGCAGGCTGATCGCCAGGAGCAGCAGCCCAAGTTCGGCGAGCGCATGGACCCCCATGCCTGTGAAATCGCCCAGAGCCCCGTCCAGAGTCGAAGCGATCCAGGCCGCGATCGTGCTGCCGTTTCCGAAGATGTTCCCCGGAATTCGGTAGATGTCGCCGATGATCAGGAGCACAGCGATGGTCTCGCCCAGTGCTCTCGCCCAGCCAAGCAGCGACGCGGCGACGATGCCAGTTCGGATGTAGGGGATGGTGACGACCTTCGCGGTCTCGTAGCGCGACATGCCCAGCGCGAGTGCCCCTTCCTTGGCGAGGATCGGCACGCGCCGGAGCAGCACGAGCGTGGTCGACGCGATGATCGGAATGATCATCACCGCCAGGACCAGGCTTGCGGTGAGCAGCCCCTGACCGACGCCGACGGGCCCCTTGAGGAAGGGGATGATGTGGCCGAGCGAGCTGAGGGCTGGGTAGACGTGCGCCGCGATGAATGGACCGAAGACCGCGACCCCCCACAGTCCGAACACCACGCTGGGAATCCCGGCCAGGAGTTCGAGAAAGACCGACAGGGGATCCGCGATCCGTCGCGGGATGACCTCACTCAACATGAGCGCGCCGCCAACTGAGATCGGCACCGCGAGCAGCAGCGCAATCAACGACGTCGCGAAAGTGCCGAAGATCAGAGGCAGCGCGCCGTACGCCGCTTGGGGTGGGGCCGCGACGCCGTTGTGCGTGATCGTCGTCGTCGCATAGAGATTGCCGAAGTTGAAGACCGACCCGGTGAAGAAGGACCAGCCGTTGAAGACGATCGAGGGCATCGCCGCCACGACCATCACCAGGGCGATGAACACCAACAAGCCGGGGGGGATCATCGCTGCAACCGCACTGACGGCTCGCAGGACTCGGTCCCCCCGGCTGAGCTCCGTTTGGCTCAACCGATGCCGTGCGCGACCGGCATCGACTTTGCCGGCGGGCGCACTGATCATCGACATGGAAACGAGTTACAGGTCAGGTCGAGATGCTACTGATCTTCGCTTTGATCGTTGCCAACACCGACGCGGGAAGCGATGCCGCCAGGCCGATGAAGTTCTCTTTCGAGAGGAGGGTTGTCTGCGAGCCGCCGTTTGGATCGATTGTCCAGTCGAAGAACGTGCGAGCCGCGAGCGCGATGTCACTCGACGACTGCTTGGTGTTCACGACCATGTACTCGAAGTTCACGATCGGGTACGACTGCGCTCCATCCTGGTAGATGAGGGAGACCGCCAGGGTCGGCGGGATCGTCGCCGCACCAGCGGTGACAGCGGCCGCCATCGTCGCGGGCGTCGGCGTGAGGAAGGTCCCGGCCTTGTTCTGAAGCTGTGCTTCGACCAGCCCTGCGGTTGTCGCGGCAGCCGATGCGCTGACGCCGACGTACGCGATGCAGCCCGCCTTGCAGGCGGCGACCATCCCGGGGTTACTCGACGCACTGCCTTCGGCGGCTACCTTGGGCCACGTCACCGATGTCCCGGACCCTGGTCCGCTCGCCCAAGCGCTATTGGTTGCGCTCAGGAATGAGGTGAAGATGAAGGTGTCACCCGAACTGCCCTGACGAACCAGGGGGGCGATGGTGGTCGAGGGCAACGTCACCCCCGAGTTGAGCGCGGCAAGCGCGGGGTCGTTCCACTTCGTGATCGTGCCCTGGTAGATCTTGGCGATCACGTCGCCGTTGAGCTTGAGTGTGGTGATGCCAGGAAGATTTGCCCAGATCCCCTGCGCTGACACCGCGATCGGGATGTTGGCGAGTGTCGGGTTCGCGGCGAACTGTCCGGGGCTCAGGTACGCGTCGGTGCCGCCGAGCACTGAGTTCCCGGCAATTGCGTCGCTGATACCTTTGCCCGACCCGCCTCCGGACGGAGCCAGCGTGATGTTCGAATACGCCGCGGTCAATGGCGATACAAGCTCCTGCAGATAGGGCAGCAACAGCGTGGATCCGCTCTCAGTAAGACTCACTGCCGTGGTCGGGTTGCCGGTTGGAGCTGCTGCCGGCTGTCCTCCGGACGTGGTCGGCGTTGTAGTGCTGCCGCCACATGCCGCGACCACCAAGGTCCCGAATAGTGCGATTCCCCCCATCAGCCCTGTGCGCATGGATACCTCTCCTGTTTTGAGTGCGTGTTTCGATCGACCCGGTTGACGACCGGTTGCAGCGATGAACTACCCGATTCGCCCGCTCACGTATTCGCGGCTGCGTTCGTCTTGAGCTTCGTGGAAGAACTTGTCGCTGGGCGCCGTCTCGACGAGCTTCCCCGCCATGAGAAAGACCACGTCGTCGCTGATCCGCAGCGCCTGCGCGAGGTTGTGGGTCACGATCAGGATGGTCATGGAGTCCCGAAGCCGGCGAAGCAGCGCCTCGATGTGCTCGGTCGTCGCCGGGTCGAGCGATGAGGTCGGTTCGTCGAGGAGCAGCACGTCAGGCGAGAGTGCCAACGCACGCGCGAGGCACAACAACTGTTGCTGTCCGCCCGAAAGCGTGAACGGTGACGATCGCAGACGGTCTTTCACCGCGTCCCAGAGCCCGACCTCTTGGAGTCGCTCCTCAACGACTTTCCCATCCTCGCCCCGGGCGATCATTCCGTGGGCGCGCGGTGCTATGGAGATGTTGTCTTCGATGCTCTGCGGAAAGGGGTTCGCGCGCTGGAATAACATGCCGACGCGCCGCCGTAGCTCGCGCACGTTCATGTCGTCACCGTAGATCTCGACCCCTCCGACTGCGATCGAGCCCTCCACTGACATTCCGCTGGTGTGGTCGTGCATGCGATTCACGGAACGCAGCAGGGTCGTCTTGCCGCTGCCGGTCGGACCCACGATCGCGGTGATTCGCTTGCCGGAGAATCCGACGGTGATCTCGTCGAGCAGCCGCCGCTGTCCAAGCCTGACGGTGAGCCCGCTGACCGCGACGGCAGGTTTCGTCGCGGCGCCGTTCTCGCGAACAGCCGCGGACGCCGGTAGGCTCATGAACCCCGCTCCAGCCACCACGCTTTCCAGCCTAGCGGCGTGAAGTTTGTGCAGGTGTTAGCTGATGGTTAAGAAATAGGGACGCTCACCAGCCCCGCCAGCAAGCGCCCCACTGCCTCGACAGGATCGCCGGCGCCGGTGATCGCTCGGACCACCACCACGCGTGAGGCTCCAGCCGCGACGACCGCCGGAAGCGTATGAGGATCGATGCCGCCGATGGCGAACCAGGGGCGGGTCTCCGACCTGCCGGCCTCGCGCGAGGCGGCGTGGCGGACGCTCTCCAGCCCCGTGGCCGGGCGGCCAGGCTTCGTGGGTGTCGCGTACACAGGCCCGGCGCAGAGGTAGTCCGCATCGGGCGCCGCGGCGTCGTATTCGCTCGGGGAATGGGTCGACAGCCCGATGACCAGGTCAGGGCCGACGATGGTCCGGACCACGGGAGGAGGCAGATCGTTCTGACCGACGTGCACGCCGTCGGCCCCCACGGCGAGAGCGACGTCGGGGCGATCGTTGAGGACAAACAGCGCATCGTGGCGATCCGCCGCCGCCCGAAAGGCGCTGCTCCAGCGCACCAGGTCGCCCGCTTCGGCGTCCTTCTCACGCAGCTGCACGATGTCGACGCCGGCCGACAGCACCCCGTCGAGGAAAGCCTCGAGGTCGCCCCTGGCTTCCCGAGCGTCGGTCACCAGGTAGAGGCGGGCG
>Ga0209219_1000031_pt1 | contig 42544 bp, 44 predicted proteins | sample BlaSpr_A8_OM1_M1_FD_187973 | JGI IMG/M metagenome (GOLD analysis project Ga0209219, IMG submission 187973) | Forest soil microbial communities from Thunder Bay, Ontario, Canada - Black Spruce, Ontario site 2_A8_OM1_M1 (SPAdes) (version 2) | ecosystem: Environmental > Terrestrial > Soil > Boreal... | reverse complement strand
TCCGGTCGCGATGCGGTATCGGTCATCCCGTGTTCCTCGTGTACGGCGCCGCCTCGGGCGATGCCGCGTGCTGCTAGTGGGACGTCGGCGCTCCGGGTACTGGATTCGAACCAGTGGCCTTGCGGTTAACAGCCGCCTGCTCTACCGCTGAGCTAACCCGGATCATGACTCAAGTCTACCTGCCGTGACGCACCGTGAACCCCGATCACGAATTCGTCGCCGGCGCGAGCGCGCGCGGTCGCGTTACTCGAGGTAGTCCTTGAGCTTCTTGGAGCGCGAGGGATGGCGGAGTTTACGCAGCGCTTTCGCCTCGATCTGGCGGATGCGTTCGCGCGTGACTCCGAAGCGCTTGCCGACCTCTTCAAGAGTGCGCTGATGACCGTCGATCAACCCGAATCTGAGTTGCAGCACACGGCGCTCGCGCGGCGTGAGGGTGTCGAGAATGTCCTCGACCTCGGTGCGCAACATGGTCAGCGACGCCGCGTCGGACGGCGCGGTCGCCTCCTTGTCCTCGACGAAATCGCCGAGATGCGAATCCTCTTCTTCGCCGATCGGGGTCTCGAGTGACACCGGGTCCTGCGAAACCTTGGTGATCTCGCGAACCTTCTCCGGTGTGATCCCCATCTCCTCGGCGATCTCCTCGTCGTTGGGCTCGCGGCCCAGCTCCTGGAGGAGCCGGCGCGAAACCCGGACGAGCTTGTTGATGGTCTCGACCATGTGCACGGGGATGCGGATGGTGCGTGCCTGGTCGGCGATGGCTCGCGTGATCGCCTGACGGATCCACCAGGTCGCGTACGTCGAGAACTTGTATCCCTTGTGGTAGTCGAACTTCTCGACGGCGCGGATGAGGCCCATGTTGCCTTCCTGGATCAGGTCCAGGAACGACATGCCGCGGCCGATGTACTTTTTGGCAATGCTGACCACAAGGCGAAGGTTGGCCTCGGTGAGCTGGTTCTTCGCCTCCTCGTCGCCTTGCTCGATCAGCTTGGCGTAGTGGACCTCCTGCTCAGCCTTGAGGAGCGCCACGCGGCCGATCTCCTTGAGATACATCCGCACCGGGTCATCGAGAGAGACCGAGTCGATCGCCTCTGCCTTGGCGATCAGCTCCTCGTCAATCTCGTCGACGGTCTCGAAGTCCTTGTCGCCGTCGCTGACCTCGATGCCCATCTCACGGAAGACGTGGAAGATTCGCTCCAGGTGGTCCGGCTCGACATCGATCTCGGGAAAGGCGGCCAGGATGTCGTCGGGTGTGAGATATCCGTGGTCCTTGCCCTTGATGATCAGCGCCTCGGCGGCGGAGACCAGCAAGTCGGCGCCCGAGGGCGGTGGCAGGGTGGCTGCGCGAGATCGGGTTGTGGTTGCTGCTGTGGTCACTTCAACTTCGCCTGATGCGCCGCAGGCTGTCGCGGACGCTGGGAGGCCCGCTGAAAGATCGATACGACACCGGCACAATCATTGCCGAAGCCGCCTCAATGTGCCAATTCGGGCGATCGGAGAAAAGAGGAAAGCACGAGGGCACGAGGAGATGGTGGCTCGTGGGCGCGCGGATCAAACATATTTCGAAAGCCGAGGGCCCCATCCGCGGCCGCGTCAGCGTACCGCCAGAGTGCCGCGGAGGTGCGGGGCGTCGGCGGCGAGCCGGCTGAGCTCGGCGGCGAGCGCATCGGCGTCGTCGGCGCGGCCCTCGTCGCGGGCGCGGTGCATCTCGCTCGAGATGCTCACCAGGGCGCGGCGGACGCTCTCCTCATGGATGAGCCGGACGCAATCGGCGATCAATCGCTGGAGCATCTTCGGATCGGCGTCCTCCGCCAGCTCGGGGACGTCGCGCACCAGCAGGCCGGCGGCGCGCCGTTGATCTCCACCCCCGAGCCGGCGAAGCGTGAACGCCGTCGGATCCGCACTCGTCGCGTCGAAGATTCGCCGGGCTGTGGGGTTGGTGAACTCCTCGGGCTCGAGGCCCCCGCCAGCCCGGAGCGTGGCGGCAAGCTCGGGTTTGATCAGCATCACCCGGGCAAGCTGTGCCTCCCAGGCGGGCATCGGCTCGTCCGTCAACTCGGTATCGGCCGGCTCCTCGTCGGCAACCGGTACCGCGGGTTCGGCGGGAGCGGCAACCACAATCCGCGCCGGCCGCCGCGTCCGGTCGCGCATGGCGTGCGCCAGGTCGACGGTGAGGGAGCGCGCGCCGATGTCAAGCCGGCGGGCGGCCTGCTGGAGGTAGAGCTCGCGCGTTGTCGCTTCGGGGATCCGGGCGAGCACGGCGACGGCGCGCTCCGCGGCGGCGCGGCGCGCGTCGACGCTGCCTCCCTCGCCCCCCGCCAGGGCCGCATCGATGAGCACCTGCCATGCCGGAGGTGCGTCTGCCACCGCCTGAAGGAACGCGCCCGGGTCGCGACGAACCAGCTCATCGGGGTCCTTCGTCCCCGCAGGGAGACGGCAGATCCGGGCATGGAGGCCCTCTGCGGCGATGACGTCCACCGCCCGCGTGGTGGCGGCCTTTCCGGCGTCGTCGCCGTCGAAGCAGAGGATCAGCGTCTCGGCAATCCGTCCCAGGGCGTGGACCTGCTCCCGGGTCAGCGCCGTTCCACTGCTCGCCACCGTCTGGATGGCCCCTGCCGTGTGTGCGGCCATGACGTCGAAATACCCCTCGACGATGATCGCCGACCGCTCCCGCACGATCGCGGAGCGAGCGAGATCGATGCCGAAGATCGCCACCGATTTGTGGTACGCGCCGGTGTCCGGGCTGTTGAGGTATTTCGGTTTGGCGTCGCCGAGCGCCCGGCCACCGAAGCCGAGCACCTCCCCACGCTCATCGCGGATCGGGAACACGAGGCGATCCCGAAATCGGTCGCGGGTTCGGCCTCGTTGGGGCGGATGGGCCAGCCCCGCCTCGACCAGCTCCTCCACTTCCGCGCCGCCCTTGCCGGTCAGGTATCGGGCCAGGGCGTCCTCACTGGGCCCGCCGGCGGGTGCGAACCCGATCCCGAACGTTCGTGCCAGGGCCTCTGTCGTGCCGCGGTCGACCAGCAGGGCGCGTCCGGGCGCGCCCGCCGGCGACGACCAGAGCACGTGCTGGTAGTAGGCCTGCGCTCTGGTGTTCAACTCGATCGAGCGTCTGCGCCGGCGCCCGGCGCCGCGCCCGGTGTGGGGTCCGCTCTCGAGCTCCACTCCAGCTCGGTCCGCGAGCAGCTCGAGCGCCTGACGGAAGTCGATGCGTTCGATCTGCTCGATGAATTTGAAGAGGTCGCCTCCCTCATGACACCCGTGGCAGTACCAGACCTGGCGCTCGGGGTTCACGGTGAAGGAGGGTGTCTTCTCGGGGTGGAAGGGACACAGCCCGGAGAGCTCGCGTCCGGCGCGATGGAGGGTGACGTACCCGCTGATCACCTCGATCAGGTCGAGCCGCGCCTTGACCTCCGCAACGGCATCACCTGCCACTGCCCGCCCGCCCTGACCTCCGCCTAGCGGCCGAAGAACCAGCGGCGTCGCCTGCCGGCGACGTCCTGCGCCTCAGGAAACCTGGCTTCGAGGTCGCTGATCCGCCGCTCGCGGTCGGCGAGCCGTCGGTCCTTCTCGGATTGAGCTGCCGCGTGCTCCGCTCTGGCGGTCTGGAGCTCGAGCTGGAGTTGCTTGACCAGATTCTGGCGTGCGTTCAGCTCAGCTTCGAAGCGCTGGCGCTGCTCCGAGTAGATCCGCTGCTCCAGGGTCCGCTCCCAGCGATCGAGCAGGCCGGCGACCAGCTCGCGAGGGTCCAGCGAGGTCATCGACGCGACATCGCGACGCGGCTCATTGGCGTTGGTGTCGATGAGCGACGCACCACGCCCGTGGGCGGTCTTGGCTTCGGCCGCGAGCTCTTCGGCTGGCGGCGGCACCACCTTGTCGGGCCACGTCGAGGCGTGGTTCACGGCCGCCGGCGGGGACGCCGCCTGTTGGGCGGTTCCGACCACGTCGACGCTCTGGCTTTGGTCACTCGCACCGTCGCTGTCATCGATGTCAGGAGGTGGTGGTGGCGGGCCCTCCTCGGAGGAGGCGCCCTCAATGCCCAGGTCGCCGAGTCGAACGAGAAAGTGCACACCGTCGGGACCATCCTCACGGCGCGATGGAACATCGCCCGCTTCGACGCGTCGAAGCAGGATGCCGAGCGGGAGATCCAGCCTGCGAGCGACCTCTTCGACGGGGAGGTACGGCTCGGCACCCGGCTCGGTTGTGGCGACGGGCATATTTGATTGTGCCCAGGGCATCGTAGAAAGAGTAGGCGAAACCCTACGCCGAGTGGGTGACTTCCGGCGATCCGTTACTGCTGTACCTAGCGTCCGATGACCTCGATCGCATATTTCGAGTTGTCGGTGAGCAAGACCACCCGGCCCTGCTGCTCGGTGATCACCGCGCGCACCGGCGAGGTCGCAAACACCTCCGGTGCGTCCGTGTGCTCGGTCACGGTACGGCGGACGGCATATGGCATGCCGGGAACCGGCGGAGACAGCTCGTCGCCTTCGACGACGTGCCCATCGTCGAGCATCTCCGGACGGCCGCTGCGGGTGGCGATCTTGCGGATCCGGACGTGCTCGGTCATCGGAACAGCGGCTCCGTGCCTATGTCTCCGCCAACAGTTGTCGATCGGTCAGCGGTCACGCTCCACCCGCGCGAGTCGAGCGTGGGCCGCGGCGAGGCGCGCCGCGGGAACGCGAAACGGCGAGCACGAGACGTAATCGAGGGAAAGCTCCTCACACAGCGCGATCGAGTCCGGGTCGCCGCCGTGTTCGCCGCAGATCCCGACGCTCAGCGACGGACGCACCATGCGTCCCTCCTCCACCGCGAAGCGCATCAGGCGTCCGACTCCGTCGCGATCGAGTGTCTCGAATGGGTTGCGCGCCAGCACCTTGTCCTCGACGTAGCGCAACAGGAACTTTCCCTCGGCGTCGTCGCGCGACACACCGAACGTCATCTGCGTCAGGTCATTGGTGCCGAACGAGAAGAAGTCCGCGGACTGGGCGATTTGCCCCGCGGTCAAGGCGGCTCTGGGGACCTCGATCATGGTGCCCACCAGGTATGCGACCTTGGTCCTGGTCTCCTTGAACACCTTCTGGGCCGTGCGGTCGATGACCTCGCGGGTTCTGCGGAGCTCCTCGAGCGTGCCGACCAGCGGGACCATGATCTCCGGGCGCACGTCGACGCGCTCCTTCTTGAGGCTGACAGCCGCCTCGATGATCGCCCGTGTCTGCATCTCGATGATCTCGGGGAAGAGCAGGCCGAGGCGGCATCCGCGCAAGCCCAGCATGGGGTTCTGTTCGTGGAGGTTCTGTACCGCTGCGAGCAGGCGCTGCTGTTTGCGATACGACTTCTCGGACTTGCCGAGCGCCTGCGCGCGCGTCACCTCAACGAGCAGCTCCTCGAGCGACGGAAGGAACTCGTGCAGCGGCGGGTCGATGAGCCGGATGATCACCGGGAGTCCGTGCATCGCCGCGAGGATGCCGCGGAAGTCCTCGCGCTGGAAGGGCAGGAGCTTGGCGAGTTCGCGGCGGCGCTCGTCCTCGTCGCCGGCGAGGATCATCTTCTGCACGATCGGCAGGCGTTCCTGCTGCATGAACATATGCTCGGTCCGGCAGAGCCCGATCCCCTCGGCGCCGAACTCGCGGGCACGCACCGCGTCGTGCGGGTAATCGCCGTTCGCCCACACCTGGAGGCGGCGGAACGAGTCCGCCCAGCGCAGCAGCTCCTCGAGCTCGCCGGAGATTTCGGCATCGAGCATCGCAACCTGTCCGGCGATGACGTTCCCCGTGGAGCCGTCGATGGTGAATGGGTCGCCTTCCTTGATGGTGGTGCCCCCGGCCGTGAACTGGCGCTTGACCAGGTCCACGCGTATCGACTCCGCGCCGGCGACGCATGGCTTGCCCATACCGCGGGCAACCACCGCCGCGTGAGAGGTGCGTCCCCCACGCGAGGTGAGCACGCCCTCGGCGGCGATCATCCCGTGCACGTCATCAGGGTTGGTCTCGATCCGCACCAGGATCACCTTCTCGCCTTTTTTGGCGAGCGCCTCGGCGCGGTCGGCGTCGAAGACGGCCTTGCCGTAGGCGGCCCCAGGTGAGGCCGCCAGACCGGTTGCGAGAACGGTGACCTTCGCTTTCGGATCGATGCGACGGTGGAGCAGCTGGTCCACCTGAGCGGGCTCAACCCGCATGACCGCCTCGCGTCGTGTGATCAAACGCTCGCGCACCATGTCGACGGCAACCTTCACGGCGGCCTCAGCGGTCCGCTTGCCGCTCCGCGTCTGGAGCATGTAGAGGGTTCCACGCTCGATGGTGAACTCCATGTCCTGAACGTCGCGGTAGTGCTTCTCGAGCTTGCGGGCGATCAATTCGAACTGCCGGAAGGCCTTGGGGAGGTCCGTTGCCATCGCGGCAATCGGCTTGGGCGTGCGAATTCCCGCGACGACGTCCTCTCCCTGTGCGTTGGTCAGGTACTCGCCGTACAGCTGGCGCTCGCCCGTCGATGGATCACGCGTGAACGCAACACCGGTTCCGGAGTCGTCGCCCATGTTGCCGAACACCATCGACTGCACGTTCACGGCGGTGCCGAGGTCATGAGGGATGCGGTTGTAGTTGCGATAGTCGATCGCGCGCTTGTTGTTCCACGACTCAAACACCGCTCCGATGGCGGCGCGCAGCTGCTCGACTGGATCCTCTGGAAAGCCGCTGCGTGAATGCCGCTTGACGATCACGCGATACTCGACGATCAGCTCCTCGAGAGCAGGAGTCGTGAGGTCCGCGTCGGTCTTCGCCTTCTTGCGCTGCTTCATTGCGCCCAGCGCGTCCTCGAAGAGCTGTCCGTCGATCCCGAGCACGATCTTGCTGAACAGTTGGATGAACCTGCGTTGGGCGTCGAGCGCGAAACGGCGGTCCTTGGTCAGCGCCGCGAGACCCTCGAGCGTCTTGGCGTTGAGACCAAGGTTCAGGACCGTGTCCATCATCCCCGGCATCGAGAACTTCGCGCCGCTGCGCACGCTGACCAGGAGCGGGTTGCGGGGGTCGCCAAAGCCCTTGCCGGTGGTCTTCTCGACCACGCGTAGCGATTTCTCGACCTGTTCCCAGAGGCCGTCGGGATACTTCCCGCCACCGGCGTAGAAGGCGTTGCAGGCCTCGGTGGTGATCGTGAACCCGGGTGGGACGGGTAGCCCGGCGCGGGTCATCTCGGCGACGCCCGCGCCCTTGCCGCCGAGCAGGTCGCGCATCGCGGCACTTCCCTCGTCGAAGCGGTACACCCACTTGTGCGCCCGCTGCTGTCCGGCGCCGTTGTGCTTCGCCGCGCCGCCGCGCGCGGCAGACCCACGCTGCCGCGCTTTCGACGCCGTGCCGCGTCGGGTGCTCACCGCCATTCGCCAGTCCCCTTACTTCTCGATGCTGCGCGAGCGCAGGCGGCGCTCGAGCGTGAGCGTAGCATCGGGCCGCCAACGGGCAGGACGGCGTGGCCCCGAAGGTGGTCGAGGCGGACGACCGCCTACTTGGCCTTCGCCGACGGCTTCTTCGGCGTGTGATGTGCCCTCGGCTTCGACCACTCCGCCCGCTTCGGCGGTTTGGTGACTCCGGCTTTGTGGAGAGCACCACCGAGGCGCGACTTCATGAACGCGTCCTGGTCCTCCTGCGATTCCCAGACCTCGACGACGATCCATCCGCCGCCTTCGGTCGGCCCCGCCATGTGGGTATGGAGGCCGGGCGGCCAGTCACCTTCACCGGTGTTCGGGTCGATGCCGAGCTCGGAGTTGACCTGCTCGTAGTCGGCCGCGCTAAGGCCATCGAATTCGAGAATGAATAGTTCCGCCATCTGTGTCTCCACAAAGTCGCATGAAGCCCGTCGCGTGGGCTGCGGGGATTATGACCGCCGCTGCCAGCCGCCTAGAGGATGAGCATGGCGTCGCCGAACTCGTGCCAGAGGTATCGGCGCTCGCGGACTTCGTCGTAGGCGCGCTCGAGGAGGCCCTCGTCGACCAGTGCCCCGAGCATATCGAGATGCGTGGCTGGCGGCTCGTGGAGGCCGGTGAGCAACGCGTCGACGACCCGCAAGCGCGTCCGCGGCGTGATGACCAGTCCCGTCCACCCACGCGATGCGTGCACGTGCCCGCCATCGTCGGCCGCGGTCTCGAGGGTGCGGATGACGCTCGTCCCGACGGCGATCACGCGCTTGGCCGCATTCACGCGATCTGCCGTGTCGGGACGGACCTCGAACCGTTCCTCGATCAGTGGTTTGGTGAGGTCGACCGCGTCGTCCTGGAACGAGCTGAGCCCGCAATGCAACACGATGTCCGCAACGTCGATGCCCGCGCTGCGCAGGCTACCAAGCAACTCCCAGGTCAGGTGGCGGCCGGCCGACGGAATCTCGACCGAGCCGGGGATGCCGGCATACACCGTCTGGTAGTGCTCGAGCGGCACCGGGTCCGGGACGTACGAGTAACGGATCGGCTCGCCGCAGCGAAGCAGCGTCTCTACCGGATCGCCGCGCAGGACCGACATGCGCCAGAGCAGCGGTGCGTCGGAGCGTTCCGAGAGCACCTGCAGGCGAAGGCCGTTTCCAGCAACGAGGACCTCGTTGCGCCGAAGAGCGACGTTGCGGTGCTCGGAGCCGGTCTCAACAGCCAGCGCGTCCCACTCCCCCGGGCGCAGCGCGCCTGGGCGCAGCTGCACCTGCTCGCCACCCTCACGGGTGACCGTCAGGGCTGCGGGGAGGGTGCGGCTCGAGTTGACCACGAGCAGATCGCCGGCGCGCAGGTGCTCGCCCAGCCGGGCAACGGTGGTGTGGGTGACCCGACGCGAGTCACGTTCGACGACGCAGAGCCGCGCGCCGTCGCGACGCAGGCCACGCAGCTCGGCCGGCAGCGACGCACGCAGCTCGCGCGGTGCGGTGATCATTCGAGAGTTGCCGCCTCGACGCGATCGGCTATGGGCAGACGCCCGGCGAGGAGCACGAGGATGCGCTCGGCGACGTCCTCGGGGCGGAGCAGGTCCGCCGGGTCCGCCTCCGGGTCGGCCGCGAAATGCATGACCGTATTCATGTCACCGGGGTCGACGCTGATGACGCGCACGCTGGTGTGCTGCAGCTCAGCGGCCCAGCTGCGAGTCAGCGCGTCGAGCGCCGCCTTCGATGCGCTGTAGATGCCCAGGCCCGCGTACCCGATGATCGACGCGTCGGACGTGAGGTTCAGCACCAGGCCCTGATTGCGCAGCAGCATCCCGCCGATCACCGCCTGCGTGAGCCGGAGCGGCCCGATCACGTTGGCGCGCAACACCTCTTCGAGTGCGCTCGGCGGCGCGTCGGTGAGCTGCGGCGTCGGCGTTGGACCGAGCGCCGCCGCGTTGTTGATGAGGATGTCGACACCGCCGAAACGCTCGAGGGCGGTTGCGGCGAAGCGTTCGACGTCGCGCGCGTCAGACACATCGGCGAGCACAGCCACCACATCCGCACCCTGCGCCCGGCACGCTTCCGCGACCACTTCGAGCGCGTCACCGCCGCGTGCGCAGATGGCGAGTGCGGCGCCCTCCCGTGCAGCCGCAAGCGCCAGGGAGCGTCCGAGGCCTCGGGAGGCGCCGGTCAGCATGACGGTTCGCCCGCTGAGGGTTCCCATGTCCTCAATCCTGCGCCGGATCCGCGTCCAACGCGTCCGTCGATGGTGCGAGCCGGTCGTCCGCCATTTGGCGGACCCTCAGTCGACCAGACCCTCCCGGATGGCGAGCACCGCAGCCTGGGTCCGGTCGGCCACCCCGAGCTTGGCGAGCACGCGGCTGACGTGAGTCTTGACGGTTTTCTCGCCGATGCCGAGGCGTTGGGCGATCTGTTTGTTGGGAAGTCCCTCGACGACCAGGCGCAGCACGTCGTGCTCACGGGCGGTGATGTCAATGGGCATTCGAGTCGAGCCGCCACCGCGGCGCATCAGACGTGCCGCCACCGACGCGTGCAGTGCGGGCCGCCCCGCATGGACGTCGCGGATGCCGTCGGCGAGCGCAGCGGGATCGATGTCCTTCAACAGGTATCCGGCGGCTCCCGCCGCCATCGCGGCAAAGATCTGCGAATCGTCCGCAAAGCTGGTGAGCACGAGCACGCGCGCAGCGGGGGCAACCTCGAGAAGCTGACGGATAGCCGCGACGCCATCGCCGCCGGGCATGACCAGGTCGAGGAGCACCACATCGGGCGAGCACGCCGCCGCCACGCGGATCGCCTCGTCCCCGCCGCCTGCCTCGCCGACGACATCGATGCCTTCCTGCAAACGGAGAAACGCGCGCAGTCCCTCACGCACCACCGCATGGTCGTCGACGATGACGAGACGGATGGCGCCGCTCACCGGCTCACCAGCGGCACGGTGATCGTCACCGTCGTGCCGGCGCCGGGGCGTCCCCGGATCTCCAAATGCCCTCCGATCTCGTGGGCACGCTCGCGCATCGTCGCGAGACCCATACCTCGGCGCGTGTGCGGGAGCGACGCCATGTCGAATCCGGGCCCATCGTCGCGGACGCGCAGCGTCACGGCGTCTGCGCCGGCCCGCAGCGTCACGCGCGTCGCCGCCCCGGGAGCGTGGCGCGTGGCGTTGTGGAGTGCTTCCTGGGCGATGCGCAGGAGGGCGTGCTCGGTCTCGAGCGGCAGGCGGATGCCGGCCTGGATGTCAACGACGAGTCGCGCACCAGTGGTGCGCAGCGCGTCGGCATGATCCGAGAGCGTCGCGGCAAGGCCGTCCCGTTCCAGGCTCCTTGGCCGAAGCGCGTGGACCAGCCCGCGCAACTCCTGCAACGCCAGCGTGGTGCGCTGCTCGAACTCGCGGATAGTGGACCGTGCCGCCTCGTCGCGTGTGCTGAGCGCCGCGGCGCGCGCGGTGAGCACGAGACTGAACAGCGTCTGCGTGGCGGCGTCATGGAGTTCGCGCGCAACCCGGTTGCGCTCCTCGACGACCGCGAGCTGTTGCGAACGGGCATACAGATCGGCATTGGCGATCGCGACCCCCGCGTAGGCGGCGAGCGTCTCCAGCCGTCGCGCGTCGAGCGCCGAGAAATGTCCACCTCGATGCCCGCTGACGAACAGGTTGCCGACGACTGCGTCACGATGGGTGATCGGCACGCCGAGGAAGTCGGTCAGCGTTGGATGGTGCTCCGGGTAGTACGAGAACCTCGGATGCCGGCGGATGTCGTCGAGCCGGATCGGACCCTCCTCGAGGAGCGCTCCGAGCACGCCGTGAGTGCGGGGCAGCTCGCCGATCGCCGCAGCCCGCTTGTCGCTGATGCCCACGGAGACGAACCGTGCGAAGCCTCCTCGCCCGTCGGGGACGCCGATCGCCGCGTAGCGTGCCTTCGATTGCCGCCGCGCCGCGCGGACGATCCGGTCGAGCACCGCATTGAGGTCCGGCGTGTCGGCGAGGGCCAGCAGCTCGAGCACGTCGGCGGCGACCGCATCGGTGTCGGTGCGCGCGGTCACCGCTCGGGATGCTCCAGCCGCCGTCAGGCGTTCGCCCGTTCGCGAGCGCGTGCTCGCGACGCATCGAGTTGATCGCGCAACGCGTCGCGCAGTCCCTCGACCGGCACTCGCACCTGGGTCATTCCGTCTCGCTCGCGGATGGTGACTGCCTGGTCGTTCAGGGAGTCGAAGTCGAACGTCACCGCGAGCGGCGTCCCGATCTCATCCTGACGGCGGTAGCGCCGCCCGATTGCCTGAGTCTCGTCGTACATGGTCGCGAAATGCGGACGCAGGTCGTGCTCGATGCGCCGGGCCGGCTCGGTCAGCTCCGCCTTCTTCGACAGCGGCAGCACCGCCACCTGCACCGGTGCGACGTCGGGATGCAGGTGGAGCACGACCCGCTTCTCGCCACGCACGTCCTCCTCGTCGTACCCGTCCACCAGCACGGTGATGAAGATGCGATCGGTGCTCACTGCCGGCTCGATGACATAGGGGACGTAGCGTTCGTTGGTCTCGGTGTCGAAGTAGGAGAGATCGCGCCCGCTGTGCTCCATGTGCGTCTTGAGGTCGAAGTCGGTCCGGTCCGCGATTCCCTCGAGCTCACCCCACCCGAACGGATAGCCGTACTCGATGTCGCTGGTCGCGCTGCTGTAGTGCGACAGCTCCGCTTGCTCATGTGGCCGGAGACGCAGGTTGGCCTTGCGCACGCCCATGGCGTCGACGTGCCAGCGAAACCGTTCGGTGCACCAGTATTCGTGCCACTCCCGATCCGTTCCCGGCTTGCAGAAGAACTCCATCTCCATCAACTCGAACTCACGCAGCCGGAAGACGAAGTTGCCAGGCGAGATCTCGTTGCGAAATCCCTTGCCCTGCTGGGCGATACCGAAGGGCAACCGGCGCCGCGTCGAGCTGAGCACATTGGCAAAGTTGACGAACATACCCTGTGCGGTCTCGGGACGCAGCCAGATCTGCGCAGCATCCTCTTCGACGGGGCCGATGAAGGTCTTGAACATCAGGTTGAACTGGCGCGCGGCCGTGAGCGGGCCGCCACATTCCGGGCAGCCCGGCGCGTCGGGTGGCTTGCCGCGTGCAATGCGCTCAGCGGCGAGGTGGTCTTCGCGCCATCGCTTCCGGCACGTCCCCGTGCAGTCCACCAGCGGGTCGGTGAATCCCGCGACATGCCCACTCGCCACCCACACCTCGGGGTTCATCAGGATCGCCGTCTCGATGCCCTCGACGTCATCGCGGAGCTCCACCATCGACTGCCACCAGCGCTCGCGGATGTTGCGTCGCAGCCGGTTGCCGAGGGGACCGAAGTCGTACACGGCGTTGAGGCCGCCGTAGATCTCGCTCGACGGATAGACGAAGCCGCGCTGCTTGGACAGCGAGACGAGCTTCTCGATGACATCGGACTGCGCCGGCACCTCGGCCATGGCGGGTCAGTCTACCGGCAGCTCGATACCGCCCCGACCCTCGATCGCGCGAAGCACGTCGATGGATCGCAACCGTCGATCGAGATGATAGGCAAGCTCGGACTCGACGATGCGCTCGAGGGTCTGCAGGGTCGGCGCGTCGAGGCGAAGGCGTAGCCACAATGATTCGTCGCCCTCCGCCGCAGTGCGCAGCACCTTGATGACCCGCACCGAGCACGCGGCCGCCTCGGGATCTGCGGGTGCGCAGGTCGCGCAGAGGAGACCGCCACCGGGAGCGCTGAACCACGCCGTGGCCTCAGGAAGACGGCGTTCGCAGGAGGCGCAGTCGAGGAGCTGCGGCGCGTAGCCGAGACGGTCCACCATGCGCCGCGCGAACCAGACGACGGCGGCGCGAGGATCACGCTCCGGATCGGCGCACGCGGTGAGCGCCGCAGCCACGAGCGCATAGATCTCAGGCTCAGCGTGGTGGCTCTCGAGCACGCGGTCGCTCAGCTCGGCGCACAGTGATGCGTAAGCAGCACGGCGCGCGTCACTGCGCGCCGGAGCCGCCGCGACCGACTCCGCTTGCGTGAGCACGTCGAGCTCACCGCGACCCCGCGCCAGCTGCATGCGACTGCGCGTGAACAGATCGGTGCGCGACGCGAGCCGGCTCTGGCTGCGGCGCACCCCGCGAGCGATGACTCCGATCTTGCCGTGCTCGAGGGTCAGGACGGTGAGGATCCGATCGGTCTCGCCGTAGTCGATCCGGCGGAGCACGATGCCCTCGTCGCTGTAGGTCGGCATCGGAGCATCATGCGCACTACTGACCGCGAGCGTGCGCAGGGGCCTCCTCGTGGGCATCGCCCATCTCCTGTCCACCCTCTCGCTCGAGCGGCCGCGTGCCGCGCTCGCGCACCAGCGGGGTCGGACTCGTGATCCGTACCGTCTGGATGCTCTGGCGGCGTACTGCCTCGACGGTCAGGGTCGCCGACCCGAGCTGGATGGTGGCGCCAACCTTAGGGATCTCGCCGAGCCGCTCGTAGACGAGCCCGCCCACCGTATCCGCCTCGACATCGGGAACCTCGAGCGCAAGCGCGTCCTTGAGGTCGTCGACCGGATAGCGTGCGCTCACGATCACCTCGTGGTCGGACACGATCTGCAGCTCCTCGACCTCGCGCATGTCGTACTCGTCACGGATGGGGCCGACGATCTCCTCGATGAGGTCCTCGAAGGTGACGATGCCGGCGGTCCCACCGTGCTCGTCAACCACCACCGCCATGTGCACCTTGCGTTCCTTCATGTCGCGGAGCAGCTCGCCGACGTGCTTGGCCTCAGGCGTGAAGTAGGGCTCGCGCGCGATCTCCATCAGCGCGCGCTGATCGTCACCGTGGACTCCATGACGCAGCAGGTCCTTGGCGTACACGACGCCGACGATGTTGTCGATGCTTTCCTCGTAGATCGGAATGCGCGAATAGCCGCGCTCGATGATCAGCCGGATCACGTCCGCGATCGAATCAGTGCTCTCCGCGGCAACCACGTCGACTCGGGGGACCATCACCTCTCGCACCGACTTGTCGGTCATCTCGAGGATGCCGTGGATCATCTCCCGCTCCTCCTGCTCGACGACGCCCTCCTGCTCGCCGACGTAGAGCAGCAGCTTCAACTCCTCCTCGGTCACGAACGGGCCGCGGACGCTGCGACCCTTGGTCGCGGCGCTGATGATGAGTCGCGAGAAGAGAGTGAGGCCGCCCACCAGCGGCCGGAGCACGCTGGTGAGGAAACGGACCGGAGCCGCGAGCGCCAGCGCGAAGCGCTCGTTGAAGCGCAGGGCGAGCGACTTCGGCACGATCTCGCAGAAGATCAGCACGAAGATCGACAGCACCACGGCGCCGATCACCTGGGGGACCTGGTTGAGGTATGTGGTGACCAGCAGGGCGGTCGCGGTCGACACCACGATGATCGCGACGGTGTTGAGGCTGAGGATCGTCGAGAGGTAGGCATTCGGATCGGCGTGCAGGCGCGTCACGGTGCGGGCGCGGAGGTTGCCATCCTCGGCGAGGCTGCGCATCCTGATCCTGCTGACGCTCGTCAGCGACGTCTCAGCAGCTGCGGCGAACGCGGCGATAACCAGACCCACGACGATGACGACGATGAGCGGGATCATCGTCTGGGGAGCGCAGTGGCGTCTGAGCCGCTCACCGGAACAATTCGCTGACGCTCCGCCCCTCGTGAACGCGCACGATCGCCTCGGCGATCAGGGGCGCCACGGAGAGGATGCGAAGCTTGGGCGCGTCGTCGAAGCTGTGGCTTCCGTTGTGGAACGGGATCGTGTCGGTGATACAGATCTCTTCGATGGGAGCGGCTTGCAGTCGTGCCAGCGCACCGTCGCTCAACACCCCGTGGGTTGCGACCACGTCCACCGAGGTGGCACCGCTCGCGAGCAGCGCGATCGCCGCACTGGCAAGCGTGCCGCCGGTGGAGATGAGGTCGTCGACGATCACGCAGGTCGCACCGGCGACGTCGCCGATGACGTTGACGACCTCGACCGTGTCGTCACGAGGGCGGCGCTTGTCGATGACCGCGATCGGCGCATCGAGGATGCGCGCAAGGTTGCGCGCCCGATGGACGCCGCCGGTGTCCGGGGAGACGACGACGACGTCGTGTCCGTGACGCTCGCGCACCCGCCGAGCCAGGATCTTGGTGCAGATCAGCGCATCGACGGGAATGTCGAAAAAGCCCTGGATCGCCTCGGCGTGGAGGTCCACGCAGATGACCCGGTTGGCGCCCGCAAGCTCGATGATGTTCGCCATCAACTTGGCGCTGATCGGGTCGCGCGCCTGGGTCTTCTTCTCCTTGCGCTGGTATCCGTAGTACGGGATCACCGCGGTGATGCGCGAGGCGGAGGCTCGACGCAAGGCGTCGAGGATGATGAACAGCTCGATGAGGTTGTCGCTGACCGGGTGACAGGTCGGCTGTACGAGAAACACATCGTGACCGCGCACCGACTCCGCGATCTTCACGTCGAACTCGCCATCGGCGAACCGTGTGATCTCCACCTCGGCGAGCGGTACCCCGATCTCGCGGGCGATGCGCTCGCTCAGCTCGGGGTTCCCGCTCCCCGAGAGCAGCAGCAGTTCACCGTACGGATTTGATTCGCTCATGACTTCGCCGGTCGCCGGGCGACCCAGCCCTCGATATTGCGCTGCCGGCTGCGGCCGACGGCCAGGGCGCCGGGTGGCACGTCATGGTCCACGAACGACCCCGCGCCTATGTAGGCGCCCTCTCCGAGCGTGACCGGCGCCACCAGCGTCGTGTTGGTCCCGACGAAGACGCGATCGCCGATCCTGGTCCGGTACTTGGCCTCACCGTCGTAGTTGCAGGTCACGGTTCCGGCCCCGATGTTCACCGCCGCGCCCACGTCGCTGTCGAGGACAGAGGAGAAGTGGCTGATGCGAGTTCCGGGTCCGACTGTGCTGTTCTTGACCTCGGCATGCGTCCCCAACTCTACCCCGGACGCGAGCACGGTATTCGGACGAACTCGGCAGTAGGAGCCGACCCTGACGTCGTCCCCGAGCTCGCACTGCTCCAGGTGGGCGGCGCCGACCACCACCCGGTCCCCGGTTCGGACGCTGTCGAGGACCGCCATCGGCCCGATCTCGCACCCCGCACCCACCACCGTGGGTCCCCGAAGCGTGGTCATGGGATGGAGCACGCTGTCCTGCCCCACGGTCACCTCTGCATCGACGTACGTGGTGCTGGGGTCCTCCACGGTCACGCCGGAGAGCATCAGGGCGTCGAGACGTCGACGCCGGAGAGCCGCCTCGGCGTCTGCCAGCTGACGCCGATCGTTGACGAAGATGAACTCGTCCGGATCGGTCGCCACCACCGCCTCGACGGGTCCGGTCAGGAGCTCGATGACGTCGGTGAGGTAGTACTCACCATGCGAGTTGGCGCTGGTCAGGCGATCGAGGGCGGGCCAGAGCTGAAGGCCGTCGAAGACGTAGATTCCGCCGTTGGATTCGAGGGGTACCGGTTCATTGGGTGCGAGGTCCCGCTCCTCGACGATGCGCAGCACGTGTCCCGCCGCGTCGCGCACGGCGCGGCCCAGGCCCGAAGGGTCCCGCGGGACCCCGAGCAGGACGGTGCACGCCCGAGGCGAGGAGGCATGCGCCGCGAGAAGGTGCCCGAGCGTCTCGGCCCTGATCAGCGGGGCGTCGCCGACGAGGACCAGGACCAGGCCCGGGTCGCGGAGGTTGGGCGGAACGCTCCGGAGGGCATCGCCGGTGCCGAGTGGGGATTCCTGCTCGACGCAGATCGCTGCTTCGCCGAGCAGATCGCGCAGGGCATCCTCGCCGGCCCCGATGACCACGATAGGCCGGTCCCCCGTCGCCCGGTGCGCGACATCGACCACATGAAGGATGAGCGGACGGCCGCCGACCGGGTGAAGCACCTTCGGGATGGCGCTGCGCATTCGCTTCCCCTGCCCCGCGGCGAGGATCACCGCGTGGGGACCGTCTCCCATGTACCGCCGAGTATACGGGCTCCCCTGATCCAGCCCGGCCGCGGCGGGCCGGGTGCGGTTTGGCCGGCTGCGGAGTCAGCCGCCAGGCCGATGCACGGGTAGGATCGTTGTGCCGCTGGGGAGTCGCCAAGTGGTAAGGCAGCGGACTTTGGATCCGCCATTCGAAGGTTCGAGTCCTTCCTCCCCAGCCACTCTGCCGGGTCACCCGGCACACTGTCACTCCCCGAAGTCGGGAAGCGTCAGTGAGCCGTCCTCGCCGAGCACAAAGCCCGGGTTATGGGCGACTTCCCACAGATGACCGTCCGGGTCGCTGAAGTAGCCTGCGTACCCGCCGTAGAACGTCACCTGCGGCTGGCGCGTCACTCTGCCGCCCGCCTTTTCGGCGGCTGCCATGACTTCTCTCACCTCGCCTTCGGACCGCACGTTGTGCGCGAGCGCGACCCCCGAGAAGCCTCCGATGCTGTCGCCGACGTGTCCGATGCCGGCGTCCAACGCCAGTTTCTCCCGGCCCCACAGCGTTAGCACCATGCAGCCCACCTGGAAGAAGACGGTCTCTTCGACCTCATGGCCGCGCCAGCCCAACTGTTCGTAGAACCGCCGCGAACGATGCACGTCGGAGACACCAAGGGTGATGAGACTGAGTCGCTGTTCCATTGGAGCAACATAACTGTAGTTGGTCATGAGACCCAGAACCAACGAACTCTGAGGACTGCAGCAATGGCACATCGTCTGGCACTGGTGGCGAACCAGCCCGACGACTATCAGCGTCTCGGACTGTCACCCACCGCGGTCGAACCATGGGAGGACGGTGCACGCACGGATGACTCGCCAGGTACGTACGAGTGGTGGTACTTCGACGCGCATCTTGAGGACGGAGCCAAGCTGGTGATCGCATTCATGAACAAGGACATCGCCGAGCCGCAGAAGGCGCTCTCCCCGTTGCTGCGGATCAATCTCGATCTGCCCGACGGACGGCGGTTCGAGAAGCTCACCCACTTTGCCTCCTCGGCGTGGTCGGCGGCGCGCGACCATGCTGACGTTCGGCTTGGAGACAATCGATTCATCGGTGACCTGCACCGGTACCGGATCGAAGCGACCACCGACGAAGTATCGATCGATGCCACGTTGACCGGCGAGATTCCCGCCTGGCGTCCGTCGACGGGATACTTGCTGTTTGGTGAGGATCGATCGCTGGAGTTCGCCTGGCTTCCGGCGGTGCCGCAGGGGGCGGTGAGCGTCACGTACACCGTCGACGGCGAGCAGCACGAGACGACCGGAGTGGGATACCACGACCACAACTGGGGAAACGTCGGCTTGATGAAGATCGTGCACGACTGGTACTGGGCACGCGGACAGGCGGGTCCATACTCGGTCATCGCTTCATACATCACCTCCGCGAAGAGATATGGCTACGAGCCGATACCCATCTTCATGCTGGCCCGCGACAACGTCGTTATCGGCGACGACCCAGCCAGCGTCAGGTTCGAACGCGAAGGCATCTACACGGATGCGGCCACCGGAAAGCCGGTGGCGAACACAACCCGGTACGCCTACCAGGCGGGTGACGATCAATACATTGTGTCCTTCACTCGTGCCCGCGATCTCTCGCGGGACCGGATGATTGACAGTGTCAGGGGTCTCAAGCACATCGCCGCACGGCTCGCGCATTTCGACGGCGCGTACCTTCGCTTTGCGGGCGACATTGAGGTGTCGCGCCACCACGGCAGCGACCTGATCGAGACGTACAAAGACGAAGCGATCTGGGAGCTGATGTACTTCGGCCACGCCCGCGACGAATAGAGATGAAGGCAAGGGATCGCACCCAGAGAATTCAGCCGGGGGATCTTGAACTCCAGCCGCTGTCCGAGCAAGACCTGCCGATCACCGAGAGATTCCTCACCGATCCAGCGATGATGGAACACCTCGGGGGCGCGCAGAGTCTCGACACAGCTCGCGCCTCCCATCAACGCTTCGTGGACGCGGCGACGACAGGTACCGGGGAGATGTTCAAGATCGTCCTCAAGCCCGGGTCCGAAGCCGCCGGCGGGGTGGGCTATTGGGAGAAGACCTGGCAGGGCGAACTCGAGTATGAGACTGGTTGGAACGTGTTCCCGCCATACCAGGGACGAGGTCTAGCAGGCGAGGCGACACGTATGCTCATCGAGCACCTGAAACCGGTGGCGAAACGACGGTTTCTTCACGCGTATCCCTCGGTCACCAACGCGTCGTCCAACGGGATCTGCAGGACGCTCGGGTTCGAGCTGCTGGGTGAGCATCAGTTCGAGTACGAGGGCCATGCTTTGACGTGCAACGACTGGCGCCTCGATCTCACTGCTCGCTGATTACGGCTGCTACGGACCTGCTGCTGCGGTGGGTGAGCGAACAGAAACGCGCAGCTCGTGGATCCCATTGTTCGCATAGCCCAGCCGGTTCCAACGAGGCTCTTCAGGCTGGGTCCTTCCCGCCAGGTCTGTCGCTCTGGCGCGAACCACGACGTCTCGGTCGGTGCCATCGAGTCGAGCTGCGAGTTCCCACCACTGCCAGCTGTGTCGCCGGGGCTCACCGATCAGCGTTGCCGGCTGCCAGGAGGCGCCATCGATGCTCACCTCAACATGCTCGATGGGTGCAGCACCCGACCATGCAACGCCACGGATGACCACCTCTCCTGGTTCGACCGGCTGCCCTGGCCTCGGTTCGATGACGAGAGCCCGAACCTGCAAGAGGCTGAGCGGCTCGCCGTCGATGTGGTACCTGTCGATCTGAAAATGCCCGTCGAAGGGCCGGTCGATGAGCTCGATATGGGTCAGCCATTTCACCGATGCGACCGCGTACCAGCTCGGCACCACCAACCGCAGCGGGTACCCATGATGCACGGGCAACTCGTCGCCGTTCATGGCATAGGCCAGCAGGGCGCCTGATCTCTCGAGTCCGTCGACGGCCAGACTCCGCTCGAAGTGCACCGACCCGTCGCGCTCGTCTACCTCGCCGCGGTCAGCACCGCGAAATACGACGTCTCGGGCGGTGCCCTGAATGCCGGCCCGTTCCAATACCTCGGTCAGCGGCACACCGGTCCACTCAGCGGTGCTCACAGCGCCGACGCCCCACTGCTCGCCGGATACCCGCGGCTCGAAACGGGCGCGTCCGTTACCGGCGCATTCCAACGTCACCACAGCGCTCTGGGACGGGAGCGCCCGCAGCTGAGCCAGGCTGAAAGAGAGTGGCCGCTCAACGAGCCCGCCGACCTGCAGACGCCAGGTGGCCGGATCGAGGTCGGGGATCTGGAAGTGGTTGCGAATGTAGAAGCGAGCATTCGGCATGACCACGCCACCGGTGAGCGCCGGAAGCGGTGTCTCGCAGTTGAGTGGATGAGCCCGGTGGACCACGAGGCCGGCGTCGAGAGCGTCCTGGCAGGCATCCTCTGGGCTGAGGGCGGAAACCCCAGCATCGAGAGCTGGCTGCACGGCTTCGCAGCCGCCGCCGGCCACGACCTGTGCACACGTCGACGCCGACTCGACGTTGACGCTGCCAGAGGCCTCGAACGGCCGCAGGAACTCCCGCAGGACATCCTCGTTTTCCGCTTCGGCGATCATGACCAGCGTATGGGCTGCGAGCACCGCGTCGCCGTGGATGCGGACGCCGTGACGAAGAGCGCTCGTCTTGCTGAGATGGTTGAGCAGCCCAGCGCCAGTGGCGAAGTCCGCCGCCGGGCATCGATCGGCCGAGTGCGCATGACGCACCACGAAGAGGCTCAACTCGCTGCCGTCATCGAATCCACCGTATGTCTTGCGCCCTTCGTATGGGTTCAGCCTGGCCGCAGGGCGATCGCCTCGATCGAGATCAACGCCTCAGGGATCGGGAACCCGCTCACCACCGGGGCCGACCGAGCGGGTGGCGGATTGGGAAACGCGCGGCCGTAGGCGTCGGCAATTTTCGCACCATGCGAAGGGTCCGTCAGAAACACGGTCGTCTTGACGACGTCATCGAGACCACAACCTGAGGCTGCGAGGACCGCCGCGAGATTCTTCAGCGCCTCCTCGGCCTGGGCTTCGACTGACCCTGGCCAGGCTCCGGTGGCCATGTTTCGGCCCACGGTGCCGGAGACGAAAACGAGGTTGCCCGCCACCACCGCCTGGCTGTAGCTCACGCTGGCTGGAGCGTGCTCTGTCTGGATCGCCTGCCGGGACATGGCCACCTCCTCCACTTCAGTCAGCGCTGAGGGCGGCCGTGCGTTGGAGTGTTGCGAGCGCAGCCGGCCGCGTGCGCCGCCCCAGTCCAGTCTTTCTTGAGCTCGAGATCGGGATGTCTCCGCAAGCCATCGATGATGTGAATGATCCAGTTCTTGCGATCGCCGGTCTCACGATCGGGCAGCCAGCGCAGTCGAGGCCCGAGCGCGCTGAGGGCGAGACCCATGGCGTCATGTGCGTCGTCGGCAGGGATGCTGCCGACGAGGTGGGCTGATCTTGGAATTGCTGCCCCTTTGATGCGAGGAACGGTGGCCGGCTCGATGGCGAGCGTCAACTATACGAAGGAGGACTCGAAGTTACGACAGGTCGGGCCCGGGGGCTCGGCTGTCGACAGCGCCGCGGCATAAGCCGGCTATGGCCGTCGAGCGATGAGGTGAAAGATGTGCCAGTGCTTCGGCGTGCCGTCGGCGGTGTGCCCGTCGGCCTCAGCCTCGGTCAGATCGATGACGTCCCACCCCGCGAACAACCGCTCGATGTCGGATCGGGTGCTGAATGTCTGTTGAGAACCGGGCACATTCCACTCGTCGTGCGTCCCGAAAAACGTCGCCGCCATGACTCCACCCGGCCGAACAGAATCGCGCAGGCGGCGGACCGTCTCGTCGAAGTGCTGGCGCGCGATGAAGGGCAGCGAGAATTGCGCGTTGACGAGGTCGTAGGTGTCGGGTGCAAAGTCCTCGGCAGCCGATACCACCACGCGCAGATTGTGTTGCAGCGGCAGACTGCGCAGCGCTTCCGCAGCGGAGGGTGAGGCGTCGATTGCGGTCACGCGCCAGCCGAGTCGCAGCAGGTGTTTCGTATCGCGACCCGCACCGGCACCGACATCCAAAGCGCCGCCCGGCTTCTGGAACAACGCCGCGGCTTGCTCGAGCTGGGGCCACGCCGGGGCATCAGCGGTGTTGCGAACGAACTCTCGCCAGCGTTCTTCAGACGGCGTCAAGAGTGTCATTGCAGAAAGCGACCTTTCGGGCGGCACCATGGTAGGACTCATCGATAGGCGGGTGGCCTCGTCGCATTCATCAGCAGAGCTGCCGCGAGCGCCCCGGCCACGAGGATGCCCGTCCCCCACACAGTCGCGACCGAATAGCCGTGCACCAGGGCTGCTGGGCCGATCCCCCGGCTCGTAGCGTGGAGTGCGGAAAACGCGACCGTCGCGCTCGCCGCGATGCTGTTGAGCACCGCCGTGCCAAGCGAGGCACCGATCTGCTGTGCGGCGTTGACCGTCGCCGCGGCCACCCCTGCCTCGCGCTGGTCGACCCCCGACGTCGCGGCGCTGAATGCAGGCACCATGGCGCACGAGATACCGAACCCGAGCAGCAGCTCAGCAGGCAGCACGTGGGTCAGGTATCCCGTGTCGACCTGCAATTGTGTGAGCCATGCCATCCCGGCGGCAGCAACCAGGAGACCTGGTGCGATCAACAGTCGCGGGGACACACGGGGCATCAGCCGCCTCGCGATCAGCCAGGAGCCGAGCTGAGACGCCACGGTCATGGGCAGGAAGGCGAGGCCGGCCTCGAGCGGTGAGTACCCGAGCACGACCTGCAGGTAGTACGTGATGAACAGGAAGGCGCCGAAGAGTCCGGCGATCGCGAGCAGCACGGTCAGATAGGAGCCACCACGATTGCGATCGAGAACGATCCGAAGTGGCAGCAAGGGCGTGCGGGCGACCGATTCTCGGATCACGAACGCAACCGCGAGCACCGCCCCGCTCAGCAGCAGCGCGATGACGCCGGGTGCGCTCCAACCGGATGACACCGCTTGCGTGCACCCGTACACGAGTGCGACCAGCGCGCCGGTGGCCAGTGCTGCGCCTGGGATGTCGAAACCAGTGGTCTGTGTCATGCGCGGCGGGCTGGGCAGGAATGCATGGCCACCCACCGCCGCGACCGCCGCGATCGGGATGTTGACGTAGAGGCACCAGCGCCACGCCAGGTATTGGGTGAGCGCACCCCCGAGAAGCAGCCCGAGCGCCGCACCGCTCCCCGCGATGCTGCCGTAGACCGCGAAGGCGGTTGCGCGTTCGCGCGGCTCCGTGAAGCTCACCGCCAGCAACGACAGCGCAGTCGGCGTGAGCAGTGCCGCGAACGCGCCTTGCAGAGCCCGCGCCACGACGAGGACGGTGAAGTCCGGGGCGATTCCGCCGAGCGCGGAGGCGACGGCGAAGCCCACCAGTCCGATGAGGAACGCGCGCTTTCGACCGAGGCGATCCGCGACCTTGCCGCCCAGCAGCAGCAGGCCGCCGAAAGCCAAGGCGTAGGCGGTGATGATCCACTGCCGTTGCGCATCCGACGCGTGCAGCGAGGCCTGCGCCGACGGCAGCGCGATGCTGACAATCGTCGCATCGAGCGCGACCATGAGCTGCGCCACGGCGATGAACATCAGCGCGGTCCACCGCCGCGATGTCGGCGCCGGCTCTTTCGTCCCGGGGACCGCGGTGCTTACCGGTTGTGCTCCGGGTCCAACGTCAACGGGTGCTGTGCTCTTGCTCATGGTTCAACCAGGCCCTCGGATGTTGTAAGGGATTGCTTTAGTTACCCTGACTTTATAGCAGATATAAACTTTGGGTTGCAAGGTTGAATCTGGTAGGCTCACATTCGTGACCGCCGAACTCGGCCTCCGGGAGCGCAAGAAGCGTCAGACGCGTCAGTCGATCTTCGAGACGGCATCCCGGCTCTTCGCCGAGCGCGGCTTCGATGCGGTGACCGTTTCGGAGGTGGCGCGTGCGGCCGACGTCTCGGAGGTCACCGTCTTCAACTACTTCCCCACCAAGGAGGACCTGTTCTTCGGAGGTATGGAGGTCTTCGAGGAGCAGTTGCTCGAGGCGGTTCGCCGGCGTGGTGCCGGGGAGTCAGCGCTGACCGCATTCCGCCACCTGGTGATGGGCGGCTTCACGCGCGTTGCGGCGGAAGAGACCGCACCCGTGATCGCCAAGGCGGCGATGCTGATCAACGCGAGTGCCGCCCTGCAGGCACGCGAGCGCGAGGTCGTCGCTCGGTACACAAAACTGCTCGCGGACCTGCTCGCGGGGGAGACCGGCGTCGCCCCGGATGCGGTCGAGCCGTGGGCGGTGGCCAGTGCATTGATGGGTACCCATCGCGCTGTCGTGGCATACGTCCGGAGTCGCGCCCTCGCCGGCAGCCACGGACGGCAGCTCGCCAGAGATGCGCGTGCGCAGGCGATCCGTGGCTTCGCGCGGCTCGAACGCGGCCTCGCCGACTATGCGGTCAGGAGCTAGCGCCCCCGCCATTTGTTTTTTCTCTAACACTGTGAGATAATTCGATCTGTGGTAGTTGAATTGACCCGCGATAGACGTGCCGAACGACGTGAGGCAGTCATCGCCGAGATTCTCGAGGCGGCGTGGGCGGTGGCCCGCTTGGAAGGGCTCGCCGGACTATCGCTCCGCGACGTCGCACGCAGGATCGGGATGCAGCCGCCTTCCCTGTACTGGTATTTCGACTCCAAGCGCGCGATCTACGACGCGATGTTCTTGCAGGGCAACCAGGAGCTGCTCGCGCGCATGAGAGCGCAGCGGTGGCCGAAGGATCCGAGAGGGATCCTGCGCCTCTGCGCCCGCCGGTTCATCGAATTCAGCGTGGAGGACGTCGAGCGGTATCAGCTGCTGTTTCAGCGCACAATCCCCAATTTCGAGCCGTCGGCCGAGGCCTACGCAGTTGCGGTGCAGGTCTACGACGAGATGTGCGATCTCCTCGCCTCGGCCGGCCTCAAAGACGCAGTCGCATTCGACGTGTGGACCGCGCTCGTGAGCGGCTTGTCCGCTCAGCAGATTGCCAACGACCCGGGCGGCGCCAGGTGGCTTCGCCTCGTTGACGACGTGGTCGACATGTATCTGGACCACGTCGCTCGCAAGCCGGCGAACAAGCCACTCAAAAGGAAGGCCCAATGACAGCCGCACCAGCCATCGCGAAACCGGCGACACGGTCAACTGACGTCAGGGCGATTGCCGCACTGGGGCACACCGAGGCGATGGATCTCGCACACACCGAATTCGCCCGAATGATCGAGCTCCTGCGCCGGTTGCGTGTTGATGAGTGGCATCAACCGACCGTTTGCACGCTGTGGAGGGTGCAGGAGATGGTCGCGCATGTCGTCGGCATGGCCGACGCGCAGGCCTCCCTCCGCCAGTTCGTGCACGATTTCCGTTCCGCAGGCAAGCGAAGCGGCGGCGCGATGATCGACGCCCTCAACGCTACGCAGGTGGGCGATCGGGCCGAGCTCACGGCCGAACAGCTTGTCGATCGCCTCGCCCATGTGGCACCCAAGGCGGTGCGCGCTCGGCGCCGCACCCCGGCTCTGATGCGCAAGGGCCTGCGCTTCAAACAGGATCCGCCCTTCGAGATGGAGCGGTGGGCCTACGGATTTCTCGTCGATACGATCTTCACGCGTGACCCCTGGATGCACCGTCTCGACATCTCTCGCGCCACCGGACGCGACATGGTTCTGACTCGTGAACACGACGGTCGGATCATTGCGGGAGTGGTCGCCGAGTGGGCGCATCGTCATCGCCAGCCGTTTACGCTGCGGCTGACCGGTGTGGCGGGCGGCGAATGGCATGCGGCGGAGGGTGGTGCCCCAATCGAGCTCGACGCCCTGGAGTTTTGCTGGATGCTGTCAGGACGAGCTCCCGGCGGCGGCCTTCTCGCCACGCCGGTTCCGTTCTGACGCGCCGCGCCAGGCAGACAACGCCTCGCGTCGCGCAGTACGCTCACACGCGTATGGAGGTATCGCGGCATGGATGAAGCCACCGCATTTCGTCGCGCGAGCGATGCCTATGTTCGACGAGCCCGGGACGTGACCGACGCGCAATGGTCCGCCGCGACTCCCTGCGCCGAGTGGGACGTTCGGACCCTCGTGAACCACGTCGCCGGAGAGTATCTGTGGGTTCCGGAGCTGTTGGCCGGGAAAACCATCTCTGGCGTCGGGAACCGGCTCGACGGCGATGTCCTGGGCGACGATCCGCGCGAGGTGCTCTCGGGCGCGACGCGCGACGCACAGGCAGCCGCTGGCGGCCCCGATGCGCTGACGTGCACGGTCCACCTTTCGTTCGGTGATGTTCCGGGCGCCGAGTACCTCAGGCAGATGGCGATCGACAGCGTGATCCATGCCTGGGACCTGGCGCGGGCAATCGGCGCCGACGAGACGCTCGATCCAGAGCTGGTGGACTTCGCGTACGAGGCGCTGCGCGAGAGCGCCGAGGACTGGCGGTCGGGCGGGGCGTTCGGTCCCGCGCAGCACCCGGCAGATGACTCGCCACAATCGAGACTGCTTGCGCTGACCGGTAGGTAAGAGCACAGCCGGGAACGACGGCGTCCGCGCCGGTTGCCCTATCCTCAGCCGCCGTGGCTATCCAGAACACCGACCACGCCATCGAAGTCGCCGGGTTGCACAAATCCTTCGGCAAGGTGCATGCGCTCCGCGGTATCGACTTCGCCGTGCCTCGGGGCACGGTGCTCGGCATGTTGGGACCCAACGGCGCCGGCAAGACGACGGCGGTGCGGGTACTCACCACGCTGCTGCGACCGGATTCCGGGCGAGTCGTCGTCGAGGGGTACGACGTGGTTCGCGACGCAGCTGCCGTACGCCGGCACATAGGGCTCGCCGGCCAGGCGACGGCCATCCAGCTGGAGCTGACCGGCAGGGAGAACCTGGAGATCATGGGACGCCTCAACCACCTCGACCGAAGTGTGGTGAGGGAGCGCGCTGCCACGCTCCTCGAGCGGCTCGAGATCGCGGACGCCGCTGACCGCCCGGCGAAGACGTACTCGGGCGGGATGCAGCGACGCCTCGATCTTGCCGCCAGCCTGATTGCTGAGCCTTCTGTGCTCTTCCTCGACGAGCCGACGACCGGCCTCGATCCCCATGGGCGGCTCGGTATGTGGGCGATCATCCGCGAGCTGGTGTCGCGCGGCACCACGCTACTGCTGACGACGCAGTACCTGGACGAGGCGGATGAACTGGCCGACACCATCGTGGTCGTCGACCGCGGTGAGGTCATCGCATCGGGGACACCGGATCACCTCAAGGATCAGGTCGGCGGCGATCTGCTCGAGTTCACGATCCCCGACCCGGCCCAACTGGAGGGAGCGGTCCAAGCCGTGACCGATCTCTCCGACTCCTCGCCGAGCGTGGACGCGTCGACTCGACGGGTGAAGGTGGCGGTGGGCAACCGCGGATCGCAGGCGCTCGTAGATGCGGTACGCCGGCTCGACTCTGCCGGCGTCGAGACCAAGGACCTGGCGCTGCACCGCCCTTCGCTCGACGACGTCTTCCTCAGAGTGACCGGCCATGCCGCCGAGGCCGAATCCGACGGTGCCCGCAGGCGGGGCATGGGCCGAGACAAGACCGCGGTGGAGGCATGACCGTGCTCGCGGGACCGACGACCATGTCAGCGCAGCCGAGCCCGATGCAGCTGGCACGCTGGGCGGTCAGCGACGCACTGGTGATGACCCGACGCAATCTGCTGGTCTGGATGCGGGTCCCCGCCTACATCGTCTTCACGGTCGTGCAGCCGGTGATCTTTGTGCTGCTCTTCCGCTACGTGTTCGGCGGTGCGATACAGGCCCCCGGGGCAGGCGGGTACGTCGACTATCTGATGCCGGGGATCATCGGACAGACCGCTGCGTTCGCGACCTTCGCCACCGCGATCGCACTGGCGCAGGAGGCGACCAAGGGCGTCATCGACCGATTTCGCGCCATGCCGATGGCTCGGTCGGCGGTGCTGGCGGGCCGGCTGCTCGCCGATTCCATTCGGATGCTGATCGTCATCCTCGTCATCGTCGGCGTCGGCTATGCGGTCGGATTCCGGTTTCAGAACGGCGTGCTCGGAGCCGTCGGGATGGTGCTGCTTGCGGAGGCCTTCGGTATCGCCATATGTGCCGTCTCGGCGTTCGTCGGGCTCGCCATCAAAGATGAGGAATCCGTTCAAGCCTTCGGGTTGATCTGGATCTTTCCGCTCACGTTCGTCAGTTCGGCGTTCGTCCCCATCGCCACCATGCCGGGATGGCTGCAGGTCTTTGCCAACAACCAGCCCGTGACCTTGGTCATCAATGCCATGCGCGCGATGGCGTTGGGCGGCCCGGCGTTTCCGCTCTTTCCGGCACTGTGGGAGAGCATCGTTTGGCTGATCGGCATCCTGCTGGTATTCACGCCACTCGCGGTCCACAGTTACCGTCGTGTGGGGTAGCGAGCCCGGAACTCACGAGAGGAGCCCACGATGCAAAAGCGACTGGTGACCCGCTACGCAACCAAGTCCGCTGAGGCGGCTGATGAGAACCAGCGACGGGTGGAGGGTGTCTTCGCCGAGCTGTCCGCTACCAAGCCGAACAATGTGAGCTACATCGTCCTCCGGCTCGAGGATGGTTCGTTCCTGCACGTGTCATTCCACGATCACAGCGACGATGAGGTGAATCCCATCGCGTCGACCGTGGCCTTTGCTCACTTTCAGGACGGACACGGCGATCGCCGCGAGGGCGGCGTCGACCAGCAGAAGGCGACGCTCGTGGGCGCGTATATCACCACGATCGACTGAACCAAGCGGTCAGATCGCGCGCATCCGATTGTTCTTCGGATTGTGCTCGACCTCGGCCAGCCCGAGGGCCTCCATCAGCGGTGGCACATACATGCCGAAACGCCCCCGTAACCCCTTCTTGAGTCCGTACCACCCACCCACAGGGTTGTCAGCCGAACGCGCCCAGGCCTCGACGGTGTCGTCGGCCGCCGGCTTCTGCTCGTCGGCGCTGCCGAGCAGCATCCAGTCGCCGCGCGCGTTCAGCATGGCGTGCAGATCGTCGAGGCACCGGAGTTGATATCGAAGCTGGGTGCTCCCGACCACGCAGACGAGAGCCGGGGGATCGAGCGACTCATCCCGATACATCAGGTACTCCGACGACCCGCTCGGCGTGGTCAGTTGCCACGGATCGTTCCGCGTTCCGCTTCCGTTGGTCACCTTCGCACCTCCATGCTTCGCGACTCCTGGATCGCGCGGGCAATCTGCTCCGCGTGATCGTGACAGTGGGCTGCGTAGATTTCCAGCCAAGTGTCGACGGAATACGCCCCGCTCTCCGTATGGACGCCGGTGCGGCTCCAGTCGTCATCGCTCAGGCACCCGAGGATCGATGCCGACGACTCGCGTGCTGCTCGCACCGCCGAAAGCGACGCCGCGATCGGCCGTTCGCGGTAGTGCAGCCGGCGCGAGAACTCCATCTCGTCGTAGCCTTGAATCTGCGCGTTCACCTCGGCGAGCAGCTTGCGCAAGCGAATCGCGGAGGTCATTTCGCTGTCGGCCGTGTGGTGCACCACCTCACGCGGAGACCATCCTCCATCCCTGGGCTGATAGTCGAGCTCGGTTTCGGAGAGACCATCGACGGCCGCGTCGAGCTGGTCAGGGCCTGCCTCGTAGCGCCGCACCAGTTCCTCCCGGGTCATTCGCTCCTCCCGCCACTCCGATCGATGCACTGACTCTGCCTGAGCCACCGTCCTTCTGTCGATAACACCGTCAGCCGTTCGTCGTCTGAGTAGGCCACCAGACAAAGGAGAACGGAAATGCCTGAGGACACCCCGACCTACCCACCCGACGCGGGTGCAGCCACCTTCCTGCTCACGGTTCGAGGCACGACCGCGGCGCCGTCGCTCGACGCAGCACGCGCGACTCACAATGCAACGGCAGGAGCGCCGCAGAGCGCCGCGGGCGCACGCTCGCTCGGGGACCTCAGCCACAACGTCTTCGCACCGATCAGCGCGGAGCTCAACGGCCAGCTGCTCTTCATCGACTTCTGGAACAGTCTCTCCGGGTTGGGGGATTTCTTCGCCAATCCGCACGTCCAGGAGGCGGCGAGTCAGCTGTTCACCACACGCGACGGGATCGTGTGGTCGCGGCTCGGGGGTTTCGGCGACTTCCATCTTCTGGTGCCGTCGGGTCGCTCCGCCGCGGCTGTCGGTCTGATCCAGGTGTCGGTGACCTCCCTCGACGACGCGGCAGCAGCGTTCAGCGCGTATGCTGCCGCGACCATCAACACCGCTCGCTCCTATGGCATCGCGAGTCACAGCACCTGGGCGCGAGTGGCCAACCCGGGCGATTCCGCGACCGGTGAAGTCATCGGTCTCGACCTGTGGATGGACGCCGACCGGATGAACGAGTACTACGACCTCTCGCTCGGCTTCGATCACCTCGGCCCGGTGTTTGCTGGAGCACCTGACACCTCGGTCTGGCGGTCCGCGCCCGGCGAGTGGGCGGAGTGGTGAGTCCCGGATAGCTCCCCGCGGCAGCCGGACGTCCGCCTCCTTGCGAGGCGGCGTTCGGCGATGATGCGCGAATGACGGTGGTGGCGTGGATCGGCTCGTTGCTGGGACTTGGCATCGTAGTCGCCACGTTGATGAGCGTGGTAACTACGCTGGTACTGCCACGCCTCGCGTCGTCCAGGATCCAGCTGTACGTCGGAAGGGGCACGCTCCAGCTGTTCTCGCGCATCTCCCATCGGTTCGAGACCTACGAGTCGAGAGACCGCTTTCTGGCCCTGCAGGCGCCGCTCTATCTGATCGTGATCCTGGCGACCTGGCTGGCAATCCTGCTCCTCGGGTTTGGGCTGATGCTCTGGCCATTCATGAAATCCGGAGGCCTGGTGCACGCGCTGACGGTGAGCGGTTCCTCCCTGTTCACGCTTGGCTTCGCGGCGGACCCCGGCGCCGGGCCGCGCCTGATCATCTTTGCCGCGGCGGCTGCGGGCTTGACCATCGTCGCACTGCAGATCGCCTATCTCCCCGTCCTCTACGGCGCCTTCAATCGACGCGAGGTGCTGGTGACCATGCTCGACAGCCGTGCTGGCTCGCCGGCATGGGGACCGGAGCTGCTGGCTCGCAGTGAATTGGTCGATAACGTCCATAACCTGGGTAACCTCTACCAGCGCTGGGAGGAGTGGGCGGCGGACGTCGCCGAGACCCACGCGTCGTACCCGGTGCTGCTCTGGTTCCGCTCCCCGCATCCGTATCGCTCATGGGTGATCGGACTGCTCGCGGTGCTTGATGCCGCCGCCATGCACCTGGCCACACAGCCGCTGCATGCCCCGTCAGAGGGTCGTGCCTTCCTTCGCATGGGATACATGTGCCTGCGTGACCTCGCGCGCGTGGTCGGCCTGTCGTTCGACACCGATCCGAAACCCGAGGATCCAATCCAGCTCACCGAGGAGAATTTCCAGGACGCCGTCCACCATCTCGACGACGTCGGCTGGCCGATGGAGCGCGACGCCGCATCGGCGTGGATCCACTTTCGCGGCTGGCGGGTGAACTACGAATCGCTGGCGTACCGGCTCGCGGACGCGGTCAACGCGCCGCCGGCGCTGTGGGCGGGACCTCGACGGAATCTTCCCCCGCGGCTCCAGCCTCCGGAGCGTCCTCCTCACCGCGAGCCGTCCGCTGAGGTGAAGCGTCTCCGAAAGTTGACCGCAAAGCGGCGGTCGAGTCGTGAGACGCCCACCGAGCACGACCTGATCCAGAGCTGATCTGCACGCCTCGTCTTCGGCGTGGAGACGCTAGGCTCGTGTCATGGCCACGGCGTCAACTCGACCGGAGATTCGCGTCGCGCACGCTGACAACGTTATGGCGTCGGCGGAGATCCTCGAAGCGGCGGCGCAGTGGGGAGCCTTGTCGCAACGTCCGAGTTGGAGACCGGGGTCGTTCGCGGAACTCGAGAGCACCGGCATCTCGCGCCTTCGCGATGACCTCGAGCGCCACAGCCTCTACATCATGCGGATCGACAACGACACGGTGGCGACATTCTCGCTGCTCGAATCCGACGCGCTCTTCTGGCCCGCTGCAGGGGATGAGGCACTCTACCTCCACCGTTTCGCGGTGCGTCGTTCCGCCGCGGGATGCGGCGGTCACGCGATTGCATGGAGCGTGGAAGAGGCACGACGCCGAGGTCGTGATTACATCCGCCTCGATTGCCTCGCGGAGAATCAGCGGATCCGCCGTTACTACGAAGGCCACGGATTCGCTGCGGTCGACGAGCGAGTGATCGACGCGGTTCGTTTCAGCCTGTACGAGCTGCCGATCACGCCCGGGGTCGGCTCCGCTGGCATCAGAATTTGAGGTTGTTGGCCCACACCTGCAGCAGGGTGGTGTCCCCCGACACCGACATCCCCTCGGTATTGCGACGGTTCATCGACCAGAGGTAGAGGTCCGACGCCGAGCCGCGCAGCTCGCAATGACCCCTCCCCCTGTCGCTGGTCACCTCGACCTGTTCGCCGAGGATCACGCTCCACGTCGCCCGCGCGTCGGTGGGCACCAGCCGCAGGATCCGACCGCCGCCGCCGGGAGCGCTCGTCCGCCGGGGCGCGAGCGCGAGCCACTCATCGAGCGCATCGACCGCGTGGACCGTCTCCAACGGCGTGATCGGCCCCCGCGCTGCCTCCGCGTCGCAACGGTGAATGGCCGTCTCGTTCGCCTGGCGGCGAGCCCAGAACGCGAGTGCGTTGGGGGCCGGGCCCCAGAACCAGAACCAGTCCTCCGGTGAGCCGGCCTCGAGCACGTCAGCAAGTACGGCGTACCCGTCCCGGTACCACGCCAGCAGCGCATCGCGCTCCTGCGGACCTTCGAAGTCACGCCCGAGCCGCCCCGGGACCCGCTCGCGAACGATGGTCGCCGCCCAACGGTGAACGTCGCCGATGTGACGCAGCAGCAAGTCGACGTTCCAACCGTGACACGTGGGCACGTCGGCGTCGAGCGGCCCCGCCTCGGCAGCGCGCGCAAGTGCCTCTCCCTCGGTGCGCACCCGCCCGATCTGCTCGCGGACGTCCATCACCGAGAGTCTCGCATCATCGCGGGACGCCGGCGGCGGCGTACCATCCGCGAGGAGGTGTGACGTGAACGGGGATGTGCTGCGTGTCACGATCGCCGAGCAGCCCGCACCCGGAAAGCGTCTCGGACGCCACATCGTCCACGACCCTCGCTCGCGCAACTTCCCTGCTGAAGGTGCGTCCACGATCACAAGCGTTGTGCACGACGCACTGGGATTGCCACTCGACCAGGGCAACATCGGTTCGTGCACCGCAAACGCTCTGTGCGGAGCATTGAACTCCGCGCCCGACTTCACCGGCGGTCACCCTCGCACCGAACAGAACGCCATCACCCTGTACGAGCTCGAGACCAAGCTCGAGGGCCTTCCGTATCCACCCAACGACCCCGGCGGCAGCGGCCTCGAGGTCTGCAAAGCTGCTCACCAGCTGGGGTGGATCTCGTCGTACCGGCATGCGTTCAGCGTCGAGAACGCCCTGCTCGCGCTGGTGCTTCGACCGGTGATCACCGGGATCAATTGGTACACGAGCTTCGACGCTCCGGCAGCTGATGGCCTGGTCACGATTGCTCCCGGTGCGACGGTTCGAGGCGGACACGAGGTGGTCGCCGACGCGATCGATGTCGCGAAGAAGCGGGTCTGGTTCTGGAACAGCTGGGGTACCAGTTTCGGCCTCGGCGGCCGTTTCTGCATGTCGTTTGACACCTGGCATCAGCTCCTCGAACAGAATGGCGACGTCACCGTCCCGATCCCCTGACACCGTCGACGGCTGCGGTCCTCAATCTTGTAGCCCGATGACCGCTACACGCGGTCCCGACTCGGCCCCGCCATGTGGAGCGGATCGATGAGCTCGGTGAACTCCCGCGACAGACCGCTGGCCGCGGCCTCACCGCTCACCGCGGTGGCGACGGCGGGCGCGACGTCGCGGTTGAACACGGACGGGATGATGTACTCAGGAAGGAGGTCGTCACCCACCACCGCCGCGATCGCGCGCGCGGCTGCGAGCTTCATCCCATCGGTGATCTGCTGCGCGCCGCAGTCGAGCAGGCCACGGAAGAACCCCGGAAAGCAGAGCACGTTGTTGATCTGATTCGGGTAGTCGCTCCGTCCGGTGGCGATCACGGCTGCGATGCCCTCGATCGCCTCGGGCTGCACCTCCGGCTCGGGATTCGCCAGCGCGAAGACGATCGGTCGTGGCGCCATGCGGCGTATGAGCTCAGGGTCGAGTATCCCGCCGACACTCGTGCCGATGAAGACGTCGGCTCCGGCGAGCGCTTCGCCCAGGCCGCCGCGAAGGCGCCGGCGGTTGGTGGCAGCCGCATACGTTTTCTGAGCATCGTGCATTCCCGGCGTGTCGTTGCCGAGGATCCCTGCCCGGTCAACTCCGATGACGTCGCCGGCGCCGGCGGCGAGCAGCAACTGCGACACTGCCGTCCCTGCTGCACCAATCCCCAGGCAGACGATGCGCACGTCCTCCATTCGCTTGCCGACGATCTTCAGCGCGTTGATGAGCGCCGCGGTGACGACGATGGCGGTGCCGTGCTGGTCATCGTGGAACACCGGAATGTCCAGGCTCGCGGAGAGCCGGCGCTCGACTTCGAAACAACGCGGTGCGGCGATATCCTCGAGGTTGATGCCGCCAAAGATGGGCGCGATGTGCACCACTGTCGCGACGATCTCGTCGACATCCTGGGTGGCGAGGCACAACGGGAAGGCGTCGACGTTGCCGAACTCCTTGAAGAGCATCGCCTTTCCCTCCATCACCGGAATCGCCGCCTCCGGGCCGATGTCGCCCAACCCGAGCACGGCACTCCCGTCGCTGATGATCGCCACCGCATTGCGCTTGATGGTGAGGCTCCGCGCCCGGCGCGGATCCTCGGCGATGGCCATGCAGATCCGGGCCACCCCGGGCGTGTACACCATCGACAGGTCATCACGGGTGCGAATCGGGAGACGCGAGGTCACTTCGATCTTGCCTCCGAGATGTGCAAGGAAGGTGCGATCCGAGTACTCGAGCACCTCGATTCCGGGAATCCCCGACATTCCCTGGATCAACTGCTGTGCGTGGTCGGCATCCGCCGCCAGAACCGTGATGTCCCGAACGATGCGGTCGCCGTCAACCCGGACGATGTCGAGCGCGCGGATGTCGCCGCCGAGGTCGCCGATTGCGGACGTGAGCTGACCGAGCATTCCCGGCCGGTTGACGATGCGGCAGCGTGCGGTGAATGCGAAGCTCGCGGACGGGTGCTGGATCACCGCGGGTCTAACGCACTCGTCCGGCTCATGAGTGAGACGCCGGCCTAGCCGCGGGTCAGCCCGACGATGTTGCCCTGTGGATCGGAGAACATCGCCAGCGCCACGACGCCGGGAATCTCCGTCGGTTCCATAACGACCTTGCCGCCGAGCGCCACCGCGTGGTCGAGCGCTGCCTGCAGGTCGGGCACCTGGGCATACACCGTGGAGCGCGGCTTCCCGTCGTCGGACTGACCGATGCCACCGGGAAGACCGCTCGACTCGCCGTCGATGAGTCCGTAGTTGCCCATGTCGGGCACCAGGTCGCCGATTCTCCAGTCGAGCAGCTCCGTGTAGAACTGCTTGAGCTGGGCCGCATCACTGCCGATGATCTCGAAGTGAACGATCGGGCTCCCCATGATGGTTCCTCCCGCACGTGACTCCCCGATCGGCTCCGGAGAGGTTTCTGGCTCGAGCCACGATGTATAGCCGATCGAGTCGAGCGTCCGTCCCAGGCCGCGGGCGAGGAGAACTCGCGTCAAGAATGTCTCAACAGATACTTCATGTGATGTATTATCACCGGCATGAAGCAACGTAACGAACTGCTCGAGCGGCTCGAGGCCGCTCAATCCGAGCTGCGTCGCCGTTTCCTCGAGGCGGCATCCCCCAGTCTCGAGTGCGAGTTTGCCGAGGTCGGCCGCATCACGATTCACCAGATGGATGTGGTGCGCCGGTTGCTCCTCGGCGACGGTATGACCATGCGCGAGGTGGCCGAGGCGCAGGGGATCGGGTTGAGTGGCGCCACCCAGCTGGTCGATCGCCTCGAGCGGCGGGGGCTGGTGACGCGGGTCCGCGATCTGCACGACCGGCGCGTGCAACACGTGGTGCCGACCGAGCGCGCTCGCGAGCTTACCGCGCGGTTCAAGACCGGCCTGAGACGCGCGTCCGCCGACGTGTTCAGCGCACTGGACGATGAGGAGCTGCGCACCTACGTGGTGCTCACAGAGCGCGTTGCACTGACCGGGCACGACGACGCACAGCAACCGCGGGCGGCAACCGCATGACCCAGCGCCAGATCTGGGCCGTGCTCGGCGCGCTCATGCTCGGGATGCTGCTCGCCGCGCTCGACCAGACCATCGTCGCGACGTCGCTGCCCACCATCGTCGGCGACCTCGGCGGTCTGAATCAGCTGTCGTGGGTGGTGACGTCGTATCTGCTCGCGTCGACCGTCTCCACTCCTCTCTACGGAAAGCTCGGGGACCTGTATGGACGCAAGGCCCTATTCCAGCTCGCGATCGTCATCTTCATCGCCGGCTCGATGCTCGCCGGCCTGTCCCAGAACATGCTCGAGCTCATCGCCTTCCGTGCCATCCAGGGCATCGGCGCCGGCGGACTCATGGTCGGCGCGCAGGCGATCATCGGCGACGTCGTTCCCCCTCGTGAGCGAGGCAAGTATCAAGGCTGGATGGGCGGGGTGTTCGCGCTTGCAAGCGTCGCCGGCCCGATCATCGGCGGCTTCCTCACCGACGACGTCTCGTGGCGCTGGATCTTCTACATCAACGTTCCGATCGCCGCCGTCGCGCTCTTCGTGACCGCGACGGTGTTGAAGACCCACACCCGGCGGGTCTCGCACAGCATCGACTGGCTGGGCGCGTTCTTCCTCGCCGCGGGCGCGTCAGCGCTGATCCTCATGACCACGTGGGGCGGCACGCAGTTCGCGTGGGCGTCCCTGCCGATCGTCGGTCTGGCGGTTGCCGGAGCGGTGATGCTCGCCGGCTTCGTCGTCGTGGAACGCCGGGCCACGGAGCCAATCCTGCCATTCCGGCTCTTCCGCATCCAGACGTTCAACGTCGCCAGCGGCGTCGGATTCGTCATCGGCTTCGCGATGTTCGGCGCGATCACCTTCCTGCCGGTGTTCCTGCAGCTGGTCGACGGGGCGAGTGCTACGAGCTCGGGGCTGAACATCCTGCCATTGATGGCCGGCCTGCTCGTCGCATCGATTTCCAGCGGTCAGATCATCAGCCGCATCGGCCGGTACAAGGTCTTCCCGGTCATCGGCACAGCCCTGGCGGCCGCAGGCGTCTTCCTGCTCTCAACGATTGACCCACAGACCCCCCGCTACGTCCTCTCCCTGTACATGGTCGTGCTCGGGCTCGGTCTCGGCTGTGTGATGCAGGTCCTCGTGATCGCAGTGCAGAACGCCGTCGAGCAGCGGGATCTCGGCGTCGGCACCAGCTCTGCGACCTTCCTCCGGTCGATGGGAGCGTCCTTTGGGGTGGCCATCTTCGGCGCCATCTTCAGCAACCAACTTGCCTCCAACCTCGCCAAGAACCTGCCCGCGAGTGCCCTGCAGCAGGGCATAAATCCCGCGTCGCTCCAAGGCAACCCCGCATCGCTCGCGCACCTTCCGGCAGCGATTCACATAGGTTTGATCAACTCCGTTTCGGAGTCGCTTCACGTCGTCTTCCTCGCCGCGGTACCGATCCTCGCTATCGCGTTCCTGCTGACCCTGTTGATGCATGAGGTCCCGTTGCGCACCAGGACAGACGGCGTGCGGGCGCCGGAGGCCTCCGTGGGTGCTGACATCGCGGCGGGCGTCGGCGGCCCGCTCCCCGTCGAGGCGGGAGTGGGCGGCGACAAGCCCTGACCCCGAGCCGCCGGTCCAAGCGAAGGGACGCGACCAGGCAAGCGTAGCGACGATAGACTGCGGCCGATGGCATCGGAGCGAGTAAGTCGCGCGACGCTGGCAGCCGGCTTGGGCATCGTGCTCGCCGTGACCGCGATCCGAATCATGGCCGTGCGACGCGACCTGACCAGCGATGACGACCGGTGGGATGCGGTCGCGGGATCGGTGAAGACTCGATCGAGCGTCGCTGTCGCCGGGAGTGTCCTGACCGTGGACTGCGCTGCTGTTGCGGGGAGCGTCGCCACCCGGCGATCCACCGCGGTGGCAGGCTCAGCGGTGACCTCGCATTCGGCGGCGGTCGCCGGATCCACGATGACCCGCGCCTCAGCCGCGGTTGCCGGGAGCGCAGCCACCACCGCAAGCGTCGCCGTGGCCGGCAGCGCCATAACGGTCGGCGGCGTGGCGATCTCGGGCAGCGCACTGACGCTCTTCGGGGCGGCGATCCGGCGCTGCATCCTGACCGTCGCATGCCTTCGTTGCAGGCGCTGTATCGCGTGCGTGGCGTGCTCGGACTGCGTGGACTGTGTCGGCTGCATCGGATGCCGGGGGCTGCGCGGCGCCGTGGGAAAGGTCGGCGTCAGCGCCCGGTGACGGCGCCGAGGCTCGCCGACGAGACGCTGGCCGCGTACTTGGCGAACACGCCGGTCGGGTAGCGAGGCGCAGGGGCGACCCAGGTCGCGAGCCGCGCCGCGATCTCCGCCTCGTCGGCCTCAACATCGATGCGACGTCGCTCCACGTCGATGTGCACTATGTCGCCCTCCCGCACCGCGGCGAGCCCGCCCCCGAGCGCTGCCTCCGGCGCCATATGGGCGACCATGAAACCGTGGGTCGCGCCTGAGAAACGTCCGTCGGTGATCAGCGCGACCGAGTCACTCAGACCCGCGCCGACGATGGCTCCAGTCACCCCGAGCATCTCGCGCATGCCAGGTCCGCCGACCGGCCCCTCGTAGCGGATCACGACCACATCGCCGGGGAGGATCGCGCCGGCGCGAACGGCTGCGAACGCCTCCTCTTCCGAGTCGAAGACTCGCGCCGGCCCTCGATGGGAGACACGGTCGTGGCCGGCGAGCTTGACCACGGAGCCCTGTTCGGCGAGGTTGCCGCGGAGGATGGCGACCCCGCCGTGGGCACGCAGCGGGGCATCGGCGTCGCGAAACACCTCCTGCCCGGGAGTCTCCGTGGCGGCGGCGCCGACTTCGGCGAGGGTCCTGCCGTCGACGGTGCGCGCCTCGTCGTGGAGGAGGCCCAGCTCGATGAGGCGTTGCATGAGGACACCGAGCCCCCCTGCCGCAAACAGGTCCGTCGCCACGAACCGGCCTCCAGGGCGCAGGTCCGCAAGGATCGGCGTCCGCGCGCAGATGACATCGATGTCGTCGATGCTTAAAGACACGCCGGCCTCGGCGGCGATCGCGAGCAGGTGCAGCACGGCGTTGGTCGATCCCCCGGTCGCCGAAAAGCTGGCGACGGCGTTCTCGAGCGCAGCTCGGGTGACGATGGATCGAGCCCCGGCGCCCTGTTCCACCAGTTGCACCGCGAGCCGCCCGGCAGCCTCCGCGACCGCCGGCTTGTCCGGATGGGTCGCGGGCACCGCGTTGGCGCCGGGAGGGGATAGCCCAAGGAACTCGAGCGCGGTACTCATCGTGTTGGCCGTGTAGTTACCGCCGCACGCCCCCGCTCCCGGGCAGGCATGCTCCTCGACCGCGCGGAGCTCGTCGGCGTCGATATGACCGGCGTTGTACGCGCCCACGGCCTCGAAGACGTCCTGGACTGTGAGGTCCCGCTCCCGCAGCCGCCCGGGCTGGATGGTGCCGCCATAGAGGACGAGCCCCGGGATGTCCATCCGGCAGAGCGCCATGGCCGCCGCCGGGATCGTCTTGTCACAGCCAACGATGAGCACCAGCCCGTCGAAGCTGTGCCCGCGCGTCACCAGCTCGATGGAGTCGGCGATCAGCTCCCGCGAGACCAGCGAGGCCTTCATCCCCTGGGTGCCCATGGTCACGCCGTCGCTGACCGCGATGGTGTTGAACTCCATCGGGGTTCCCCCGGCGGCCCGCACACCGGCCTTGACGCGCTCGGCGAGCGCACGGTGGTTCCAGTTGCAGGGCATGGTCTCGATCCAGGAATGACCCACTCCGATGATGGGTCGGTCGAGGTCCTCGCGACTGAACCCGATCGCCCGGAGCATGGCGCGAGCCGGAGCCCGATCGGGTCCATGGAGCATCACTGCGGAGCGCCGTGTCGCATTCGTTTCAGACATTCGCGGAAGCATACGGCTGTCCTCGCTGAGGACAGCCTCACAGACCTGGTGCACAGGACGTTCTCTCGGAACGTCCACACCTGTCACAACTCCGTGGTTGACTGGATGAGCGACCAGGCCGTATGCTCCCGCCAACATGTCGTACGGATTCGTCCTGGTTCTGCTGGTCGGCCTGCTCCTGATTAGGAGCGGGGCCATGAGGCTTCAGACCAGGCACGTGCGCGCGTAACAGCACCAGCCGGAACGAAGCAAAGGGCCCCCTCTCAGGAGGGGGCCTTTTTTTTACCCGGCACCACTCGACAGGAGGCACATTCATGGCCGGATCCGGGCAGGCACCCACCCCGTACGACGGTATGGGGACACCGACTCGCTGGGACATGCGCACCCAGGACGACGGCGCTCCCGCCGAGCGCTTCGACGCGGTGCGCTCCGAGCGTTTCGCGCCGGGGACCACTCGCGCGCACGACGAGAGCGACGACTTCGTCCGCCGGTCACTCCGCCGCTACTACCAGTGATCAGCGCCCGGACGGATCGTCGCTCGGGCACGGTTGCGACCGCTGCCACGCAGCCCGACGGCTCTGAGGAGCCGGCACGCCAGCTCACCGGGGCGCAGGTCGCGCTCGAGTCGCTCATCCGCGAGGGTGTCGACACCATCTTCGGGTATCCAGGCGGGGCCAACCTCTGGCTCTATCGATACCTCCCCGAGTATCCCGAGCTCCATCACATCCTGGTCCGCCATGAGCAGGGTGGGGCACACGCCGCTGACGGCTACGCCCGCAGCAAGCGGGGCTCGGTCGGCGTCGTCTTCGCCACCAGCGGACCGGGTGCGCTGAACCTCGTGACCGGGCTCGCCACCGCTTACATGGACTCAGTTCCGGTGGTCGCCATCACCGGCCAGGTGCCGACCACCGCGATCGGGACCGACAGCTTCCAGGAGTCCGACGTCATCGGATCGACGATGTCGGTCGTGAAGCATTCGTACCTCATCAAGCGCGCCGAGGACATCGCCCCGACGATCAAGGAGGCCTTCCACGTCGCGCGCACCGGGCGGCCCGGCCCTGTGCTCATCGACTTCCCGAAGGATCTGCAAGCGGCCATGACCGCGTTCAACTATCCCGAGGGCCCGATCCGCCGGCGTTCGTACCCGGCCACCCCGCAGCCCGACCCGACCAAGCTACGGCGGATCGCGCAGCTCATCGAGGGCGCCAAGCGCCCGGTGATCCTCGCCGGTCGCGGCGTGCTCATCGCCGGGGCCGAGCAGGAGTTGCTCGAGCTCTCGCACCAGGCGCACATCCCGGTCGGATGGACGCTGCTCGGCACCGGAGCGTTCCCGGTCACCGATCCGATGGCGCTGCAGATGGTTGGCTTCATGGGCGCCGGCTACACCAACAAGGCGGTGTGCGACGCGGACGTGCTGATCATGATCGGGATGCGCTGCGATGACCGGGTGACCACCCGGCTCGACTCGTTCGCGCCGCGGGTGGAGCATCTGGTCCACATCGACATCGATCCCGCGGAGATCGGGAAGAACGTGGTTCCGCACGTCAGCGTCGTCGCAGACGCCAAGGTGGCGCTTCGCCAGCTCAACCTGCTCGTCGAGCCGAAGCGCGAGCACGAGTGGCTGACCCAGATCGATCAGTGGAAGGAAGAGCATCCCGTGCGCTACACCAACCACACCGGGCTGCTCCAGCCGCAGGAGGTGCTCGAGGCGATGTACGCACGCTGCGAGGACGAGGCGATCGTGCTCGCCGACGTCGGCCAGAACCAGATCTGGGCGGCTCTGTGGTTCAACTATACGAAGCCTGGGCTGTTCCTCAACTCTGGTGGCACGGGCACCATGGGCTACGCCTTCCCTGCATCGATGGGCGTGAAGCTTGCCAACCCGAGCAAGACGGTGTTCTGCGTCACCGGCGAGGGCGGCTTCGTCATGAACATGCAGGAGATGGCGACGATGGTCGAGAACA
>Ga0209219_1000030_pt1 | contig 52718 bp, 47 predicted proteins | sample BlaSpr_A8_OM1_M1_FD_187973 | JGI IMG/M metagenome (GOLD analysis project Ga0209219, IMG submission 187973) | Forest soil microbial communities from Thunder Bay, Ontario, Canada - Black Spruce, Ontario site 2_A8_OM1_M1 (SPAdes) (version 2) | ecosystem: Environmental > Terrestrial > Soil > Boreal... | reverse complement strand
CGGCCTCCGCTGGGGAGTGGCCAAGTGGTAAGGCAGCTGATTCTGGATCAGCCAATCGGAGGTTCGAATCCTCCCTCCCCAGCCACTCCGCGCGGTCCCGCGCTCACGCCCGATTTCATCTCATGTCGAGGGATTTCGAGTTCGGCCGAGGTCCTCGGAGGACACATCGACTCACCCGCTTAGTCATTGCTGTACTTGGGTTTTGCGGGTCAGTCGATGGACACTAATCGCCGCGTTTGCGTGTATTGAAAGGAACCGTCGCATGCCCATCCGCATCGTCAAGAACCCGCCCGCCTCACCACTTAGCGACCTCGTCGGCTATTACCTTGCCAGCTGCGTGGCGCGAGGGCTGATGCCCAAGACCCTCAAGCAGTACGAGTACTCCCTCGAGGCCGTCTTCCTGCCCTGGTGCGCCGCTGAGGGAGTCACCACCATCGCCGAGCTCGACCAGCGCCAGCTCGATCGCTTCACCTCCACGCTGCACGAGCACCGGACCGCCGCCGGGAAGCCGCTATCGCGGGACTCCATCTGTACCTACCTCCGGCCGGTACGTCTGCTGCTCAACTGGGCGAGTCGCGAAGGCGAGGACGTCACCGCCAAGCCGCAGCTGCCACGCCGGGAGCACCAGGTGCGTGACGTCCTCAGCCGCGAGGAGCTCGACCTCCTTGAGGCGGCGATGCCCGGCGAGCGCGACAAGGTGATCATCAGAGTCTTCGCCGATTGCGGGCTCCGCCTCGAGGAACTCACCCGGCTCCAGGCCGGCGACATTGTGCGGGCAGGGCGCCAGGCGCACCTTAGGGTGCTCGGCAAGCGCGACCGGATCCGCGATGTCCCAGTGCTGCCGAGCCTGCTCCGGCGCCTCGACCGCCTGATCGCGAGCCGAGAGGACGAGCGCAGCTCCGATGCGGTCTTCCTCACGCGCCGGCGCGGCCCGCTTGGCGACTATGAGCCGCTCACCAGCGGCGGGGTCTACCAAGTTGTTAAGGAAGCGGTAACCCGGGCCAAGATCACCAAGCGGGTGTATCCGCACCTTCTGCGTCATTCCTGGATGACCGAGATGCTGCGTCGAGGCATGAACCCGGTGCAGCTGAGCATCATCGCCGGGGCGTCACCCGAGGTGATCGCGGCCTGCTACACCCACCTCAATAAGAGCGATGCCTTCGAGGCGATGACGCGTGCGCTCATGCCCCGGAGCCCGCGGTGACGCCCCGGCACGTCGGCGCCGCTATGCGACTACGGCTCCCCGTCGGGCGGAGCGGGGGGTTGATCGTCGGTCGACGCTTTGCCGGGTGGCTTGAGCAGCCGGGCTCTGAGCTCGTCGACGGGAATCGACGCGAGAGCTGCGGCGATACGGTCGAACGATTTCGGCCAGATGCGCTTGCCGGCGCGCGCGTTGCTCACCGTGGAGCCACTCACACCGGCTATGCGGGCGAGATCCTTGCCGCCCAAAGCACGGATGTCCATCTGGTATTGCAGTTGCACCGGGTCGAGACTTATGCCCATCGACCCTCTCCAGGGCACATCCCCAGGTCCGGGTGCCCTGATCGGAGCGACTCAGCCACTGGCGGCTACCCGGGGCTCGGTGCGGGGTGGCGAGGTGTAGGTCAGCAGCCTGGTCGAGCGAATCCGCATCCCACGGTGCCCGGATGTACGCGACCTACGCTCGACTCGCTTGCGACTAAGGGCCGAACTCGTGTTCATCCTCAAGCATCTAACACAGACGCAGGGCGACAGTCCAGCTCAACTCGCGAAAGACGTGCACTCGATTTCCCTTATTCCATAAGGATGCTTCGATAGACGAAGCATCCCAAGATCTACCAATGTTGCCTTGCAGCGCAACCCTTCGCCGTACCGCACCGCACGGGTAAAGATCTGTGAAGGCGTCGAGTCCGGGAGGTTTGGAGCATTTGAAGGGACACAGGTGCACATCAGTGAGCTATTCGCCCGCCCCTGCAAGGTGTGGGGCACCCTGCACTACGCCAGAAGTCGGTCGGGACATGGTTCTGTCGGAGGAGGAGCGATTGCGTCCCGCAGGCTGGGCCCGACGCTCCCACCGCGCACGACGGGCGGATCTGAGCGTCCGAATTTGCTCTGGAGCCCAACCCGCTTCAGACGAAGCCGAAGCGTCTGGTGTGGGAGTCGTAGCGAACGAAGTGACCGGGCTGATAGCAGCGATCTCCGGCGAGCCCCGGCTCGTGATCCTGATCCAGTGGCCTTACGCCTCCCCACAGACGTCGCCTCGGCGGAACCCGACGGGTCAGCGGTTGGTATGGCGCTCGGGACCGGCGCTGCACCTGAAAAGGGGGGCGGACGCGGAGCGGATGTGCCGGCTTTCTGTCCCCGCCGAAGTCTGTCCGAACAGACAGCCGATCGATATGTGAACAGACAGTCGAACAGCTAGCCGAACGGACATGTGCACGGAGACCTGAAAAGGAGGAAAAAACGGCAAAGACAACTCACCAACCACCGAGCCGGCAGCGATGGGCGGCAAAGCACCACGCGATCACGATCCATGCCGATCTCGAACTCTACGACCAGATCCGCGCAGCTCAGGAACTCTTGGGGGTCACAACCGTCGAACTGGTTCGTCGAGCCCTGGATGGTTTCGCGCGCGACACCGAGACTGCCCGACGGAAAGGCTTCGAAGAGGGACGCAAGACCGGCGAAGCCTCGCAGCGAGCCGAAGATTTCAACGCCGGCTTCTCGGAGGCCAAAGAGCACTACGCCATCGTCTACACGTGCACTCGCTGCCGATTGTCCGGCCCCATTACGGCGGGGTCGCCTGCGGCGGACGTGGCCCTCGCTGCGATTCGGGCGAGGGGTTTCTACCACGTGGAATGCGGCGATGAGATCGACAAGGGTGTCCCAGTGGGTCGCCTCGTGAGCCGTGACGACGAATGACCTTCTCTGGGCGGCACAGGCGCGACGTCCCCAGTGAACGACGAGGGCCACTCACCTTCGACTCACGCGCTGGTTCGTCTTCAGTGCTCGAGCGGCAGCGAGTCACGGATTAGTCGCTCCTGATCAGCGGGGATACGCGCTTAGTCGATGCCACGCAGTTCACGACCACCGAACTCGGGGATCGCCACGTAGAACGCCTAACGCTGGCTCAGCCGATCAGCGGTTCGAATCCCCTCTTCTCAGCCAAGCGACCGTTATTCGAAACCGACGCTGTTGGAAAGGCGGAGTTGGAACTCAGAGACGGGGACCACAGGTGGCTGCTCGCCCTCTCAAGGCTGTGCGTTTCATTGCCGAGCATTTCACTCCGCGGCTCGAAAAGAAAATGTTGTTCCGACCGAGGGCTGCACAAAGGCATCAGGCAGTGAGCGAGCCAGCTCATGGACGGCCCGCCAGCCTGTGCAGTGGCATGGGATCAGCATTCCCACATCCATGGCCGCAATCTCGCGAACCGTGATCGGAATGATCGGCTCGAAGATGCCGCCGGTTAGGTGAAACCCGCCGAGGAAAGCCGCGATGCGATTCTCGCCCGTCAGCCGCCTGGCGTTGCGCAGCACATTCACTGCGCCGGCATGCGAGCAGGCGGAGACTACCACTAGGCCGCGGCCCCTAACGTGGACCACGATGTTCTGGTCATCCCAAATCATAGGGTCAGGCACCCAGCTACCGTCGCCGGTGCGGGCCAAGTGCGGAGGCAGACCATTCTCGAATTCGGTGGTGCGCTCCACTTGGCCGGAGACCAGTACGACATCATCGATTAGTAAAGTCGGACCCCTGTCCTCGACTACCGTGAGCCCCTCGCGCTCAATGTCGTTGAGACTGGGCGGTGGCATGCGAATCTCTGACCCCGTAGGGAAAGCAATCTTGCGTTCTTTCCATGCATCGGGGTGGATGACGAAAGGCATCGCCATCCGACTGTGTCGCGCGAAGAGTCCCGCAAGGCCTCCGTGGTGATCGACGTGTCCATGCGAGATCGCGATCGCGCGAAGGTCGCCCGTCTTCACTTGAAGGACGTCTATGTTGCGCGTCAGAGCGTCCGCCGATAAGCCGGCGTCGTAGAGGATCGAGTCGCGTTTGCCGTTCCGCTCAACGGTGATGAGCACCGAGAAGCCGTGCTCAGCTACCAAGTTGTCGCGATCAGACCAGTCGTACTCGAGGGGAAAGCGGCGAACATCCTGCTGACCAGCCATGAGGATGTCGAGGAATAGATCCATCACCACGGTGATCTCGACAGAATCGACCGGGAGGAGCCTCACACTGGGCGCGCCAGCTGGCTGATCGGACGTCGTCACTTACTTTTATGTGTGGTCGTTGTAGGGATCTGCCGATTCTGCATCAGACGACAGCGCCCGGAGCGCAGATAGGCGCGTTTGCACCGCTCGATAGTTCGAATAGGAGAGAGAGTCTTCCCAGCCAAGTTCAGCGCCCCGAACGGGGTCGAACCTTGCTCCCTCAGACCAATCGGTGGGATCGGCCGGAGGGAGCTGGCGCTTACTTCACGAAGCGCGTTACGAACGCGAGCGCGGTGTCGGCGACCTCACGCCAGCCGCTGTCGATGACGAGCCCGTGCCCGCGGTCGGGCATCTCGATGATCTCCGTGACTGCCGGGTTGCGCTTCTGCTTCTTGTAGGACGCGTTCGCGATCGCCCAGGGCGCGGTGTTGTCCTTCTCGCCGGAGATGATCAGCAGCGGTCCCCGGTCGGGGTTCTTGCTGTCCACCTTGGCCTCGGTCCGGGGGTTCAGGTTGGCCGTCGCCGCCTGGAAGAGCGGCGCACCGGACGCCGGCACCGCGAAGGTCGCGTACAGCTGCTTGGCCTCATCCTCGCTGACGGCGTTGGCGAAGCCGTAGCGGAACTGCTCGTAGGTGAGCGGGATAGCCCGGTTGCGATTGGCCGGGTTGCCAAGGACCGGCGACGCTGATTTCAGCGCCGAAAACGGCAGCGGCAGCACGCCGCGAAAGGGCGCAGGGTCGATCGCCACGGTCGCTCCCGACAGGCCCCGTCCCGCGATGATCTGAGCCAAGAGGCCCCCGAAGGAGTGCCCGATCACGGCGGGCTTCGCCTTGAGCTGCCCGATAACTGCCGCGCAATGGTCGGCGACCCGTCCCACGGTCTTGTGGGCGAACACCTCGGGGTGGGCATTGGCTTCTTCGACTGTCTCGGGGTCATCGGGCCATCCGGGTTGGACGGGAGCGTAGCCGGCCTGCTCGAACATCGTGGCCCAGCGGTCCCAGCTGTGCGGCAGCAGCCAGAGGCCGTGGATGAATACCACCGGAGTCAGACCGGTCGTGTTGGCGCGCTCGACCTGGTTGGCGAGGTCGGTTGCGTGGGAGACGGACATTGTTCCTCCTTGACCACGTCGCGGTTGTGGCCGCATCAGGTGTTGGCTCGGCCGTGCCACGACGTGGCGCAGCGCCACCATGGACGCGCGGCGGCGAGATTGATGTCACCTGGGTGACAGGTTCGGGCGTTTATTCCTCAGAGGAGATTCGACAAGGCCAGAGCCTCCAGCCGCACGGGGTCGAGGATCCCGACGTGGCGATGGGTTGTGGTGACCAGACCGCGTGACCGTAATTCGGCCAAGCCTCGAGTCACGACCTGGCGGGCCGAGCCGATCCCGTCGGCGATCTCTTGGTGGGACGCGTCCGCTTCGAGCAGGCCGGTGGACAGTTGGCTCTGGCTGGCCCGCTCCAAGAGATCGAACGCCACGCGCTGCATGACAGACCCGAAGGCCTGAAGGCCGATCGTACGGACGGCATGGGAATACCGCAGGGCGAGATCCGCCGCGACGGCGTTTCCCAACGCCGCGTCCGCAACCACTCGCCGACGCACGGCGAGAAGGTCCAGGTGGATCACCGTCGAGTCAACCACGATTTGCACGGAGCCATCGAAGGAGGCGCCCATGACGAGCAGCCCACCCATCAACTCTCCTGGGTGCACGTACCTGATGGTGGCCTGCCTCCCTTCAGATGAGGACAGATAGATGCGGGCGAAGCCGGTTTCAAGGATGTCCGCTCGGTCGGGGTCCCCAGGCTGAAACGCGATCGTCCCGGCCGCATATCGGATCTTTGTGCTGTTCACAAGAAGCTGCTCACGACTCTTGGGCGGCAGACAATCTAGGAAGGGTGTGCTGCTGAATTCGAGGACTGGCAGCGTCGCCATGTTCAGAGATACCCCCTGCCGTCGTGTTAGTCCCGGGGTCCGACCGCCGCCCAAGTGTCCTGCTTCGTCAGGCGGTCGCGCTGCGGCGCCCACCTCGAGCGTTCACCTCGCTGAGGCGGTTCGGCGATCCCTCCACGATCGCCGAAACGTTGGCGTTGTCTAGTGGCCGTCCGGGAGCGGCCGCTGAGTGCCGCATCGCATGGATCAGTCGGTGAACAAGAGAGGGGTCGTCGAGTAAGCGCACCCTCCCGAATTCAACACGCCCGGGGCGCAGGCGCTGGGGTAGGGCGGAGAACTCTGGCCGAGCCAATGAGACGGGTTCGAATCTTTGCCGCCAAGCCAAATTGATCCCCCAATTCATGAACTGACCGCGACCTAACGCCTAGCAGATCGCTGCGCCCGGGCGTTGGGCTGCTCAACTCTGGGTCTCGAGTGCTGCGAAGTGAGCTTCGTTAGAGCGGTCTTGAAAACCGCAGGGGCCGCCAAGCCCCGGGGGTTCGAATCCCTCTCCCTCCGCCAGATACCCTAAGTGGATAAGCGTGCTTGGCGAACGACGTCGCTGCCGAAAGGGACTCTGGACGCTGACGTTGCCGACGGATTGCCGACGGAGGATGCTGTCCAGCCAGTCACTGGGACCTCGACTTGAGTGGCAGCGTAGGATCCGCTGGTGGGCTTCAAAAGAGGTCGAACGTCTCATTTTGCATGTATGGCCGACGTGGTCTCCGGGTTTCCTGAGGGGCTAGCTACGGACCATGAGAGCCCGGACTTCCTGGTTGTGAGTGGTGGCTGCATTGCGGAAGTGGTGCTGATCGCCGAAGACCTCCGAGGCCGCCGCGGAGCTCCCGAAATCGGTTTATGCGGCACCCGACAGCACCAACGGATGGCGCTCAGCTGCCAGTAAGTGGGTAAGACGGAACCACTGGTGGCATACCAATCTACCGAGACGCTGGGTTCTGAGACCTGGCGCTCCGGGAGAATGCGTTGCTCGCGCCATCAGCGGTTGCCAGCCGATACCCTGCTGGCTCTGGTGGCGTCGGTACCGCGGCGCGGGCTCACGTGCCTCGCTGAGTCGGGGCGCGGTTCAGCGCTTCTCGCCGTGGCGGCGTACGCTCTGCGGCCATGAGTCGTTGTCCGGGTTGCGGACACGAAGACCGGGCGGGCGCGAACTTCTGCTCGATGTGCGGTGTCGCCCTCGTGGACAGCGGATCCGCCCCACGCGAAGAGCGCAAGGTGGTCACGGTGCTCTTCGCCGACCTGGTCGGCTTCACCTCGCGGTCTGAGCACCTCGATCCTGAGGACGTGCGTGCCCTGCTCTCCCCGTACTACGCGCGCCTGCGCACCGAGCTGGAGCGCTTCGGGGGGACCGTCGAGAAGTTCATCGGCGACGCGGTGATGGCGCTGTTCGGCGCGCCCGTGGCCCACGAGGACGACCCCGAACGAGCGGTGCGGGCGGCCCTGGCGATCCGTGACTGGGTGCTGGAGGAGCAGGCGGATCTGCGGGTGCGCATCGCGGTCAACACCGGCGAGGCACTGGTGACCCTCGGAGCCCGGCCGAGCCAGGGTGAGGGGATGGCTGCGGGGGACGTGGTCAACACCACGGCGCGACTGCAGACAGTGGCACCGGTGAACGGCGTCCTGGTGGGGGAGACGACCTACCGGGCCACCGCCCAGGTGATCACATATCGAGCGGCGAAGCCGGTGGCTGCCAAGGGCAAGGCAGAAGCTATCCCGGTATGGGAAGCAGTCGAGGCGCGGTCCCGGTTCGGACTCGACGTTGCATCGGCAAGTCGTACGCCACTGGTCGGTCGTACACGTGAGCTCGATGCCCTCTCGGATGCCTTGGCACGGGTGCGGCACGAACGTACGCCCCAGCTCCTCACCATCGCCGGGGTCCCGGGGATGGGCAAGAGCCGTTTGCTCGCCGAGCTCTTCACGCGCATCGATGTAGACCCCAGCGAACTTGTCTTATGGCGGCAGGGCCGCTCACTTCCTTACGGCGAGGGCGTCACGTTCTGGGCGCTCGCTGAGATGGTGAAGGCGCAGGCTGGGATCCTGGACAGCGACTCGTCCGAGCAAGCGGGCTCGAAACTCGAGTCGTCTGTCGCCGAGGCGATCAGCGATCCAGCCGATGCTCAATGGGTGGAGGCGCGCCTACGACCGCTCGTCGGTCTTGGTGGTGACGGCGGAGCCGGAATGGATCGCCGCGACGAGGCCTTTACTGCTTGGCGGCGCTTCCTCGAGGCTCTCGCCGAGCGCAACCCGCTTGTGCTCGTCTTCGAGGACCTGCACTGGGCGGACGACAATCTGCTCGACTTCATCGAGTATTTCGTCGACTGGGCGGGCGGAGTGCCGATCCTCGTCGTGTGCACGACGCGACCAGAGCTGCTTGAACGTCGCCCCGGGTGGGGAGGTGGCAAACGAAACGTCACCACGCTCTCACTTTCCCCGCTGTCCGACGAGGAGACAGCGAGTCTGATCAACAGTCTCGTGGAGCGACCGGTGCTAGCGTTCGACACGCAGCAGGCGCTGCTTGCACACGCCGGTGGCAACCCGCTGTATGCCGAGCAGTACGTACGCATGCTGACCGAGCGAGGGGATCCCGAGCACCTGCCGCTCCCCGAAACCGTGCAGGGCATCATCGCAGCACGGCTCGACGCGCTGCACGACGAGGCAAAGACCCTGCTCCATAACGCGGCGGTGATGGGCAAGGTGTTCTGGCTGGGCTCCGTGATGCAGATTGGCACGCTGGAGCGACAGGCCGCTGAGGTGCAGTTGCACGCGCTGGAGCGAAAGGACTTCGTGCAGCGCGCCCGCCGGTCATCGGTGGCAAACGAGGCCGAGTATGCGTTCCTCCACGTGCTGGTGCGCGACGTTGCGTACGGGCAGATCCCACGTAGCCAGCGCGCAGCCAAACATCGCCTGGCAGCGGAATGGATCGGCTCCCTCGGCCGGAGCGAAGACCACGCAGAGATGCTGGTTCATCACTATCTGAGTTCGATCGAGCTCTGCCGGTCCGCTGGGGATGCGCCTGACGCGGCCCTTATCGCGTCCGCCTCGGAGAGCCTTCGTGAGGCTGGCGATCGCGCCTTCTCGCTCAACGCCTACGCGAGCGCGATCCGCTACTACCAGTCTGGACTGGAACTCGCGGTAGCGCGTTCCCTGGATCGCGCGCATTTGCAGTTCAAACTCGCTCGGACAGGGCATCTCGCGGGTGACGTTGACCTTGAAGCGATTACTGCGGCCTGCGGGGAGTTGCAGGCCTGCGGCGATCGAGAGACGGCTGCGGAAGCGGAGGCGGTTCTCAGCGAGCTGCACTGGACTCGCGGCGATCGGGACCGGTCGCTCCACGCCCTGACGGAGGCACGCAGGCTGGTCAGCGAACTCAGACCCTCGCGAGCCAAGGCGTACGTGACCACCAGCGCTGCAGAGTTCTCGATGGTGGCCGGTGAGACCGCCGAGGCGATCCAGCTCGGACGCGAAGCGCTCGCGATGGCAGAGCAGCTCGGTCTTGGTGAGTTGCGCGCCCATGCACTGAACATCATCGGCCGTTCGAGGACGTTTGGTGGCGATGCGGGCGGCGTCGAGGACCTCGAGCAGAGCGTCGTGATTGCTACGGAAGCGAAGGCGCCGTTTGAGATTTGCCGCTCAACAAACAATCTGTCTGGCTGGTATTGGGAGCGAGGCGACTTGGAGCGTGCGCAATCGCACTGGGCGGAGGTGGACGAGGCAGTCGTGCGTTTTGGGCAGGTGGCATACGGCCGATGGTGGCGAGGCGTACTGGCCTTGCCGTACTACGAGCTCGGCCGCTGGGAGAAGGCGCTCACTGACGCGGACGCAATAATTGCCGAGGTGGAGGCGGGCTCACCACACTATGTCGCCGCAGGATGCTATGTCACGCGAGCGCTGATCAGGTTGGGACGAGGCGACGCAGCCGGGGCGCTCTCCGACATCGAGACGGCCGTCAGCCTCGGCCGTCTCGCCAAGGACCCGCAGATCCTCGGGATGGTTTTGATGGAGTCTGCTCACGTGATATGGGAGTGCGGTGACCCGGAGCGTGCGGCGTCGCTTGTCGACGAAGTGCTCGCGGAGTTGAGGTCCGGAATACCGATCGGCCAGGTCGTCGACGTCATGTACACACTCGCCTGGACGGCGTCGGCCCTTGGGCGAGCGCAAGACCTAATTCATCTCCTTTCTGGCCTCGATTCACCCTGGGCGAGGACGGCTCGTTGCTTCGCGACAGGAGACCTCCGGCAGGCGGCCGACATCTGTGGCGAAATGGGTGCTGTCGCCGCGGAAGCACGCGACCGACTGTGGCTTGCCGGGGCGCTCATCAAGGAGAACCGCCGATCCGAGGCACACGTCGAACTCCAGCGAGCGCTCGCCTTCTACCGCTCTGTCGGCGCGACCCGCTACATCCGCAAGGCAGAAGTGCTGCACGCTGCGTCGGCTTAGGAGCACGACCGAATCACGGGTGAGCTACTGGCATATCGATGGCTTTCGACTGATTACCTGTGCGAGGCGCTCGGCAGCCGCCTCCCCGAGACCAGGCAGCACGTGGCTATATGTATCCAGGGTCAGCGTCAAGGTTGAATGGCCAAGACGCTTACTGACAACTTTGGGGTGCTCACCGGCGGTAAGCATCAACGATACTTCGCGTCGGCAATCGTGCTACTTGCCGACACGCTTACCCTCGCACCAGAGGTCCCCTTGCCGCTTGGGCGGGCGGAGGAAGAGTGGGCGGCGCTCGCGCGAGTTTTCGCCATGCTAGGCAGTAAGGCGTCGGTGTCATAGGGACGACGTGTGGCAGTGCAAACCGGGTGGTGCTAGCCCGCTGGTATATGTCGGTAAGCGGCAATCCGCTGTATTGATCAGTCGATGCAATCGTTCTCGTGCGTTGGAACTAGTCGATGATCAGCGTGGGTTTCGTCGGATCAGCTGCTACTGATGGGATCTGAACGAGAGAAATGACCGGAGGGGAGTAGATGAGATAACTCATGCTTACTCAGTGATGTGTTCTCGGGGCAGTGTAGTTGGGCCCCAGGAGGTTCGCCCTCTATGTCGCCTCAGGCCTGCTATGCCTTTGCTCGGTCGCGCTCTGAGTGAAGTTCAGCTAACTCGTCCGCATCAGCCTTTGCCACGTGGCTTCCTCGGCGGACAAAAACGTCACCGGCTCGAATACCGTCGGTCAGATCTCGGGAGATCGTGTAGGGAAGTTTGGTGGGTTCGCGGCCGACCTCAATCAGGCCAACGGTGCCACCATGCCAAGGAACACTGTCGACACGGATCACGGGGACCGAATTCAGACGCGTGTTGAGTATGTCCTCCAGCCGATCCTGGTCGATGGTGGAATCAAATGAAGTCGTAAATGCCCGTGACTTATCGTCAAAGCCGATGACTAAGAATCGTTGACCACGCGCCTGCGTATTGGCAAGCGCAGCCACATCCTTAGCGACCTCCGCCCTCTGACGATCACTGTTCACGTCCAGTTGAGCCTTGTGATCGACCGTGGCTCCTTCCCAACTCGCTACTAGTTCTTCGACAAGCAGGATTTTCCGTACCGCTGGCCCAACTCTAGCGAGGACGAAACCGACATAGGTTGGCCGGCTACCTACGACCCTGCCGCCAAGAACCGCTGTGCCGGATACGGACCGCCGCTGTTCGAGCTCTTGCCAGACTTCGATCACTTTCCCTCCGCCCCAGGGTTGCCCAAGCGACTGAATCACCGCGTCTGACTCCACTGCATGTAGTTCCGAGAAGTCGTCGTGCTCCTCCTCGGTGACATCACACAACACCGACAGGAATTGCCGTGCGTCCTCGCTCAAGGGATATGCATCTACCAATCCCGGCCATAGGGATCGAAGTCCGCTCTGTGCCCGGAGGCGGCCGTCGGGTGTGAGGCGTACGGCATAGCCACCGCTTGGAGTGGCGAGGCCCAGCTCGGCAAGGTCTCCTACAGCGTCTAGAAGCGCACGATGCAGCGGTGAGGCGTGGAAGGTTACTCCATCGACGTTCGTCTCACCAACGATTCTCTTGCCGACCTCGGAGAGCATTTCTGGTACCGGATACTCAGCGCCTCCGGCCTTCACGGACTCGTCAATGGCAACCAAGACCCGGTCAACGAAATCCAAGTAATTCATGGCAACTCTCTCTCGGCATTGACGCCGGCTCTGCGCCGACGTCATCAACGATCGGAGTCTTCCACAAGCGATGGGGCAAGAGCTAGCTGCAGGAGCACTCTGACGACTCCATCAGACTCTTTAGTCCGAGCCGGAGGCCGACGAAATCAGGACACCCACCTGGCCAGAGTCGGACCAGTGTTCCGATGGGCGTGTATGGCTCGTCAGCTGAATAAATCGTTCCCATGAGGATTGCGCGGTCGGTACCATCCACCCAATTGGACACGTGTGGATCAACCATGACAGTGTCTAACGCGTCCCAGTGCACAGTGGCCTGTGACATCCATTGAGATAGGAGACCCGGGCCATCAGCATATGGTCCCAGCATGTGCAGGTCCCGATCGAGCAGAGTGCCGCGTGTGTCGAAGATGAGAATGTTCCGATCGGCCGGGAAAGAATCGAACTTCTCAAGCGCATTGTCGAGATGTCGGTGGAACTCGGCGCTCAGCAGTTGGAACGCATTCTCTTCGCGGGAGCTACCAGGTTCGAGCGTGTAGTCCCAGAGCCACGGTTCGACGTGCGACCAGCCGGAGTCGATGCGGGACAGGCGGTAGCCGGGGAGCGGATGGGAGTGGTCAGGCAGCGTTCCATCCTGCACAGCGCGACGAATCACGTCGACCACGGCTTCGAGGTCTGGGCGAGAGAGCTGCGCAGTCGGATCGAGGGAATCGAGCCGCATTTCGCATGTGTACAGACCCGGCATGATGCCTTCCAGCTTCTCGGATACGTGACGGCAGGCGAAGGCGTATTGCCGTCGGACATGACGGGACACAAGACGTTTCACTTCGACATTCCAGTGATCGCCGCTCTTCACGTCGGTGAAGACGAAGTCAGGTGCCATGAGTGGTTGGTTGGAACCATTATCTGGAGCACCGAGAAACTGGAGGGTATGGCGGCGGAAGGCATCGCAGGCGGCCAAGGCTATCGGCCACTCTTGGTCTTTCTGAGGATTCTTAAAGCTCGGCATTTGCTGCACGGTCTGGAGGCTACTACGCGGGTGGCGCTGAAGGGCTGCTCCCATGTGGATAATCTGACTTCGGACGATCGGAGGTTGTGATCCGAGCTCCGATGGTGTGCTCCTCGGGAAAGAGCCGCCCGTACGACCGCGTCAGGAAGAGGAGTGGGCTCGGAGGTCCAAGGGCCCATTCAAGCAACCAAGTATCCGCGAGGGCTCCAGCGACCCCCGGCGCGGGCGATACCAGAGTCAGCCCTTGAGATACCACGAAGCGCGCGAGTCGGCCGAGAGGCGAACGTAGTCGTCCAGCGATTCGCGATCGAAGGTCGGTCAGAGCGTCGAGTACCTCCTCATCGGTGGGGTCTACCGAGTGGAGCCATTCGCGAAACCTGCGCGCCTCATCCCCCGAAGTCACGTCCAAGACCCGATCCAAGCTCACCTCAATGTCGCGGCTCACGCTCGGTAAGCCCGCGAGTGTCACAACTCGCTCAAAGCGTTCCGCAGGGACGTTGTATGGCCCGAGAAATGTGAGCAGTCGTGCGTTCAACAAGGGCATGGTACCGATAGGTAGCTCCGGGATCGCGGCGTACTGACGGCGCATCACGAGCCTCTGGGAAAGGCCGGCGCAGTTCAAGATGGCCCGCGTGACGTACTGGTGCTCACGTTCAACCGAGAGTCCAAACTTGGCACTGAGGTTCGTCTCGATGTGCCAGCCGGTCTCATCGACAGGCTCGGTGCCGACAGTCAGCTCAGCGACGTCAAAGCGAATGCCCATAGCCTCAGCGATCGCATCATGGAGCGCCTGCTTCAGTAGTGGAATGTTCTGGAGGTCATACGCGACCGCAGCCTCGGTCTCGGATACCAGCAGCGGAGGTTGTCTCACCAACGTTCGGTATGTCGCCGCGACGAGCTTTTGGCGCATGCGCTGTCCGACCTTGTCAGTCTCGGGCCACTCATCCACGGATCGCGATGTATGGCGCTCCGGCTCGGGGATTGTTATCGGAAGGAGGCGGTACTGGAGACGCGGGAGCACGGGGCGGCCGGAGAGACCAAGGCTGCCAGTCTCGCCAACCGTAAGGGGAATTGGCTGGAAGGAGATTCGCTCAGATGTAAGCAGATGCATGACTGGGTCGAAGCCGAACCAATCGATGAGCAGCGGGATCTCTTGCAGCGAGTTGGATTCGACGATGATCTGGTCGAAGAGAATCAGACCGCGCAACAGTGCCCCAGGATCCAGCGCGGTGCTGACGCCGCCGGCGGTAGCACTGAGTCTCATGATGGCGCGACGTTCGGCGGACAAAGTCAGCCTCTAACCCACGAAGCCTGGATCAACTCAGTAGTTCTCGACATGCCAAGCGAACATTGTGCCCAGCGCTAGAACGCTAGGACGGGTCCCTCAGTGAATGCGAGGAGTACCTCGGCCAGCTCTGATGGTTGGAGCTTCGTATACGCCAGCTGCGGAATCTTGACGTACGCCCAGGCGACTCCTGTCAGGAGCGTGGCATTCTCGCACCAGATACCGGCGGCTCGATCCTTGTGGATGACATCGATGTCCTCTCGACCTTTAGTCTCGATCAGGTAGTGATCGCCGGCGGGAGACACCGCCACGAAATCCGGCTCGTAGAAACGCAGGTTTGTGGCATTGTCGGTGTACTCGATCGCGAATCCGAACTGACCCGGCAGCTTGGCGAATGACATCACGTCGCTGGCGTTCTGCAGGAAGTGGGCGAACTCCCGCTCGAACTCATTGTCGGCAGCCACGAGGTTGAACACCGTCTTCGACGCGGCAAAGGTAGGCCGCGCGAACGGGAACGGTGGTGTCTCAGACAGCTTCCGGCCAGAGCCTTCGAGCGTCGGAATCAGCTCCTCGATGACGAGACTCCGCAAGGCCGTGGCGAAGGTCCTCACCGTGATATATCCAGCCACACTGGTCGAAATTGCCTTGACCATCGCCGGCGTGCTTATGTCGACCGGCCCACCGAATGCCTTGGTCTCCAGGAACTCCCGAACCTTGGGTACGAGAGCTGCGAACTGCGAAGGCAGCTTCACGTCCTGAGCTATTCGCTTGGCGTAGTAGGAGATGACCTCTTCAGCGGTTCTAGGCTCAGGTATCGTGTACTCGCGCTCGACTTCTTTCTTGAGGGTGAGGATGTCGTAACCCTCATAAGTGAACTTCTGGGCAGCTGCGTCCCCCTCTTTCTTTGGAAGGACAGGGGACACGAATTTACCCACGTCCAGTCCGGCGATCTCCTCAGCAAGGGTCTTCTTCCGAGCCAGCACTGGGCTGAGGACAGGGATCTCGATGTCCTGCGCCAGCTTTTCTAGATCCACCGCGATGGTGTTGATGACCAGCGGCTCTTTGAGGTCGAAGCTGTCGAGGGCGATGTCCTCGTCGCGCTCGAGCTGATCGACGAACTTGAGAAAAGCCGTGTTGCCGATGATGTCGACTCGCTCGACGTACTGGGTCCCCATGCCGCCGAACATGAGGCGCAGGCCGCGGCCAATCGTCTGTTCAGGGAGGATGTTGGCTTTCGCGTTGAAAGGACGCAGGCCGACGATCACAGTCACGTTCTGGACGTCCCAGCCCTCGCGAAGCATGAGGACGCTGATGATCGCGTTGACCGGGCTAGTGCCCTCATCAACTTGGCGGGCAACACTACGTGCCTCATCCAGTTGCTTCTTGGAGACATCACCGCTTCGGTCCGTGTGGATAACCAGGAGTCGGTTCTCCGCAAAGTCTTCGGGGTAGCGCTTCTGTAGGTAGTCGCCGACGTCGTCGGCCTCCGCCGTGCTATTAAGCATCACGAAGAGGATTGGCTTCTTCTCAAGTGGCTTCAACAGATCCCGGTATTCACGCCAGCGTTCGACGCCGGCGGTCAGGTACGCCTGGTACTTGGCGCTGGCCACATCCGATGGCTGCTCTTTGATCCCTGTCGTGATGCCTTTCATCGGCCGCTTGACGACGTTATCGATAATCGCCTGCTTCAGCGGGTAGTCGAAGATGGTCCAGGTGAAGAGGCCCCCCGTGGCGTAGCGCGGAGTTGCCGTGATGTCGAGTTGGGCCGTCAGTCCTCTAGGGACCTGTTCGTTGAGCCGGCGGATGACCACGTTCCACATGCTCTCTTCGTCGTGGGTGTGGTGGCCCTCATCGTTGAGCACCAGGCAGCGCGAGCCCCTTGCAACGATCCTCGTGTCAAAGCGAACCTCTTGGGTGAGCTCTGCGCTCGGCTTCGGGCCGAGCACATCGGTCATGACATCCGGTTCGTTGTCGTCGGCCTCTTCCCGTGTATAGAGCTGTTGGATGTTGGTCAGGTATACGGCGCCTTGAGATGCCGCCCGTTCGTTGTCGTCCTTCATGTAGCACTCGACATCCCAGAAGACCGAGAACTCGGGCGGGATCACCGGATCGGTCTTGAAGATCCTGCCTCCGGCAAAGTCGGTCCGCAGCCGCTCAAAGACAATGACGTTGGGAGCGAGCAGGAGGAAGCTCGACGTGTAGTCGTCTCGTCCCTCGACCACGGCATTGAAGTACTGCCAAGCGATTGCCAATGCCATGACCTTGGTCTTTCCCGAGCCGGTAGCCATCTTGATCGCGTAGCGAGCAAAGTCATCCCTTTGCAGCAGCGCAATAGAGGGGATGTTTGGGGCGAACTTCTCGAGCAGATCCTTGTGCCGGCGGGTCTCCGCCACCTCATAGATGTAGATCAGCGTCTCCAAGGCTTCGCGTTGCGAATCGTGATAGCGAAAGGTGAGCCCACCAGCCATCCGATGGTCCGTGGCGAACCAGTAGTTGAGTAGAGTCTTCGTCGTATCCGTGGCGCCCGCGTACTTCTTCTCCCGCCAGTCCTTGACGGCCAATCGAATGGCTGGAACGCAAACAGCCGTCGTAACCCGGGCTTCGAGGAGATCCTGCTGACCCGGAGCCGCCTTGCGCCTGGTCCTAGCCATTTCTAGGGGACGTCCACCAAGATCGTCTTGGTCGTGTCGTTCCCAAGGATGTCGATGACCTTGACGACTACTCGGTGCTGGCCAGGCTCGTCATACGTATGGCTTGCAGAGATCTCCAGATCTTTGTTGCCTCTCGTTCGGAAGGCTTGCCACTGATTGTGGAAAGTGTCCTCTCTGTTGTCCCAGTCAATCGCCCAATAGTCAATCCACTGACGCCAATTGGAGATAGCCTGCTGTATATCCAGTGGCACGTCGTCCAGCGGGATTATGAAGTCGGTAAGGAGCGCAGTGACCACCCGCTTCTTGTGGGTCACATCCACGGCGAGCGCAGCGAGCTCAAAGAAACGAATGTCACCCTGATCGACCGCACGCTTGTCAAGCACTTCCCTCGGAATGCGCCAGAAACGCATCTCGATGCCTGCTTGGGCTGCCTCTTGCTTTGCCACTTCATTGAGCTCGAAGGCGAAGTCCCAGCCAAGTACATCGACGCTCTTGGTGCTCGGTGCATCCGCTCCGCCGCCGATGGAACGTCGAAACTCGATAGCTATCTGCTTGATGTCGCCCGTGGTTACTGGGGAATCCACGGTCCCGACATGCACCATGCGGCCCTGCCGAATACCGTGAAGCCAGGCGAAGCCTGTAATCGGCTTGGCCTTGTATAACTCAAGGATGAAGTTACGATATGCTTGAGTTCGAGCTGCGGCCACTTCCCCGAATTCGGTTGTCTGCCAGAGTTGACGCTCGTACTTCCCCAGGTTCTGCACTACGAATGGGGTAACACCTTCCAGCGACAACAGACGCTTTCGAGTCGTGTGAATTGCGAATCGGCCGAGGTCTGCCGCGATCCACCGGCGGCCCATCTTTTCAGCCGTCACTGCCGCCGTACCGGAGCCGCACACACAGTCCAAGACAAGGTCGCCCGGCTTAGTGCTGGCGCCAATCAGACGCTCGAGCAACGCAACCGGCTTTTGGGTTGGGTAGCCTGCTCGTTCGATCGCACTCATGTTGACCGGCGGGATGTCTGTCCACACATCCTGCAAAGCAATGCCCTGAACGTCGTCAAGGTACCGAATGAGACGAGGCCACGCCCCGTCCTTTTGCGGCCAATAAATGCGGCCATCCTCGTCAAGTTGATCGAGGTCCGCCGGCGGCCGTGACCAGTGACGGCGCATCGCCGTTGGATTGAAGCCACGCCAAGGTTCTCCGGTTTCACCGTGGCGGACGCCAGGGGCGGTCAGTTCTCCAGGCTCCCAGTGTCTGCCTTCGTCATCCGTCCTCTTGTAATGGCCTTTGGATCCTTCCTCTTGTTCGTGAAAAGCCTTGTTCCAAGTGTACGTGTCGCTCTTTGTGTAGAAGAGAAGGGAATCGTGCACGGGACCATACCGCTTCGCACTGCTATGAGCGGTCGTACGCTTCCACGATATTTCGTTGCGGAAGTTGGTGGTTCCGAGGACCTCATCGAGGAGGACCTTGATTAGGTGCGAGACGCCGGGCTCTAGGTGAACGTAGAGACTGCCCGTTGGTGAGAGCAAGTCTGCTAGAAGTACGGCCATCTCATAGAACCATCGCAAGTACGAGTCGAGCCCTTGGCCCCAGGTGTCTCGATAGGCTTTGGTTTCGATCATGGAGGGCTCCTTGACAAAGGCAGCCTCTCCTACGTTGATCGGAAGTGAGAAGTTCTGTCCGGTTGCGAAAGGTGGATCGATGTAGATCAAATCGACGCTGTTGGCGAACTCAGCGAGGAGCGCGGACAGCACGTAGCGCTTGTCGCCCCAAATGAGGCGGTTGCGCCATTCGGTTGGCCGACCAGTCCCGAACAAGTCCAGCGACTTCTGCCGCTGCTGCGCCGATTCGTTGACGGCCTCCACTGTCTGGAAGGGGAGACTCACGCGGACAGGAGGAGTACGCCGGCCTACCTGGTCGTACTTGCCCTCCCAGACCAACTCAGTCATGCGAAAGGGACTCTACGGCACGTGTCGTGCGGCTTCCTCGGATGAGCTGACGACTCGGAATCCTTTGCCGGCGTCTCGATGTCGCCAAGGGTAGGGATCGTCGGCCGGCCGTGTCGAAGGGTCAAGTCAGCCCACCGGCCGTCCTACGTTGTTTGGTGAGATCTCGTGCCTCGGCAATGCTGTCGCAGAGCAGGAGCAGGTCTAGAGCGACCCGATACCGCCCCTGCGGATAGAGGTCTTTGGAACTCGCGGCTCCCTGCGGGAGAATCGGAGGCCCAAGTTGGTAGCAAATGTGGGGTCCCCAATCCTCGGACCTGGCACCAGGGAGGATGTCCTTCGGATCCTTGAAGAGTCGATGGCCCTCGACATGCCGGATCGATTGCAGTTTTCCATGCCAGCGGAAGCCGAGATAGTTGGGCGGCTCCTTGGGCCACCCTGACCTGTCGCCGCCAACCTTGTGCCAATAGATCCGATTGTCGTTCACCACATTTCGCCAGGTCACGCCGCCAGTGGTGGGTCCTCCGTCGCCGAGCGACACGACATATACGAGGTTGGAGTCGACATCGGTCATAGCAATCACACTCCTCAAGAAGACGCTGAAGTCATCTAAGACGGCCTTCCCGTCTCGCGTCTCAGTCGTCCTGGCCGCCGCGCTCAGCGCCGCCAAGGATCGCCAAGAGATAGGCCGTACGGGACTGCCACGAACGATAGGCGCGAGTCGCTGCTCAGCCAGTTCGTCCGGCCACGCGGTTGTCGTGATAATCGCCGTCTTTAGAGCGCTCTTCTGTGCCCGCTGGCCCTCAAGGATCTTGGCGTACCGGTCGATCTGATCGACTGACGGCTCGGCATATCCCAGCTTCGCTTCCAGAATCACGAGCGCGGTCGCGGTCTCGAGTTCAATGTCGGTTCGCCCGAGCAACGCGTCTCGCTGCTCAAGGCGCACTTCGGTCGGACTATCAGCAATCCCGACCGAGGCCAAAAGCGCCTTGGCGAAGGCGGGAGCTTGCGCGAGGGCGAAGCCGAGCGCCCCGGTCACATCAACTTCACTATGGCCGAGGAGGTGGAACAGTGTTGGTACGGTCGTGCCGTATCTCTTGAGCGGCAGTGGCATCGCGCGCCGAGCATGCCGATCGGTCGAGGCCAAAGTCAACGACCCGGAGGGCCCTCCAGCTCTGCCGCCCGTTCAGGCCAGACGGTTCCGCTAGGGTCTAGACATCGGGGTCAGATGTCGACCCATGCGCCGATGTCTGGAGCGAGGTGCCGGCGGATGAGATCATCGACGCTGGTCTGGAGGCGACCCGGGTTCCAGATGAGGAGCACCTCCTCTTGTAGGGGTGCGAACAAGTCTGTGATCGTGGCGATGTCACCCTCGCCGAGGGGGCGGGTGGAGGTGGTCAGATGTCCCCAGAATCGATGAACGATCACGACTGCTGAGAGCTGCGGCGCCGGCGTCACGGTGTCCTTGAGATTCCGTCGGATTACATCCAGAGGAATCTCGCGAAGAAGCCGTGAAGGACGAAGCGCTATGACATTGGCTGCATCCTGACGGGTCTGTCGCAGCTTCTTCTTGACCGTTGCCAGCAGTCGATGGAGCGGATCGTGTTCGAACGGAACGAACAATCCTGGATCGCCGTAGGTGGTTATGAGACGCGCCGTCTCAGGGTGTCCGACCGGAGCTATCCAGGCTCGAAAGCTACCCTCTGCAGAGATCTCTTGCGGTACACCCGTTGCAGCCACTGCGTCGTAAGCACGAGCAAGCCGCTCCGCGACATCGGCTGTTTCCGAGGGAGTAAGTCCAGGCTCTACATCGACCCGAGCCTGAAGGTTCCTCTCGAGCAGATCTAAGGGCCACAGCCTCAAACTCTGGTCGCTGGCCGTCTGTGCCACATCCGGTATTGGCTGATTCTCGGTGCACTCGATGAAGTACTCGCGACCGTCGTTAGCGTCACTTTCCCTGACCACGACGTCAAGCATTTTTCCCGTGCCTGCGGGCGGCTCGAGGGCCGCGTGAAGTCCGCGCTGTCGCGCCAGCGCAGCTACATGCAGCTGAAAGAGCGATGACCGGGAATCACCACTCTTTGGCTTGCGCAGCTTGTGAACGATTCCTGGCCATGCCGCGTCGTTGTTGAAGAGTTCGAACTCACGAGCAATGAGTACGACCTGTCGCGCTGGCCATCCGGCCGCATTGCCAAGAAAGGCTCCGAGTCCGTCGTCGTCGAAGAGTGCTTCCCGAGGCCAGTCGGGACCCAGCTCACGTTCGAGCACGTCAAGAGCGGCAAATGCCTCTAGGCGAAGCGCTTCGTCCACGTCCTCGGACGTGTGGGCGAAGCGTGCTCGAGCGGCCCCCCAGGTTCCGTACTTGTCGAGGAAGGCCTGACGTTCGGCCTCGTGGTTCTCGGCTTCACCGGTGGGATCCATCACGCTCAGCCGCCCGCGCCTTCTTGATATTGGTGCATCGAAAGTGCCTTGATTGTTCGAACGAGAACGGGGGCCACGGTTAGAAGCCGAGTTGCCAGCGAATGCTCAGCCGGGTCCGCTCATCAAAGGGCTCGGTGGCGGGCGGAAGTAGTGATGCCGGTTCGAGGTGTACTCCCGAGAGACTATCCACCGGCGTCCTCTTCATGATCGCGTTCATCACGTTGACCAGCAACGGCAATAGGCGCTCCAATAGGATTCCAGGGTCTGCGTGAAACCTGCCAGGGATCAGCTCCTCAAGTCCCCAGGATTCCATTCCACCAAGCTCGGCGACTGCTGCTAGCAAATCCTTCGCCTTCTCGGTCGGCACACCGACGAGCGTCTGCTGCGGTTTGGCTCCTTTCCGCGCTGCCAGTGGTTGGAGGGCTTCGCCGTGTACGGAGTTGCGGAGAATCGTAAGGATGGTCACAGCGTTTGCCTCGGCTGATCCCACCGCCAGGAGCTGCCCCAAATTGGGTGACGCCTTCGCCACCTTCTTCAACCATGCGGAATGCTGCCACCCGGCATTGTGAGAGGAGCCAGAGATTCCCAGGATGTGATGCACAACGCGCGCTGTCGCATCGAACGCACCCATAAGCAGCATGAGGATCAAGTCAAGCGCTGATAGCGCGTCATCCGCAATGTCGTTGTTCTGTGGCTGATTGAGTGCGACATGCAGTCGATCTCGAACCTGGAGAGCCCGGCTGACACGCATTAGAGCCGATTGCGCGAGCAGCTGCAACGCGTCGTCGCCTTGAGCCTTCGCATACTGGCCGCAGCCGTTGAACCACCGCCAGGCCGCCGGCAGCAACTCGAGCGCGCCGACCCAAAAGAAGAGCCCTCGATTGAGTTCGAGCGTCGCGCTTCCGTCAGGAGCCCTGTTGATCAGGTACACACCTTGAGATCTGAGGTAGAGGCTGATGAGCGAGAGTGCCCGGGCAGCATCGAGGATGGTGATGCCGCGGGCTAGCTGCCACTCGACAGCGTGGAGATAAGGGCGGTCAGTTACGAAGACGTCCGCACTCAAGGCGTCGGCTACCTGAGCGGCAAGAGCATCTCGGGTCCGACGTTCGGCAGCTGCCGCTGGGGCCACGTCTCGGTAAGCATTGGTGCGCTTGTCCTCAGCAGCAACCTGCGTCCGGTTACCCATGATCCCGGTGATTCCGAGGTGCTTGGCTCCTCCTGACCGCACGTGCCACACACCCTTCGCGGGTTCAACCGGCACAAGCACTGCCCAGCCGGGAACCACCTCACCTGCCGTAGCAACTTGCTCTCGAGGTGCGCTCGCCGGAGGTCCATCATCGGCGTAGCGAAGGCACGTAATGAGGTTGTGCCCTAGAAAGCCCGCCACGAGCAGCTCGGGTCGCCACGGAGCAGGGTTCAAGTCATCGACGACTGGCGCGTCCACCAGAACTTCGAGTCTTCGAAACGGCGTGCGGCCCATGAAAACCGGTGTGTACTGGCGACTCGCAGGCGGCCAAGACGGCGCATGTACGCGAGTGGGCTGGTCCAGGTTGAGTCGAGGGATCACGGAGTAGTTCTACCAGGACTCACAGGCGGGCGTCTCGACAAGTACTGGCAGTTGCTGCCTCCGGCGTCCCATCGACGTGGATCAGCTTGGAGTGACGGCTTAAGCATTCTCGGGAACCATGCTTCCCTCCGCCCAGTAGTCGAGTAATGTGATCTACGGTTGCGTCGACCGGCGACATACCCGTTTGGCGCTCGCTGCGGATTTGCGTGCAGCCAACCTAGCGCGCCGCCCATCGCTTAGCTTTCGTGCGAGATGACTGCCTTCAATCCGGGATAGCGCTCTACAAGTCTGGCAAGGATCGCCACGCTGACCTGCCAGCGATCTGAGTCTCGGCCTAGGCGTAGTTTCCGTCTTCGTTGGACTTCGCAAATCGTTTCGGCGAGCCACTCAGACTCAAGAGAAGACAGCTGGGGGAGCATTTCCTCGGCCAGCCTCAGCGCATAGAACTGCTCGAAAGCGCTGCGAGAGTCTCTGATGGCGTCAAGCATGATGAAGACGTCTCTCAGGCTCTCGTCGCCAAGCATGAGACCGACGGCGGTGACCCTCGTCTCCGGTTGCCCCCGGCTGAACCATTCCCACACATCGCCTGGCTCAAAATGGCGCTCTTGGGCCAGTTCCTTGAGTTGGATCATGATGTGGTCAAGAATCTTGGTACGTTTGCGTCCTGATCTCATGGTGCGCCGTGTATGTCCGTACTCGTTCGCGAGCATTTGGAGTGCAAGGCCCTGACGGCGAAGTTCGGCAGCCGCCTGCGTGTCGCCCGCAGCCTCCCTCTCTCCCGCTAATACAAACCGCTCCCGGGCGACGTCCCTGAGACTTACCTTGGCATTACCCAGATCAAGAGCTTGGACGCGGTCACCGAGCGCTGCAACGAGTCCAAATAGCGCACCAACGGTGACCAATGCCGCGCTTCCCGCTCCATTGTTGGTTCTGAAGACTGCCACCACGCCGCCTGCAAACACGCCAACCCCGATCGCGCCAAGGCCGATACGAAGGCCCGTCCCGAAGCTGCCTCTTCTCACAGGTCGCATTGTGCTCAGCATGCGCCGGCACATGATGTTCGTCTACCCTACACGGGATCCTTGGGGACGTCGCTGCCAATAAAGTCGCAACTGCGGACATCTGCAGTGCGTAATTAGATCGAGTAATCCTCGATCGGCGACCTGCCTCAAGTTGAGAGACGGACCGCGTTCTCAGGGAGCGAGTGCCCGGCGGCCACTTAGGAGGTAGGGACTGGGAACGCTTTCCGTCGGTCGCCTCGCGCTGATAGCCTGTATGTGGGGCTTGCTCAGGTGGCAATGTTCGTCAGCCGATGTGCAAGACCCTGCGAGCTGCGACAACAGTTGACTCCTTCCCTATTGCTGATCGTGCTTACGAACTCGCAGCTCCCTCGACGAAGAAGATCATGTCGATGACCTTCGCCCTTGTGTACTTGCGGTGGGTGTTCCCGTTCGTGGCAAAGTCGAGCGTGGGTTGACGATATCTTTCGATGACTTCCGCATGCTCGCGGTAGAACAGCTCGACACGTCGGAGGGCGGTCTGGCTGAACTTCCACACGCCGGCGCCCCTCACAAAGTTCGTATCGAAGGCTGGGACGCATCCGAAGATCCCGAGCATGATCTTGGTGGTCAACGTGTCCGATGCATTCCCAGAGAGGATTGCACACAGGTCCGCATTAAACCCGCCCAGGGTGGCCCATACCTCGTCGGAGTAGTCGTTCGCGTCGATCTCCCACAACGCGGGCGGAGCCCCTGCAATCGCTGTGACCACAGGCTCGAGATGTTTGATGCTTCTCTGCAGCAAGTCGGTCGAACCGCGCAGCATCCCCCAACTCGCCAGGTAGAAGCCCAAGTGCAGACAGGAGAGCTCCATGTTCGCGGTCGCTGCAACGGCGCTGACGTTAGCCCGTTCGCGATACGTCTGGAAGTAGTTGTAGCAGTAATCAAACGATGCGTATCTGGCGGTAGGCTCTCGCTCTGTCAGGTACCGCTCCAGATTAGACGCCACATCGCGAGGTTCGCGGCAGGGACGCACCTTGCTGACAGCCACAGGCAAGAATCTAACCGAATTTGACCTTGGCAGTCGTATAGCAACATTCCCGCTCCCGAGCGGTACACTCAGAAGTATGGCTCGCCCACCCGAAAAGAGCATGGGTCGCTATTCGCGCAAGTCCGGTTATGTGTGCCCCGGGTGCGGGAAACCCCTCCCTCCGAGAAGACTGCACCGGATGGACAGCGGTAAGAAAATGGTCGTTGCCACTCCCACGCTGTGTGGCGGGTGCAGAATGATCAACCCCGCTCCTAAGCGCCGGCTGAGCTATAGACGAGAGGCGGACGCAACTCAGGCCCGCCTGGCGGCCAAACGCGCTGGGTCGTCACAGGAGAGCTGAACCTCAAGGCACGTCCAGATCGGTTTGGAAGTCGAGCCGTTTCGAGCCACGGAAGTAGTCGATGTTAACGAGCGAGGGCGGCGAATCAGTCGACGCTCTTGAACACAGAATCCCGAAGATCGGAGCCGTGAGGTAGAACGCCTAACTTCTCATCAGTCACTGTGTGTTCATTGGCTTCCTTCCAAATGGATGGACCAATGTAAATCATTAGGCGCCGATCGCCAGCGAGAGGCTATCCCCAGAACTCGTCTACCTTGTCCGGATTCTCGTCGAAGATCCAAGACTCCGTCACCTTGCCGTTGGAGATGTGGACGACGTGCGTGTAGCGATCGCTCAGGGTCTTGCCGTCCTTCTCACCCGAGACGGTCCCGAGCACAACCGCGTGCGAGTCATTGGCAAGGATGTCATGCGGCTCGACCTTGAATGTGCCATTCGTTTCCTGGAAGTTGCGGCCGAAGAGCTCCAGCACATTATCAACGCCAACGTGGTCGCCACTCGTATGGTTGTGTCCTGGGAGATGCCACACAATGTTGGAATCGAAAAGCTCACGGACCGTATCGAGATCGCCTTGCTGGAATGCTGTATAGCCGCGCCTGAAGAGCTCGGCGTTCGGATGATCGGCCATGGTTCCTCGCCTCCATGTACGTGAGAGATCTAGAGCGGCCCGAGCGGCCGCGGGAGCCATTTCTAGCACGAAGCACCTCGCCTATTCAACCTTCTAACCCGTCTGCAGTCTTTCTGTCGGGGTTTCCTGGCAGCGGTGGCGCTCGAGGCCCGAGCCCGTTTCCTCGGCTTCAACCGGAGCCCGCGATCTGCGCCGTTGCTATCAATAAGCGATCGCGCTGCCACGCCATGGGCATCGATCCCAAGGAGCGAAGCCCCTCGCCCCGGCGCTGCCTGGCGTGTGGGTTCTCGACGGTCGTGTGGTGCCCAGCTAAGTAGGTGAAGCCGTAGATGACTCCATTCTCGTCGAGGAACGCTCCAGTGACGTCTCACCTCGCGGCGCTCGCTTGCAGACGCGGTGCATCGCCCCCGGCACCTGGTGAAGATGAGTCTGGACTGTCATGTGCTGCATTGCGAGAGATTTGTCGACAATTGCGAGCACTGAGCTAGTCGATGAGAGTTGTTCACCGCTCACAGCTTGGTCGATGAACATCATGTGAGAAGTCGAGTCAGATGATGTCATCTAATCCAATGCCGCACGATCGGGAGGTGCAAAGAGGATCGGATGATTTGGCATTAGCTGGTACCCTTCGACTCGCAACATCGGTCCCAAGCGAGCGAACGCGGGTGTTGGCTTCGGCGCGAAGAGCCACCGGCAAGGCAAGAACTAGGCAGGTGTGACTCTTGCCGGTGGTCACCACCGCCGACACCTGTTCACTCTCGGCGCTCGTACCTGATACTCAAGCCGTGCGTGACCGCCCCCCTCAAGCCGCAGCCATCTACACGCGCATATCTCATGATCCGTCTGGCGAGCGGCTGGGGGTTAGGCGCCAGGAAGACGACTGTCGGGCGGAAGCGGTACGCCGGGCCTGGCGGGTCGCGGAGGTATATGTCGACGACGATCGAAGTGCGTTCAACTCGCGTAAACCTCGACCCGCGTACCAGAAGATGCTCGCGGACCTTCGAAACGGTACCCGAGATGGCGTCCTCATTTGGCGCCTCGACCGCCTCCATCGCCAACCGCGAGAGCTCGAGGAGTTCATCGTCATTGCTGACAAGGCGCACGTGGCTCTGGCGACGGTCACCGGTGATGTGGACCTCTCGACGACTCAAGGTCGTCTTCTGGCCCGTGCTTGGGGAGCTTTCGCTGCGCACGAGAGCGAGGTCAGGTCGGAACGACTCTCGCGGGCTGCCCTCGAACGAGCTCGCAACGGCAGGGATGCCTGGACCCAGCGGATGTACGGGTATGAGAGTGACTGCCTCACCATCAAGAAGTCCGAAGCACGAGTGGTTCGCGAGATGGCGCGACGCGTACTGGTTGGTGACTCGCTACGCTCACTCGCGACCGAGCTCAATCAGCACCGCGTACGAACGGCAATGGGACGGCAATGGTCGAGCGGAGGGCTGCGAAGCCTGCTCATCAACCCAAGGATTGCTGGGCTCGCCCAGTACCGAGGCGCCGTCGTCGGTCGGGGTCGGTGGAAGGCAATAATCCGACCGGCTGAGAGCGCTCGCTTGCGCGAGTTCTTCCACGATCGGGATCGCCAGAACTCCGGCGCGTACTCCCCAAACGTTCTCATCGGTTTGCTCCGTTGCGCGTTCTGCGGCTGGGCTCTGGTGTCAATGCCACGCGCAGGGACGTGGTGCCGACGGCGCGCGTATGGATGTCAACGTCGTCCAGGGCGCAATGCCTGCGGGCGAGTGTCGATTCAGGCCGATGATCTTGAGGGCTACGTGTTCGAGCAGATGCTCGAGCGTCTGCTTAGCGATGCCTTAACGAAGAAGCCTTTGCGCGGAGGCGTCCATAGTCGTCACTGGTTGAAGACCTTGGCTGATCTCAACCGCTCGGAGCATCTGCTCGAGACACTCGCGTCGGACCTTGCCGCTGGGAATCTCACCAAGAAGGAGTGGCGGATCCTTCGGACTACGCTGATGCAGCGCATCGGCGCAGCCAAGGCCATCGTCATGAGGGATCGGTATCACCGTTCAGCTGCAGAATTCGTTGGCGATCCTGCAACCCTCGCGCAGGAGTGGCAGCAGCTCTCCTTTCCTCGACGACGCCTGGTGTGCCGCGGACTGATCGATCACATCGTCATTGGTCCGGCACTTCGGGGCCCGCGTGTCTTCAACGCCCAGCGTGTCACTGTCGCGTGGGTCGGGGAGCCGCCGTTCTCGCGAGCTCAGCGGGTGTTAATGCCGCGACCGCCGAGGTGCTCGGTCGGCGGCTGTCGGCGTGTGAGCAAGGCGAGAGAGTTGTGCCCGATGCACTACGCGCGCTCGCGGGCGACCGGTAGCCCAGGGGGAAGCAAGCCGCATATTGGCCACTGGCACTTGGGGAGGTCCTGCAAGCTCGAGAACTGCAACAAGATCTCATCCGAGGCTGGCCTGTGCCGGGCCCACTATGACGCCTGGATTGCGGATACGTCAGACCTCCCGAGATGTTCGACCGCGGACTGCAAGCGCCCAGCGAGGCTAGCCAGCCTCTGCCACCGGCATTACAACTCTCAGGCTCGCCGCCTTCGGATGCAGAGAGCCGATCTGACCACCAACGTGCGGTCGCTCAAGGCGTGCAGGATCGCGGAGTGTGAGCAGCCGCGCCACGACGCCGGCTTCTGCGCGACGCACTTCCGACAATGGCTCGACGACACCGCAGGGAGGGCGCGATGCTTGGCACCTGACTGCAAACGACCAGCAGAGGTGCACGGCCGGTGCTCGAAGCATGACCAATACGAGCGCTACCACGAGCGACGTCGGCGCGTTGCTGCGGGGCGCCTGTAGACGCAGCACCGGTAGGTTGGGCCTGCCTCCAAAGTACGGAGCTGCTGATGTCGCCGGCTCCATGGGCCAGACATCCGAGGCCTCTCCTTTCGACGTCGGAGGGCGGGTATTGACGCCCGCTCAATCGATGATGGACATGCGACTCGTCGGATTAGTCGATGACTCGTAACTCCGCGCCCCAGGAGTCGGCAGCGTGCTGCGCGGCGGCTAATCTGGCATTAGCCGATCATTCCTCGCACAAATGGTGATATCCAGATCCAGAATCAACCATTGCCTCTGATGAGGATCCCGCACCCCTTCGGGCTGCTAGCCAAGCGATGTTCTTGAAAGAGGTACGTGGCGGCGTGGTCCAGCTCCGAGCGTGGCATCGTGCAGTGAGCGCTGAGCAGGCGACCCGATGTGTGGCAGGCAGCTGTGCTATTTCTGACGAATGAGGGAGGCATCGTGTACCCCGAATTTGAGGCGGCGAATCCCGCTACGGCAGCCCATCCCCAGCAACTCCGACCTCGACAAACTCGATGGAGCCGATCCCAAACTGGCCGAGTCCAACCTTCTCGGGGGTTGTGTCGCCAATCATCATGAACAGGGTTCGTCGCTCTGATCCGGCGAGTATTACTGCGGTCGGCATCTTCCCACCGACAGATATCGAATCGGTACATTCGCCGCCCTCCAAAATGCGGTGAACGTAACCGGTGAACGGCGAAGCGGTCCAAACAGCGCCCTCGGAATCGAGACAGATCCCGTCGGGGCGGACATCACGCAGCTCGGCGAAAACAGCAGGATCGCTCAGAGCCCCGGTGGTTTGATCAACCGTAAACTGGCGTAGGCGGTGGGCCCGCGTCTCCCCCACCAGGAGCGTCTTACCGTCGCCAGAAATGGCGAGCCCATTCGGCCCTCCTAGTGCCTGGGCCGCGACCTTGAAGCTGCCGTCTGGATCAATAAGGACAATGCAGTCTGCGCCGATTTCCTCGACTGGAACAGATCCCGTCGGCTCGTATGCCCGAGCGTCGTAAATGAGATCGACGTATGCGCGGCCCTGGTGGTCAACAATCATGTCGTTGAGGTTGTCACCGCCGAGTGGAGTCAAGTCGGCATAAACTCGTGTGGCTCCGTCAGCGCCAATTTGCATCACCAGCCTTGACTTCCTGAGTACGACGAGGCAATCACCGCCGGGCAAGAATCCCAGTCCCGAAGTGTGGTCGTCGAAGGTCGCGACCACGTCGACATTCCCCGCAAGATCGGTATTCATGACGCTATTCGAGTGAATATCCACAAACCACAGCCTATGGTCGTGCCAGCGCGGCGCCTCCGGTACCTTAAACCCCTCTGCGAGTACCTGGCGACGTCCAATTCGAGATTGACGGCGACTGCTAGATATCGGCGTGCCTAACGTCGCAGGTACAGAGCCCGGCAGTCTCACATCACGAGACCTCCACGAGCGTCGAGTCGCGACTTCCCTCCTGACGGATTCGCTTCAGACGGCGGATCTTAGCCTGTAGGTGTTTCCGCCAAAGGTTCCCCGCCGCCTCGTCTTGGTGGTCGCTGATGAGGTCCACGATCTGTTGATGCACTCGATGAAACTGCCGAACCTCGTCCACAAACTTAGATTGATAGGTTTCGGCAATTTCATGCCCGGACGCGAGGATAACCTGCTCGATCATCCCGTGCAGGATCGCGAGAGTTCGGTTCCCGGCGAGATCGACCAAGAGTCGGTGAAAGTCGTTGCCGATGTTGACGGCGCTGACCATGTCTTCGTCGATCTTGCTCTCGCCCTGACGAAGCAGCTCGCGGAGTGCGACCAGATCGGAAGGCTGGTAGCTGCGGGCCAGGTTCGTCACGGCAGGGACCTCGATAGCGATCGTTGCCTCGTGAACGTCGATCATAGGTATCTGCTGGAACTGCAAATACCTTCCGACATAGCGAGCGGCGGTTTTCTCGGACGGGATGACGACGCGCGCCCCGCCGCGCATGCCGCGGGTGATATCTAGGAGGGACTCCGATTCGAGAACCCGCAGGGCCTCTCGGAGCGTCGGGCGAGAGACCCCGAACTTCTCAACCAGCTCGGTCTCATTGGGCAACGCGTCACCCTCGGTGAGCTCGCCCCGAATAATCTGGCCGCGCAGGCGCTCGGCGATGAGCTCTGCGGTCTTAGGTACTCGCAGCACGGCGCTGTCGGCGGCACGCTTGGACTCGGAAAACATCAGGCATGTTGAATAGTACTCGGAGCTCCTACTTGACTAACTAAGTAATCTATTCTATACACGTGTCCCATGATGCCCCGGAACTCATCGAGACGTGGGGAGAGTGAGTGTCCGCACAGGTACTGACGGGGCGGACGAATGCGACCGACGAAGGGGCCAGACTACTTAAAGAGGAGCGCCGCCGACGGATCCGTGCCCTTGACGGCTGCCTCGAGGAACTTGAGGCGGCATCGGAGCGCGGAATACGGCAGTTGCCACCTGGACTCGCTCGGCGTGTAGGCGCACTCGTGCCCGCCATATCCCCCGGCCTTTCAACTCCTCAGGCGATCGAGCTTGTGTTCCGAGCTCAAGAAGCCGCGCTACGCGTTGACGACACAGCCCACCCCGAATTGTCTAGCGGAAACTCAAGGCATGGCCACGCGAGAGAGGATTCGCTCGGTGTTCACCTCGACGGGCCGGCAGCGCGCCTGCTCACGGAGCGAATCAAGCAAGGCCTAGCCGACCCGTCGCTACTCCTCCTCGACGCGCACCAAGGATGCGCATGGCGTGCTCTGGGTTACCGAAGCTGGGCGGCGTATGTCCGAGAGGAGTTCGGGCTTAGCCGCAGCCGTTCGTACGAAATGCTCGACCACGGGAGAGTGGTACGGGGTTTGATGTCCGCCGCAGGCCTCGACACGCTACCCGAGGTCTCCCCTTTTGCTGCGAGCCAAATCAAAACACGACTCGAGCAAGCTGTGGCTGAAGTTGCCTCAAGGGCCGCAACTCACCCGGGTAAGGAGCAGGCAAGAAGTATCGTTCGCGACGTCGTGACGCGGACGCGTGCGGAATTCAAAGCGGCCACTCGAGATGACAATGGCAAGGTCGCTCGTTTGCGCCTTCAGCCGCAGCCATCCTCGGACACGCTGGAGTCACAGGCAGAGCCCGCTGCTCACGACATGCTTCATGACGCGCTGGTTTTCTTAGTGGGCTTAGGGGACCCGCAAACTGTGCTCGCGAAGCTCGGTGGGGCCGACTGTGTGTGCTTGGACGGCCTACGTGAAGCAGCCGAGAAGTTATCGGGCATCGCAGACGCTTGGGAGAGCGCCCGGGTAGCCCTCGGCCGGATTGAGACCTGTCCGGAATTCCGGACAGGCGCAGAATTCACGATTGTAGCCGCACGTGAGGCCACAGGAACTAGACACTGTGGTTCGGCGCTAACCGTCCCGCGCGTTGTCCGGAATTCCAGACAGAGATCCACCTCGGGGTTGGCGATGCAGCCGCATCCAGCGGACAACCGGAGTCGCATTGGAGTGGAGGTCTGATCGCCACGTGACACCGAGCAAAAGCCAACGATTACCAATGCCGTGGACCGGCGAAGAGGCTTTGTCTTGGTTGCGAACGTCGATGCTCACCCAGTGAGGCGACCACTCGCGCACCGGAATCCAGCGTCGCGATCGACGCCCGTCTCGGCACTCTCTATGCCTGAATGCGCCCGACGCACGTGTGGCAATACCAGGGAGCGATGACTGACACGCACGATTACATCATCGTCGGCGCTGGGGCCGCGGGCTGTGTGCTCGCCAGCCGCCTGAGTCAGGATCCCTCCGTCCAAGTTCTGCTCATCGAGGCGGGCCCCCCTGATAGCAATTCGGCACTACACGTGCCCGCGGCACTTGGCAGCCTGCGCAGGACCAGGTGGGACTGGGACTACCACTCAGACCCTGAACCCGCGCTGGACGGTCGCCTTATGGTCCTGCCGTACGGCAAGACGCTCGGCGGGTCGTCGTCGATCAACGGCATGATTTACATCAGGGGCAATCCGGCGGACTACGAAGAATGGAAGTCGCTTGGCTGCGAGGGCTGGGGCTGGGACGACGTCCTCCCGTACTTCATGAAGGCCGAAGATAATGAGCGCGGCCAGTCTGAGCTTCACGCCCGTGGAGGCCCGCTCACGGTAAGTGACGGACGCTCGCAACACCCCCTCGGTGAGGCGTGGTTAGAGGCAGCGAACCAGGCCGGGCTTCCTTCGAATCCCGACTTCAATGGACCAGCCCAGGACGGCGTCGGGCGGTATCAATTGACCCAGCGGGACGGCATGCGTTGCTCGGCCGCAACTGCCTACTTGCATCCGGCCATGACGCGACCCAATCTGCGCGTGCTCACCGGTGCGCTGGTCACCAGGATTCTGCTCGAGGGCGACCGCGCGGCGGGCGTTGAGGTCGAGCACGACAACCAGTTGAAGCGGTTCAGTGCCGACCTTGAGGTGATCTTGTCTGCGGGTGCATATAACTCACCACAGTTGCTCTTGCTTTCCGGGATTGGACATGCTGCTGACCTTAAAGCGTTGGGCATTCAGGTCGTGGCTGATCTGCCGGTCGGCCGGAATCTTCAGGATCACCCCTCCGTCTTCATCAGCGTACTCGTCCGCGGGGAGTCGCTGTGGTCTGAATTGCGCAAGCCCGAAAGCGTTGCGCTTTTCAAATCGGGCCGCGGGCCATTGACATCAAACTACGGTGAGGTAGGCGGATTCTGGCGCAGCAATGACGGCTTGGAAGCACCGGATGTGCAATACCACGCAGTCCCTCTGGTATACACCGAGCAGGGTTCGAGCAAGTCGACCGACAATGCCTCGTCTTGGGGAGCTTGCCTACTTAAGCGCCTTAGCCGCGGCTCGGTCTCCTTGAGATCGGCTGAGCCTAGCGCGAAGCCCCGAATCGTGCACAACTATTACGGTGAGGGTGCGGAGTTCGAAACGATGGTCCGAGGCGTTCAGATGGCGATAGAGATCGGCAACCAGCCGACCATGCGCCGCTTGGCACACGGCCAAGTCGCACCTCATCCGCGGTCAGACAGCAGAGCCGACGTTGGTGAGTTTGTCCGTCGCGCTACTCAGACCACGCACCACCCGGTTGGCACCTGCGCAATGGGTTCAGTCGTGGGATCAGATCTACGTGTACATGGCTTCGGCAACCTACGGGTTGTCGACGCCTCCATCATGCCCACCATTGTCAGGGGAAATACGCTCGCGCCTACGATCATGATCGCTGAAAAGGCTGCCGACCAAATTCTCGATCGCGCGCAATCTCACCAATCCTTGCGTGAGACTTAAGTGTCGCCGGTCGCGGAACAGAAACCTCTCTCGGAGAATCGGGACTCTAGCCGGCAGCCGAGCTCCCAATCGTCGACGTCGACTCACTTTGGCAGCCAAGTAGTTCGCGCGCTTGCTCTGGAGTTGCGACTGGCCTCCCAAATTCGCGGGCCATCCAGACTAAGCGCTCCACAAAGGCGCTGTTCCCGTCCACCAGCTGCCCCCGACGGAAGTAGATGTTGTCCTCCATTCCAGTCCTGACGTGCCCACCCTCGACTATGGCGACCACGTTGACGGCTAGTTGTCCGCGGCCGAGGCCTAGCACGGACCATTCCGCGCCCGGTGGTAGGAGCGAGCGCATCGTCAAGATCGTTTGCGTGTCCGCGGGAGCTCCACCTCGCACACCCAGACTCAGCTGGAACCACCACTTGCCGCCACGGCCGGGCAAAAGTCCTTCCGACTCCAGTCGCACCGCGTTTCCGATGTGCCCGATATCAAAGCACTCGATCTCAGGGACTATGCCCCGAGATGTGATTTGATGCGCAAGTTCACGCAGGAACGCTGGCGAGTTCTCGAATACGCGCTCGCCGAAGTTCATTGATCCCGCGTCGAATGATGCGACGTCGGGTTTATGCTCAAGAGCAGCGAACCTCCCAGCGGTGCTGAATCTGCCGGCACCACTACCAGTTGTTGCGCAGATCACGACGTCGGACTGTGCGCGGATGCGCTGAAAAACCTCCTCATAGAGCTCGCCACGGCATGAAGGCGTCCCATCGTCCTCGCGCACGTGGATATGAACGCACGCTGCGCCCGCGCGAGCGGACTCGACTGCCGATGAAGCGATCTCGGCAGGGGTGACAGGTAGGCCCGGATGTTGCTCCCGAGTCGTAATACTCCCGGTGATCGCGCATGAAATGATCAGCGGTTTCGCTAGGTTCTCATCAATCGTCATGTCGTTCCTCGTACGTGGAATTGGGGACCCTTGACAAGCATGGCATAGCATACGGCGCGTTCCGTCGATGAGTCCGAACGAGCTCTGTTGTGCCGATGGCGTTGTGCTGACGAATGCATGTCCGCGCGCGAAGCGACCCGCCCGCGAGGGTCTCTCTATGGCTAGAGCGATTGCTAGCTCCAGGTACATTCGAGTTCACCTCGGCGATCTCACATCTGCTCGGGAGCCCCGAGCTGTCGGGCGATCAACGTCCTAAGAATGTCATTTGTGCCTTCTGCGATTGCCATCATCGGCGCATCCCGATAGAACCGTTCGATCTCGAACTCGGTCGAATAGCCGTAACCTCCATGAATCCGCATCGCTTCCAGGGCGGCCTTAATGCAAGTCTCTGAAGCGAACAGCTTGGCCATCCCGGTCTCAAGATCGGCGCGCCGGCCAGAGTCAAGTGCCGATGCGGCCCACCAGGTGAGCAAGCGCGCAGCCTGAACCTCGGTCGCCATGTCCGCTAGCTTCATCTGGATAGCTTGGAACTCCGCGATGGGACGGCCGAAGGCATGTCGCTCGTGCGCATACACGATCGAGCGGTCAAGACACTCTTGGGCGACGCCGACAGCCCGACCGGCGATGTTGACGCGGCCGAACTCTAGCGCGGACAGTGCTTGCTGCAACCCGAAGCCTTCGCAACCTCCGAGCGCATTCTCGACCGGTACCAAGCAGTCGTCGAGAAAGACCTCCGAGGACTCCGGGCCCTTGTAGCCGAGCTTGCCGAGGTCGTTGCCCACGCTCAGCCCGTGCGTGCCCTGTTCAATCATGAGAATCGTCATTCCCTTATGGCGTGGCTGTGCGTTGGCGTCGGTCTTCACCAGCACTGGCAGTGGGTCGGCATACCGGGCGTTGGTAATCCAGGTCTTGACACCGTTCACGACATAGTGATCTCCACGACGGTGAGCAGCTGTGACGATGCCCTGGAGGTCACTTCCGGCGCCAGGCTCGGTGAGAGCCAGTCCGGATCGCCGTTGTCCCGTCGCAAGATCCGGCAACCACCGCCGGCGCTGCATATCGGTGCCGTGGTGGGCCAACATCCAGGTGGCGAGCGAATGCGATCCGAGGACTCCGGCGATACCCATCCAAGCCCTGGCTATCTCCTCGAAAACGATCGAGTAGGAGACAGCATCAATGCCGATGCCTCCATACTCTTCAGGCACCAGCATTCCAAAAAGGCCCATCGTTTTCATCTCGTCGACGATCTCGGTGGGGTACCGGCCGGCGAGCTCCCACTCTCGAGCTACCGGGGCGATACTGCGGCGCGCGAAGGCGCGCATGAGATCACGAAAGGCCGCTTGCTCGCTAGAGAGTTTGAAGTCCACGTCGACCTCAGGTCTTCTTGAAACCAGCAATGCGCTGGTTAGTCGACGGGCGCAGGTGAGTCGGGGCCTGCAGATAGGTCATCGGTGCTTCTCGCCCGAATGAGGACCGGGGGTGCACCTTCTTGACGAAGCGAACATCTCGTGGGACCTCAGGTAGAGCCTTCAATAAAAAAGGCGTCCGACGAGCCCTGATCCATGTGGGCAGGGTTTCATTGCCGTGGCATTAGATTGTTGGCTAAGGCTTAGAGTTGGTCAACTCATCTGGCGCCAAGCGCACGGTCCGAGTCCGGAATTCCAAGAAACACCTTGCCAGGTGATTTCTGCGGAGGTACCATCCGGCCTGCTAGGGCACCAAAGAGTTCGTACGCACTCAAATGTCTGGGTGCTCATCGAGGCCCCATCGACCCGGAGAATCAGCGCAAAAGGCGGTGATACTGATGAGAGTTGGAAGGCACCACATGGGCCCATCCGCTGTAAGCGCTCGATTCTCGATAGTCGCCCTGTCTCTAGTTCTCTCGGTGACGGCTTGCGGCAGTGCAACTGCAACCCAAGCTAAGCAGCCGATCAAGATAGGCGCCGAAGGTCCGATGACGGGCACGTTTGCTTCGACGGGTCAAGCACTCTGGGAAGGCGCACAAGTGGCGGCAAAGGAGATCAATGACGCGGGGGGGATCTTGGGACGACCCCTCCACCTGGATCAAATCGATGATGTGAACGATCCTGCCGACGCAGTTCCGGCGCTTCGGAAGGCGATCAACGTCGACGGAATTCAGTTTCTGGATGGCCCATCGAGCACCGTCCGTCCAGCGACCCAGCCGATCCTTGATCAGAACAAGATCCCATTCATGTTCCAGGGCGGCACGGCGTCGTTTGACCACAATTCCGATCCGTATGCTTGGCGTCCGAGCCCGTCAGATATTCAGCTTGGAGTAGCCATGGCTGCGTACGCGATCAAGAAGGGCTACAAGACCGCTGCCATGATGTTCAACACCGGACCAAGTCAGAGCCTTGAGCAGGTGGTCTCAGATGCATATAAGAGGAATGGCGGTACTGTGGTTGCGAACACCGTGCTTGCGCTGGCCGTGAGCTCCTATGGATCGGAGGTGCAGACGGTGGTGAAGAGTCACCCTGATGTCATCTTTGCTCAATACGACGACACCACAGCACCGGCGCTCTTCCACGCACTAGAACAGCAAAACAATCTCGCGATACCGATCATCGGAAGCGACGAGAGCGCTGGAGCAGCTCAAATCAAGCTGATAACTCCTGCGGCGGCGCATAAGGCTTTGGTTTCGGTCGAGGCCAGCACCAATACGGGACCGGCTGTCGACACGTACAAGCACTACTACAACCTGGTCTATCCGGGGCAGGTCGTCAACACAGCTGCGAACTTCTCCTATGATGCGATCATAGAGTTGGCCCTGGCAATTGATGCAGCTGGTTCAACCGATCCCGCCAAGGTCATCGCCGCGATACCGCAGGTCTGTAATCCGCCCGGTACGGACGTGACTAACTATGCAGATGGGCTCGCCGCATTGAACGCGCACAAGAAGATTCATTTCGTTGGTGCCGGAGGGCCGTCTGGTTACGATCAATATCACAATTCCACCGGTACGTTCTCCGTCTATCAGGCGGATGCTACTACCGGGGTTGAGGCGCCGATTGCGGCCCTTTCCGTGAGCGACATGGCGGCTGCGGCGCAGGGATCCCTAGCTTTCGGCACAACCGGCTAGCAATCCGGCTTCGACAAGGATCCTCTCTCTGAAGCGCTTAGACGGGGTGTGAGGGCTTTGTGACTGTTCTCCTCCACTCTGTGGGATTTGGGCTCGTCACCGCCGCCATCGTCGCGTTGGCGTCGGTGGCGTTCTCCCTACAGTTCAGCGTCACAACGACTCCAAATTTTGCTCATGGCGATTTCCTCACGGTTGGCGCGTACGCTGCCCTTGTTGGGCAGCATCTGACGAATAGCCTGCCGGTGGCCGTACTTTCCGCCGTGGTCGCGGGCAGCGCCTGCGCGTTGATCCTCAATCTGGGCTTCATCCAACCGTTCCTCAGAGCTGGGGCAAAGCGGCTCTCCATCTTTCTGGTCACGGTATCGTTTGGGCTCATCCTTCAGAACGGAATCCTTCTGCTGGCCGGCGGCGAGCCTCTGTCCTACAACCTGACGACGCCCAGTTTTCAGAACGTCGGCCCGTTCCAATGGACGTACCTAGACGAGGGGATCTTGGCCACTGCGCTGGTTGTGCTTGTGCTACTCCACGTCACCCTGAGGTACACACGCTTTGGTAAGGCGATGAGGGCGGTGTCGGATAACCCATCTCTGGCTCGCGCTAGCGGCATAAATACGCCACGGATCGTAACCGTGACCTGGGCCCTAGACGGCGCCATCGCTGGATATGCGGGGTGCGTTTTGGCGGCATCTTTGGGGTCCATGACCCCGACGATGGGATATGGCTTTCTTGTCGTGATCTTCGCTGCCGCGGTAATTGGGGGGTTAGGGAAACCTTATGGCACCCTCATCGGCGCGCTAATGATCGGAGTCGCCATGGAGGTGAGCGCCGCCTATATCGATTCCGAGTTCAAGACGTCGATCGCCTTTGCGTTGTTGATCATTGCGCTGCTCGTACGCCCTCGCGGCGTGATCTCTGCCGAAATCTTCAACTTGGCGGAGTAGGATGCTCGACTACCTTTTAAGCGTGGCGACTCTGGTCACCATATATTCGATCGTTTCACTCGCTCTCAACGTACGCTGGGGATGGGCAGGTCTCTTCGACTTCTTCGTCTATGCTTTGGTTGCGATTGGAGCATATGTATACGGGGTCGTAACCCTTCCCCCTGCACCGTCTAACCAGTACGGCGACCAGTACATTCTCGGGCTGCATCTCCCGTTCGTTGCCGGCGTGGCGATCGCCATGGTGGTTACGTCAGTCATTTCGCTGATCGTGGGTGCCGTAGCACTCCGGCAACTTCGCCAACTGTACTTTGGGATCATGACTTTCTCGTCGGTGCTAATCATTGCAGTGATCATCATGGCCGCACCTTGGCTCTTCAACGGAATCATCGGCCTCTACGGTGTCGAAGCACCGCTCAGTCAGCTCGGCCTCGATCCCACGACATATGCCCTATTGTTCCTGGGCATCTGCCTTCTGGCCCTCACTCTCGTCTACCTGCTGCTCGAGCGGTTGTTCTGGAGTCCCTTCGGCCTTTGCCTTCGCTCCATACGGGATGACGAAGTTGCTGCTGCGGGGTTTGGTCGCAATCCGTACTCAGAGCGTCTCAAAGCCTACGTGATTGGCGGGGCAATCGCAGGACTAGCCGGGGCTCTTTTGATCACTTATCTCACCACGTGGGGTCCAGGTGCTTGGTCGCCGATCGAAACAATCTTGATCTTCACAGCCATCATTTTGGGAGGTACCGGTAACAACCGCGGAGTGATCATCGGGACTGTTGTGGTCTTTGGGCTCATTGGAGAAGGGAGCCGCTATCTGCCGATCCTTCCCGGCTTCCCGGATGCGTACGCCGCGCTGCGCATTATTGCAATTGCGATACTGACGATTGTGGTGCTTCGGTGGCGCCCTCAGGGACTGCTCCCAGAACCGCACATGCGGGACGGTGTGCGTCGTGCCCGTCGTTTTAGGTGGTTCGGGAAAGAGGCGTGATGATTGCAGCCGCAACCCACGCCCCACTATTACAGGTGACGGGACTAGGCAAGAGCTTCGGTGGCGTCCAAGCCGTTGTTGAGCTGAGCTTCTCTGCGGAGGAAGGACAAACGACGGGACTGATAGGGCCGAATGGCGCCGGCAAGAGCACCGTCCTCGAGGTCGTATCGGGCTTTCTCAAGCCCAACAGCGGAGTGATCAGCTTCGCTGGTCGGGAGATTGCAGGCATGCAAGCGTATCGCGTCAGCAGGCTCGGTCTGATGCGAACCTTTCAGCTGTCTCGTGAGTGGCCGGCACTGACGGTAATGGAGAACATGCTGGCTGCCGCCGTCGACGGAGGACGCGACAAGGTCTGGAGGGCACTCCTCAAACGGAAGGCACTTCGGATCTCTGAGCACGCAGATCGCGAGCGAGCGAGAGAGCTCCTGTCCTCGTTCGGCCTATTTGACCTGCGCGACGATGCTGCAGGAAGCTTGAGCGGTGGGCAGAAGCGCCTCCTTGAGTTCGCTCGGATCGCAATTGCGAATCCGCGGATGGTGCTCCTCGACGAGCCGCTCGCTGGTGTGAACCCAGTAATGGCGGAGCGCGTGCTGGAGTCCGTCCGCATCCTGCCCGCGCGAGGAATAGGCGTTCTCATCGTTGAGCACAACATGGCGGTTATCGAATCGCTGTGCAGCGTGGTAATTGTCATGGCAGCCGGCCGCAAGATCGCCGAAGGGACTATGGCGGAACTACGCTCACACCCTGACGTAATGGATGCGTACCTCGGGAATGCGTGAATCAATCCTAGCAATCGAAGAACTCTCCGTCGGATATGGCGGCGCGCCCATCGTTCGGAATGTGTCCATGCAGGCAGCGAAGGGCGAGATTACCGTTGTCATAGGGCCTAACGGGTGCGGAAAGTCCACGCTCATGAAGGCGATATGCGGAGTTTTGCGGCCGAGTCAGGGGCGCGTCTTGTTTGAGGGCAACGACGTTACCGGCGAGCCGACAGAGAGACTCATGCGCAAGGGCCTTTGCTACGTCCCTCAAGTGGGCAATATCTTCCCGTCGCTGACCGTTCGTGAGAACCTTGAGATGGGCGGGTACAGCCTTCGCACTGGGCTAAGCGAGAAGATAGCTCAGATGTGCGATATCTTTCCGGACCTCAAATCCGCACTCCGCCGCAAAGCGCGGACTCTCAGCGGCGGACAGCAGCACATGCTTGCGGTCGCGCGGGGATTGATGGTAGACCCTGTCGTTCTTGTGCTCGACGAACCCACGGCCGGCCTTGCCCCGCGGGCGGAAGACGTCATATGGGAGCGGATTCTGGCCGTCGTCGAATCGGGGGTAGGCGTTGTGCTCGTCGAGCAGAACGTGCGACGTGCACTGTCCCGTGCGCATTGGGGATACGTGCTGTCAGCCGGTGGCAACGTCATGGACGGACCAGGACACGAGTTGCTAGCTGATCCCCGAATTACAGCCCTTTATGTTGGCAGCGCTGCGCTGTCGTGAGGAGTTAGCAATATGGTCTTCGAAGGCTGAATAGCCCGGAGCCACTAGATGGCCAAGAATTCGCGGAGGACCCGCACGAAGTCTTCCGGAGCCTCTCGCGGAATATGATGGCCGGTGTCAAACTCCACCAATCGAGATCCCCGAATGACAGTTAGCATCTTGGAAGCGGTTTCGGCGCTCAGGAAGTAGCTCCTCATACCCCGCATGATCAAAGTTGGGCAGATAATATGCGACGCCGCATTCCAAAGAAACGGGACTTCGCGTAATCCAGCAGATCCAGTCAGCCAGAACACATCAGGGTCTGCTTTGAAGACTAGCTTATCGGCCCAGTTGCGCCGAAGTTGATGTCGCACATGAAGCTGGTGGAAGATGGGCCGCCACTCCGGGTAGACGTCTTGAAAAAAGGCTAGGGCCTCGGATTCGCTCCGGAACGCCTTGACGTCAGCAGAACGGGCGAGTCTTGCCCGGACTCGGATTCCCGCGTCTCGCGATACCTCGGGGCCGGCATCGGATATCGCGAGACGGCTGACCTCCGTCGTGTACGTGCCGGCATATGCGATACCCACTCGCGAGCCCAGCGAGTGTCCGACAATAGCAAAGGGTGGAAGCTCGAGTTCTCTGGCGAAAGCGTGAATGTCTGATATCAGCCGTTGCACGGCGTAACCCTCGCGGCTCCAATCGCTGTCACCGTGACCGCGCAAATCGAGGCTGATGACATAATGGTCGTCGCAAAGCGCGTCGGCGATCGGGTCCCACGTGTGGAGCATCGACTGCAGGCCGTGCAGCAACATCACGCATTGGTGACCGCGAGTGCCCCACGTGGTGTAGTGAAGCCGCAGTCCGTTCACCACGACATATTCGTCCGCGTAGCGCCCGTGATAGAGATCCGGCACCTCCACCGCGGCCTCGCCTTCCCCTGATGCGCTCAAGGCCTGTACTCACGAAGGGTCACACTATTGGGGCGGACGGTATGCCACACGGGCTGGTTCTCCTATTCGGCAAACAAATCGGCGGACAGTCGTATGCCGGCGAATTGCCTAGCTGTTAGCCGCCTCGGCTGGCTCCTCGAGTAACTGAAACATGACCCCCATGGAGGAGGCGGGGATGGTCGACGCTGCCAGCCTGCCACCAACCAGCTGAGGCGGTGAGGCCATCTGGACTCCATGGCCTTCGAGTCTGGCCATGCTCTCTCGAATGTTGCCAACCTGGATGGCAACATGCTCGAGGCGCGCTTTCGAATCTCCCAATCGCTGGGCGCGCGCCTGCGGTTCAGTGACTTCGATCAGCTCAATCTGCACCGCGCCGCATTGGTAGAAGGCGACGCGCACATTGCGCTCTGGTATGGCCAATTCGCGCACCAGCGTCATATTCATGACTGTCTCCAGGAATGCCTGCGCGCTACCCAGGTGGTCAACGACTATGGCAATGTGGTCGATACGATCTTGCATGACGCTACGACAAGTATTGGGATCTAGACCGCGCTGTCAATATGGCTCAAGCGATCGCCACGGGATTCACTGGACTGCCCACTCCGCCCTTGATCGGCAACGGCGCCACGATAAGCAAGAACTCGTGTACCCCGTCCTGCGCCGGCCCGTCGAGCGCCATGAGCTCGATGAGGGGTACCCCAAATTCGCGAATCAGAGTTTGATGCACAACATTCGGGGTGGTACGGCGTCCATTCCAGGACATGGCCTCAACTGAGCTGTTGTCCGCGCCAACGGCGACGACATCGCGCGCAGCGAGCCAGTGAGCCGCCTCGAGCCCAATACCTGGCTGATTGGAATGAAATAGCTCTAGATTGCCGACGCGCGCCGTGAGCCAACCTGTTCGGATGAGAACGATGTCGCCCTCACCAACCCGTACTCCCTGGGATTGAGCACAGTCATCGAGATCTTGCGCGCTGATCTCATAGCCGGAATCGAGGACCGAAACGCCCTTGGCCGCGGCAACATCGAGGAGGACACCCCTTCCTACCAGAGGACCCATCTTATCGATGCCGCAACGGGTCGCGCCATAGCTACGCACGTAGTTCGCGCTATGGCCGTTATAGAGCTCGTCGCCCGTCCACACATGTGCTAACGCATCGATATGCGTCCCTGAATGCGTTGGCATGATGATGTAATCATCAGCCGCTCGGGCGTCATGAGGAAGCTTCACGCCAGCTGCAAAATCGCCGCCATCAAGGGACATGAGGTGGACAATTGGCACTCGACTCGGTGACACGGGTAGGCGATCTCGGTCCAGTGTCAGCCCCAGTGGATAGACGATGCCACGTTTGATGAGGCTAGCGGCAGCGCGAATGACTCTATCTACGAGGAGGTTGGGAGCCCCCTTTTCGTCATCTGGACCCCATCGTCCCCAGTTGTTCGGGCGTGAACTCTGGCCCATGGTCATCGAGTGTACTCGCGTGCGAGCCTTCTCAGCGCACTCTTGCTCACCTTTCCAGGACCCGTTGTCGGCCACCCGCCTTCGGCAACTTGCCAGATCATTGCAGGACGCTTGAACCGAGCAAGATTGGTAGCGCAGTAGGCAGCAAGGGCATCCGGGTCGAACGTGACTCCCGGTTTCAGCTCGACGAATGCAGCTGGAACCTCGTTGAGAATCGGGTGTGGTACCGGTACAACATGAGCCTCTCGGACGGAGGGGTGTGACTCGAGCACCCCTTCGATCTCCCGCGTTGCCACGTTCTCCCCACCGACACGCAGGATGTCGAGCATACGACTCGTGAAGATGAGGTTTCCGTAAATATCGAGGCTCCCGAGGTCCCCTGTATGAAGCCAGCCATCGGGGTCGACCGCGGCCGAGGTCGCTGCGTCGTCATTCGCATAACCCTTCATGACACTCCAGCCCCGTATCTGAATTTCGCCCTGGTGACCGTTCGACAGGATGCTGCCGGTATCGGTAGCGATGATGCGAATCTCAACCCCAGGAAGAGGACGGCCCATCGTATTGAGTCGATTCGACAGCGTCTCGTCATAAGCGCCGCAAATTGGCGCTCCACCACACTCGCTTGATCCATACCTTTGGACTACTCCATCTGACTGGAAGGCCATCCGAACCCTTTGGGTCATGTCAGGTCCGCCCCCGACAGTGATGGTTCGCAGCGACAACTCCTGTGGAATCAGTCGAGGACTCGCCATCTCAACCAGATAGTGCGCTCCGATCCCCTGATGGACTGTGCACCGCTCCCGAATCATTATGTCAAGAGCTTCATCAGCCTCGAAGTGGGGCATCGTGTAGTAGGTCGCACCGTGGGAGATTGCGGCGAGGAGTCCGAAATTGGTTGCGCCGAGATGGTGAACTGGGTTACACACAAAGTACCTATCGCCTGGTCGAATCCCAAGTCGGGTTCCTATCTCAAGCCCCATGCGGGTGCACTGGCCGTGGCCCAGGCGTACTCCCTTTGGCTCGGCTGTAGTGCCTGAGGTGAGCTGTAACAGCCAGTCGTCGTCGGCAGAGGGTGTTTGGTGGTGAGTGCTGCGCTTGTGGCGACTGCCATTCACCACGGCGTCGAATGGAGGCACGAGGCCCGACGTACTCGAATGTGTAGTCGAATCGGCCGATACCACGATTGGCGGTCGGCGTGCCAGTGACAAGACTTTATCAGTCACCGATCCGTCCTTGGTGACGCCTCCGCAGATGACCAATTCAGGGCTCCATCGCGAGATTGCGGCGTCCAACTCTCGGTCGGTTAAGCGCGGGTTGAGCGCAAGGATGCGTCGGCCAGTTCGAGCGATCGCAAAGTAGGCGACATATGCCTCGGCGATGTTTGGGATGACAATCGCCACTGGGGCGTCAGCATCGCCACATCGATCCTGCAAGGCTGCCGCTAGCGATTCCGCCTCCGTGGCGAGCTGCGAGTACGTTATCTCGCGGGCCGGAGTCCAGATGGCAACAGCGTCCGGATAGAGCGCTGCCGTAGCCTCCATCAGCTCCGGAACAGTCAGTAAGGGGGCAGGCCGATCGCTCAACGGGATCACCACGTCGGGGCGCGAGTACGACACTCCGCGGAAAGAAGCCGGAACGCCATCCGAGTGCCCACTACGAGCGACCTACGTTCAGGCGCGGGCGGTGAGTTACCTCGTCAGCGAGTCGGAGCTCGTGGGCGGACCCGTCAAATACAGCCTGGTGGCGAAGCTTTGGCGGTTGGCTCATTTCAAAGGATGAAAGACGGGAAGAGTAAATTCATCGCAGTCCAGGAACGCGACCTCGACTGGCAGACCGATGTGGACCTCACCAACCGGGCAGTCAACAACATTGCTAAGGATACGCAGGCCAGCCTGCTCTGGGAGTTCCATCCACGCCACTACGTAAGGTTGGTCTGATGGGAAGCCGGGCGTCACCACATGATGAACGACGACGAAGCTATAGACCGTCGCGGAGCCGGACACGAGTGGCCAGACAAGTTCCGCCGACGCGCAGACGCGGCAGATCGCACCCGGGAAATATTGAAAGTTCAGGCATTGCGAGCAGCGTTGCACTCGTAGCTCATGTTGTCGGCACGCATCCCAGAAAGGCTGACTATGCTCGTCGACGATCGGCGACGGTCGCTCAGGAGACTGCATTGGTCCCTCCAAGCACCATCGCGCTTCCCGCGCAGAAGCCGAACCCGGTCACCAATGCAATCTCCGCGCCGGCAACCTGTCGGCTCCCGGCCTCCATCCTGAGCTGTTGGACCGCCTCGATGACATGGTTTAACCCATGTATGTACGCTTCAGATAGCAGGCCGCCATGCGGATTCACAGGGATTGTGCCCGACAGGGCTATGTTTCCATCCTCGACGAAAGGGCCGCCTTCGCCACGCTGACAAAATCCAAAGTCCTCGAGTTGCTGAATGACTTCAAACGTGAATGCATCGTAGAGGAGGGCTACGTCGATGTCTGAAGGAGTGACGCGCGCCTGCGTGAAGAGTTCGCGTGCCAGACGCGGAAAGGCGCTGATCGATAGATCTGGCCAGCCATCGAAAGGGACCCGTGGTACCGAACCACCACCGTGGACGGCTCCGAGTAGATGGACGGGCGGGTGCGGTGCCGACTTGGCGCGTTCCGAGCGGGTCAAGACAACCGCACACGCACCATCGGTCTCTTGGCAGCAGTCGAAAAGGGTATAGGGATCCGCAATCACTCGTCCAGCGAGGTAGTCCTCCATCGTCAAAGGCTCTCTCATTACGGCACGCTCATTGAGCGCCGCGTGCTTGCGCTCCGTGACTGCGACGTGGCCGAGTTGCACGCGGGTGGTTCCGAATTCGTGCATGTGTCTCCTGCACGTCATCCCAAAGATCTGCGCTGGAGACGAGAACCCAAAGGGTGTCATGAATTGATGGACCCCATCGGCGAGGGACGCGCGGTAACGACCCATACGCTTGCCAGACCGGCCCTTCAAAGCTCGATAGACGAGGACGTTGTTGGCTAGGCCGGATTCAATTGCCATAGCGGCCTGAGCGATCACCGCGCAGTTGAAAGTACCGCCGGCGAGAAAGTCGGACCACCAGCGGAGCTCCTTGATTCCGAGGCTCGTGCTCACGTCTCGTACAAGAACACTGTCGTTCTGGTGGTAGCACACCACTCCGTCGATATCGTGAATGCGGAGTCCGGCATCTGCGATTGCGTTGATGGACGCCTCCAGCGCGAGGCTGGCCAAGCTCGACTGCGTCGATCGGCTATACCTGGTATAGCCGATACCCGTGATGCAGGCCGCGGAAGTTCGCATGGTGCTCAGAGGCTCCTTAGCGTAAGGTGCCAGGGATCTTGAGGTTGGTCATCTCCAGGCGACCGCCCAAGCTAAGAGCCCAGATAGCATTCTCATCTGGCTTGCAAAGAGGAGCACGTGTCGCTCGTTCACGCTGAAATGGGGGCGTTGGCGAGTCCGAGAAGTACTCAGGCATGGCTATTTTGGCTAGGTTGACCCTACGAATCGATGCTCGACGCTTGGCCTGCGCCAGTCGTACCCTAGCGCCTCGGCAATGGATTGACAATATCTAGGAAAGGAGAAGACTTAGAGGTTGTGGTCGAAGGATGTGGCCTGTCGTCGCCAGGAGACCAAATGCTGTTCGCAACGAATGCCTGAACGCGGGTAGGGCATCCCAACCACTCAACCGACGACTTGACTTCGCCGAATTCGGGTAGGGTGGCGGAGCCTCTTGGATCTGGGTTGCGCCAAGCGGCGTGAAGGAGAGAGCGTTGGAACTCGGGCTACGCGGCCTCGCTGTACTTGTGACTGGCGGCAGCCGCGGCCTCGGCAGGGAGATTGCCCGCGGATTCGCCTCTGAGGGGGCCAATGTCGCGATTTGTGCGCGAGCGAGCGATCAACTCGCTGTCGCCCTAGACGAGCTCCGAGGCCTGTCCGTACAAGCTCTAGCAATTCAGGCGGACCTATTCGAATCCATCGACTGCATTCGTGTGGTCGAGGAAACCGTCGAAGAATTTGGCCGGATCGATGTCCTCATCAACAATGCGTCGACGAACGTGGTGTATCCGGGGCGTCTCGAGGTAGTAACTGATGACCTCCTCATGGAGCGCGTTAGAGGCAAGGCGCTAGCGGCCATACGCTGCTCTCGTGCTGCGCTTCCACACTTCAGGAGAGTGGGCGGAGGGAGAATCATATGCATCGGTGGCTTGGCGGCCCGAGCCGTTTCGGGCCCCCAGGGATCCGCGTCTTCGCTAACGGCCGGCCTCGCAAACGCAATGCTGGTCAACTTCGCCAAGAACTTGAGCTACGAAGTGGCGCGCGACCACATACTCGTCAATGTTGTCCACCCTGGTTCAATGCGCACCGATCGGTATCCCGCTCGGGTGGCTGCTAGAGCGCGGGAGATGGGGGGCAGTCTGGAAGAGGCGGAGAGGGACCTGGCGATGCAAATCCCAATTGGGAGGCAACTTGATCCACAAGATATTGCACCCTTGGTCGTATTCCTGGCCTCCTCGAAGGCAGCAGCCATCACAGGTCAATCTCTCGCAATAGACGGCGGCTACTTGGATCAGATCGTCTACTAGGCAGTTGTTACTCGATCGGCACATGCGACGTAGTCATCAGGGATCGCAGCGATCCGGTTCAGCTAAAAGGCGAAGCGACAGAATTGTCAGCCAGTCATAAGGGGCGTTTGATGATGGAATCTACTCTGGAGATGGGGTTGCAAGATCTCTTGCACAAAGGCGAGATCCATGACGTCTTAATGCGCTATTGCCGCGGTGTGGACCGCGGAGATCAAGATCTTATAGTGAGCTCGTTTCATTCCGATGCCACCATTGATGCCGGCAAAGGCAAGATAACACCCGCCGACATTGCACGCACAGCCACGAGCGACGATCATATCCAGACACACCTATACGGTAACTGCCTGATCGAACTCGTCGGCGATGTGGCTTGGAGTGAGACGTATTTTCTTGCCTTCCATGTCGACGATCGGAAAGGAAAGCGATTCATGCGAACGCGCTCCGCGCGCGCAATAGACCAATTCGAGCGTCGGAGTGGAGTTTGGAAGATCGCCAAGCGGGTAGTGGCTGATGACTGGAGCCGAGTCGACGAGATCGTGGAATATGCCGCGGGAGTGCCGGTCACCGGCCGAAGATCCCACGAGGATCCTGTGTACCAGTTCAAAGAAGACCGATCCTCCTGAAGGCGCACATCTATTCAGCTTGCAGCGGAGAGCTCTAGGCGATACGAGACGTGACCGGCTGAGCCGTCATCACGTGCCAGTAACGCGCGGGGTTCGCCTTTCAGCTATCGCACGCACTCCCTCTTGGAAGTCGGCGGTCGTGATCAGGCGGTCCTGCTCGCTCTTCTCGCGCTCGGTCACATCGGCGATGGTGGCAGTGAGAGCGACGCATAGTCTCGCGTGTCACACGTAGCGATCCGCACCCGGACCCGAGGACCGAGGTCCACGACTGTGGGTGAAACGCGCCTCGCGATCCGACGGGCTTGACTCAGGTAGAACAGCAAATAGACTTGACGCATGCACGCGAACTTGGAGAGTGTCGATTTCACATAGTCGGAAGGTGACTCAAGGTGTCAGACGGATCGGACGGCCCCCTCGCACGACTGCGTGTGCTTGAAGTGGCCGGCAATATGGCGGCCCCGTTCGCAGGGTGTGTGCTGCGTGACTTCGGCGCGGACGTAGTAAAGATCGAGGAGCCTCAGAAGGGCGACAATGCGCGAAGCTGGACCCCCATCAAGGAAGGGCACTCTCTCCCATTTGCCCGCCTGAACTTCAACAAGAAGTCGGTGGTTGCGGACCTGCACACGGAGCATGGCCAACGCCTTGTCAAGTTGCTGGCGCAGAGGGCTGATGTTGTGATTACGGCCTTCAGACCGACCGCGCTCGAGAGTTGGGCACTAAGGTACCGCGACTTGGTTGCTGCGAATCCGAGCGTCGTAGTTGCGAACGTCACTGGGTACGGCTTAACAGGTCCTTATCGGAACCGTCCAGGCTTCGGTTCCACTGCTGACGCGGTGAGTGGGTTCGCCAATATTAACGGCTGGCCCGAGACGCCGCCGACGCTCGCACATTTCGGACTGGCCGACCTAACTGCAGGACTGGCGACGGCAATCGGGATCATGATGGCTCTGTTTCGCCGAAGCCAGACCGGCGAAGGGGACGAGGTCGACGTGGCGCTCTACGAGCCTCTAATGGTGTTGGTTGGAGACATCATCCTTAACTACACGACGACAGGTGTGATCCGGAAACGCAGCGGTAACAGCCAGCGCACCTCGTCTCCTGTTGGTGTCTATCAAGCTAGTGATGGCGGCTGGCTCACTGTGTCGGGATCTGGCCAGGGAATCGTAGGGCGACTGTTTCAAGTCATTGGTCATCCGGAAGCCATTCAAGACCCTCGATACTCAACAAACGAGGCGAGAGTCGCGCACGACGCGGATCTACAGAGGTGGATCACGGATTGGGTTGCCGGCCGGACTCGAGCCGACGCGCTCGCGATGCTGACGGACAACGGAATCGTCGCTGGTCCCGTAAATACTGCGGCCGATATCGTTATGGACCCTCACTTCCTTGAGCGAACCTTGGTCAGGGTGAAGAGCACTCTTCTGGGCGAGGCTCTCATGCCCGGTGCAGTTGCCCACCTGCGAAGCTTTGCTGGCCTCTCGTACACCGACCCCCCCGCACTCGGGGAGCATACTGCTGCCGTACTGCGCGAGTGGCTCGACGTTTCTGAGGAGGAGATTGGAGTGTTGGCTCGAGGCTAGATCCAACGCACGCCCGCGCGTATTCGAGGTATCACGCCTGCGTCAATGATTCCGCCCACGATGCATTGAGGTTGTCCACAATGGGACCACTTGACGGCGTAAGGGTTATAGAGGTCGCCGGGATTGGGCCGGGACCGTTCGCCGCCATGATGCTTTCTGATATGGGAGCAGAGGTGATCAGAATTGACCGTGTCCGCGAATCACCCCAACGGCCCCAGACACCAACGCGCTATGCACTCGTCAATCGCGGTCGCCGATCGGTCGCGATTGACCTGAAGGTCGGAGCTGGCATCGATGTGGTGATGCGATTGGTTTTGAAGGCGGATGTGTTGATAGAGGGCTTCCGCCCGGGCGTGATGGAGCGCCTCGGGCTTGGGCCGGAGGAACTTCGCCGCCAGAATGCCCGTCTCATCTACGGTCGAGCAACCGGGTGGGGGCAGACTGGTCCATTGGCGCACGCAGCGGGTCACGACATCAATTACATCGCGCTCTCAGGCGCACTCCACGCTATCGGTCGCTCCTCGGGACCGCCAACGGTGCCGCTGAACCTGCTCGGAGATTTCGCCGGGGGCGGTCTGTATCTGGCATACGGAATCGTATGCGCGCTGGTCGAGAGGGCGAAGTCAGGACTGGGGCAGGTTATCGACGCAGCTATGGTCGACGGAGTGGCGTCATTGGCAACAGCCTTCTTCGGCATGATTGCCTCCGGTCAGTGGAGTGATCAACGCGGCGAGAACCTTCTCGATGGAGGCAGCCCTTGGTATGACGTGTACCAGACTAGTGACGGAAAGTATGTCGCCATAGGGGCTATCGAGCCCGTCTTCTATGAGCAGCTTCTCGTCGCGGCTGGTTTGAATGATTCCGGGTTGCCTGATCAGCACGATCGCTCGGGGTGGCCGCTGATCAGGGAGCGGCTGACGGACGTATTCAGAATGCGAACGCGGGATGAGTGGACCGCGCTGCTGGAAGGGACAGACGTGTGCTTTGCGCCGGTGCTTGGATTTCACGAGGCGAGCGCTCACCGTCATCTTGTGGCCAGAGGAACGCTCACGACGAGCAACGGTGTAACCCAACCCGCGCCGGCACCTAGGTTTGACAGGAGTACGGCGACGATTCAGGGACCACCGCCGGAGCGTGGACAGCACACGCATGAGGTCCTGCAGGACTGGGGGTTTAGTGCCGACGAAATCGAGGTGCTCGAGCTGGAGCAGACGATTGGAGCTACAAGCCCAAGGTTCGGCGAGTGAATTGCATCCTGCTACGTGGTGTCCAATCGGGAGTCATATACCCGTTCGGACGTTGCCGAGTGATATCTCACGCCACCCAGTCAACCCGCCCGAAGCGACGCCGATCGTTCGCAGAGCGCGGGCTTGGTGCGCGTGGCGCAGCCGATCGTCAGGAGGGGTAGCGGCCCCATCACCACAGTGCCGTACTCGGACAGGTGACGCGTCCAAGCGATGGCTCCCCGCATGTCCAACGCATCCGCATGCACACTCGCCCATCAAGACCCTGTGCGGAAGATGAGGTCCACATGTCCCTACCAAGCCAAGCCGTACCGGTCAGTTACGTGGCTGATGTCAAGCCACTCTTCCGCGAGCAAGACCGCACCTCTATGCGGCGCCAATTCGACCTCTGGTCCCATGACGACGTGAGCGAGCACACACCCGCGATCCTCGCCCGGCTGGAAGCGGGCACGAAGCCCCGCGACGCTGCGTGGCCGCCGGATCACTTGATGTCTTCCGACGCTGGCTCGCGCCAGGGCCCCCGGCTAGCGCCGGTGCCGGCCCGACACAGGGGTGAGTCCCTAGCCCGCGC
>Ga0209219_1000029_pt1 | contig 52844 bp, 49 predicted proteins | sample BlaSpr_A8_OM1_M1_FD_187973 | JGI IMG/M metagenome (GOLD analysis project Ga0209219, IMG submission 187973) | Forest soil microbial communities from Thunder Bay, Ontario, Canada - Black Spruce, Ontario site 2_A8_OM1_M1 (SPAdes) (version 2) | ecosystem: Environmental > Terrestrial > Soil > Boreal... | reverse complement strand
CCGGTCGTGGTCTTGCGCAGCCCGATGGCCGCGGCGATGTCCCCGGCGCGGACCTCCTCGATCTCCTCGCGATGGTTGGCGTGCATCTGGAGCAGCCGTCCGACCCGCTCGCGCTCACCCTTGGTGGCGTTGTACACGTAGGAGCCGCTGCGCAGCACCCCGCTGTAGACGCGGAAGAAGGTGAGCTTGCCGACGAAGGGATCGGTCGCGATCTTGAAGGCGAGCGCGGCGAAGGGCTCGGTGTCGCTCGCTGTGCGCTCGACCGTGTCCTCGCCCTCGGCGGTCGCGCCCTGGACCGACGGGCGGTCGAGCGGCGACGGGAGGAAGTCGACGACCGCGTCGAGCATGGGCTGGACACCCTTGTTCTTCAGCGCCGAGCCGCAGAGCACCGGGACCAGACGGGTCTTCACCGTCCCCGCACGAATACCGCGGATGATCTCGGCGGTGGTCAGGGTCGCGCCGTCCAGGTACTTGATCATCAGCTCGTCGTCGGCGTCCGCGACCGCCTCGAGCAGCTCGTGGCGATACTGCGCGACCAGCTCCAGCATCGACTCGGGGATTTCCGCGCGCCGGATGCTGGTGCCGAGGTCATCCGTGTAGACGATCGCCTCCTCGGTGACGAGGTCGATCATGCCCTTGAACTCGGACTCGGCGCCGATGGGCAGCTGGATGGGCACTGCGTGCGCCCCGAGCCGGTCCTTGATGGACGAGACCGCGGCGTAGAAGTTGGCACCGATCCGATCCATCTTGTTGATGAAGCAGATCCGCGGGACCTCATAGCGGTCGGCCTGACGCCAGACCGTCTCAGACTGGGGCTCGACCCCGGCGACCGCGTCGAACACGGCGACGGCGCCATCGAGGACCCGAAGGCTGCGCTCGACCTCCACCGTGAAGTCCACGTGCCCGGGCGTATCGATAATGTTGATGCGATGGCCGCGCCACTCGGCAGCTGTCGCCGCCGATGTGATGGTGATCCCGCGCTCCTGCTCCTGGACCATCCAGTCCATGGTCGCGGCGCCCTCGTGGACCTCACCCATCTTGTGTATGCGTCCGGTGTAGAAGAGGATGCGTTCGGTCGTCGTGGTCTTGCCCGCGTCGATGTGGGCCATGATCCCGATGTTCCGGGTCTTCTCGAGGGGAAATGCGCGCGCGGCGACTGCGACAGCCATCTCAGTACCGGAAATGCGAGAAGGCCTTGTTCGACTCGGCCATCTTGTGGGTGTCTTCCTTCCGCTTGATCGACGCCCCGACGCCGTTGGCCGCGTCCATCAGCTCGCCGGCGAGCTTCTCGGACATGCTCTTGCCGCCCCGGCCCCGGGCGTAGCGGATGATCCAGCGCCGCGCGAGCGCCTGCCGCCGGTCGTGGCGGATCTCCACCGGGACCTGGTAGGTAGCGCCGCCGACCCGCTTCGGCTTCACCTCGAGGATCGGGGTCACGTTGCGGATCGCCTGGTCGAAGACGTCAAGCGGCTCCTTGCGCGAGGACTTGCGGATCTTCTCGAAGGAGTCGTAGACGATCTTCTCGGCGATGCTCTTCTTGCCCGCGAGCATGATGCAGTTGACGAACTTCGCCAGTCCCACGCTCCCGTAGATCGGGTCGGGCAGGATGACGCGCTTCTGGACGCGGGCACGGCGTGGCATGACTGCTCTCTAGCTCGCCTTCTTCTCGCGCTTGGCGCCGTACTTGCTGCGGCCCTGCTTCCGGTTCTTGGTGCCGGCGGCGTCGAGGGTGCCGCGAATGACGTGGTAGCGCACACCGGGGAGGTCGCGGACCCGCCCGCCGCGGATCAGCACCACCGAGTGCTCCTGGAGGTTATGCCCGATCCCGGGGATGTAAGCGGTCACCTCCACCTTGGTGGTCAGACGGACGCGGGCCACCTTGCGAAGTGCCGAGTTGGGCTTTTTGGGCGTGGTCGTGTACACGCGGACGCAGACCCCGCGCCGCTGGGGACAGCCCCGGAGCGCTCTGGCCTTCGTCTTGTGTGTCGGCTTGGTGCGGCCCTTGCGGACCAACTGCTGAAAGGTGGGCACGACCCGTCCGTTTATGAGATGTGCGCGAAGCCACGAAACAGCGCGCGCGAATACGAGGAACGCTCGTGGAGCGAAGCGACAGCCTACCAGAGGTTGAGTTCACACGTCAAACCGCGAACAGGTCGCACTGCGCAATTGACAAGGTCTGCGAATGCGGCCGGTCTTCAGGCGCCGGCGAGAAACAGGCGAATCGAGGTGCCACTGCCCGGTGCGGAGTTGCTCGCAATCGTCGCTCCGGCGTCGGCCACCCGCTCCTCGAGCAGGGCGAGCCCGACGTGACCGGCCTGCTGACGCCGCCTGAGATCGTCGGTGCTGAAGCCCCTGGCCATCGTCGGCGGCCGCGCCGCTACTGAGCCGGGCACCCGGCCAGTGTGGCGACCCAGCCCGCCACGTCCGGTCGCGGCGCGGCGACAAGCGGGCTTCGCCTGCTACGATTTCCGCCTTCCAGCAGACGACACGCCGTCGTCCGTTCGCCGAAGACCGCAGGCGCGGAGCGCTCCGCTCAATCTCCTGCGCAGGTGGGCAAGGCTGCCGGATCGTGCCATGGGGGCGCGACCGAGCCGTCCTCCTGCACCCGGCGGAGGCACGGCCAAGCAACGGAGGCAGCCGATGGCGACCAGCACCGAGAAGGCAGAGGTGAGCCGGGCGAGCGCCCGCAAGGTCGCCTCGGTCACCGAGCTGACCGAGCGCCTCTCGAGGGCGACCTCGGCGGTGGTCACCGACTACCGGGGGCTCACCGTCCGCCAGCTCGAGGATCTCCGCAGCAGGCTCCGTGCCGAGGGCATCGACTACGTGGTCGTGAAGAACACGCTGGCGCGCCGCGCCGCCGTCGAATCCGGCGCCGAGGGCTTCGCTGCGGTGCTCACCGGCCCGGTCGGTCTCGCGATCGGGTATGGCGACCTCTCCACCCCGGCCCGCATCCTCTTCGAGCACTTCCGCTCCACGCGCACGCTGCCCTTGGTCGCCGGGCTGGCCGAGGGCGAGGTCCTCGATGCCGATGATGTCCGCACCCTCGCCGAGCTGCCGTCACGCGAGGTGCTCCTCAGCCGGCTGGCCGCCGCGCTGCTGGCGCCGCTTTCGGCCCTCGTGGCAGCAGTCGACGCGCCCCTCTCGACCTTCGCGGCGACCCTCGATGCCTACCGCGACCAGCTCGCCGCGTAAGTTCCGCACCCACACAGTTCTTAGTGAAGGAGAAGCAATGGCAACCAAAACCCTGACCCCGGAGGAGTTCGTCGACGCTCTGCAGACCTGGACGGTCCTCGACGTCGTCGACGCGGTCAAGCTCATGGAGGACAAGCTCGGCATCAAGGCTGCCGCCCCGGTTGCCGCCGCAGCCGCCCCTGCGGCCGCAGCTGAAGCCGTCGCCGAGGAGCAGACCGAGTTCGCGGTCATCCTCACCCACCCCGGCGACGCCAAGATCAACGTGATCAAGGCGGTTCGTGAGATCACCGGGCTCGGCCTCAAAGAGGCGAAGGACCTGGTCGACGCGGCTCCGAAGGCAATCCGCGAGGGAATCCCCCGGGCGGAGGCCGACGCACACAAGGCCAAGCTCGAGGAGGCCGGCGCCACCGTCGAGATCAAGTAGGGGGGGCGCGCCAAACTTGCCGAACGCCTCGTGAAGGCTGTTTAACGCGGGATTTTGCTACGATACGGGATTGTGCCCGTCGCCGCGCATGCCCGCGCGCATTCCTTCTCGGGGGAACTCTAGCATATGGTGCTTTCTCTTTCCACTACTGGCGCCCGCAAGTCGTACGGCCAGATTGCAGACAAGCTTGAGGTCGGCAACCTTATCCAGACTCAGCTTGACTCGTTCGAGTGGTTCAAGAAAGAGGGACTCAAGGAGCTCTTCAGCGAGCTCAACCCAATCACGGATTACACCGGCAAGAATTACGAGCTTCGATTCCTCGACTACGAGTTCGGGGAGCCGAAGTACGACGAGGAGGACTGCCGCCAGCGCGACATGACCTTCTCCGCGCCGCTGCGCATCCAGACCCGGCTCCACATCAAGACCGGTGAGAACGCCGGCGAGATCAAGGAGGCGGAGGTCTTCATGGGCGACTTCGCCATGATGACCGGCGCGGGGACGTTCGTCGTGAACGGCACCGAGCGTGTCGTTGTCTCCCAGCTGGTGCGCTCTCCCGGCGTGTACTTCACGAGCAGCGAGGACCGGACGACCGGGCGCCTGCTCTTCGCTGCCAAGCTCATCCCCAACCGGGGCGCCTGGCTCGAGGTCGAGACCTCCAGCAAGGACATCCTCACGGTCAAGATCGACCGCAAGCGCAAGGTGCCGGTGACCACGCTGGTCCGGGCGATCGGCTACGCGAGCAACGACGACATCCGCGCCTTCTTCGCCGATGTCGACCTCGATCCGGAGCACCAGTACATCGCGTCGACGCTCGAGAAGGACAGCACCACCACGGTCGAGGAGGCGCTCGTCGAGCTCTACCGCAAGATCCGCCCCGGCGATCCGCCAACGGTGGAGAACGCGCGCAACCTGCTCAATTCGCTGTTCTTCAATGCGCGCCGGTTCGACCTGTCCAAGGTCGGCCGCTTCAAGCTCGACAAGAACCTCGGCATCAGCGAGGAGGAGGCGCGCGAGCGCGCGTGGGACAAGGACCGTCGCGTCCTCGACAACCAGGACTTCGTCTCGATCATCCGCAAGGTCATCCAGCTCAACAACGGGCATGGCGAGGCGGACGACATCGACCACCTCGGCAACCGTCGCGTGCGCGCCGTCGGCGAGCTCCTTCAGAACCAGTTCCGCATGGGCCTGATCCGCATGGAGCGGATCATCAAGGAGCGCATGACCATCAGCGACTCCGGGACGATCACGTCCGCGAGCCTGATCAACGCGCGACCGGTGGTCGCAGCGATCAAGGAGTTCTTCGGGTCCAGCCAGCTCTCGCAGTTCATGGACCAGACCAACCCGCTCGCCGAGCTCACCCACAAGCGCCGCCTCTCGGCGCTCGGGCCCGGCGGACTCTCGCGCGAGCGCGCTGGGTTCGACGTCCGCGACGTGCACCAGAGCCACTACGGTCGCATCTGCCCCATCGAAACTCCGGAAGGCCCGAACATCGGGCTGATGGGATCGTTCGCGACCTTCGCTCGCGTCAATGAGTTCGGCTTCATCGAGACGCCATTCCGCCGTGTCCACAAGGAGGCCGACGGCACCCCGTGGGTGAGTGACGAGATCGTCTTCCTCTCGGCCGACGAGGAGGACAAGTACACGGTCGCGCAGGCGAACGCGCCGGTCGATGCGAAGGGCCACTTCGCGGTGCAGCACGTCGCGTGCCGCACCCGGCACACGTTCAAGGACCTGCCGATCACCGACGTCGATTTCATGGACGTCTCACCGAAGCAGATCGTCAGCGTCGCAACGGCGCTGATCCCCTTCCTCGAGCACGACGACGCGAACCGCGCGCTGATGGGCTCGAACATGCAGAAACAGGCGGTCCCGTTGCTGGTGGCCGAGTCGCCGATCGTCGGCACCGGCATGGAGGGACATGCCGCACGCAACTCGGGCGAGATGGTGCTGGCACGCAAGCCAGGCACCGTGGTCGGCGTCGGCTGGCCGGAGCCGGCGAACAACGACCGCTCGGTCGAGAAGATTCTCAGCGGACAGGACAGCGGCATCGGCATCCTGGTGCGACCCGACGACGGTGGCCCGGACCAGTGGTACGGCGTTCACAAATTCGTGCGCAGCAACCAGGGCACCTGCCTGTCTCAGCGCATGACGGTCTTCAGCGGCGCCCGCATCAACGCAGGCGACCTCCTTGCCGATGGTCCGTCTACCGACGACGGTGAGCTCGCGCTCGGACGCAACATGCTGGTCGCGTTCATGCCCTGGGAGGGCTACAACTTCGAGGACGCGATCCTCATCAGCGAATCCGTCGTCCGTGAGGACAAGTTCACCTCGATCCACATCGAGGAGTTCGAGATCGAGGCGCGCGACACCAAGCTCGGTGCCGAGGAGATCACCCGCGACCTCCCCAACATCAACGAGGAATCGCTGAAGAACCTCAACGAGCGCGGCATCATCTACGTCGGCGCGGAGGTCCATCCTGGCGACATCCTGGTTGGCAAGATCACCCCGAAAGGCGAGTCGGAGCTGTCGGCGGAGGAACGCCTCCTGCGTGCGATCTTCGGAGAGAAGGCGCGCGAGGTCCGCGACTCGTCGCTGCGCGTCCCTCACGGGGAGCGCGGCATCGTCGTCGACGTCAAGGTGTTCAGCCGCGAGAGCAACCACGAACTGCCCCCCGGCGTCAACGAGCTGGTTCGCGTCTACGTCGCGCAGAAGCGAAAGATCGCCCAGGGCGACAAGATGGCCGGCCGTCACGGCAACAAGGGCGTCGTCGCGCGAATCATGCCCATCGAAGACATGCCGTACCTACCGGACGGCACCCCCGTCGAGATCGTGCTCAACCCGCTCGGCGTGCCGAGCCGCATGAACCTCGGCCAGGTGCTGGAAACGCACCTCGGCTACGCGGCCCACGCGCTCGGGCTCAAGGTCGCATCGCCGGTGTTCGACGGTGCGTCGGAGGAGCTCATCGAAAGTGAGCTTGCACGTGCAGGGCTGCCGAGCAGCGGCAAGGAGCGCCTCCGCGACGGGCGCACCGGGGAGTTCTTCGATCGCGACGTCACCGTCGGCTACATCTACATGCTCAAGCTGCACCACCTCGTCGAGGACAAGATCCACGCGCGCAGCACGGGTCCCTACTCGCTGGTCACCCAGCAGCCGTTGGGCGGCAAAGCGCAGTTCGGCGGACAGCGGTTCGGCGAGATGGAGGTGTGGGCCCTCGAGGCCTACGGCGCGAGCCACATCCTCCAGGAGATCCTCACCGTGAAGAGCGACGACATCGTCGGTCGCGTCAAGGCGTACGAGGCGATCGTCAAGGGCGAGAACACGCTCGAGGCCGGCATCCCGGAGTCGTTCCGGGTGCTCGTCAAGGAACTCGAAGGCCTGGCCCTCGGCGTGGAGATCCAGTCCGACGACGAGCACCAAATCCTCCTCGGCGAGGAGGACATCCCCGACATTCCCCTCGATCTCGGCATCCACCTCGAGCGCGACGAGCGCGACGACGTGGACGACATTCGATAGCAGCAATCGGTAGTTAGGACACACATGCTGAAACTCGAGAACTTCGATGCGCTGAAACTGTCGATCGCCAGTCCGGAGATGATCCTGTCCTGGTCCCACGGTGAGGTCACCAAGCCGGAGACCATCAACTACAGGACCCTGAAGCCGGAACGCGACGGCCTGTTCTGCGAGAAGATCTTCGGTCCCACCAAGGACTGGGAATGCCACTGCGGCAAGTACAAGCGCTATCGGTACAAGGGAATCATCTGCGACAAGTGCGGTGTCGAGGTGACCCGCGCGAAGGTCCGCCGCGAGCGCATGGGCCACATCAAGCTCGCGTCGCCGGTGTCCCATGTCTGGTACTTCAAGGGCATCCCCTCGCGCATGGGGCTGCTCCTCGACATGAGCCCGCGCAACCTTGAGAAGGTCCTCTACTTCGCGAACTACATCGTCACGTCGATCGATGAGAAGGCGCGCACCGAGTTGCTCGCGAAGCTCGACCCGAACACCGACGAGCGCGTCGTCGCGCTCAAGGAGCGCATGAGCTCGGGCGCCGCCGACGCGCGGCCCGAGATCGAGGCACGCATTCTCGAGCGCGAGCAGGAGCTCGCTGCCCAGCGGACCCGCCTCGAGGAGGAGCGCGAGCGCAGGCTGACCGCGCTGCGCGAGTCAGCCGCCGACCTCGACGAGCGCATCCAGGAGGCCAAGGGACGCAAGGCGCCCGCGAACTTCACGCTCAACGATTCGGTGATCACCGAGGTGGTCGCCAAGAAGGGGACGCTGCTCGAGGAGGACCTCGCCGTCGAGGTCCAGCGTCGCGCGCAGGAGCGCGAGCAGGAGCTCACCGAGAGCATCTCGCAGCGCATCCAGGAGGCCGAGGACGCGGCCGGGGCGGACACCGCCTCGCTGCGGGCCGACCTCCAGGGCGGACGCGCCGAGCGTGAGGTCAGCGCCCAGGAAGAGCTCGACGCCCTCCGCGCCGACGTGCAGCGCCAGCGCGACGAGCTCGAATCCCTCGCCGTCCGTGACCTGCTCACCGACACGCAGTACCGCGAGTACGTCGAGAAGTTCGGCAAGGTCTTCAAGGCCGGGATCGGCGCCGCGTCGATCCGCGAGCTCCTCCAGCAGATCAACCTCGCGGACGAGGGCTTGCGCCTTCGCGACGAGTCCAAGTCGACGAGCGGGCAGCGGCGCCAGAAGGCGATCAAGCGGCTGCGCGTCGTCGAAGCCTTCCGCAAGTCCTCCACGTCACCCGCGTGGATGATCCTCGACGTCCTGCCGGTCATCCCGCCGGAGCTGCGTCCGATGGTGCAGCTCGACGGTGGCAGATTCGCCACCAGCGATCTCAACGACCTGTACCGGCGCGTCATCAACCGCAACAACCGCCTGAAGCGACTCCTCGAGCTCGGTGCCCCCGAGATCATCGTCCGCAACGAGAAGCGGATGCTCCAGGAGGCCGTCGACGCGCTCATCGACAACGGCCGGCGCGGTCGCGCGATCACCGGTACCGGCAATCGCAAGCTCAAGTCACTCTCCGACATGCTCAAGGGCAAGCAGGGTCGCTTCCGTCAGAACCTCCTCGGCAAGCGTGTCGACTACAGCGGCCGCTCGGTCATCGTGGTCGGGCCGGAGCTGCGCCTGCACGAGTGCGGCCTGCCCAAGAAGATGGCGCTGGAGCTGTTCAAGCCGTTCGTCATGCGCGAGCTCGTCTCGCAGAACAGCACCCAGAACATCAAGAGCGCCAAGCGAATGGTCGAACGAGTGCGACCCGAGGTCTGGGACGTCCTCGACGGCGTGATCAAGGAACACCCGGTGCTCCTCAACCGCGCGCCGACCCTGCACCGCCTCGGCATCCAGGCCTTCATGCCGGTGCTCGTCGAGGGTCAGGCGATCCAGATCCATCCGCTGGTCTGCAAGGCGTTCAACGCCGACTTCGACGGTGATCAGATGGCGGTGCACGTGCCGCTCTTCAGCGGTGCCGTCGCCGAAGCCAAGAACCTGATGATGTCGTCGAACAACATCCTCAGCGCCTCCAACGGCAGCCCGGTGGTGGCGCCGCACCAGGACATCGTCCTGGGCGCGTACTACCTGACCCAGCGCGGCGCGGATGACGAGCGCCCCGAGTCAGAGCTGCACGTCTTCTCCTCCGCCGGCGAGGCATTGCTGGCGTTCGAGCACCACGTCGTCAACCTCCACGAGCGCGTGCGCGTCCGTCTCCCCGCGCGCAACGTCCATTCGCACCGCGCGTCCGAGGAGGATCCGACTGGCACCGAGATCATCACCACGACCATCGGCCGGATCATCTTCAACGAGGTCCTGCCGCTTGGCGACGCCGGCACCGACAACGACCTGCCGTCGATGTCATTCCGCAACGAGTTCCTCGACCTCGGCAAGTTGTCGCACCTGGTCAAGGAATGCTATGACCTGCACGGAGCCGAGACCACCGCGCTGCTCGTCAACAGCATCAAGCGCCTTGGATTCCACTACGCCACGATCGCGGGGGTCACGGTCGCCGCGATGGACATCAAGACCCCGCCGGCCAAGGCGGGGATCATCGCCAAGGCCGAGGACGAGGTCGAACAGGTCGACCTGCAGTTCCGTCGCGGCCTCATCACCGACGACGAGCGCTACCTCAAGACGGTCGACATCTGGACCAACGCCACCGACAAGGTCACCGAGGTCACGATGAGCTCGTTCGACCGTTTCCACTCGGTGCTGATGATGTCCCAGTCGGGAGCCCGAGGCAGCAAGCAGCAGATCCGGCAGCTTGCCGGTATGCGAGGACTGATGGCCGACCCGACCGGACGGATCATCGACCTGCCTATCAAGGCCAACTTCTCCGAGGGCCTCACCGTCCTCGAGTACTTCATCTCCACCCACGGCGCTCGCAAGGGCCTCGCGGACACAGCGCTGCGTACCGCTGACTCGGGGTACCTCACGCGGCGCCTGGTCGACGTCGCTCAGGACGTCATCGTCCGCATCGAGGACTGCGAGACCACCGCCGGCATCTGGATCGAGCTGCTCGACGACGAGCTCAAGGATCGCGTCATCGACCGCTACCAGGGGCGGATCGCCGCCCAGGACATCGTCATCGGCGACGAGACGGTGACGCTCGCCGGTGAGGACATCGACGACGAGACCGCTCGACACATCCTCCGCGAGCGCGACTCGGTCGGCAGGGTCAAAGTGCGCAGCATCATGACCTGCAAGGCCCGCGAGGGTGTCTGCAGGATGTGCTACGGGCGCAACCTGGCCACCGGTCGTCTTGTCGAGATCGGCGAGGCGGTCGGCGTCATCGCCGCGCAGTCGATCGGCGAGCCCGGCACGCAGCTCACCATGCGGACGTTCCACACCGGTGGTGTTGCGACAGGTGGCTCGGACATCACCCAGGGTCTGCCCCGTGTCGAGGAACTGTTCGAGGCGCGGGTCCCCAAGGGCAAAGCGCTGATCAGCGAGATCGACGGCGTCGTCGAGGTGATTCGCGGCGAGAACCGCTCGCAAAAGGTCAGGGTCACGTCTCGCGACATCTTCGACACCACCTACCCGGTGCCGCCGAAGCACGCGGTCACCGTCGCCGACGGCAGCCACGTCGCCGAGGGCACCGAGCTCATTCGCGGCGTCGACGAGCACGGCAACGAGGTGTCGATTCGTGCACGGTACGCGGGTACCGTCAAGGTCGATGGCTCTCAGGTGCTGGTACGCAGCACCGACGACGACTCGCGCGAGTACCCGATCCCGGTATCAGCGCAGATCAAGGTCCGCGACGGCGATCACGTCAGCGCGGGCGACAAGATCAGCGAGGGCTCGATCAGCCCACAGGAGCTGCTGCTCGTGCGCGGCCGCGACGACGTGCAGAACTACCTCGTCCGCGAGGTCCAGCGCGTCTACCGGACCCAGGGCGTTGACATCAACGACAAGCACATCGAGGTCATCGTCCGCCAGATGATGCGCAAGGTCCGCATCGACAATGCGGGCGACACCGACCTGCTCCCCGGCGAGATCGTCTCGCAGCTCGAGTGGGAGGAGGCCAACGCCAAGGCGCTGAGCGAAGGCGGGGAACCCGCCATTGCGCAGACCGTGCTGCTGGGCCTAATCAAGGCGGCCCTCAACACTGCATCGTGGCTGTCGGCGGCGTCATTCCAGGAGACCACACGAGTGCTCACCGAGGCTGCGATCTCCGGCAAGATCGACCGCCTGCGTGGCCTCAAGGAGAACGTCATCATCGGCAAGCTCATCCCCGCCGGGACGGGCCTCGACTACTACCAGAAGCTCCGCGACGAGGCGCTGCGCCTCTACGAGGAGGAAGCTGCAGCAGCCGGTGGTGGTGATCCCGACTACATCGGTGGCGCGATGGGCGACCCCGACCCGGCAATCGTCCTCGAATCGGAGCCCCAACCAGAACCGATCGCGTAAGCGAGCAGCCGCAACGCATACGGCATTCACGATCCGGTGACGGCGTCATGGCTGTTACCGGATCGTGAACCGTTGCGGTGCAAGCCCGGGCTAGGCTATCCCGGATGCTTCCTCTCCTCGCCGCCGCGGCGAACGCCTCGAAGTCGACCGGCGTCTCCCTCCCCGGAAACGTGTACCTGGCGGCGATCGGCGCGCTGGTGCTGTGGATTGCGGTGTACCTCATCTACAAGGTCGTCATGACCGGTCGAAAGGATTTCGGGATGCCGGTCAAGCGCCGGGTGCTCTGCAAGCGGCTGCGCGTCGACCACGATCAGAGCGCTGAGGTTCCCATCTGGTGGACCGACCTCCAGGTACAACGCGCTGTGCGCGCCCACTGGCGGAGCGCGTTGCGCCTTCCATTCGGGGCCGTCTCGGAGACGAAAGCCCAGTTGTAGCGTTCTCGAACAGGAGTGTGACGGCCCTCTCGTAACACGGAGCATGGTTGACGATACCGGGGTCACACGACCCGATCACCCGGTCGGCGGCGGTGATGGCGGAGGAACTGATTCTTGGCTCGAGTCCTGGTTGCTGAAGATGACGCGCTGACGCGGCGCTTCATACGGGAAACGCTCGACTACGCAGGACACGATGTGACCACCGCGTCCAATGGCAGCGCGGCGATAGCCAGCGTCAACTCACCGGGATGCTTCGATGCGGTGATCACCGACTACGCCATGCCGCACGCCAACGGCGTCGACCTGATTGCCCACGCGCAGCGGATCGATCCCATGATCTCGTGCATCGTCGTCACCGCCTTCCGTGACCTCGATCTCGCCATGCAGGCGATGCAGGCCGGCGCCGTCGCGTTCATCCCCAAGCCGTTCAAGTCACTGCATCTGCTCACCGTGCTCAACCAGGCGCTCGAACGTCGTGAGCTCGCCGACGAGGCGCTTCGGCTCCGATTTCTCGCGCCCATGCTCGAGCGCTTCACCATGGTGCTCGCCAACGCGCTCGAGTCCAAGGACTGCGAAACCCAGGAGCACTCGGCGCGGCTTGTGGGCATGTCCGATGCGATCGCGCTGCACCTCGGACTCCCGGATGCTACCCGGAGCCTGATCAGGTTCGGCGCCTGCCTGCACGACATCGGCAAGGTTGCCGTACCCGAGGGACTGCTGCGCAAGGTCGGCGCGCTCACGTCAGAGGAGATCGCAATCCTCCGAACCCATCCGGTGGTGGGCGCGAACATCCTCGCCGACATCGACACCTGGGAAGACGTCAGGCTGATCGTGCGCCACCACCACGAACACTTCAATGGCGCCGGGTACCCTGACGGGCTCCGCGGTGATCGCATCCCGCTCGGCGCCCGCATCGTGTCCGTCGTCGACGCCTACGACGTGATGCGAACCGGGCGCCCGTATCAGCCGGCGCGGTCCATCGAATGGATCCTCGCCGAGCTGCACCAGGAGCGTGGGCGCCAGTTCGACCCGGAGCTGGTCAGCGCCCTGATTGCAGTGCTGCCCCCCGATGGAAGCACGCTGGGCGCCCAGCCGCTCGAGCTCGACATGCTCCCCGACCGCCGGAACGCAATCGGACGCAGGCAGAACGATGTCGCCATCGCCGCATGGCTTCGCGGGGATGCGGGCGCGATGGTCCGGGTGCCGGTCCTCCGTAACTGAGGGTCGCTCAGCCGGCAAGAGGACTGAGCGCTGTCAGAGCGCCGAGGTCCCCGGCGAGCAGCGCCTCGACGAGGTCCGCGACGCCGCGTCCATTGGGCTGAGCGAGGACGACATCAGCCCGTGTTTTGAGCACGTCGACCGCGTTTGCCACCGCAACCGACACGCCCGCCACGGCGAAGAGCGCCACGTCGTTCTCGCCGTCGCCCACCGCCACGGCATTGCTCGGCAGCTCGCCGAGGGCACGCAAGGCAACCTCGAAGCCGGTCCGCTTGCTGATCCCAGGGGGCAGGACCATGGCGGACTCACGATTGCGGACCACCTGGCGGTCGATTCCCAATTTGGCGATCGCGGCCAGCAGTTTCGGCCGCTGCGAGACGTCGGTCGAGCACAGGACCCGGCCGATCACGAGCGGATCCACCCCGATGCGATGGAGCTCCTCAACCAGACGGCGCGGGAGCGGGGGCGCGAGGAGTGTTTCCTCACCAGTGGCGGAGTCGATCACGACTGCGCCGTTCTCCATCACGATCTCGGCGAAGAGGTGGCCGGCGTCGAAGACGTCCTCGAGCTCCTCCCGGGTCCGACCGGTGACCAGGATCAGGCGGATTCCCGCCTCTGCGACCCGTTGGAGCGATGCGATGGTCGCAGGCGAGCAGACCCCATCGGTGGCGAGGGTTCCGTCGTAGTCGCAGGCGAGCACGCGGTGACGCATACCTTCCATTGTCCCGGGCGCGTACCGAAATGGGCTCGCGAGCACCCTGAGCGCTGGCTTCAGAGGTCGAATATCGCCCGGACCTCGGTCCCCTTGCCGACCTGGGACCGGATCTCGAGCTTCCCCTTGTCCCCGTCGGCGCGCTCGCGCATGGTCAGCAGCCCGAAGTGACGGGTGCGATCCATCCGCGCCTCGGTAGCCTCGACGTCCATGCCCACCCCGTCGTCGCGAACGACGGCGCTGATCTGGCCGGGGAGGAAGGTGACCACCACCTCAACGTTGGAGGCGTGGGCGTGCTTGCGGGCGTTATTGAGCGCTTCCTGGATGATCCGGAAGAGGGTCTGCTCGATACCACCGCCCACCCGGATCTCCTCCCCCACCACCCGCAGATGCGCGCTCACCCCGTTCCGCTCCCCGAACTCGGCGACGAACTTGCGCAGGGTGGGCACCAGGCCGAGGTCGTCGAGCGTCATCGGTCGGAGATCGAAGATCAGCCGCCGGGTATCATCGAGCACGCTGCGCACGCCGTTCTTGAAGTCGGCGAGCTCGCTGACCACCATCTTCGGATCCCTGGCGATGAGCCGTTCGATGATCTCGGCCTGGAGCACGAGGTTTGCCATCGACTGCGCAGGGCCGTCGTGCATGTCGCGGGCGATGCGCATCCGCTCTTCCTCGATGATCTGGAAGACCTGGCGGGAGGCATCCCGGAGACGAGCCGTGCCGTTGCTCGGACCTGCGCTCGAGGCGAGCAGATCGTCGAGGCTGCGATAGACCGCCCGGAGCACCTCCTGCTCGGCGCGGATACCGGTGAGGCGCGTGCCCAGCTCCACCTGACGCTCCTCGGTAGCGGCGAGGTCCGCACGGACCTTGGCGACCGAGCGAAACGCGCTGTCGATCTCGTTGACATCGCCCGCGGGCAGCGAGCTCAGGAGCGCGCCCCAGCGCGCCTCTGCCTCGCCCTGCGCGCTCCGCAGCTGCTGCAGGTGCACCGCGACAGCGGCAAGCTCGTCATCGAGCGCACTCGCCGAGGCATCGAGCTCCTCGATGCGTTTGGTCACCAGGAATCGAACGCCCGACAGAGCCGATGGGTTCATGGTGGGGACCGTCTCGACTTCGCTCACCAGCTTCATCATGTCACCGCAGAGTCGCACCCTGCCCGTAGTTCACAAATGGCTGTGACAGGCCTGTTGCACGGCGGGCCGCAACTTGCCCCGAGCGTATAACCAAGTCGAAGTTGAACCACCGCCCTAGCAAAACGGACACGCAGATGACGCACGGCGACCCCCCTCGGATTCTGGTTGCAGAAGACGACGACTCACTGCGACGACTCCTCGAGCTGCGACTCGGCAGCGATGGATTCGACGTCCGCAGTGCAGAGGACGGCATGGAGGCTCTCGAGATCGTGATCAAGGGCTGGCTTCCGGATGCGGTCGTCTGCGACGTGATGATGCCGCGGCTGAGCGGACTGTCGGTATGCCGCGAGCTTCGCGCTCAGGCGAAGACGGCCCACTGCCCGATCATCTTGCTGACGGCGCGGAACTTCGACGAAGACATTCAAGCGGTCATGGGTCTCGGCGGGATCACATACATGGGCAAGCCGTTCGAGTTTGCGCATCTGCTCAGGATGCTCTGGTCGTCGGTCGGGCTCGCACAACCGGGCGACGCGAAAGCAGCCCGCGTGATCTCGGGAGCATCTCCGAGCTGACGGCAGGCGGCGGGCGCAGCGTATGAGCAGCGTGGCAACGGCGGTCCACGAACGGCGGAGCGGATTCCGCGAGCGCCTGGATTCGCTCACCGCACCCAGCGGACTCTTCATCGCCGCGGTGCTCATCATCCTCGCGTTGCCGGTGACCCGGACGATTCAGGACCCGGACTTCTGGTGGCACCTTCGCGCCGGGCAGTTGATCATCCAACACGGCGGGCTGCTCGGCAACGACCCGTTCACCTACACCGTGCCCGGCAATCACTGGACGATGCACGAGTGGCTCAACGACGTGCTCTTCGCGATCGAGTACGCCATCGGTGGCATGGGGCTGATCGTGCTCGTCCTGTCGGCGGTCACCTGGGCCGGGCTCGTCTGCGTCATGCAGAAGGCACGGCTCCGGCGTCCCGGTCGTGGGGCACTCGGCGTCGGCATGCTCATCGCGGTGGTGGCAGGGTTCCCCATCTGGGGACCGCGCGTACAGATGATCACATTCGCATTCGCGGCGCTGACCCTGCTGCTGGTCGAGCGTCACCTCATGCGCGGCGGAAAGGCCATATGGTGGCTGGTGCCGTTGTTCCTGGTCTGGAGCAACTTCCACTCCGGCTTCGTCATCGGGCTGGGGTTCATCGCCATCATCCTCGTCGCCGAACTCGCCGGTGGATGGCTGCATATGCCGGACCCCGCATCGACTGCGCGGCTGCGCCCCTTGCTGTTCGTACTCCTCGGATGCACCGCGGTGAGCATGATCAATCCCAACGGCCCGACCATCCTGCTGTACGCCCTCGGGACGCAGACATCCGGTGCGCAACAATCGCTGATCCAGGAGTGGTTCTCGCCAAACTTCCACGACTGGGAAGTGCTCATCTACGGCGCGATGTTGCTCGCGCTGGTGATGATGATCGTCGCCAACCGGCACATCCGAGCGCGCGACGCGGCGCTCGTGCTCGTGACCGGCACCCTCTCACTGCAGTCGGCGCGGCACATCGCCCTGCTGGTCGCCGCCGCGACGCCCGTGTTCATCGATCAGCTCGCGATGGCGACCCCGCGCCTGCGGTCCGCCGTGCGTCGGATGCGCCGGAGGCCGGCGACTCCGCAACCGGCGGTGCGCGTGCAGCCCCCGCTGCTGTTTCGTGCGACTGCCTCGGCACTCGTCGTCGCCGCGCTTGGAGGCATTGCGGTCGCGTGGCTGATTCCGAAAATGCAAGTGCCCGCCTACTCCCTTGTGTACGCGCGCGAGTTCCCGGTGTGCGCAGCGCAATGGCTGAGCGGCGCACCGGAGCCCTTGAAGATCTTCAACCAGTACGGCGAGGGCGGCTACCTCTCGTACAAGCTCTCGTCGCGCGGCGACAAGCTGTACATCTTCGGCGACGCCGCGCTGATGGGCGACGCGCTGCTCTACCAGTACGCGAAGGTGGAAACCGCACAGCCGGGCTGGGATTCGATCATCCGCAACGCCGACACCGATGTCGTCCTCTACGACGTGAACACGCCGCTCGCCGACCTCATGGAACACAGCGCCGGCTGGGTCAAGGTCTACCAGGATTCGCTGAGCGTCGCCTTCGTCGCAACCGACAAGGTTGCGTCGCTGCATCTCCCGCCGCAACCGGCTGCATACCCGCCAAACAGCGTCTGCGGACAGCTCGCAAAGACGCCGCCGAGCGGTGGAGCGCCGACGTGATGCAACCACCTGACATCGTGGTGATCGCCGACGCGGACCGGGAGCGCCGCAGCGAGAACGCCACCCGTCTCGCATGGATTGGAGCGGCGGCGATCGTGGTCCTCGTGCTCGCGGTCCAACCCTTCCGGAACACCGACGTGTGGTGGAACCTTGCGCTCGGACGCTTGATCGCCTCCAGCGGCATTCCAGCCCAGGAGCCCTTCAGCTTCCTTCCCGCGGCCCACTCCTGGATCGGCCAGCAGTGGCTGTACCAGGTGACTCTCGCGGGCCTTGTCGGGGCAGGTGGCGCCGGTCTTGCCTCGCTGGCCATGGGACTGGTGGCGGTCGCGGCGGTGGTGCTCGCCGCGCTGTCGGTGCCCCGCTCCGCACGCGTGCCCGGACCGTGGCTCTTCCTGGCGATGCTGGTCACTGGGGTCGTGCTCACCGGCGTCGTCGGCGTGAGCAGCACGGAGATCACCGTCCTCGGCGTTGCGATCGCGCTCTTCGTGATCAGCCGGTGGCGCGAGGGCACGTCTGCCGCGATCTGGGGATTGCCACCGCTGTTCCTCCTCTGGGCGAACATGGATGGCGGCTTCGCAGCCGGGCTGCTCCTCTTGGTGGGGGCGGTTGCGTGGCTGCGCCCCGTATCCCCCGCAAACCGCCGCCAGCTCGCGGTGGCCCTGGTGGTCAGCGCGATCGCGGCCCTCGCCAATCCGCTGGGTCCTGGGATCTACGCGTCGGTCATCGCCGGCGTGGTGGACCCGGGAGCCGCCGCGCACCTTGCCGGGTGGGCGTCGCCCAACTTCCACGACTGGTCGGCCCGGCTTTTCGAAGCCGAGGTCATCCTCGTGCTCATTCTCTGGACGGTCAGCGGAGGTCCGGACCGTTTCAGCGCGATCGTCGGGTTCGCGCTGCTGATGGCAACCTTCTTCGCCGAGGAGAACCTCGGAATCTTCGCGATCTTCGTCGCGCCGCAGCTGGCGGTGCACGGGGCGCGGGCCTGGACCAGGCATGTCGCGCCCCGGATCGGCCATCCTCGATGGTCCGCTCCGCGACACGTGCATCCCATCGCCTCCAGCGCGGTCCTGGTCGCGATGACCGCGCTGATGGCGGCCGTCGTGGTCCCACGGCTCAGCGCCTCGGCAGCAGCGTCATACCAGGCCACGAACTACCCGGAAGCGGCGGCAGGCTACGTCGCGACCCACTTTCCAGGGCAACGCATCTACACGATCGACACCTGGGGTGGGTATCTGACGTACCGGTTCCCAAACGATCGGGTCGTCTTCCTCTACGACCAGCCGGCGGTCTTCGGCACCACCGCCCTGGACCGGTACCTGGCCATCGACCAGCTGCAACCCAACTGGATCCACGTGCTCGGCAGCGAGCACATCCAGCACGCGATTCTGCCCGCTGATGCGCGCGAAGCCGCAGCCCTGCACGTGCTGGGATGGTTGATCGACTGCTACGACACGACCAGCGCGAGCATGGTGATGTCGGCACCCGCGCCGGGAACGCCTCTACCGGCTACGGGTCTGCTGATCCCTCCGCCCGGTGCGTCCACCTGTTGACAGCGCCGTTGCGGCCGGGTCTCAGGGTGCGGTCGGGTTGACCACGGCGCGCGCCGCCTCCAGCCCCGCCTCGAGCCGGCTGGTCCCGGCATCTGCGCGGTCCGCCGTGACCCCGGCTCGCTGGGCGGACGCGGGCGATGCGACCGCTGCCAGGTCGTCCCGCCCCAGGAGCCGGTAGATCTCGGCGGCGCCCTCATTGGCCGGTCGGGCGACATCCTCGACCCCTGCCCTCCCCGCCTCCACGCCGACCAGCAAGAGGGTAGCTGCGCAGTCCTCGAGGTCGTCCTGGCTGCTCGAGAGAACCACTGCCGCTTCCGCGTACCCGAGCGCGCGCAGCAGCGCGCCGCGGCGCAGTGCCACCTCGGCGAGGGCGCGCGAAGCAGACGCCGCGAGCTGGTCGAGGCTCAGGCTGCGGGCGATCACGACGCACTCGGTGAGCCGGGACGCTGCCTCGTCGACGGCATCGCGGAGCATCGCAAGCCTGCCCAGGTCGTGGAGTGTCTCGGCGGCTACGGTGAGGTCACCGGCGCGGCGAGCACTCTCGAACAGGTCCTCGCCGTATCGCGCAGCTGCGGGGAGGTCGCCGCGCAACCTCGCAAGCCCGCTCAACGCCGCCAGGGTGCGCTCCCGGATCTGCCGGTCGGCGCCGCCGCTGAGTGAGAGCGCCTGCTCGAGGCACAGCTCGGCGTGGGCGGTGTCGCCGGAGTGGAACGCTTCCGCGGCGACATCCACGAGCAGGCCGGCGGTGGCCGCGCGAAGATCACCCCGCTGGTCGCGGGCGAGAGCCTCCCCGATGTTGCGCATCGCGTGACCGCCGCGGCCGGCGTCGAGCTCCACTCGAGCGAGGTTGACGAGTGCCTTGGCAACGATCGCATCGTCGCCCGCGCGGCGGCCGAGCTCCGCCGATTTCTCGAGCAACGCGACCGCGGTGACCGAGTCGCCCGCGCGCGCGGCGTGACGTCCCCATTCCCCGGCCACGGCTGCCTGGAGGACGACATCGCCGCTGCGCTCTGCGAGGCGGAGCGCCGCTTGCCAGTACGCGTCGGCGACCGCATTGTTCGCGCCCGACAGTGCCTCGGCAAGATCGGACATCGCGCTCGATGCCCAGCCCGCGCGTGCAAGCGACCAGACGTTCAGAGCGCTGAGAACGTCAGCGGCCGCGCCGGAGCGGTCACCGAGCAACTGTCGAGCAAGGCCTCGGGCGAGTAGCGCGGCACCGCGCTGTTCGGGTTGTGTCTCGGCCGACAGGCGCTCCAGGGCACGGTCGTACGCCGAGACCGCGTCAGCGAGTCGGCCGTCCCGAAGGGCGGCTGCACCGGCTGCGAGGTCGTCGGGTCGATCCGGATGGACTGCGGTGATTGGTGGAAGAGGCACGGCTGCTCTGCAGTTTCCAGGACTGAGGCATGCAAGCGTTCGCCTGTAACAGTGGGTGGTGCGGCATCGTTACGAGACCTTCGTCTGGCGACGGCGACGCGACGCTTAGGCTCACCAGAGTGAGCGAGGCTATCCGCGACCGATCGCGCGCATCTGATTGTCGTGGCTGAAGCAGTGAGCCGGGAGCTCACACAGCCCGCACCCGCGCGCGCCCCGAGCGGCTCGGAACGTCCGGCGGGTCGCCTGCCGATGCGCAGACCGCGAGCCGAGGCCACCGCGATGCCGACACGGGACCGCAGAATCGGCGTCGAGCGAACCATCGAGCTGAGCCGTTGGATGGTGCTCGTCTTCGCCGCGGTCGCCAACAACTTCCCGGGCCTGGCAACAGGTCAGTCGACTGCCGCGGTCAACCTTGTCCTCGGCAGCTGGGGAGTCTTCAACCTCGCCGCGACCGTGATGCTGCTCGCCCACCGCGTGCCGGGTCGCCGCCTCCAGATCGCGACGATCGCGCTCGACCTCGCGGTCTCGAGCGGGCTCGTCTATCTCACCGGGGGCTTCAGCTCCGACCTCGCCATCACGTTCTTCATCGTCGTGATCGCAAGCAGCCTTCGTTTCGGACTCGCGGGCAGCCTGGGCTGCGCGTTCGTCGCCGGCGTCGCGTATTTCATCGTCGGGTTCGACGTCGCGAACCACCATCTCGACACACCGCTGGTGGATGCGTTGGTATCGCGACTCTTCCTGCTCTTCGTGGTCGCGCTGAGCAGCAACCTGCTCGCCCGCGAGCTGGTCGGCGAGCGCGACCGCCAGGTGCGCAGGTCCATCGAGCTCGAGCACGCGGCGTTTGCGGAGTTGCGCGAGGTCGATCGCATCAAGAGCGAGTTCATGATGCTGGCGTCCCACGAGCTGCGCACACCGCTCACAAAGATCAAGGCGTGGCTCACGCTCATGCACGACGCCGGCGATCGGCTGCCTCAGGATGCGCGCGACGAGGGTCTGCACGAGCTGCGCCTCGAGGCCGAGCATCTCGCCCGGCTCACCGACAATCTGCTGTGCATCGCCCAACTCGAGTCCGGCGAGATCCGCCTCAAGACGGCCGCCGTGGACCTCGAGAATGTGTTTCGCGAAGTGATCGCGCGCTTTGTCGAATCCGCTGACCACGATCGCTTCGCGATCACGGTTGCACCCGACGCGCAGCGTGTGCTTGCAGACCATGAGCGCCTTGCGCTGGTGGTCGCGTGCCTGATCGACAACGCCCTCAAGTTCTCACCCGAGTCAGAGCCGGTTCGCGTGACCACCTATCGCGCGGTCAACAAGGTGCACGTCGAGGTCAGGGACAACGGTCGTCGCATCCCGGACAGCGACGTCGACCGCGTCTTCGCCTCGTTCTACCAGGTCGAGTCGCCGCTGCTGCGCCAGCGCGGCGGATTCGGTGTCGGGCTGTACCTTGCCCGCCAGCTCATCGAGCGGATGGGCGGACGGATCTGGATCGACAACTCACGCGCACGCGGCAACACCTTCGTGGTCGCCCTCCCGGTGCACGTATGAGCAAGCCGACGCGCAGCGGCGGTCCTGCGGTCGCGGCGCCCCGGTTGCAGACACGTAAAGACGGGCAACGCCTCCGTAACCACGAGAAAGCGGCGCCGGTCGCGGTGCTACCTTGCGGCCGTGGGCACGTTTGCTGCGCTCGACACGAAGTGAAGGACAGATGACGACGTTCACCGAATCCATCCTGGCTCCGCTCGGCCATAGTGTGGTCAGGGCGCCGGCCGAGGCCACCGTTCTGGTCATCGATGATGATCCCGCGATGCGCGACATCCTCTCCACCGTCGCCCAGCAGCACGGCTTCGCCCTCCAGTTCGCGGAGGATGGCGCCGAGGGGCTCCGGCTTGCGGAGCAGAGCGACGTCGACCTCATCCTGCTCGACCTCAGCCTCCCGGGCATGCCCGGCCTGGACGTTTGCCGCAGGTTGCGGAGCGCAGGCGTCGAGGTGCCGATCATCATCCTGTCGGCGAGCACCGACACCGTCGACGTGGTGGTCGCGCTCGAGATCGGCGCCGACGATTACATCGCCAAACCATTCGAGATCCGCGAGCTCGCCGCTCGGGTCAACGCCAAGCTGCGCCGTCAGCGCACCACCCAGTCGCAGGTGCGTCCCGGCCGCCTGAAGTTCCCCGGCCTCATCGTCGACATCGGACGCCATGAGGTGCTCCGCGACGGCGAGTCGGTGAATCTCACTCCCACGGAGTTCGACCTGCTCGCCCTGCTCTCCGCATCACCGGGACGCGTGATCTCGCGCTCCGAGATGATCCAGAAGGTCTGGGGCCAGGGCGCCGACCTTGATCTCCGCAGCGTCGATGCCCACGTCTACCGGCTCCGCCGCAAGATCGAGCCGGTCGGACCACGCCCAACCTACATCCACGCGGTCCCAGGGATCGGCTACCGTTTCGAGCGCCGCGGCCTCAACGAGCGGCTGTCGCGCGGAGCGAGCGAGCCCGAAGAGACCGGCCTAGCCAGCTGACTGCGACGGTGGCGACCACCTGGAGCGGCCGGCAAGGCTGCGCGGGAGTGTCCGACGGTGTCCCCCGTTCTCGACCAGCACCAGCTGTCCGCGCTCGTTCAGCGTGGCAAGGCGGGCTTCGACGATCTGGCCGCGAAGCAACGACAGCGGACGCCCATGGGGACGCTCGAACTCGAAGCACACCGCTTCTTGGCCATCCCACAGGCGACGCCGGGACGCGCCCGTGAATGTGACCAAGCTTCGGGTCACCCTGCGCTGCTGGGGAGTCCGCAGGCTGTATGAGATCCGATACATCTCACCAGGTTGCAGCCGGTCATCCTCCACCTCTTCGTGATGGCCAGCCCCCTGTGCGTTCATCATTGTTTGGAAGTATTGACGCGTTCTGTGTGTTGGCCTCGGATTGCGAGTGACACTCGGGTGACAGAGCGCCATCGCCTCGCAGGTCATCGCTCTGGCGCCGACGGGCAATGGCTATCGAGTGGCGGTGCAAACTATCGTGCAGGTTTCAGATGACCGTCTCCATCGCATGCGTGTCCGGCAAGGGCGGAGTGGGCAAGACCACCACCGTCATCAATCTCGGCGCCGCGCTCGCTGAGATGGGCAAACACGTCCTGCTCGTCGACTGTGATCCGCAGTCGAACCTGACCAGCGGGGTCGGCCTCGATCCGTACGACGAGCGCCCCGGTGTCGCTGCGGTCATGGCCGGGAGTGTTGACGCTGCGGCCGCCATCACCGAGACCACGTGGCCGAACCTGTTCGTGCTGCCCGCATCGCCCGATCTGTCGGCGGTCGAAAGCGAACTTCCGTCATCCATTGACAAGGAGCTCATTCTTCGCGACGCCCTGCGCCGCGATGGAGCCCGCGCAACCTTCGATTACGTCCTGTTCGACACCCCGCCCAGCTTCGGCTTCCACACTATCAGCGCGCTGGCGGCCGCCGGTGAGGTGTTGATACCGGTCCAGATGTCCGGGTTTGCGATCCGTGGACTCAAAGAGGTGTTGCGCACAGTCCATCTTGTTCGGGGCCGCCTCAACCCGGACCTCGCCATTCTCGGCATCGTGCCCACCTTCGTGAACCTCCGCACCCGGTTCAGCCGCCAGCTTCTCGACGGCCTGTGCGAGCTGGCCAACATCCGGGTCTTCGCAACGGTGATCACGCCGACCGTGAAGCTCCAGGAGACCTCCCTCGCCGGCATCCCGATCACCGCCTACGCCTCATCGTCCAAAGCGGCGGCGGCGTATCGCGAGCTGGCCGGTGAGGTCATGAGCGACGAGGTGCCGGTCGGTGGCTGACCTCGCCGAGCGCTCCGGCCAGGACGTCAACGGCCCCCCGCTGGCGGGCCCGATGACGCGCTGGCTCGCGCCGACGTCCGAGTCCCGGGTCGAACGGATCCCGATCGCCGCCGTGCACGACCGGCCGTGGTGGCCAGGCAGCGATATCGATGGCGCAACCCTCGCGGCGTTGAAAACCAGCATCGCGTCGCGCGGCATCATCGAACCCCTGCTGCTCCGGCGGCGGGGCAGTGATCGATTCGAGGTGGTCTGCGGATCTCGCCGGCTGCGGGCGGCGCGCGAGCTGGGTCAGGCCCACGTCCCGGCGATCGTCCGCGAGCTCTCCGAGCGCGAGGCGCTCCTGGTGGCGGCCTGGACCACCGTCGAACGCCGCCAGCACACCGGCGACCGCACCGCCCTCAGCGAGCGTCTTCTAGCTGCCGGGTTAACCGCCGACGAGACCCGTGTCCTCGCCGATCAGCCGGCGCTTGCTGCTGAGCACGCCCTGGTACAACGTGCCGCCCCCGCCTTTGTGCTGCGGCCGGACCCGCTGTCGCGTCCGCGCCGGTTCGCCGCCGACATCGCCTTCGAGCTGCCCCACGCCGAGGTGTTGCCCCTGATCTCGCCCGACGCGCTTGCCGCCGCGCTCGCCGCCCTGGATGGGGTGAGTCCCGTCGCCCTGGTGCGGTGAGCTCTGTCCCGCGCAACTCCGAGGAAGAGCTCCGCCAGCAGTGGGCATTCCTGGACGCGCTCGTCGATCGGCAGGCCAGCAGCTTGAAGTCGGGGAGTCAGGATCCCGAGGAGGACGACCTCCTGATCGCGCCGGCGCAGGCCGACGGACTCTACAAAGAGGAGATCAGCGTGCTCACGCAGCGGGTGACGACCCTCGAGGGCGAGCGGACGGCTCTGCTCCGTCGCATCGACTTGTCCGAGGAGGCGCGGGTCGCAGCGGAGGCCGCGCGCGCAGCTGCCGAAACCGCCCGCGCCGCCGCGGAGCACGCCCTCGCCGCCGCGCGGATGCGCCCCCCGGCCGTCCAGCCACCGCCAGCCGATACGGCCACCCCGGTGCAGCTCCCGCCGGTCGCGGCTCCCAGGAGCACGGCGCCGACTCCCCTCCTGACGCCGGCGTCTCGGCGCAGGAGCTGGTGGCAGCGATTCAGGGACTGACGGCCCCCGCCGGTTTCGGACGTCTCCCCTGCGCCATCCCAACGAACTGTCGCAATGCCTCCGTCGGCGATGGGCGGGTGGCGACCTCTCGGAGCAGCAACTTGCTCTCGGTCAGCAGCTCGGCATCGGGCAACTCACCCCGCCCCGACGTTGCCACCACCCACCCGGGTGAGTACCAGAGCACGGTTTCGAACGCGAGACCGCTGAGCGTGAGACCGTTGAGCAGCGAGTCAGTGATTCGCGACAGCGGCCGTTTCGCGTTTGTGACAACGATGCCGCGGATGCGATCGAGGACCTCATGCTGCTGGGCAAGCCCGACGGTGAGCGCGGCGGCGCGAAGCGAGAGAATGTCGAGTGCGGTTGGCACCACGATCCGGTCCGCGGCGCCCATCGGACCCACCAGGGACGGCTCGTGGGGATGTGTGTCGAGCAGGATGATGTCGCAGTCGTCACGAACCTCCGCGAGCATCTCGTCGAGCTGTTCCTTTGTTGGGGATTCATCATTCAGGCTTCGATGTGACGCGACGGTGCGAATGCCGAGCGGGTGATCGATGAGCGCATCACGAAGGCTGACTCGTCCATGCAACACGTCGATAACTGTGATGCTGCGCTTCGCCCGTTCAAGAGCATTGCTCAATCCACCGGTCGGATCCAGGTCGATGGCAATGACCTTGAGACCACCTGCTGCCGCTGCCGCGCACAGCGCATAGCTGCTGGTCGTCTTGCCGACACCACCTTTTAGCGACGCTATCGTGATGACTTCTGCAGGCACGTCGGTAGAATATCCGCACATGGCCACCGCGGCGCCCCATGTCAAGCTACTGCGACAGCTTGCCAGCGCCAAAGACGATTACTTGAGTGGCGCGTTCGATATTTCGTGGGACGGTGCCAAGGCAACGCTCTACCTTGTGTTCGGACGCCCGAGCCATGCGGTCTTCGATACAGACCATGCGCAGATCGAAGGGGAAGCCGCGATCGACGCGCTGCTTGCCGAATTGCCGCGGGCGTTCACCGTCTCGGACTGGCGACGCGCGATGTCCCCGCAGGAGACGCTCTCGATCACCATCGACGAGCTGGCCGGTCCCTTTGTGCGACTCGCCGGCTCGTACGCCGATGATCCGGTCATCGAGGTCGCGCCCGATTGGTGGAGCGCCGACGACAGTTCGCCCGAGCTCGCCTTCGGCCTCGCCGACTTCCCGCTGCTTCCAGGTGGACGCCCGCTCTGGTCCGAGACCTCGCCGGAAGACGTCAACCTCGCGGAGCGTCTCGCAGAGCTGCCTCCGTCGATTCTCACGCTGACCGGAGCAAAGCTTCGCGCTGCCGCAGTCGTGAGCGGCGGCGATCTCATCGATGCGGTGTGGATCGACGCCGACGACCATGCCCGAGGCGAGGCCGCGGGCATGGCGATCCTCGGCGCCACCAAGGGAACGCTTGCCGGATACGCGCTCGACGACCCAAGCGTGGCCGAGGCGCTGCCCATGCTCTGGCGCGTGCCGCTCGTGGTCAGTGACATCGAGCTGACGTGGCTTGATCCTGCCTCGATGCTCGCCGCGTGCGAGGCGGACGGCATGGATCGTGTGCTGATGATCGATGCGCCGGTTCGTGGCGTCGCGCTCTTCCATCGCGGCGGACTGGTTGCCGTCTACTCCGAGACCCAGCGTTCTGCGCAGGCGTCGCCAGACCGCCTGCAATCGCTTCTCTCCCAGCCGAGGGGACGCCTCACGGTCATGGCGCGCAAGCCGCGCCCGCGTGTTGCGGAGGGCACGGCCACACCGCCGAACGCGACTGAATTCTTCGAGGTGTTCAGCTACGAGGCTGCGCCCGACAACGGAGACCAGGCCGGCCACGACGATCAACCGGAGATGGCGTCGGCCACGGGCGTCGACGCCGCCACGGGCAGCGATGCAGCTGTCGCGGGTGCGGGTCCAGAGGCGAGCGGCGATGCAGCGGTCGCAGCGGTGATGCCGGAGTCACGCAGCGAGCCCTCAGTTGCTGATGCGACGCCCCCGGCCGTGCCTGCGTCCACATCCGAAGCGAAGCCACTCCCACGGCGCCCGTGGTGGGCATTCGGGCGTTCGCGCCGAAGCCGCGCCGCCGCATCGCCCCCAGAGGACCACGCGCAGCCCGAGGACGAAGGGGATGCGCCGACGCCGGCGGGTTGGAACATCCGCAAGGCAGACGAGACCTCGCGCCGCCCCTGGTATCAGGACAAGGATCAGGAAGGCTCGGAGCATGCTGCAGGCGGCGCCGGGCCCGCACCGATCGCCGCGGGCGGCACGCCCGACGACGCCGTCACATCCGCGCCCGGCTGGTCAGTCGTGGAACCGGGCACAGCGCCAGCGCCGGCGGCAGCAACCACCGGGCGCGAGTCTGACGAGGAAGCGGCTCCCGTCCTCGGGCCTCCAACCGCTGCCGACGAGCCCGTGGCCGGCATCGACGCCGTGCAGGAACCCACTCCGGCGGCCGAGTTCACGCTGACGTACGAGCCGGTCACCGGGATCGAAGCTGCCCCCGATACCACATCCGCAGAGGAGATGGTCCCGGCGGAAGGTCTGAGCCCCGGTCTCGATACGACGCGGGAGCCGCACCTGGCGAACCTGTCGGAGTCCGACGACGTTACCCCCGATCTCTGGACCGCTTTTGCGACGCCCGATCTGGATGTCCAGAATGAGCCGGTTGCTGCGGAGTCCGAGGCTCAGGAGGCGGAGGCGGAGCCAGAACGAGAACCTGAGCCGGCGCCGCCACTTGTCGCGGAACCATTCAAACGCGGGTTCTCGCGAGCGACTGTTGCTCCCTGGAGCTGGCCTCTTGCCGAGGCCGAGTCCCCGCCCACCCGAGGGGCGGCCGGCACGGCGGAGTCGACGGCGGATCGCACGCGGGCATCAGCGCCGATCGGAGCAACCTCGGGAGCGGCAACCGACGAACCGGAACCAGGCTTCAACCAGGCCTTCTTCCAGCGCGATGAGCCGACCGGCTCGGAGTTCGTCGATTTCGATGAGGTCAGGAAGGAGTTGGTCCGCATCGGTGTGGTGTGGCTCGGTGAGGGCAACGCGGAGCCGGTCACCGCCCTCCTCTCCAGGACGCGCTCAACCATCGACGATTTCGTGGCGACCATCGACACCATCCGAAGTCTTCACCTCGAGGGGCAGGACCCGGCCTCCATCCAGGCGATGGCGCGCGAGATGCATCAGCAGGCTGCCGAGCGGCTGTCCGGAGCGTAATTCCGTGAACAGCCCCCCTGTGAGCTGGATCCGGGATCACTCCGTGCTGCTCCTTGCAGCACTCGCCGTCATCGAGGGCCTCATCTGTCTCGCCCTCCTCCGCGCTGCCCGCCACGCTCGCCACGAGATGAAAGCCGCCCAGGAGGCAGCGATCGAGGCCGCGCGAGCCGCTGCTCTGGCGGCTCCGGGAGCGATCGACCCCGAGGCCGTCCTCGCGCTGCTGCGCCAGGGTCATGCGCCGACCCTCGACAACGTCTACGCGATGATGCGGCGGCGCGAGGCGGAGGCCCAGGGCGCCGCTGTCACCGTGGTTCCGCCACCGCGACCGGCTCGGGGCACCAAAGGCGACAAGTCCGGAGATCCGCCCGGGAACACGTCACTGAGCACCTCGGAATTCGAAGAGCGCCTGCGCCAGTACGAGCGCTGACCCGGCCGCCTATCTGGGGTGCTTTCGCCGCTCGAGCGAGGAGGGACGGCCCCGTCCACATGCCTCAGCAGCTGCCAGAAAGGCCATCGCCACCGCCTCCTCGCGAAGGTGGGCGATGGCATCCTCGGTCCGGTGCAGGACGGCGACACTGTTCCGGATCGTCCATCCGGAGCGACCGGACACCGTCGGCGGCAGCAGCGCGGCACCCGGTGTGCGCACCGACCAGCTGCGCGGAGCTGCCGACGAAGCCGACGGTCGGGCCGGTGTGGAGGACGGCCTCCGCGCTGCGTCGATGGCATCGGGGCGCTGCACCTCGAGGAACATGCTGTCCGGCTCGGCGACGGGCGCCACCGGGACGGTGACCTCGGCCACCGGGGGTTCGTCGCGCGGGTCAATGCCGGCCAGGGCGAAGAGCGCTGCTGCGAGGTCTTCGCCAGAATCGAAGGCGCTCCCCTCACCGAACCACTCGTCGTCCGGAACCTGAGCGATTCCCAGGGGCGGCGCGGTTTCGGTGGTCATGACAGCGATCTCATCGTATCCATCTCGCATAACGACTCGTGGATGTCTGGAACGCTGGCGGAATCGAACATGTATCGAACTGGTTGCTCCCGGAAGATGGCCGCTCCGCAGCAGCCACAATCGGCGCGGAACCGCTATCTGACCAAATTCCAAGGAGCACCCTCACGTGAGCATGGCAGCCGTCTCGCACAAGCTCGACAGCCGATACCTCGAGGCTCTCGGTCCACTGCGCCCGCTGGTCGATGACGACAGCCTGACCGAGATCATGGTCAACGGGCCGGAGATGGTCTACGTCGAGCGCAAGGGCAAGATTCTTCTCACCGACATCCGCTTTGACGACGAGGCGCACCTGATGCGGGTGATCGATACGATCGGGGCTGCGGTCGGCCGTCGCATCGACTCGCGCACACCGCTGATGGATGCGCGCCTGCTCGACGGATCCCGCGTCAACGCGGCAATCCCGCCGGTCGCGCTGGACGGTCCGATCCTCACGATTCGTAAGTTCAGCAAGGATCCGTACCAGGTCTCCGACCTCATCGGATTCGGCACGTTGACCCAGGAGTCCGCCGCGTTCATCCAGGCGTGCGTGCTCGCGCGCGCCAACATCCTCGTATCGGGCGGAACCGGTACCGGAAAGACGACGCTCCTCAACGTCTGCTCGGGATTCATCCCGATCGACGAACGCATCGTCACCATCGAGGACGCGGCTGAGCTGCAGCTCCACCAGGAGCACGTGTGCCGTCTCGAGTCGCGTCCCGCGGACGTCAACGGCGAGGGGCGCATCGCCATCCGTGAGCTGGTCATCAACGCCTTGCGTATGCGGCCGGACCGCATCGTCGTCGGGGAGTGCCGTGGTGGTGAAGCGCTGGACATGCTCCAGGCCATGAACACCGGTCACGACGGCTCGCTCACGACCATCCATGCGAACAGCCCACGCGAGACGCTGTCGAGGCTCGAGACGCTCGTCCTCATGTCCGGGCTGGATCTGCCCCTGAAGGCGATCCGTCAGCAGATCGCCGGCGCGATCGACCTGGTCATCCAGCTGAGCCGCCTCAAGGATGGCTCGCGCAAGGTCGTCTCCGTTACCGAGATCATCGGGATGGAGGGCGAGATGATCACCGTGCAGGAGATCTTCAAGTTCGAGTCCCGCGGCGCTGACCCCTCGACCGGAAAGATCATCGGCGAGTTCGAGCCCACCGGGATCCGTCCGCGGATCATCGACAGGCTGTTCGACATGGGCATCCCGCTGCCTCCCCGCCTCGCACAGATCTTCCCCGACCGCCGCCAGGTCGGAGTCGTCACCGAGAAGAACGGCCACCTCAGCGGAGTCGCGTAGCAGCGTTGCCCGGCCGGGCGCGGGGCACCTGAACAGGACTCTGCGCCCCTTCGGTTGCGGCATCGTGGCGGTCACCAGGTTCGCGTCCTGCTGCGGCCACCCGACCAGCGCGGTCGTCGGTGATCTTCCTGAACGTCACGCAGACCCTCGAGCCGATCCTCTCTCTATCTGCGGAGGTCGACGAAGCCTTGATCCGGCGACGTTACGCGGAGCCGACCCCGTCCATGACGTGGATCGGCCGGAAGATATCCTCAGAGAGCTGCTCGCCCGACGTGGTGAGGTGCTCGAGGAACGTGGGGAGCACACCGGTCGGCATATACGAGCCAACGACCTTGCCGTCCTCGTCGACACCGACCTGCTTGTACGTGAAGATGTCCTGCAGCTGGACCTCGTTGTTGTGGCAGCCGAGCACCTCGGTGATGCTGACGACCTTGCGGGTCCCGTCGCGGAGCCGCGACTGCTGAACAACGAGGTTCACCGCCGAGCCGATCTGCTCGCGAATCGCGCGTGATGGCAGCTCGGCGCCGGCCATCAGCACCAGTGTCTCCAGACGGCTGATGCAGTCGTGCGCGTTGTTGGCGTGGAGAGTCGTCAGCGATCCGTCGTGGCCGGTGTTCATGGCCTGGAGCATGTCCAGCGCCTCGCCACCACGGCACTCTCCGACGACGATGCGGTCCGGCCGCATGCGCAGCGAGTTGATCACGAGGTCACGAATGGAGACGCGCCCCTTACCCTCGATGTTCGCCGGGCGGGTCTCGAGCGTGACCACGTGATCCTGGCGAAGCTGGAGCTCGGCGGCGTCCTCGATGGTGACGATGCGCTCGTCCTCGGGGATGAAGCTGCTCAGGATGTTGAGCGTGGTCGTCTTTCCCGAGCCCGTGCCGCCGCTCACCACCATGTTGAGCCTGGCGCGGACGCACGCGCGGAGGAAACGCACCATGTCATTGGTGATCGATCCGTAGGTGATCAGATCCTCGATGGTCAGCGCTTCCTTGGCGAATTTCCTGATCGTCATCGTGGGCCCGCGCAGTGCGAGCGGCGGAATGATGACGTTGACGCGCGACCCGTCCTTGAGCCGCGCATCGACCATCGGCGACGATTCGTCGACGCGCCGGCCGATGCTGCTCACGATCCTGTCGATGACCTGCATGAGCTGCTCGTTGCTCTCGAACGTCACCGGGCTGAGCGTCAGCTTGCCGTGTTGCTCAACATAGATCTGCTTGAAGCTGTTGATCATGATTTCAGTGACGTCATCGCGGGCGAGCAGCTCTTCCAGCGGCCCGAGTCCGAGGACGTCGGCGATCATGATGTCGACGAGACGAAGCCGGTCCGGCCGGCTCATGGTGATGTTCTGCTCGGTGATGATGTCGTTGAGCAGCTCCGAGATCCGCTGGCGGACCGTTTCCGCGGGCGCGGAGTCAGTACCCTGAGCGAGTTCCTCGACGAGGCGCTGATGCACCTTCCCGCGGAGCGCCACGTGGGTGTTGGTGTGGCCGCCCATCTTGCCCAGACTGGGCCGGCTGAGTCCGCTGCCGCGATTCAGGAGCGATTGCTGGCGTTGCGCGTCGGGGGCAGGTGTCACTCGCTCCGCTTCCACGGGTCGCACCGGGGCTGGCGCCGGCGCCGGCCCCGGTGCGACCGCCTGTGCCGGGCTCTGCTGGGGCTGCCAGCTCGAGGGTGCGTAGCGATCACTCTCCCGATCGGTGCGCTCCTGCGGCGGCACGGGCCGCGGTGTCGTCGGAGCGATGGGAACGGGCGCGGGGGTCCCCTCTGCTTTGCGCTGAACTCGGTCGAGCAACGACATGTGAGCTCAAACCACCTCGTGTTATCGCGTTCGAATACCTGCCCGAAGGCTGGGATCAAGCATCCCTGGGATCCGGGGTCAACGGTGCAACGATCCTGTCGAAGCAGAGTCCCAGGCGCTCTGACGGGCTTAGATAGTGGCTCCGCCGGAGAGCTCGCTCGAATTCAATTGAAGGAATCCCGTATGGAAGGTCGGCAGGGGCCGTCGGCATGGGACCAGCTGCTTCGCACCGCCGAGACAGTGCGTGCCGAAGCGGCGTGCGCTAGCAGCACGCGGGCTGAGCGCAACCTGGCGCCGGTTCTCCGTCGCGCGCTCATGACCGCAGCGGTGTCTGCTGCAGTCGGTTTCGCAGTCCTGCACACGGCCGGCGCCACCCAGGCGGTCAGCGCGAATACCAGTGCCGACGCATCGCTGTTCTCCCTGACAAACTCGGACAGGACCAGCAACGGCGTCCATTCCGTGGCGTTCAGCGGCACGCTCCAGGCCATCGGCGAGAACGCGCGCTACAACTGCAACGGCATCAGCGTCTCCGGACGCTCGTACGACATGATCCATCGCAACTACTTCGCGCATCCGATCCTTGGCTGCGGTCAGTACGTGTTCTCGATGATGCAGGCGTACGGTGTTCGCTACCGGCAGGCTGGTGAGAACATCGGATGGGTCAACGGCAACATGGGCACCGGCGCCGCTGCCAACTACATCAACAGCGCATTCATGGCCAGCGCGGATCACCGAAGCAACATCCTGAACGGCAATTACACCCAGCTGGGTGTCGGCTCCGACGAGAGCGCTCCAGGCGTTGTCTGGACCGGGGTCTCCCCGGGTCAAACCGGCGTGTGGATGTTCAGCGAGGAGTTCGCCCAGGTGGGATCCTCGCCTCCGCCCCGCCCCGGCCCGAGACCCAACCCCAAGCCGCCCGTTTCTCGAAACTCGCCATTGCCGCCGACCCCTCGCCTGGGCCCGGTGACGACAACGCCGGCGACGTCACCCCCGCTCGCCTCGCCGACCGCGGTGCCCATCCCCGCCGGAAGTCTCCCGGCGAACCTGCCGGCGCCCCCGGTGACGCAGTACGAAGGCCTCCTACCGAACAGCATCGAATCCGTCCTGGAAGCATTTCTCACTTTCTAAGAGGGCCACCACCCTGACTCAGCTCAGCACCGTCGACGCGCCCGCTGACAACCTCGACGGCAGCATCGTCGTCGCCTCGGGCCTTCGCAAGGTCTACCGGGTGAGCCGGCCGCCGCGCGAGGCCATCCGGGATGTCTCGCTCACCGTCAAGGCCGGCGACTTCGTCGCCATCATGGGACCGAGCGGCTGCGGCAAGAGCACGCTGCTGCACATCCTCGGCGGACTCGAACCGCCGGACCAGGGAACCGTGGAGATCCAGGGCATCGACGTGTACGCCCTCGAGGATGAGGAGCGCTCGGCGTTCCGGCGCGACCACATCGGGGTGGTGTTCCAGTTCTTCAACCTCCTGCCTACGCTGACGGCCGCGGAGAATGTCGCGCTGCCCCTGCGCCTGCGCAATGAGGCTCCGGCGCGGCTGCGCCAGAAGCTGTCGCGTCAGGCAATCGGCGACCGGGTCGACGCCGTCATGAACCAGCTCAATCTGCACGGCCTCCAGGGCCACGGCCCCGAGGAGATCTCCGGTGGTGAGCAGCAGCGCGTGGCCCTCGCCCGTGCGCTCGCCGCCGCACCATCCCTGCTGCTCGCCGACGAACCCACCGGCAACCTCGACTGGACCAGCGGCCACGAGGTGATGGCACTTCTCACCAGGCTCTGCCGGCAGGAACACCAGACCGCGGTGCTGGTCACCCACGACGCCCGGGTGGCGGCCTATGCCGACCGGGTCCTGATCATGCGCGACGGTGAGGTGGTGGACGACGTCGCCCTGGCGCACGGCGGTCAGGCACCGGACGCGATCCCCGACCCGGCACTTCTCGTCGCCAGGCTCGCCAAGCTCAACCTGTGAGCGGGATCTGGCCGCTGGCGGTTCGCGCGGTACGCGCGCGCCCACTCCGAAGCGCACTCACCGCGACAGCTGTCGCCCTCGGCATCGCCGTCGTCCTCGCAGTGCAGATCGCGATCCAGGGGCTCACCGTCCAGGCTCAGGAGGCACAGATGCAGCAGGCCGGCGCGTCGTCGCTCGACGTGCGCGTCGACGCCGGCGCCGGCATCACCCCTGAGCAGGTCGCGACCCTCGCGGCGCTGCCCGGGGTCGTCAAGGCAGCGCCCTTGCATGAGAAGCAGGTCACCGCCAGCCCGGCCGGTTCCACGCAGCAGGGCAACGCGGTCACGCTGGTCGGGCTCCAGGATTCGAGCGCCGCCCTCCGCAGCGTCGCGGTCGTCGCGGGACGCCTGCCCGTCCCCGGGAACACGGCGGAGGTCGCCATCGACCAGGGCTTGAGCACCGCGCTGACGGGTGGGGGCGGCACCCCGATCCGGATCGGGCAGCGGATCCAGCTGATCACTGCCATCGGACCCGACGTCTTCACAGTCGTCGGCTTCACCGCGGGGACGAGCGGGGGTGCTTCGTTCACCCACAACGCCGTCTTCGTCGACGATGCGGCGATGCTGGGTCCGTTCAACCTCGGCCTGCGGACACCGCTGGTGGCGCTCCGCTTCGGCACCGGCGCGACCGTCGCCGGCGTCTCGAAGGAGGTCCACGCCAAGCTGGGCGCCAGCGTGACCACCTACGATCCACGCTCGGGCGCCGCCACGCCGCTGCAGGACCTCGAGCCGCTCCTCATCCTGGTGACGGTGCTCAGCCTGATCGTCGGTGCCGGGGTCACTGCCAACAGCGCCGCGCTCGCCGCTTTTGAACGCCGCCGCGAGATCGGCCTGCTCCGGGCCGCCGGGGCTTCATCTCGCCAGGTCTTTCGACTGTTCGCGGCGGAGGTCGGTCTGGTCGCCGCCGCCGGCGTGCCGATCGGCATCCTCGCCGGCGTGGCGCTTGGTGCGATCTTCGAGCACACCATGGCGCCCATCGACCTGGCATCGCCCTCGTTGACGCCCAGCGCGCTCCAGATCGTGGCCGCCGTGGTCGCTGGGCTCGGGGCTGCGCTGGTCGGAGGCCTGCTCCCCGCGCTGGCAGCCGCCCGGCTGCCCATCCTGACCGCGCTTCGCCCTCACCCTGTCGGGGACCACCAGCGTGCCAGCCCACTGCTGATGGCCGCTGCGCCGGCCCTGCTGGTGCTCTCCGCGCTCTGCTTCCTGAGCACCGACAGCGGATTCGTCGCCCTCGGCGTCATCGCCTTCCTCCTGGGCGTGGTGATGGCCCTGCCGGTGATCGCCCCTGCGCTCATCCGTCTCATCGCGGCTGCACTCTCGCCCCTGGTTGCCGGCGCGGTGCCCGGGGCCGCGCATCTCGCCCGGGCTCGAAACCGGACGGCGTTGACCGCGGCCGGGCTGGCGGTCAGTGTTGCCACGGCGGTCGGCGTCAGCGCGCTCAGCGCTGGGGCGCTCTCCGCGAGCGACAACTGGATATCGCACCTCTTCGTCGGCAACATGCTGGTCAGCAGCCCGGTGACCCAGGGCGACCAGGTCGGGGCCGCGATCATGGGCAGCCCAGGTGTCGCCCGAGGCACGCCGCTGCGGTTTCTCTCGGAGACGGTCGCGGGCGCCTCCGAGGGCGTCACCGCGATCGATCCTGCCGCATTCGCTGCGCAGGATGGCTTCGACGTGGTGTCTCCCGATCGCGCAACCGCCCTGGCCGCGCTCGAGAACGGGCCGAGCTTCCTCGAGCCCGCCGGCCTCGCCGCCGCCACCGGGTGGACCGTCGGCACCCAGCTTCCGGTGCACACCCAGCAGGGACTCGTGTACTTCACGATCGTGGGCGTGGTCAGCCACTCGTTTCCCGCCGGAGATGGGACCGAGAGCCTCGTGATGGCCGATGACCTGGCCCGAACCTACTTCGGTGCATCCGCCGCCGGGTTCGACGACCTGGTGGTGACCACCTCGGGATCGGAGGCGAGCGTCGTGGCGACCGCGGGAAGTTACGGGCTTCGGGCAGTGCCGGTGAGCGCGATCGCGACCGACGCGCGCGCCGCGGTGCAGCACTCGATCGGCCTCGTGCTCGCCATCGCCGTGATCGCCGTGCTGATCGCCATGTGCGCAGTGATCAACACGTTGCTCGTCAACGTGCGTCAGGGGACCCGCGAACTGGCACTGCTCCGGGCGGTCGGGCTGGGGAGCCGAGAAGCGATGCGCCGGGTGCTCACGGAGGCCGGACTCCTCGCCGGCGCCGCAACCCTGATCGGCGTCGCTGCAGGTTGCGTCATCGCCCTGCCGATGCTTCGCGCCACCACGACGCCGTCGTTCATTCCTGGTTTCGTCTTTCCGATCGAGACCGTGGTCGTGCTCATCGCCGTGGTGGTGCTCGGTGCGGTCGTCGCCACCATCGGCCCAGCTCGCAGAGCGGTGCGAACCTCAGTGCTCAGCGCGCTGCGACACGAGTAGGGAAGAGTGCGCCGCGCCGGCAGGTGGGGACGCCGCGCACTGCCGATACTCGCGCTCGCGGTATCGATAGCCGGTTGCTCCGGCTCAAAGACCGATGCCGCGCTGCACACGGGAAACCCGTTGCGGTACCTCATCACTCTCGATCAGCTGGTGGCGCCGAATTTCACGGTGTTCACCGCCGCCGCCCCGGTCATGGCCGCGACGCTTGCCGGCGGCGACGCCACCGCGGCGGCTGCGCTCTCGCACGACGGACTGCAATCCGCGGCGAGAGTCGAGTTTCAGCGCATCGAGAGCTTTGCGACAGCCAACGGACCGCTCGACGTCGTGGCAACCGTCGAACGGTTCGGCGGCATCGCCGGAGCCAGCAGTGCGTACAGCGCCGGCACTCGCCGTCTCGACTCGCGCTCCGGAGCGACGCCAACGTCAACCGGACCACTTGGTGATCAGGCGCACGCGATCAGTGTGGTGAAGACAACGCCGGCCGGATTCCCCGCGGTCGAGATCACCATCGAGTGGCGCACCGGCAACCTGGTCAATATCATCGTCGCGCGCGGGCGTTACGGGGGAACCCGGCTCGACGACGTGCTCGTGCTCGCCGCTCGGCAGACCGCCAATGAGGTCGGCGTGCCTGCAAGGTAGCAGCGGATCAGTTCTTGCGGGGCTCCCAGCGGAAACGCAGAGAAGCGATCACCACGGCTGCAACGCCCCATGCAGCCATGATCAGTAAATCGCCGGCGTTGAAGCCGCTCGCCGACTGGCGCGCGGGATCGAATGCCGTGAACATTGCATTGATGAAGTGGCGCACCGGGAACACCTGGGCGATCTGCGCGAGCACCGACGTCTCCGGAACCGGGAAGAAGGTACCCGAGATGAACACGATCGGCAGGAAGACGCCGTTGACGATGGCCGGCGCGGCATCGGCGTTGGGGATGACGATGGTCATGGCCATCCCGAGCGCGCAGAACGAAAGCGCGCCCACGGCGACGGTCACCGCGGCAGCAAGGATGTGCTCTGGCATGTGGACGCTGTACACGGTGATGCCGAACACGGTGGTGATCACGGTGAGAACGATGCTGACGATGATCGAGGATCCGACCACTCCGGCAATGAAGGCCCAGGGCGGTAACGGGGTGCCGCGCAGGCGTTTGAGGATGCCCGTGTCGCGGCGTGCGGAGATGGTCATCGCAATGTTGGTGAAGCACGCGCCCATCACGCCGAACGCCACCAGGGCGGGGATGTAGTAGTCGTCGTAGGGCACTTCAACGTTGCCGACCGGTGCCATCGAGCCCTTGAACAGCGTGGCGAATACAACCAGAAAGATGATCGGGAACAGGAACGAGAAGAATGCGGCCGCGGGGTTACGCCAGAAGGACTTCTGCTCGAACTCGACCTGGCGGAGCGCGATCGCCCCGCTATTCATGCTCGGTCAGCTCGAGATAGACATCTTCGAGAGACGGACGCATGACCTCGAGGTTGGTCAGCTCGAGCCCCTGCGCGACGGCCCACGTGGTCAGGTCACGCAGGCTCCGCGTCGGAGTCGGCGTTTCGATCACGGCCACGCCGGCCTCCACAACCACAGGGACCGGTAGCGTCGCCGCATCCAGGCCGGGCGGCAGCTCGAAGCGAATGCGGGTGCGTTGCTCGGTGCGCGCCCGCAGCGTCTCGGGCGCGCCTTCGGCGACGACCTCTCCCGCGGCGATGACGCAGATGCGATCGGCGAGGTACTGCGCCTCATCCATGTAGTGGGTGGTGAGCACAATGGTCTTCCCCAGCGTCCGCATGTTGCGCACCACCTCCCACGCCGCGCGTCGGGCCGAGGGATCGAACCCGGTGGTGGGTTCGTCGAGGAAGATCAGGTCGGGATCGCCCACCAGGCCGAGGGCCACGTCCAGGCGGCGCTGCTGGCCCCCGGAGAGCTTCTGGACGCGCTCGTCGGTCTTCTCGGTGAGCCCCACCAGCTCAATGATCTCCGCCGCGGGCCGCGGGGCAGGGTAGTAGCCGCGATACAGCTCAACCAGCTCGCGCACGGAGAGCATCGGCGGGACAGCCGCCTCCTGGAGTACCAGTCCGACGCGCTCGCGGAGCTTCCTCCCACCAACCGCGGGGTCGATGCCGAGCACGCTGACGGTGCCGGCGTCGCGACGCCGGTAGCCCTCGAGGATTTCGATGGTGGTCGTCTTGCCCGCCCCATTCGGGCCCAGGAGGCCGAAGACCTCGCCTTCCTCAACCGTGAAGCTGACACCGCGCACGGCCTCGAGCGCGCCGTACGACTTGCGCAGCCCCTCGACGACGATGGCTGTCAACCGAACTCCTTCTCGTATATGACGAGCGGTCACAGATTCGTTGCGCCATGGTGCCAGAGACGGGGGTCGAGGCCGACCACAATTGGCCCAACGCATGACCATGACCACAACCAACGTGGAGATCCTGCGGCAGGGCTGGCTCGATGCTGCCTCCGCCCTGGCGCCAGGCCTCGAGACCCTTCCGGAATCGCTTGAAAGCGGACTCGATGCTGCCGTCGTGGACGAACGCCTGGACGAACAGTCGCTGCTTCGGGTGGTCACCGAGGTGACATCGACCGCGGCCGATTCGCTTCCCGCCGACGAGCTGTACTTCCTCAGCAGGCGCTTGCAGCGCGCCGTCTACGAGTACCTGCTCTCGCTCGACGCGCTGCCGGAGTCGCCGCTGCGTCGCGACGGCAGCAACGGGCACGCCACCGCCGACGCAACCCTCATCGGCGCCGAAGAGGTCGCTGCACTCGGCCGCAATGGTGGTGCCAAGACCGGGACCCCGCCCGCCCGTGAGGTCGAGACCGCCCTCCAGGAGCTCACGCCCGAGCCCGAGGCCGAGGCTGACTCCGATCCCAACGCCGAGTTCAAAACCGAGACCCAACTCGAGGCGGAGGCCGAGACTGAGTCCGAGCTCGAGGCCGAGCCGGGCCAGGGTTCGCCGGTCGTCGACCTCGAAGCTGGGCTCGCCGAGCTGGACTCCCAGCTGAGCCCGGAGTACGCGGGCGCGGACGAGCCGCCGGCCGGGCAGCTCGACGCCGCCCCGATCGAGGATGCCGCTTCCGCGGAACCCGGCCCCGGGGAAGCCGCCGAGGCGGTGACCACGCGCGAGCCATCCTCCCGCCCGGCGTTCACGCTCTTCCGCCGCACCGGCGCCAAGGCGACACCGGCGCCGGCCGAGGCCAACGGCCCCGTCGACGCCGATCCTGCCGCGACCGAGGTCGGCGACCCGGTCGCCGGATCCAACGGTCAAGTTCCGGACGAGCTCGCCGCGTTCGACTCGAACGCGTCCGAACAACCACACACCGACCTCGAAGGTGAGGATGACGAGCCCTTCGTCGCGCCCCGTGACGGATTCCATCTCAGTGATCTCGCAGATTTCGCCGTGGTCAAGCGCTCAGCCAAAGCAGCGTCCCCGCCTGCCGGCGCAGCGGATGCGCAGGAGCCCTCGCCACCTCCGCCGGCCGCCCCCCCACTGGCCGAGGCTGCCCCGGACCCCGACGACGAGGACACGGCGAACGGCGCCCCGGCTCGTGGTTGGCGGCTCCGCGACGGCGAGGTGGCGCAGGGAACGGATGCGGGCGCCGCACGCTCTGCTGACGACGATCGCTTCGAGACCGACCCCGAGGTCGTCGAGGCTCGCCTCGAGATCAACGACCGCCTCCGACGCAAGCGCTGCGACGAGGCCGCCGCCCTGCTTCAGCGACTCGCCAACGACGTCGGCGGGCGTGCGCTCGCTGAGCTCGCCCTTGACGCCGGCGACCGGTGCCGCTCGCTCGGCAAGGGCAACGCGGCACTCAGCTGCTACCTCGCAGCGTCCCGCGCCGACCCGGTGCACGAGACCCCGCTGCTCCGGCTTGCGGACATCTGTATGGACGATCACGACATCGATCTCGCCGTGTCGTACCTGGAGCGGGTCACCCGGCTGCGCAGGTTGCGCAACGATGACAAGGGTGCACTCAAGCTCTACCGGAAGATCGTCACGATCGCTCCCTACCGCGACGACATCCTGGCGATGTTGATGCGCGCGCAGGCAAGCGGTCGCTTCGAAGAGTAAGCAGCGCAGACGAGGCTCCGGCGCGCCTCCGGAGTCGAGAAGCTCGTCCGCTGTGCGATGCGTTTGTTACCGAAAGGCGATCAAGCATAGGCCGGATTCGCTGCACACTCGATTGCGGCCGTCATCTCGGACAGCGACGCTGTGCTGGATGAGCGCAGCCGCAACCGCATAACCGACACCAACTGAGCAAGACCGAGGAGAACAGGTGGCCATCCAGGCGAATAAACCGAACAGCCGAATCTTTTTGCTTCTGGGAATCGTGCTGGCGGCGGCGGCGGCTGTGTCCGTGCTGCTCCTCGTGCGTTCCAGTGCGCCAGCGAACCAGGTCAGCGTGGTCGTGTCCAACGCGAGCATCCCTGCGGGGACGACACTGACTCAGGCAATGGTCGTGGTCACGCAGGTGCCCGCGTCCAGCAAGCCGGGCGACGCATATACCGACCCCACCGCGGTGGTCGGCAAGACCACGACGGTTGCGCTCGCCACCAACACGCCTCTCGTGCCCGCATTCTTCTCGACTCCAGCCCTCTCGGTGACGTCGACCGGCACGGGTTCCACCGCGCTCTCTGTGGAGACACAGATCACCAAGGGCTTCGTCGCGGTCGCGATTCCCGCGACAGCGGCGGTCCCCGCCGGCTTCACGCAGGCGCAGCAGAACGGCTTCACGAGCGCACTCGTTTCTGACGCCGGCTACATCCTGCCCGGCGATCACATCGACATCCTCCTCATGTCCACGGCCGGCCCCGCGATTGGCACCGTCAGCTGGTCCTTCCAGGACGTGATCGTGCTGCGCGCCGGCTCGCCGGGCGACGCGGCTACGACCGTGCCGCAGGTCCTGCTCGTCGAGGTCCCGCGTAGTCAGGCAGCGCTGCTGTCGGCACTCATCGTCGGCGACGGCAATCACCACATGGTCGTCAAGTACGCGCTCCGGCCGCAGTCCGAGTGGGGCAAGCTTGCCGCCGACGGCACGAGCTTCAAGGCGAACTACGAAGCGGCAGGTCCTCCGAACCTCCCGGTCGTGGCGCAGACCGTGGTGACGCCGGCCATGCTGGACTCCCTGTTCGGCCACTGATAGTCATGACGCCAGCCGCAGTCGTCGCAGCGGCCTTGGCCGCTTCGGCAGTCCTCTCGATCTTCGCCTTCCTCCTCAGTCGCGGCCAGAGCCAGGCTGGGGAGATGGCGCGGCGCCTCAATCAGTACGGCGGCGACACGGTCGCCGTCACGGCGCCTCCGCGGGTCAAGACCGGCAACGCGCTGCGGGATCTGCTCGATGCTGTCACCAATGGCCTGAACCCGGTCCTCTCACGGACGTCGCACACCGGCAAGCTCGCCGATGATCTGCAGAAGGCCGACCTCAAGCTGAAGTCGTCCGAGTGGCTGCTGATGGTGGTGGGCCTCGGCGTCGGTATCGGCGCGCTGGTCGCACTCCGCTTCGGGACGCCGATCGCGTTCATCCCGTGCCCCATCCTCGTCTACGTCCTCAGCGGCTTCTTCCTCAAGTTCCGGCAGAAGCGCAGGACACGCGCCTTCAACAATCAGCTCGGCGACACTTTGATGTTGCTCAGCAACGCGCTGAAAGCTGGACACTCCTTCGCGCAGGCGCTCGCGTCGGTCGCCAAGAACGCCAACCCGCCGATCTCCGAAGAGTTCGCCCGGGCCACGCGCGAGATAGCGCTGGGTATCAACGTCGACGAGGCGCTCAACCACATGGTCGCGCGCAACAAGTCCGAGGACTTCGACCTCATGGTGACCGCAGTCCAGATTCAGCGCGTGGTCGGCGGCAACCTCGCCGAGATTCTCGACACCATCGCGTTCACCATCCGCGAGCGTGTGCGTATCCAGGGAGAGATCCGCACCCTGACCGCGCAGGCTCGTGCATCCGGGTGGATCATCACGATCCTGCCGATTGCGCTTGCGGGATTCCTTGCGCTCATCTCCCCCACCTACTTCGATCCCATGGTCACCGACCCACTCGGGCACATCATGCTCGGGGTGGCGATCTTCTCGATCGCCATCGGCGCTGTCGCGATCCAGAAGATCGTGAAGATCGAGGTCTGATATGAGCCTGCTGGCAATCGGCCTCGCCATCGCCGCCGCCGGGGGCATCATGCTCATCACCTTCGGTATCGCCATGTCGGTGTCCCCACGACAGGGCGACCTGCTCGAGGCCCGTCTGGCGCAGTTCGCCGAGGCCGGGCGCGCCCCCGCAACCCTCGCCGAAGTGGAGATGTCGCTGCCGCTCTTCGACCGCGTCGTGCGCCCCTTCCTCGACAAGGTCGGGCACCGGCTGAATCGCAACGCCGGCGCGGGAAGCACCGACGCACTCCAGGAGAAGCTGAATCTTGCTGGACGTCCATGGGGGCTCAGCGCGTCCGGCTTCCTCGCGCTGCGGCTGCTCTCCATGCTGCTGTTCACAAGCATCGGGATGGCGCTCGCCCTCTTCGCCTCGCTGACCATGCCGCTGCTCGTGGTGGTCCCGGCCGGTGGTTTGATCCTCGGCTACCTCGGACCTCAGATGGTTGTGGCGCGGCGGATCAAGAAGCGCCAGAAGGAGATCTTGCTCGCACTCCCGAGCGCGCTCGACCTGCTCACCATCTCGGTCGAGGCCGGGTTGAGCTTTGATGCCGCCCTGACCCGGGTGGTCGACAAGTACAACAACGAATTCTCGAGAGAGCTGACCATCATGCTCAACGAGGTTCGCCTCGGGCGGCCCCGTCTCGAGGCGCTCGACGATGTCGGCAAGCGCTGCAAGGTCGAGGAGCTGAGCAACTTCATCCAGGCGATCATTCAATCGGAGCAGCTCGGCGTGGGTGTCGCCAACGTCCTGCGCATCCAGTCCGAGGAGATCCGTCGCAAGCGCCGGCAGCGCGCCGAGGAATTGGGGCAGAAGGCCCCGCTGAAGATGCTCTTCCCGATGGTCGGATGCATCTTCCCAACCCTGTTCATCGTGCTCCTCGGCCCGGCGGTGATCGAGGTCGCCCACCAGTTTGGAGCAGGCGGGCACTGATCGGACCCTCAGAACGGCAACCCGTTGGACGCGAGGGTAGCCCGAGAGACCGGAGTGATGCGAGCCCGATTGTGTAACGCAGGCGCCGTTCCAGCGGGCCGAACCCGTGGTAGGGTCACGCCGTGGCCGCGATAGTCGCATCTATCGACAGCACGCCGGGGCAGGTTCTTGCGGACGCGCTGCTCATCGTGGCCGTCGCGGTGAACGTCTACCTCGGGTGGAAGCACGGATTGGTTCGCCGCCTGGTTGCGGCCGTCGGCGTCTTTGTCGCCGCTTTCGCCGCGACCAACCTGGGAAACCCCGTCGCGGCGTTGGTGCACCCACACAGCGTCGAGGCCAATGCGTGGTCATTCGTGGCGCTGTTCGTGTTCGTGATCATCGTCGTCGAGGTGCTCGGCATGCTGATCAACGATCGCCTGCAGAAGATCGTGGTCGCGGCCTTCGACCGGATCGGCGGCGCCCTGGTCGGCATCGTGGTCGGACTGGCCGAACTGCTGATCGTGTTCCTGGTGGCGATCACGGTGAGCGCGGTCAAGCCGCCGGCCTACGCGAGCATGTCTGCGGACATCCGGGCGGCCGCGCTGAGCGGCCAGGTGGCGCGCCTCGAACCCGAGGTGCGCACCGTCTTCGGCCCGGTACTGCCGGTCAACTTCGGCATGCACCTCGCCGAAAACGCCGTGGTGGTCACGCCGCCGATCTGACCGGCGGCCGGCCCCTCAGCGAGAACTGCCGACGTCGGCGGGGAAGAAGGTCTTGACCACCGAGCCCAGCCCGACGAGGTTGAAGGGCTTGGTGATCAGGTGATTGGCGCCCGCGACACGAGCGCGCTCGATGTCGTCATCGCTCGAGAGTGCGCTGAACATCACGATGGGTATGTCCGCGGTCGGCGCGTGACCACGCATCCGCCGGCAGGTCTCGATCCCATCCATGCCCGGCATCATGATGTCGAGGATCACCAGGTCCGGAGGGCGGTCCTGGAGCTTGGCAAGGCCGTCGTCCCCATTTTCCGCAGTCATGACCTCGTAGCCCTCGATGCCCAGGTACATAGCAACGATGTGGAGGAGCCTCGGATCATCGTCGACGACGAGGATGCGCCCCCGGGTCACGGCTATGCCCCCGCTCCACCCTGGGGCAGGCTGTGGCGACCCTCGGCGACGTAGCGCGAGAGGTCGCGTTCATGTCCGAGCCCGCGTTCGATCGAATCGAGAACACGCTGGTAGAAGTCCTCGCGCTCCTTCCGGTCATCCTCAGGCGCCACCGTCTCGCCGCGCACGCGATGCTGGATCCACGGCGGGACCAGCTGCTCAACCGAGTTACCGCCGACTTTGACTGTAACTTTGGTGTCGTCGGCCTCCTCCACCACGATGCTCACCCGATGGGCGATGCCGACGTGGCTGTCGAGGCGCCACGCGCGCTCCCATGCACGCTGGCGGCCGATGCCGACGAAGATGAGCGTGACCGGATCGGCGATCAACTGGCCGCCGCTGCCCGAGGAGAGCTCTTTGAGCAGCAGTCGCCACACATCGCCGTCGATCTGCCTGGACACCCAGCCGACGAGCGACGGGGCCCGGTTGTCGAGATCGGGCAGCGAGACGCCGAGCGAGCTGTCCAGGCTCGGCAGCGCGCTGACCACCCCGGCGTGCCGGCGGCAGTAGACCCGATCTTCGATGGTCACGCGGTGCTCGGGGCACCATGCGGTCCGGCACTCGCGACCGCGGCGATCCACGTACTCACACGGAGCACCCTCATGCGACGTGCAGCCCCCCTGCGTGCAGGGGTGTCCGGCGTCGGGGCTCATCACTCGGTCCACCCTGGCATCGGTCGACGGCGCACCAACGTTTCCTCTTACCACAGCAGGGGAACGAGCCTTCTCGTCCGGGCGGCGTACGACCTGTAATCGGGAAACGTGCGGCTGAGCAGGCGTTCCTCGAACGTGGCTCTGAGCATCTGCACGCAGATGAACGGCGCCAGCGCGAGGGTTGCCCACAGACCGGGACGGGCGAGCACAAGGGCTGCCGCCGAGAGGATCTCGGCCGCATAGAGCGGGTGTCTGACCAGCCGGTACGGGCCATCCGTGACGAGGCGACGCGCCTCGGGGATGATGCTCAGGTTCCGGCGCAGGTACAGGAGGCCGTACACACCGAGGGCGAACGCCCCGAGCGTGATCGGGGCCGCCGCGGCACGAACAAAGAACGGCGGCGTGAGCAGCACGGGGCTCGAAAACGCTCCCACGACCAGCAGCATTGTGGTACCGACCAGGGCGGCCGCGCGTGCGACCAGCCGGCCGTCGCGGGCCCTCGGACGCGGCCGGACGAGGTAGATCCCCACCGGGATGACACAGAAGAGGAGATACACACCCGTGGTGAGCGGCCCGGCGAGGACATCTCCGGGTCCGGCGTGGGCGGGAAGTCCGCGCACCTGTGACAGCAGGTTGAGCAGCACCCGATAACCGAGCAGGGCGAACAAGATCGCCGGCAGCGAGCGACCGAACACGAGGAAGCGGATGTCATCGACGCGACGCTCGAGGTCGCCCCGGCGTGCTGAGATCGCGACGGCCTGGGCCATGCCTGGACTCTAGGTCAGCCGTATTGGGAGCGACGCGTCTGTATCGCGGTTGTCATCGAATCACCATGGTTTCTCGTTGTCCCGACAGTGTCCGCCGGCGTGTCCGATTCTTCGTTACCAATATTTAGCACGCAGGCCATTCCGTTGCTGCGACAGGGGTACACACTCGCAGCAGTCGGATCCAGGGCACGAGCCTTGGTCCGGAAATATAACCCGAAAGGAGGTGAACAACGGAATGGATATGCTGAGCACCCTGTACCTTCGCGCAACTGAGTTTATCGCTCGCAAGCGTGAGGAGGCTGAGGAAGGCCAGGGCATGGTTGAGTATGCGCTCATCCTCGTCCTTATCGCCATCGTCGTCATCGTTATCCTGCAAGTCGTCGGCAAGCAGGTCAACAACGTGTTCTCGAACATCAGCAACGGCCTGGCCCAGTAGCTTTCGCAAGCAACCAGGACAGTCAAGAGGAGCCGGCCCACGGGACGGCTCCTCTTTTTATTGCGTGAACATCGTGTCGCATCACGATAGCTCGACATTCGCCGTAGCCGCGATCCGCCGTACCATGCGATTGATGCATGGCCCACGCGAGGGATCGCCGTGATCCGCGTTCTGGTTGCCGATGGCAGCGAGCGCATTCGCACGAACCTTCAGCGCCGCCTCGCCGCTGAGGAGGACGTCACCGTGTGCGGAACCGCGGAGGACGGTGAGCACGCACTCCAGGAGGCATTGCACCTCGTTCCCGACATCGTCGTGCTCGATGCCGGCCTGTCCGGGCTCGACGGCGTTCAGACCACCGAGATGCTCGCCGAGTACGCACCGCAGGCCGGCGTGATCCTGATGTCGATGGAGAGTGGCAGCGATCTTTTCCGTCGCGCCATGCTGGCCGGGGCGCGGGAGGTCCTCCAGAAGCCCTTCGGCGGCGACGACCTGGTCGCTGCCATTCACCGGGTCCACGCCTTTCAGGGTCGAAAGCGTGCGGCGCAATCCGCACATCAGCCCGCGGGCGGGATCGCGGCGCCGGCGGATGGAACCCAGCGCCGCGCCAGCCAGATGATCACGATCGTCTCGGGCAAAGGTGGGGTCGGCAAGTCGATCATCGCCACCAACCTCGCGCTGGTCCTCAACCGGCGCAGCCCGGGCAGCGTCGTCCTCGTCGACCTGTCCCTCCAGTTCGGCGATGTCGCGGCGCTCCTGGCCATCACCCCGGAGGGCACGATCGCGGAATTCGCCGCGAGTGAAGCTTCGGCCGCCGATCCGCAGGTCATTCAGCAGGCGCTCTCGGTCGGACCCGAGGGGCTCAGCGTGCTCGCCGCCCCGCCAAGCCCGGAGCTCGCTGATTACGTCACGACCGCGCATCTGCGCTCGGTCGTGGCCGAGCTGCGCTCGACCTTTGAGCTCGTGATCGCCGATACCACGTCGCAGCTCTCCGAGATCACGCTCGAGGCGCTCGAGAACTCGGACCACATCGTGGTGGTCACGGACTTCAGCGTCACCTCGGTCAAGAACACCCGATCGATCATGTCGGTCATCGGCGTTCTTCAGGTCGACCCGGAGCGGATCCTGGTGGTGGCCAACCACCGCGATGCTCCACTGCCCGGCGGGATGGACCGTGCGCGGATCCAGGACTTCCTGCACCACTCGGTGGCGGCGGAGATCCCGCACGATGCTGCGGCGATCGGCGCGTCGGTGAGTCTTGGGGTACCGGTGGTGGTCGGCGGGCGTTCGACGCCCGCGACTGCTGCGCTGGCACGGCTCGCGTCTGCGGTGATCGGCAATACCGGCCCAGCCGACGCTGCCGAGCAGCAGCCAGGCAAGAAGCGCAGCCGCCGCCGTCTGGGCTTCGCGTCCCGGGCCTGAGGGTCCGGACCGCCTCAGCGGTCCCCTACCTTCCGAAGATGCGCCGTTTCCGCTTGTCGTCGGCCTTGCCAGCCCCGACCCCGGCGGCGACCGGCTGTGCGCCGGGCACCAGGGCTCCGGCGAGCTCCCGGATCGATCGGCTGATGTCGGATTCGGGGCTTGCGGTGACGAATGGTGTCCCACGGTTGATGGAATCACCAACCACCCTTGGCTCGTAGGGAATCTGCGCGCCGACGCTCTGCCGCAGATTCTGCTCGATCGACTCCTTGTTGAAGTCCGAGTGGGCATCGCTGCGGTCGACGACGAGCAGCACCGAGGCGGGGTCGACGGTGAGGGATTCGAGCACCTTGAGCGCGAGCTTCGCGTCCTTGATCGCCGGGATCGTCAACGCCGTGACCACCAGGATGTGCTGCGCGGACTCGATCACCTCGAGGTTGAAATCGGCGAGGTGGCACGAGGTGTCGACGACGACGTAGTCATAGGTCTTGCGCAGCTCGGCCATCACCATCCGGACGTGCTCGATGGTGATCAGGTCCGCGAGCTCTGGGCTGATCGGGGCCAGCAGCACGCGCACCCCGCTCGGGCCATGAGCCATGACCTCGTTGAGCATCTCGGGTTCGAGGGTGTCGGTGTCGACGACGTCGGTGATGCTCCGGCTGTGGTCCAGGTTGAGCATCACGCCGATGTCACCGAACTGCAGGTCCAGGTCCACGAGGGCGACCCGGGACTCGGTCTCGACCGAGAGCGCCACCGCCAGGTTGGTCGCCAGCAGGGTCTTGCCCACGCCGCCCTTGCCGGAAAACAGCACGATGACCTCGCCGAGCGCCGCGGCCCTCGCCGTGCCACCACTGTCGGGCGCGGCCGCTCGCGCGAAGGTCCCCTTCTTCTCCTCGAGCTGGTGCACCCGGCGGATCGCCGCGACCAGCTCATCGTGGCTGAACGGCTTGATCAGGTATTCGCGGGCGCCCGCCTGCATGGCTCGACGAAGGTAGTCGCGCTCACCCTGCACCGACATGATGATCACCGGCGACGCCGGCAGCTCCTGGGCGAGCCGCTCGGTGAGCTGGATCCCGTCCATGATCGGCATGTTCACGTCGGTGAGCACGATGTCCGGCAGGAGGCGGTGAGCTTCTTCGAGGCCCTGCTTGCCGTCACCCGCGGTGCCGATGACTTCGATGTCCTCCTCGAACCCGAGCAGTTTGCGGAGGTTGTCCCGGGTGCTGGCGATGTCGTCGACGATGAGGAGCCGGATCAAATCGATATCGACCTCAGCCCACCGTCAGGCGCGCAGCCTGCACGGGGTCGACCGGGATACCCGGGCCCATGGTGGACGCGACGGTCACGGTCTTCACATAGGTGCCCTTGGCTCCAGACGGCTTGGCTCGCACGATCGCATCCATCAACGCTGCGAAATTGTCGCGCAGTTTGTCGTCGTCGAACGAAGCTTTGCCAATTGCGGCGTGAATGATCCCGGTTCGATCGTTGCGGAACTCGACCCGGCCACCCTGAACGTCCTGGATCGCCTTGGCGATGTCGAAGGTGACCGTGCCCGCCTTGGGGTTGGGCATCAACCCTCTGGGGCCGAGGATCTTGCCGAGGCGGCCGACCATGCCCATGACCTCGGGCGTCGCCAGGGCCACGTCGAAGTCGATGACACCCTCCTGTACCTTCTTCACGAGATCCTCGCCACCGACGACGTCGGCTCCCGCCTCGATCGCCTCGCGGAGCTTCTCACCGGTGGCGAAGACCGCGATCCGGCGGGTCTTGCCGGTGCCGTGAGGCAGCGTGACGGTGCTGCGAACCACCTGGTCGGCGTGGCGTGGATCGATGCCGAGGCGGATGTGCGCCTCGATCGACGAATCGAACGTGGTGGTCGAGGTCTGCCGAACCAGGCTCATCGCCTCTGAGGGCGGGTAGAACTTCCCATCCTCGATTGCGGCCGCTGCCTCGCGGTACTTCTTGCCGTGTCGTGCGGACATGTCAGTCCTCCGTGGTGTTGGCGGGCGCGGTGCGCCCTCCCACTCAATTGCTCAGTTGACGCTCAGACCCATGGAACGCGCGGTCCCCTCGATGATCCTGGTCGCGTGCTCGAGGTCGTGCGCGTTCAGGTCGGCCAGCTTGATCTCAGCGATCTCGCGCACCTGCTGCCTGGACAGCGAGCCCACCTTGGCTCGGTTGGGGTTCCCGGAACCCTTTTCGACGCCGGCAGCTTTCTTGAGCAGCTCGGCCGCCGGAGGGGTCTTGGTGATGAACGTGAACGTCCGGTCCTCGTACACGGTGATCTGCGCCGGGATGACTCCCGACTGGTTCGCGGTGCGCTCGTTGTACGCCTTGCAGAACTCCATGATGTTCAGTCCGTGGGGGCCGAGCGCGGTGCCCACCGGGGGCGCCGGGGTCGCCTTGCCCGCCTGCAGCTGCAGCTTGATCACCGTCTTGACCTTCTTCTTGCTCATTCGCGCCGTCCTATCGCAGCCGCTCGACCTGGAGCAGATCGAGCTCGACCGGGGTCTCGCGACCGAACATGTTGACGAGCACTTTGAGCTTGCCCTTCTCGACGTTGATCTCGGTCACCTTGCCGTGGAAGTCGGTGAACGGACCGTCGATGACGCGAACGTTCTCGCCCACCTCGTACTCGACGTTGACCTTCGTCGGCGCCTCGGCTTTCACCTGCTTCTGGATGCCGCGGATCTCGTGCTCCTGCAGCGGCACCGGCTTGTTTCCCGAACCGACGAAGGAGGTGACCCCGGGGGTGTTGCGGACGACGTACCAGGACTCGTCGGACATCACCATGTTGACCAGGATGTAGCCGGGGAAAATCCGCTTGCTCACCTTGCGGCGCTGACCATCCTTGATCTCCATGACCTCTTCGGTGGGGACGAGGACATCAAAGATCTGGTCGTGCATATCCATCGACTCGACGCGCTTGAGGAGGTTGGCGCGGACCTTCTCCTCATGGCCCGAGTAAGCGTGGACGACGTACCAACGGGCGTCCTTGGCAGAAACGGCGTTGCTCACAGCGATGTTCATTCTCCCACGACGGCTACGGCGACACGATCGGGTTCTGGGTGGGCACAGCGGTCGGCAGCGGCACTGCGCTCGGAGAGGCCACGGCCGTTGCCGATGCCGCTTGCGACGTGACCGCCTGTTTGACCGCCAGGCTCAGGATGTAGTCCGCTCCACCTACCAGCAGCGCGAAGATGACCACGGTGGCGACGACGATCCCGGTCATGCGGAGCAGCTCTTCGCGCGTCGGCCAGACGACCTTCTTGAGCTCCTCCCAGACCCCACGCAGGTAGCCTCGCAGGCCCACCCTTCCGACGCCGGCGGCGGGCAAGGCTGGCCGCGGAGGCCGTGGGCCGCCTGCTGCACTTCGAGCCTTGGCCATTGACGGTGATGTCTCCTGATACTGGTGCCGGGGCGTTCATTGCCGGTTGCGTGTTGGCAGGGGCGGCACGACTCGAACGCGCGACCCTCGGTTTTGGAGACCGATGCTCTACCAGCTGAGCTACGCCCCTTCGGTTACTTGGTCTCGCGATGCTGCCTGTGCACGCGACAACGCCTGCAGAACTTGCGCAACTCCAGGCGATCCGGGTCGTTGCGCTTGTTCTTGACCGTCGTGTAATTACGCTCCTTGCATTCGTTGCACTGCAACGTGATGATCGAGGAGCCGCCCTTTGCAGTGGCCACGTGTCAACGCCTCAACACAAAAGAGACCTAGCGGCGCTAGGTCGGCATGCATTCTACCACAGAACTGGCGGAGGTCTGGAGACGCCGTGCCGGGCGATTCCGACTAGGCTGTGAGCAAGCAATCGTTCCACCCGGGGGACCCACATCATGCGCCTGCCGTTCAGTCCGAAGAACCTGCTCATCGCCGGTCTCGGTGCCGCCGTCGTCGGACTTGGCACCGTGGTGGCCGTCGATCGCGCCACCACGCCCCGCCCGGTGCCGGCGCCCGCGTCGCTCTCAGCCTCGACGACGGCGTCGGGCCTAGCCGCCGAGTACCCCGCGATGGGTCAGCTGAAGAACGAGGCGTCCCGCGTGTTCGCGTTCTTCACCGCCGACACCAAGCTCACCTGGCAGCAGATCGGCGCCGCCGTGCTCCGCGGCGAGACGCTCGCTCAGATCGCCGGCGCCAGCGCGGCAAAGGTCGAGCACGACGCGCTAGCCGAGGTGAGGGCCGGCCTCGACCTGGCGGTCCTCAAGGGCGCGATCACCTCTGCGCAGGAGGCCCGCCTGCTGACCGACGCCCGCGATGCTATCGCCGTGCTGATGGCTGCAAAGCTGAGCGCTCTGGTTCCGTCGGGACACTGACCGGCCGACCGCGGAGCTCGGCCTGAGCTTCCGATTCCAGGGGTGGGTGCAGGAGGCATTCCTTGTCGGAGCTGCCCTCCCACCACCAGCGCCCCGCCCGCTCCTGCTCCCCCGGCCGGGTCGCCCGGGTGCAC